>Ga0163144_10010359_pt1 | contig 19888 bp, 13 predicted proteins | sample OliLak19BULKMAT1_FD_123175 | JGI IMG/M metagenome (GOLD analysis project Ga0163144, IMG submission 123175) | Freshwater microbial mat bacterial communities from Lake Vanda, McMurdo Dry Valleys, Antarctica - Oligotrophic Lake LV.19.BULKMAT1 | ecosystem: Environmental > Aquatic > Freshwater >... | reverse complement strand
CGTCACCACCCCCTCCGTCACCACCCCCTCCATCACCGCCGCCCCCGTTACCGCCGCCTCCTGATCCACCGGTGCCGCCGCCGGCTCCGTTATTGCCGTTGCCGATGCTGCCCGGCTGGAGGGCGCCCGGGGTTGCGCCAGTGGTGGGGCGGGAGTTGCCGTAGTAGTCAGTCCGCACCGCGGGGATGCCGGCGGGGAGGGGGACGGCCTTCCCGATGAACTGGGCGCCGTCGGCCAGGTGCCAGCCGGCGACATAGTCCGATGTGTCCCGCACATGGGGCTTCGACAGATCCATCACCATCGAATTGTAATCCCCCTTGATCGCATCCCGCCACGGGGCCAGTTGCGAGGACTTGGTCACTTCACCCGAATTCGGGCGCAGCTGGAAGGTGTTGTAGTTGGCGATCGAATAATTACGGTGCCAGAAGACGTTGCCATCCCCCTTGTTGGTACGCGCATCTGTCAGGTTGGCGTGTTGTTCGATGGAGAGTTCGTTGGACTTGTGCTCGCCGAAGTGCAGGCGCGTGTTGGCCACAAACAGGTTGTTATAATACTGGTTGCCGGTCGCCTTGTCGCGGCTATCGGTACGAATGCGCAGCCCGCCGCCTTCGTTGGCCATCAAGGTGTTAAAGAGCACGATGTTGTCGTTGGCGGCGTGGATCAGCAGGCCATATCCAAAAAACGAGGGCTCTGCAAACCGGGCGCGGGTGCTGACGTTGTTGCGAACGATGTTGCGGTCGCTGGTCCACTCGAGGAAGATGTTGACGCCATAGTTGCGATCGAACCGGCTGTATTCGACGACATTGTCGAAATTGTCCATGTCCAGCCAGAGCCCGGGTCCTTCGTTATCCGAAAAGTCGAGGTGCCGAAAGGTGGAATTGGTCGTAAAGAGCCACTTCCCGCCGCCGGACTCCCAGAAGGGGTTGTATCCTTTGGCGTTGTTGTATTTGCTGGTGGAATATTCGAGCGTGCAGTTGTCGCAGTATTCGCCGCGGATGCCGCTCATCCCGTTGTAGAAGGCGCGCACGCCGCGGACGATGTGGTTTTTCCCACTGATGAAGAAGCCGGCCCCGTTGGTCCACTCGGCCGTTACGTTTTCGATCAGGGATCCCTCAACGCCGGAGCAGACAGCCCCCATGTACCCCTCGTTGGCGGTGTGGCGGAAGGTAAACCCGATGAGGTGGAAATATCCCTTGGTGTCGCCAAACCGGCAGTTTACGTCGTTGGTCGAGGGGTTGAAGAGGTGGTTGAGCAAGCTCGTCTCCATCCGGGCGCTGTTGGGATTTTTGCCCCCCGGAAGCCAGGCATACATGACGGTCGGGTTGTCCGGCGAACCCTGGAGGAAGAAGGTCCCTTCGCGGACATCGGCGCGGGTGTAGACGGCCTGGAGGAAGACCCCGTCGGCGATGAGGACATCCCGCCGGCGGGCATCGTCGGCATGATCGCCGGTGTTTACGTTGCGGACCCACATCTTGGGATGGGGCCAGTTCATCTTCCAGACACTGCCGGCGTCGACAGACCAGGTCTCCGTCAAGCGGGTGGCGCCGGAGACGATCACTTCCTCGCCGGGATAGGCGACGTAGGCGATCCGTTTACCGGATACGCCGCCATTCGCCGGGATGATCTCGCCGTAATAGGTGCCGGCGCGCACCAGAATGGCGTCGCCGGGCTTGATGCTGGTCTGTTTGGCCGCATGGACGATGGTCGCCCACGGCGCGGCCTCGGTGCCGGGATTGCTGTTGTTGCCCTTCGCGGCGTCGACATAACGGATCACGCCGCCGCCGGCCGCGAGCACATCGCGCACGGGCTGGCATGTGCCGCCGGCGCCACACAACGAGCCGGGACCACATTCCTGTTGAAGGTAACATTGCTGCGCTCGAGCGTCGAGCGCCGGCATCAGGAGGACTGTAGGAAAGGCAAAAACGAAACGTACGGCCATCAAAACGGCCGGATTGACCCTGCGCACGACAGTGTACATAGAACTAGAGCGAGTTCTTGATAACTACGCTGGGGGGTGAGCGAACCATCAGCAAATCACAGGCCAAAGCGTGGTGTGGTGTAAGGTTCGGGGTTTAAAGTTTAAGCGGGGACTCAGGGGTGTGCGGGGGTATGGCATAAAAAAACGGCCTCCCCGGTGTCGGGAAGGCCGTTTGTGAGGAGTCTCATTCTGGATAGTTTAAGGTTTAAGGTCTTTTCCCTTACACCTTGAACCCTTCAGCCCTACTCCAGAGGATTAACCAGGACCACGTTAGCCGAGGAGCGATCGGTATCGATATGGATGTGCAGGGCGTCGCCGGCGAAGGTGGCGCGGTCGATGGCGAGGGTAACGGTGTGAGGGCCGGGTTGGACGGACAGTATAAGACTGTTACCCTTGATCGCCTCGGCCTGGCCGTCGAGCCAGGCGGTGACGCCGGCCACGGATGAGATTTCCAGCACGACATCGCCGGCGCGCTGTGCCTCGAACGGGAAACGGACCAGGCTGTGCCTGCTGCCCTCGGCCGATGTCAATTCGGTCAGGTCGGCGAGCGGCAGGCCGCCATCCACGCGGCTGAACGCTGGCTCCCACGCGACCGGTCCGACGCCGGCGACGGCGGCGGCGGCGCCATTCGCGGCCGCCACGGCCGCCTCCCACCCTCGGACGGTCGGGATGGTGGCGAGCCGATAGTCTCCAGGCTCGCCGAGGCGGGACAGGAAGGCGACGAGGTCGACGAACTCTTCCCGCTCCAGCGGCGCCGTCAGGCCGGGCGGCATGAGCGAACCCGGGAGAATCTGCTGCTCCTCCACCTGGGCGGAGGGGACGCGGATCACCTGGCCGCCGGCGTCACGAATCAGTACAGCGTCGCCAGTCTGGCGCACCAGCAGGCCGCTTACAGTGGTTCCGTCCTTGCGCTCTACCTGAACGAGTGCGTATCCATCTTTTATGGCGGCGTCGGGTTTCAGGAGGGCTCCGATGATATAGTCTGTGGGAGCACTTGCGCCGATGCTGCTGAGGTCCGGCCCGACGAGCCCACCTCCGCCGCCGATGGCGTGGCAGCGCTGACACGCCAGGGCAGCCTGGCGATAGATGGTTTCACCGCGCGCGGCGTCGCCGCTGGCCTTGACATCCATTTCGATCCGCTGCAGCTCGAACACGTCGGGGTCCTGTGGCATCCGTTCGATGGGGGCGACGCCACCGGATGCTTCCAGGGCGTCGAGCAACGCCCGATCCTCCTGCCTATTGCCCCGGTAGGCTTCCAGGCCGGCGGTGGCGAACGGGGCGGGAATCGACACGCCGGCCATGGCCGTTCCGAAGGCGCGCCGGCCCCGGCCCGACCGGAAGAGGGCCCGGAAAAGGGGCGTCGTCTGGGCGGTTTCAGGCAGGGCCTGCAGCAGGTTGAGGGCCTGGGGGGCAAACCCCTCGGCGTCGAGTTCGGCCAGGGAGGCGGCCACGCTGATCCGCAGCGTGAGCGGGTTCTGGTCGGATGTCAGTGCGGCGAGTTGGTCGCGGCTTTCCACATCGTCCAACCGGGCGAGCCCTCCGATGGCGGCATTCATCAAGTCGGCCGGCGTACGTTCATCGGTGATGAGGCGTAGCAGCGCGTCGCGCGCGGCGGTGAGCTGCCATTTGCCGGCGAGGCGGGCGGCGCTCGCGCGGGCGTCGTCGTCCACGTCGTCGTCTACGTCGGCGTCGAGGAGCGTTACGATCCGCTCGGGCGAGGCGGAAGGCATCACCTCGGCCTCTTCGAGCGCGGCGAGGTACGCGGCACGGGTGTTCTCACCCAGTGTGTCGCCGGCGAGGGCCTCCTCCAGTACCTGGTTCAAATCGTCGGTCGAGCCGTATCGGGCCAGGAGTTCGAGGGTTTCCTCGGCGTACTCCACGGGTAATGCGCGGCTCGTATAGAGGTCGACGAGCTGGCGCATGGCTTCGGGGGTGTGAGCGGCCATGAGGGCGAAAGCCCGCTTGCGATCGTCTCCGAAAAACGCCGGCGAGGCGATGGCGGCGTCGTGCCAGTGGGGCTGGAGGAGCCGGAGCGTGTGCCAGAGGGCGTAGTCGAGCTCGTCGTCCATCGCCCGGTCGAGCGCCCGGATGGCCGTTCGCGCCGCCTCGGCCGAGCCGCGTTTACCCAGCGCCGAAATCGCCTCGCGGCGGACGCGGGCGTGGTCGTCATCGACCGCGGCCTCGAGCAGGGCATCGATCCCATCTACCCGATCATTCCAGTGGTAGAGGACGCGCACGGCGGCCGCACGTGCCCGCGGGTCGGGCGCGGCCAGCACCTCGCGGAGCAGGGTAGGCTCGACTCGGTCCAGCGCCTGATGGAGCCACAGGCCTTCGAGGAGCATGCGCTGGCCGTTGGTGGACTGGCGCTCTTGCCGGGCGATCCAGGGTTGGAGGACGGGCAGGACCTCCGCGGCGCCGCGTTCGCGGAGTAGGCGGCGGGCCTGGGTGCGCGTCCACTCCTCGGGGAGCATCAGGGCGTCGAGCAGTTCGGCGACGGAGGCGCCCTTGAGGCGGGGCGTATCCACGAGGGGCCGATCCTTCGCCGTAATGCGCCAGATGCGGCCGTGGATGTGGTCGCGCCGGGAATCCCGGAAATCCACCTCCCCGTGCTGGATGATCGGGTTGTACCAGTCGGCCAGGTAGATCGCGCCGTCCGGCCCGATGGTGACGTCGACCGGGCGGAAAGCGACGTTGTCCGTCGAGATGAGGTCCGGCCGCTGGGTGGACCGGTAGCGGCCTTCGGGCAGGTCGTCGACAGCGAAGCGGTTGACGCGGTTGGCCCGGAAGTCGTTGGCGATCATGTGGCCCTGGAGCGAGTCCGGCATGTGCCGGCCGCTGACGATGGCAAGGCCGGCGTGTTTGGGCTGGCCCGGGTTCAAGCCGGCGAGGATGCGCTCGGTCTCGTAAGCCGCGACAAACGCCGATCCGGGGAAAACGTGGTTGATGCCATCGTGGAAAGCGCCGTCGGTGGCGAAGGACTGCCCCCAGGGGTCGAACTCGTGCCCCCACGGGTTTACGAAGCCGGTCGACAACACGTCCAGCTCCATCGTTTCGGTCCGGTAGTGCCAGATGCCGCCCTGGCGGAGCCGGCGCACGCCCCACGGGGTTTCGATGTGGCTGAAGATGTAGATCGACTGGTTGATGTACAACATCCCGTCCGGCGCCCACCGGAAGCTGTGGATGATATGGTGGGTGTCGTCTGCCCCGAACCCGCGCAGGACCACGCGCCGGTCCTCCCCGTAGCCGTCGCCGTCGAGGTCCCGGATATGGAGGATTTCGGTGGAGTTGGCAACATACACCCCGCCGTCGCCGACCGCGATGCCCGAGGGCGTGAGCAGGCCGTCGGCGAACACCGTGGTCACGTCCGCCTGCCCATCGTCATCGGTGTCTTCGAGGACGTAGATCTTGTCGTTCGGTGCCTGGCCGGGAAGAAGGTGCGGGTAGATATTGCTGCCCACGACCCATAGCCGGCCCTCCTCGTCCCACGTCATCTGGATCGGTTTCTCGATCATGGGGTCGGCGGCGAAGAGGTTGATCTCGAACCCATCCATCAGCTGAAGCGCTTCCATTTCCAGACGGGGGTCCGGGATGGGGATGTTGTTCAGGTCATCCTGAGCAAGCGCCGGGGCGGCGAAGAGGACGAGCATGCAGAGGGCGAACAGGCGGGACATGGGCGATGTCGGGTTGGTGGGTCCGGAAGGTAACGAGCGAAGCGGGATGAAGGAAAGCGCTGTGGCCGGTTTGCCGCTTGCCTCGCTTGCGGTCATGTGCACAGGTTGCCGGGTTGCGGCTTGTGGGATGACCCGTAACGCCGGCGTTACGGCGGGTATCGCTTCTGAAAAACGACCGGGCTCCCCTCGCGGTCACCTGGTGCGGTTACCTATTGTTATTGAATCAGCTAGGGGAAATCAGTCACGAACAGGGCACTTGGGTGCCGGATGGGGTGCCGCGTGTTGTTACGCATCATCCGTCTTGAAACGGGGTGGGCGTTACTCCGCGACGAGTCGGTAGGTGTAACGACGCGGCACGCGCAGCCGGCCGATCTCGTTGTCGAGTTCACCGATGAGCGGCGTGAGGAGATCGAGCTCGCGAGCGTTCTGGCCCTGCTCATACTGGCGGAAGCCGGTGAGGTACGTTTCGTTTTGCGGGCGGTACTGCTGGAAGAAGAGGTCGTTCATGGCCAGGATAGACGTCTGGAGTCGTTGGGCCTGTCGGGCCTCCGACTCGTTTTGGAACGCGACCCCGGCGCGCCATGCCTCGGCGGAGGCGGAGGCCACTTTCATGTCGTCGATATACAGCGCGTATCGGCCGCGGCGGAGGCCCTGGACGACGAGGGTGGCGGGCTTGTCGGCCTCGGCGCCGACGGGCAGGGTGGGTTGTTGGAATTCGAACCGAACGGTTTCCGGCGATAGAGCGAGCGAGGTGGCTTCGCCGAAGCCGGCGTCCAGCCGTTGTTCGGAAATGTCAATCGAGATGGTCTCCACCGGCCGGGGGAGGCCGAGGGAGGCGGCGATGACGTCGGCCGCGAGCTGGTAGCCGGCATCGTCCAGGTGGATGCCATTGGAAGTGATGGCGCGGTCGGGTTGGATGGCGGCATCGGAGAGGCCGGCGAAGAGGTCGACAAATGCGAGTTCGCGGCGTGCGGCCACGGCGCCGATCAGGTCGGCCGCCCGGCGGAGGTTGGCGTTGTAGGCGGCGACGTCCGGCACGGGCGAGCGTTCGGGCTCATGCGGGGGCGGCGCCAGGAGGACCACCCGCGCCGGGAGGGCCAGGAGGGTATCGATGAGCGCTTCGAGGCCGGTTTCGAAGGCGGCGAAGCCGGCGTCGTCGGCGAAGGCGAGCCCGGATCCATAACCCGCGAAAGCCACCGTCGGCTTCGCCGTTTTGATCTGGGTCATCAGGTGCTGGTAGGGCGTCGGCGGGTTGGTGAAGTGATCGCGTGCTTCGCCATAGACCGTATCGCCGGACCAGCCGATGTTGCGAAAGGTGACGTGCCGATCCGGCCAGCGCGTGGCGAGCATGCTCTCGATGACGCCATAGTCAAGCGCGACCTCGAAGAGGCCATCTCCCAGAAACAGGACGCGGTCGCCGTGTTCGAATTCGATAGCAATGGGTTGCGCGCCGGCCAGCGGCGTGACGGTCAGCAAAATCAGGCAGATAAAGACGAGAGGTCGCATGGCACGAGGTGGAAAGGCGGGCGGAGGGTGGGCAGGAAGAGTAGGAAATCGTGCTAACTCTTCAAAATCGACTGTGTGTCATGCCCGTGTGCGGAGCGAACCATTCAGGACTGTTCGCGGAGCGAACCCTGACCGCGGCCGTGGGCCGCCTCCGACCGTTTGCGACGCATTTTTTCTGCCCGGTTTGACTCGAATTGAAATTCAGTGTATCCTCCCTGTATACAGGAAATATACCCCGCGTCAGCCTGTTGCAGTTGCGTCCTCCTTGGAAACGCGCCGCGGGGTTTGAGGCGATGTGGGGCCGGTTCGTGTCCAGATCCTGGCCGGCGTAAACCCCATCGTCGATTACCCACCACCCTCTACCCACCGTATTCGCTGCCGCCCCGAAGGCCCTCCTTCGGGGTGCTGCCGCGTTCCGAACCAAGCGCCCCTATGCTCCCTAGCGCCTTTCTGCAGGAGATGATCCGTAGTGAATTAGAAGAAGTGGTCGGTGAAGGCCACATCTCCATCGGCGACGCGGAGAAGCTCATCTATTCCGTCGACTGGTCGTGGATGCCGCAGATGTGGATGGACCGGGGCGAGCGGCTTCGTCCGCCCGACTACATCGTCCATCCCGGCTCGGTAAAAGAGATCACCGAGATCATGATCATCGCCAACAAATACAAGTTGCCGGTGATTCCCTGGGGCGGCGGTTCAGGCACCCAGGGCGGTTCGTTGCCGCTGTACGGCGGCATCATCGTAGATCTGAAGCGGCTCAACAAGATCATCGATATCGACGAGCGGACGTTGTCCGTCACGGCCGAGGCCGGCGTCAACGGCACCCATCTGGAGTGGGCGCTCAACGAGAAGGGGCTCACGCTGCCGCACTACCCGGCCTCGGCGAACTGTGCGACGTTGGGCGGGTACCTGGCGCCGCGCGGAAGCGGTACCATCAGCACCAAGTACGGCAAAGCCGAGGATCTCATGATGAGTATGCAGATCGTGCTCCCCAGCGGTCACGTCATGCGTACGCCGTCGGTGCCGAACCATGCGGGGGGGCCGGACTTCGCACGGCTATTCCTTGGAACAGAAGGGGTGTTCGGGATCATCACCGAAGCCACGATGCAGGTCGACTACCTCCCCGAGGCCCGGCTTCTCCGCGCGGTCTTATTCGACGATTTCTCGAAGGCCATCGAGGCCGGCCGCCAGATGATGGCCCGACGCCTGCAGCCGTTTGTCATCCGCCTCTACGATATGAACTCCACCCGGATGCTCATAAAATCCATCCTGGGGTACGAGTTCGAGGGCGCCTACATGGTGATCGGGTTCGATGGCGATCCGGACATCGCGGCGCTGCAGGAGCAGAAGGCGATGGAGATCTGCACGACGCTCGGCGCCCGGGATCTGGGCCGCGAGCCGGGCGAGAAGTGGTGGAACCACCGGTACGACTTCTACTACCCGCCCCGCAGCCTCAAGATGCCCTGGATGTACGGCACCACCGAGACGGTGGCCACCTACGATAAGATGGAGACGATCTACTGGGCCCAGAAAAAGGCGGTCGAAGAGACCTACGCGGAATGGGGGATCACCTATATCGGCCACTTTTCGCACTGGTGGCACTGGGGCACGATGGTCTACTCCCGGTTCATCATCGAGCATCCGCCCGAGGATGCCCGCGAGGCGCTCCGCCTCCATAACCGGGTCTGGAACACCGCCGTCAGCGCCGCCCTTGATAATGGCGGTATGATCAACGAGCATCACGGCGTCGGCCTGAAGCTAGCCCGGTTTATGCGCCGGCAGTACGGCGACGCCTGGCCGTTCCTCGAATCGCTCAAAAAGATGATCGACCCGAACGGCATCATGAACCCCGGCAAAGTCGGGTTCGGCATCTGAATGGTTGGCAGGTTGGAAAGTTGCAGGTTACAGGTTGTGAAGCCGATCAACCTGCCAGCCTGTAATCCTTCGAGTCCGTCGGCTTCGCCTCCGTCCCTCAGGACAGGCCTGCCAACTTGCCAACCTGCCAACCTGCAACCATCCCTCTCCATGAGCATCATCAACACCACCGAGTATTGCCGTCATTGCCTCATGTGCCGGCACATGTGCCCGGTCGGGCATGTCACCTTTCTGGAGACCTACACGCCACACGGTTGGGGGCAGATGGTGGCGTCGGAAAAGCGCGGACTGTTCGCCTGGAGCAAGCAATCGGCGTCCACAATGTTCGCGTGTGCGGACTGCGGCATGTGCGAGGCCCACTGCGTGACCGATCAACCCTTGCCGGCGGCGCTGGCCGCCGCCCGGGGGGTGCTGGTCGAACGCGGCCTGGCGCCAGACCGCTTGCAGGCGTTGGTGGACCGCCTTTCGACGTATGGCAATGCTTTTGTCGACGTCGCCCCTGAACCTGCGCAGGGCACGGGCACCGCGGCCCTCTTCGTCGGCGACGAGGCCGCACACCTGCGGCCCGAGACCCTCGAGGCGGCGCTGGCGCTCCTGCGCCGCGTCGGCGTCGATCCGGTGCTGATCGGGCGGGGCCGCAACGACGGATTTACGCCGGCCTCCCTCGGCTACGAAGGCATCGCGAAACAACTTGCCGAGACTACGCTCGCCGAACTGAGCGCGACCGGCGCCACCCGCCTGTACGTGCTCAGCCCCGGAGCCGCGTTCGCGATCGGAGAAGTGTATGCGAAACGTCTCGGTCTCACCCTGCCGGCCGGCGTAGAGATCGTAGATGTCGCCACCTTTCTCGCCCAGAAATTGGGAGAAGGGGCGATTTCGTTTAACCGGGCGGCCGTCGGAATCCCGATCGCGTATGTCGATCCAACCCACACCATCCGCGTACTGGGCCGGATCGACGCGCCGCGCGCGCTGCTGCGCGCCGTCCTGCCGGATGCGCCGGTGGAACTGTTCTGGCGTGGCGACCGCGCCTTCCCGGCCGGGAACCTGCCGTTCGCCTTCGCCGAACCCGAAATCGCCGATAAACTAACGAAATCCCGCCTCGAAGACGCGCGCAGCCGCGGCGCCCAGGGCCTGGTCACGGAATGCCCCGGCACCCTCGCGGCCTTGAGCGAGCACGCCGGCGCGTACGGGCTGCACGTCCAGGGATTGTTCGAACTGCTGGCGGAGAGGTGAATGGTTGCAGGTTGGCAGGTTACAAGTTACAGGTTCTTTCACCTGCCAACCTGCAACTTGCCAACCTGCAACCTGCCAACCTGCAACTTGCCAACCTGCAACTTGCCAACCTGCAACTTGCCAACCTGCAACCTGCCAACCTGCAACCTGCCAACCTGTAACCTGCCAACCTGCCAACCTGCCAACCTGCCAACCTGCAACTTGCCAACCTGCAACCATTAGAGGTACCCCGTGCATCTTTCCATGCATAACTGGATGCGGGCTGAATCCCTTGAGGTGACGGTCCGCCGGCTTGCCCGCTATGGCTACGAAAGCATCGAAATCAGCGGCGAGCCCGAAAAGTACAACACGAAGGACGTTCGAAAACTGCTCAAGGACAACAAGATCCGATGCTGGGGAACGGTGACGCTCATGCTGGGAGACCGGAGCCTGGTGAGCAAGGACGCCGGCAAACGGGCGATGTCCGTGCAGTACGTGAAGGACTGCATCACGATGGTTAAGGAACTCGACGGCTACGAGATCAGCATCGTGCCCGGCACGGTGGGTAAGATCTCGGCGGACTCGACGCCGGAGAACGAGTGGGAATGGGCTGTCGAGGGCATGAAGGAGATCTATGACTTCGCGATGAAAGCCGGCGTCCGCCCCTCTATCGAGCCCATCAACCGGTTCGAAACCTACTTCGTCACTCGCGGCGCCCAGGCGCTCGCCCTGGCCGAAGCGACCGGACCCGAATGCGGCGTCTGTCTCGATACGTTCCACATGAATATCGAGGAGACGGACATGTTCGAGACGATCCGCACGGTCGGCAAGCGGATCGTGGACGTGCACGTGTGCGACTCCAACCGGATGGCCTGTGGGATGGGGCATCTGGACTGGCTGAAGATCATCGGCACCCTCATGACGGCCGGATATGATGGCGCGCTGACGGTCGAGTTCGTCTCGCCCGTCGACCGCACGCCGGCCAATCAGTATCCGAACGCCGTCGAGCGCAACCCGGTCGACATCTCCCCCGAACAGCTGAAATTCATCGAGGACCATGGCAGCAGTCTGATCAGCGAGGAATTCTATAACTGGCAGGTGGAGCTCTGCGCCGAGAAGCTGCTGCCGCTTATCAAGTGAGGCCAGACGTTGAGAAACGGCTGCGATTTTCTTCGAGCAATCCGGCAATGTACCCGGTTCGTCATCCCCAACGTGATTGGGGAACCATGCAAGTGATCCAGGCTGGCATGGATCCCCGCTTTCGCGAGGACGACGAAAGGAAAGAAAAAGCAAGAGCTCCATCGTTTCTAGACGTTGCCCCGAAACGTTGACTGCGATGAAAAAGAACATAGTATTGGTCGGAACGCTCGACACCAAGGGCCCCGAGTTCGCTTACGTGCGGGACCGGATGCAGGCCCTCGGGATGACGACGACGGTGATCGACGCCGGCATCCTCGGCGAGCCGCTAGGGATCGTGCCGGATATCGACCACGCCGAGGCCGCCCGGTTCGGCGGGACGACCATCGAGGCGCTCCAGAAGGCCGGCAGCCGCGGCAAAGCCGTCGCCGGCATGCGCGATGCGCTCCGCGTCCTCCTCCTGAAGCTGTACCGCGAGGGCCGTCTGGATGGGGTTTTCGGGATGGGCGGCGCCGAGGGCGCCGTCATCGGCGCGGCCTGCATGATGGGCCTCCCGATTGGCGTCCCCAAGATCCTGTTATCCCCCATCGCCTCCGGAAAACACTACTTCGACCCGCTGGTTGGCACCAGCGACATCATGGTCGTACACTCGGTGGTGGACATCCTCGGACTGAACTCCATCGCGACGACGATCTTCGACAACGCGGCGGCAGCGATGAAAGGGCTGGTGGAGCACGGCCACGTCCTCCCCCCGCCCAAGCCCGACCAGAAGTACGTGGCCGTCACCATGCTCGGCAACACCACGAAGGCCGTGATGGCGCTGAAGGATCGGCTGGCGAAGGACGGGTATGAGGCGGTGATCTTCCACTCGAACGGCGTGGGCGGACCGGCGATGGAGGAGCTGGCCGAGGCCGGCCAGTTCGTCGGCGTGATCGACTACACGACGAACGAAGTGTATGACCCGCTGGTCGGCGGCATCCACGACGGCGGGCCGCGCCGGCTCTCGGTCGTCGGCCAACTCGGGCTGCCGCAGGTGGTCGTGCCCGGGTGTATCGACTTCAGCGTCTTCCACGCCGGCCATATCCCGGACGCGCTCCAGGGCCGGCCGGTGTACGATCATAATCCCGAGTATACCCTCGTCCGCACCCCGATCGAGGAGATGATCCAGCTCGGGGGGATCTTCGCGGACCGGCTGGCGCCGGCGAAGGGCCCGCTCCGGATCATGATGCCCATGCTGGGCCTGTCCATCCCCAGTGTCAAACCCCATGGATTGTTCTGGAATCCGGAGGCGGATGCCGCCTTCCTGGCCGAGTTGCGCCAGCAGTTGGGAGCGCGCCGGCCGGACATCCCGATTGATACCTACGACTACCATGTAAACGACCCCGCCTTCGGCGTCCTCGTCGCCGAGGCGTTTCTGGGGTTGTAGGGCGGCCGGCCGGCCGCTCCTCCCCAAAATATCGCCAACCCTCGTACGGGCGGACGGCCGTCCGCCCTCCCGAAAATATCGCCAACCTGAATCATGCACCACGACCTCGACGCTCGCAATCCGGTACCTGTCGCCCCCATCACCTCCGGCGATGAAGCCTTCCGCAAGAAATTTATCTCCTGGCAGCTCGCCGACCTGTCCTACGTGGACATCAACGAGTACCTGAAGGAAAAAGACATCGTCCTCGTCCCGATGGCCAGCACGGAGCAGCACGGCCCCCACCTGCCGCTGTGGACGGATACGATCACGGCGATGGAGATCTCCCGCCGGGTGTCCGAGATGATCGGCATCCTGCGCACCCCGCCCATCTGGATGGGCTATTCTCCGCAGCACATGAGTGGTCCGGGCGAAGGCCGAGGCACCATCACGGTCCGCAGTTCGACCCTCCTCGCCGTCATGTACGACGTGGCCCGCAGCCTCATCCACCATGGGTTCAACAAGATCATTTTCATCAACGGCCACGGCTCGAACATCAAGGTGGTGGACCCGATCCTGCGCAAGCTGCGGTACGAAACGGGCGCCCTGATCAGCTTCGTGAAGCCGTACATGGAGAACTACGTCGGCCTGATGAAAGGCCTGCTGGAGAACCCGCCAGAAGAGACGCCCGGTTGGCATGCCAGCGAGTTGGAGACGTCGCAGGACATGGCGTGGGATCGCAGCATCGTCCGGATGGAGCGCGCCGAGAACACGAAAGCCCACATCCCCGGCTGGCTGCCAAAGTCGTTCGAGAAGAAGGATGGGATGCCGGATGTCGAGTTCGACGGCTACAAGTACTTCACCTTCCCGATGGATCACCACGAGTTCATCGAGAGCGGCACGATCGGCAACCCACTACGCGCCACGCCCGAGAAGGGTGAGGAAGCCTTCCGCCGGTACTCGGAGCACGTCGCCCGCGGCGTGCTGGAGCTGATGAAAGTGAAGGTGGAGGTGAAGAACCGGGAGTTCATCGACCGGGTGCTGTGAGAATTCGTTTAACGTTGAACGTTTTTTGCGTTGCGCGTTGGGCCTGGTAACGTTCAACGCGCAACGCATCAACGCTTTTTGTAACGCCTATGCCGTCCCGCCCTGCCATTCGTCCCCGGTCGTTTCGGTCGGAGGAGCCGCGCCGGCTGCTTAGCGTGGTAGCCTACGAGCGCCTCCGCGACGCCATCACCCGCGGGGATCTGCCCCCCGGCACGCCCCTGGCCGAAAACACGCTCTCGGCCGAGTTGAACATCAGCCGGACGCCCGTGCGGGAGGCGTTGCAGCAGCTTGCCCAGGAAGGCCTCGTGCAGGTGATTCCAGGGCGCGCCGTCACTGTGGCGGCGCCGTCGATGGAAGAAGTGATGAATGTCGTCCACCTACGCTCGCTGCTGGAACCGGAAGTAGCCCGGCTGGCGGCGGTGTCCGCCTCGATGGATGACATCGCGGCGATGCAGCGGGCAGTGGCGGACATGGGCGAGGCCGCTGCCGCCGGCGACCGCACCCGATGGTCGCAGGCCGACACCCGCTACCATGAGGCGCTGTGCGGGGCGTGTAAGAATACGCTCCTGGGCCGGCTGGCGATGCAGATGCGGAACCGGATCCATTACATGATCAACGACCCGCAGACGGCGCCGACACGCGTCCGCTCCTGCACCGACGAACACCAGTTCATCGCCGACGCCATCGCCCGCCGCGACCCCGCCGCCGCCGAGAGCGCAGCGAGGGAGCACATCGGGAAACTGAGAAGTAGCCTCTTCGAACGGTTTACGCATCGGTGAGCTCGCTTCGCTCCAGGTCAGGAGGCGACGCCCTAGCTATTTTTCCTTTTTCCTTTTGCCTTTTTCCTTCCCCATGCTTCGTCCTCTCCGCAAAGCCGTCGACTACGCCCGCACCCTCGCGTTTCCGGCGGAGGTACGCGGGACGATGCGTGCGGTGCGGAGGGAGCGGCTGACGTATCTCTCACAGCGCAAGCTGAACGCCCTGGCGGCGCGGGGGCTGGAGGTGGAGGCGCGGAAGATCCCAGGCGCCATTCTGGAGGCCGGCTGCGCGATGGGTGGGTCGGCCATTTTATTCGCCTCCGCCAAGGCACCCACCCGTCCGCTGCGGGTGTACGATGTGTTCGGGATGATCCCCCCGCCGACCGACGCCGACGGGCCGGACGTACACGCGCGCTACGACGTGATCAAGGCCGGCAGGGCCAGTGGACTGGGGGGCGACATGTACTACGGCTACCGGGATGATCTGTACGACGCGGTGAAGGCCTCGTTTGCAACCCACGGCTACCCTGTCGAGGCAAATCAGGTGGCACTGATCAAAGGCCTCGTGCAGGATACCCTGGTCGTCGATGGTCCGGTGGCGCTGGCGCACATCGATGTCGACTGGTATGAGCCCGTTATGACCTGCCTCGAACGCATCACGCCACAGCTGTCACTGGGCGGCTCGCTGATTCTGGACGACTACCTGGACTGGTCCGGATGCCGCCAGGCGACCGACGACTACTTCGCCGGCCAGGACCGGTCCAGGTTCGTGTTCGACACCTCGCCGGGGTCGATGGTGGTGACGCGGGTGGGGTAGGCGCACAGCCGTGCGCCCCTAACTCACCACCACAAACACATTCGAAGCCACCGCAAACCCCACGGTCTTCGTCTCTTCCCCGATCCGTACGTCCAGGGGGCCGTTAAACGGAGCCTTCTCCACCACCACCACCTCGGCCCTTGGCATCAGGCCGAGTTCTTCGAGGTAGTGCAGCAGCTCGGGGTCGGCGTCGGAGACACGGCGAACGACGACGGCCTGGCCGGCTGATACCTGCGTCAGCGGGGCGTCGGCGACGGCTTCGACGTGGCCGTCGCGGGTCGGGATCGGGTCCCCGTGGGGGTCGTGTGTCGGGAACCCGAGCATGGCCTCGATCTTGCTCTCGAATTCCTCGGAGATGTGGTGTTCCAGGTGCTCGGCCTCGTCGTGGAGTTGTTCCCAGCCGTATCCCATTACCTCTTTCAGGTACAACTCCAAAAGCCGATGGTGGCGGATGATCTCCAGTGCGATTTTGTTGCCGGCCGGCGTGAGCGTCACCCCCCTGTACGACTGATGCTCAGCCAGCCCGTGCTGCGCGAGACGCTTCACCATGTTCGTGACCGAGGCCGCCGATACATCCAGCGTGCGGGCAATGTCCGAAGTGGACGCTGCGCCGTCGCGTTGGAGCTTGTAGATGGTCTTGAGGTAATCCTCGACAGCCTGGCTCAGCATGGCATCGATGGGCAATGGGGACACGTGAAAACAGTCGCAGAGCCTACACGCCCGCCCTCGTTTTTGATCCTCCAACCCCGAAAACGCCGGCCGATGGGGCGGACGTAGTGAGAACGCAACCGGGGTTGACGCGTGTAACCCCGCGTTTTCCCTCACGTCGTTTGCCACCCAGCATGTTTCTCGCCGCCAGTCTCATCGCCCTCCTCCTCGGCCCGCTGCTGTACCGCATCTTCGAACCGCGGCGCCATTTCTATGAGGTGCTCGACGGTTTCGTCGTGGTGGTCATCACGGGTATCGTGGTGCTGGAATTGTTGCCAGACGTGATGGGAGAAGGCCTTTTTTGGAGCATCCTATTCGTGTTGCTCGGTCTCGTAGGTCCTACGCTCCTCGAAAAGGCGTTTCACCGAGCCGAGAACCAGGTGCACCGGGCGGCGCTGATGCTGGGGCTCATCGGCCTCGTGTTGCACTCGTTTCTGGACGGCATCGCCCTGCGAGATGTGCCGGCAATGTCGGGCGCGGCGGACACGCTGCTGCCGCTCGGCGTGGCGGTGCATACCGTGCCAGTAGCCCTCACCATCTGGTGGTTGCTGTTTCCCCGTTTCGGCGCCGGCCTCGCCGGCGTGTTTCTGGGCCTGATGGGCGCCGGCACGGTAGCTGGCTACATTGCGGGGCCCGAGCTGGAGCCAATGCTCGCCGGCCTGGGTATCGCGCTCTTTCGGGCGCTCGTCGCCGGCTCGATCCTCCATGTCATTTTTCATCGCCCGCATGTCGCGCACGAGGTCCATGACCATTCACACCACCACGCGCATACCCATACGCACCGTTTCCACTGGTTCGAGGGTGCAGGCAACCTGCTGGGGCTGGGGGTACTGGGATTGTTGATTCTGCTGCATTTCGACACCCACGGGGCCGAGGAAGAAGGCATCCACGCGTTGTACGAGTCCGTAGCGCGCACCTTCTGGAGCCTCGCGCTCGAAAGCGCGCCGGCCCTGCTGTTGGCCTACATGAGCGGGGGGCTCATCATGGCCTTCCTGCCGAAAATGTCCGTCCGCTGGATGCGCGGCGGCCGGCCCCTGGGTCAGGCGCTCAAGGGGATGGCGGTGGGCCTCCCATTGCCCATCTGCACCTGCGGCGTGTTGCCGCTATACCGAACACTCATCCGCCAGGGCGCCCCGCCGGCGGCGGCGATGGCGTTCCTCATCGCCACACCCGAACTGGGCATCGACGCGCTGCTCATCTCCATCCCCCTTCTCGGGGGGGATATGACGATAGTGCGCCTCGCGGCCGCCGCAACCATCGCGCTGGTTGTTGGATGGGGGGTAGGGACGATCGCGAGCCGGATGGCGCCTCCTGCATTGGACCGCGCCGAGGCCGAGAAACCCCCGGAGTCGTGGCCCATACGCCTGCGCGCTGGCCTGAAGGAAGGTTTCGGCGGTCTGGTGGATGACACGGCCCCCTGGATCCTTGTTGGCCTCCTCATCGCGGCCATCGCCCAGCCCGTGCTGGCTCAGGGCTGGCTAAGCGCGCTTTCGGGGTTCGCCGAGGTCGCTCTGTTCGCCCTCGTCGGACTCCCCATCTACGTCTGCGCCTCGGGCGCCACACCCATCGTGGCCGTCTTGCTGGTGAGCGGCGTGTCGCCCGGCGCGGCCCTGGCGTTCTTGCTGACGGGGCCGGCCACCAACATCAGCACCTTCGGAATCCTGAGCGCCCTGCACGGCCGGCGGATCGCACTGCTGTTCGGCGCGGCGACGGCGGTCACGGCTATTCTGCTGGGGCACGCCGTCAATACCTGGCTAGGGGGCATGACGCTGCTGACGGCGGCCGAACTGGACCTCGATCAATCCGGCTGGCTCCAGCACGTGAGCGTGGTGGTTTTGATGGCGCTGTTTCTGGCCTCGCTTGTCCGTCGCGGCGCACGCGCCTTCATGGGCGAGGTGTTCGCCAGCTTCAAGTACCGGTCGGCGCATGCCACGCAGGGTGAAAACGCCGGCTGTGCGGAAGGCGCATGCGGCTGCGCCTCGTGATCCCTAGAAACGTTCCGACGCGCCGGGCGTCTCTACCCTGTCTTTCAACGACTGACATTCCTGACCATGAGCGACACGACTGCCCCTTCCGCCGAACCGACCGCCGACGCCTCCGAACCAACCGACGCCCCCGAACCAACCGGCGCCAGGGAAAAACGCCCCCTCATCACCCGCCGCCGCCTCGCGGCCGTGGGGTTCATCGTCGTGCTCGTGCTCCTTATGTTGCGCACGGTGCTGGATCCCTACGGCGATAAAGGGTATGTGGAGATCTCCCACGGAAACCACGTGCACTACGTGCCGGCCGATCGAAACCCGAACGTATCCATCTCCAATTTTCCCACCGCGCCGCCCGGCCCCGACGAACGCATCCTCCCGAACGGGCAGGTCGTCCAGCGATAACCCACCGCCCTACCCCAGCGCCCCGTAAAGACGCCCCACCCGGCGTCTCCCAGCGCCGTAAAGACGCCACACCTGGCGTCTCCCACCGCCCTACCCCAGCGCCGTAAAGACGCCACACCTGGCGTCTCCCACCACCCTACCCCAGCGCCCCGTAAAGACGCCACACCTGGCGTCTCCCACCGCCCTACCCCAGCGCCCCGTAAAGACGCCACACCTGGCGTCTCCCCCTAAGCCCGGTCCAGCCGCCCATCCACGTCGTAGGCGCTGCCATACCACCCCGCTGGCCGCGCGTCGCGGCTGAACACCACATCGATCCGCCCGAGACGGATGCCGGCCCAGCCCACCTGATTCACGACCGTAAAGCGACCGTCCGGGTGTGAGACGGTCTCTGGCGCATCCAGGAACGTATGCGTGTGTCCACCCAGGATGAGGTCGATTCCCGGCACCTCGGCGGCGAGCGTCATGTCGCTGGGCCGGTCCTCGCGGTAGCGGAAGCCGAGGTGGGAGAGACAGATCACGAGGTGACAGCCCTGCTGGCGGAGCGTTTCTACCTGCTGACGGGCGACGAGAATAGGATCTGAGTAACTGACCCCCTCGTGCAGCGCCCCGATCACCAGCCGGTCGAAGTCGATCCCTAACCCGAAAATACCCACCGTGATGGGCCCAACCTCCCGGATGAGGTGAGGCCGCACCCGGCCGGCCAACGGAGAGGCCGGGTCGACGATGTAGTTGGCCGACACAAACGGAAACGACGCCTGTGGCAGCATCCGAACAAGGCCGTCGACCCCGTTGTCGAAGTCGTGATTTCCCAGCGTCGAGGCGTCGTAGCCCATGGCGGACATTGCCTTGAACTCGACCTCCCCGCCGAAAAAGTTGAAATAGGGCGTACCCTGGAAGATGTCGCCACTGTCGAGCAGGAGCAGGTTCGGCTCGGTAGCCCGGATCCGTTTGATGAGTGCGGCGCGACGTGCGATGCCGCCCATGCCGGCGTTCCGCCCTCCGTCCATCGGGAAGGGGTCGATGCGGGAGTGCGTGTCGTTGGTGTGGAGGATGACCAGGCGAAGTTCATCACCCGCGAGGACCTTCAAAGGCGCCAGGTAAGCTCCGGCGGTGCCGGCGGCGAGGGTCTGGAAGAAACGACGTCTTTTCATGGCAAAAGGTAAAAGGTACAAGGCAAAATCGTGGGGTACGGTAGGTTGAGCGACACCGTTTAGTTCAGACGTGTTGCGCCTTACGAAATCGAGCTACTTTTCGTTTTTCCTTTTTCGTTATTGGTAGTGCCCCTTATGGGGGTTGTTGTACGTAAATCGGTATTCGAGTAAGTAGTTCTTTGAATGTCCAAGGGTGATCGCTCAAGCCAGCGGCCATGGCGGGCGTTTGTGGTTCCCACACGCGT
>Ga0163144_10010358_pt1 | contig 19889 bp, 19 predicted proteins | sample OliLak19BULKMAT1_FD_123175 | JGI IMG/M metagenome (GOLD analysis project Ga0163144, IMG submission 123175) | Freshwater microbial mat bacterial communities from Lake Vanda, McMurdo Dry Valleys, Antarctica - Oligotrophic Lake LV.19.BULKMAT1 | ecosystem: Environmental > Aquatic > Freshwater >... | reverse complement strand
GACCAGACCATCTTCATCCAGATGGAAGGCACCGGCGGCCAGAGTTTTGGCGCTTTCCTGGCCCGCGGCATCACGCTGTACCTGATCGGCGACGCCAACGACTACACCGGCAAAGGCATGAGCGGCGGGCGCATCGTGATCCGCCCGAGCATCGACTTCCGCGGTGAAGCCATCGCCAACATCATCATCGGCAACACCGCGCTGTACGGCGCCACCAGTGGCGAGGCCTTCTTCCGCGGCGTGGCCGGCGAACGCTTCGCGGTGCGCTTGTCGGGTGCCACGGCCGTTGTCGAGGGCACGGGTGACCACGGCTGCGAGTACATGACGGGCGGTACGGTGGCCGTGCTGGGCAAGACCGGTCGTAACTTCGCGGCCGGCATGAGTGGCGGCGTGGCCTACGTCTATGACGAGGACGGCCACTTCGCAGCGCGTTGCAACGCCAGCATGGTCGGGCTGGACAAGGTGCTGCCGCGCGAGGATCAGGACCCGGCCACCTTCCACAAGGGCCAGGCCGACGAAGCCCTGCTGCGCAAGCTGGTCGAAGACCACCACCGTTGGACGGGCAGCCTGCGTGCGCGCCACATCCTCGATCACTGGACTGAGGCGCGCATGCGCTTCGTCAAGGTCTTCCCGCATGAGTACCAGCGCGCGCTCAGAAAGATGAGTGCCAGCACACCAGCGACAGCGACCATCGCCAAGGCCAAGGCCGACGCGGTGACCGCCAAGTAACGCCAACAGGATTCGATCATGGGAAAAGTCACCGGCTTCCTCGAACACGAACGTCTCGAGGAGGGCTACGAGCCCGTCACACAACGCGTCAAGAACTACAAGGAGTTCGTGATCGCGCTGAATGCCGAGCAGTCGAAGACGCAGGCGGCCCGCTGCATGGACTGCGGCACGCCGTTCTGCAACAGCGGCTGCCCGGTCAACAACATCATCCCGGACTTCAATGACCTGGTGTACCGCGGTGACTGGAAGAACGCCATCGAGGTTCTGCACTCGACCAACAACTTTCCCGAGTTCACCGGCCGCATCTGCCCTGCACCCTGCGAGGCCGCGTGCACGCTCAATGTCAACGACGATGCGGTTGGCATCAAGTCGATCGAGCACGCCATCATCGACCGCGCCTGGGCCGAAGGCTGGGTCAAGCCGCAGCCGCCCCGAGCTAAAACGAGCAAGACCGTCGCCGTGGTCGGTTCTGGCCCCGCCGGCCTGGCAGCCGCGCAGCAACTGGCTCGCGCGGGCCATGAAGTGACCGTGTTCGAGAAGAACAGCCGCATCGGCGGCCTGCTGCGCTACGGTATCCCCGACTTCAAGATGGAGAAGTCGCACATTGACCGGCGCATCGAGCAGATGCAGGCCGAAGGCGTCAGTTTTCGCACCGGTGTGTTGGTCGGCACGCTGCCCCGAGGCAGCCTGGTGACCAACGACGCGCAGGAGACGATCACGCCCGAAGCGCTCAAAGCCCAGTTCGATGCCGTGCTCCTGACCGGGGGTGCCGAGCAAAGCCGCGACCTGCCGGTGCCCGGGCGTGACCTCGACGGCGTGCACTTCGCGATGGAGTTCCTGCCGCAGCAGAACAAGGTGGTCGCTGGCGACAAGCTCAAAGGGCAGTTGATGGCCACGGGCAAGCATGTCATCGTGATCGGTGGCGGGGACACCGGCAGCGACTGCGTCGGCACCAGCAACCGGCACGGCGCGGCCAGCGTGACGCAGTTCGAACTGCTGCCGCAGCCGCCAGAGGTCGAGAACAGGCCGCTGGTCTGGCCTTACTGGCCGATCAAGCTGCGCACCAGTTCCAGCCACGCCGAAGGCTGCCAGCGCGAATTCGCCATCGCGACCAAGGAGTTGATTGGCGATGCGTCCGGCAAAGGTGGCAAGGTCACCGCACTCAAGACGGTGCGCGTCGAGTGGCAGGGCGGCAAGATGATCGAGGTGCCCGGCAGCGAGCAGGTGCTCAAGGCCGATCTGGTGCTGCTGGCGATGGGATTTGTCAGCCCGGTGGCCTCGGTGCTCGAAGCCTTCGGGGTCGAGCGCGACAACCGCGGCAATGCCAAGGCCAGCACCGACGGCGCGGCCAGCTACCGCACCAACGTCGACAAGGTGTTTGCGGCTGGCGACATGCGCCGCGGCCAGAGCTTGGTGGTGTGGGCTATCCGCGAAGGGCGCCAGGCGGCCCGCGCTGTCGACGAGGCCTTGATGGGCGCCAGCGACCTGCCGCGTTAGGCAAGACACAAGCTGTAATACGCCGCCAGGGGGGAATCCCGCATGTTCTTGGCATGCGTGAGAGAATCTCGCCCACAAAAACACCTCGCGCCCGGGCTGCTGTTGCCCGCCACGCCGCTTGAACCAAGACACCCTGATCGAGATCGACCACGTCACGTTTGGCTATGACGCAAGCCGAACGATCCTCGACGACATCAGCCTCGCTTTCGCGCGCGGCAAGGTCACAGCCATCCTTGGCGGCTCAGGCTGCGGCAAGACGACTTTGCTGCGCCTGATTGGCGGCATGGCCGCGGCCAACCGCGGCCGCGTGGTGTTCGACGGCGAACTGGTCGATGCGCGCAACCGCAGCCGCCTGCTGGTACAGCGCCGACGCATGGGCATGTTGTTCCAGTTCGGCGCCCTGTTCACAGACCTGACCGTGTTCGACAACGTCGCCTTCCCACTGCGCGAGCATTCGGGGCTGTCGGAGTCCATGATCCATGACATCGTGATGATGAAGTTGCAGGCTGTCGGCTTGCGCGGCGCTGCCGACCTGCGCATTGCGGAGGTGTCGGGCGGCATGGCCCGGCGGGTTGCGCTGGCGCGCGCGATTGCGCTCGACCCCGAGCTGATCATGTACGACGAGCCGTTTGCCGGCCTGGACCTGATCTCGATGGGGGTGGCCGCCAATCTGATCCGCAAGCTCAACGATGCGACGGGTGCGACCTCGCTGGTGGTCTCGCACGATGTGCCCGAGTGCATGGCCATCAGTGACCACGTCATCCTGCTGGGCAACGGCGGGCGCATCGTGGCCCAGGGCACGCCCGCCGATTTGATGGCCTCGAGCGACCCGGAGACGCGCCAGTTCGTGCGTGGCGAGCCGGATGGCCCGATCAAGTTCCACTACCCCGCGCGTGCGCTGGCCGAGGACTTCGGCGTCGACCCGGTCGGGGGCCCGGCATGACCCGCGACGCGAACCTTGGAGCCGGCACGATGACACTGCATGACCGGGTGGCGGCGGTTGGCGCGCTGATGATTCGCGTTGTGCGCTCCTTCGGGCGCGCCGGCCTGTTTTTTGCCGACCTGATCGTGCACATGCCGGCGGCGCTGCGTCGCTTCAGCCTGGTGGTTCGTCAGGTGCACGCCATCGGCAATCGCTCGCTGGTCATCATCCTGTCCTCGGGCCTGGCGGTCGGCTTCGTGCTCGCGCTGCAGATGTACTACGCGCTGGTGCCTTATGGCGCTACGGAGTCGCTGGGTCAGATCGTCAACCTGTCGCTGGTTCGCGAACTCGGCCCAGTGGTCACGGCGCTGCTCTTTGCCGGCCGGGCGGGCACATCGCTGACTGCGGAGATCGGCCTGATGAAAGCCGGTGAGCAGCTGGCCGCCATGGAGATGATGGCGGTCGATCCGCGCAGCCGAGTATTGGCGCCGCGCTTCGTTGCCGGCGTGATCTCGATGCCCTTGCTCGCGATCCTGTTCTCGGCTGTGGGTATCCTCGGCGCCTGGGTTGTCGGCGTGCTGCTGATCGGCCTGGACAGTGGAAACTTCTGGTCACTGATGCAGACCCGTGTGGACGTCTGGCGCGACGTCGGCAACGGCGTCGTCAAGAGCTTCGCCTTCGGTGTCGTCTGCACCGCTGTCGCGCTCTACCAGGGCTTCGTCACCGAGGCCACGCCCGAGGGCGTGGCCTATGCCACCACCCGCACCGTCGTCGTCTCCTCGTTGTCGGTGCTGGCGATCGATTTCATGCTCACAGCGTTGATGTTCTCAACGCCCTGATGCCTTCCGGAGATTCACGATGAGCAAGAGAGCGATAGAAACCTGGGTCGGCCTGTTCGTGATGCTCGGCATTGCCGGGGCCTTGTTCCTGTCCCTCAAGGCGGCCAACCTGGCCAGCTTTGGGGAGCGCAAGGGGTACACCGTCACTGCCAAGTTCGACAACATCGGCGGCTTGAAGCCGCGCGCACCGGTGCGCAGTGCCGGCGTCACGATCGGTCGCGTCAAGCAGATCAGGTTGGACCCGAAGACCTACCAGGGTGTCGTCACGATGGAGATTCATGATGACGTGCGCTTCCCCAAGGACTCCTCGGCCAAGATTCTCACCTCGGGCCTGCTGGGCGATTTGTACGTCGGTATGGAGCCCGGCGCAGACGACAAGGAACTCGTCGCCGGCGACGTGATCCGACAGACCCAATCGGCCGTCGTGCTGGAAAACCTGATCGGGCAAATGATCTTCAACAAGGCCGCCGACGCAGGCGACAGCCCCCCGCCGGAGAAGAAATGAAGCGCTGCCTTGAACGTCGCCTGATCCCCCTCGCCGCAGCGACCTGTCTGATCGCGCTTACCGGCGCAGCCCAGGCCCAAAGTGCAAAAGATCCGATCGAAGGCTGGAACCGGGCCGTTTTCGGCTTCAACGACGGCCTTGACGCAGCCCTGCTCAAGCCCCTGGCCACAGGCTACAAGGCGGTCGTGCCCGAGTTGGTGCGCAACGGCGTGAGCAACGTTTTCAACAATTTCGGCGACGGTTGGTCGGCCATCAACCAGTTGCTGCAGGGCAAGCCGGTGGCAGCGGCCCAGATGGCGATGCGGGTGGCCACCAACAGCTTGTTCGGCATTGCTGGGTTGTTCGATGTGGCCGCCGATCTCGGCATTGAGCGTCAGCCCGAAGATTTCGGCCAGACCCTCGGCCGCTGGGGCTTGCCGGCGGGGCCCTACCTTGTCTTGCCGCTGCTCGGCCCGTCGTCACTGCGCGAAACGGCTGCCTTGCCAGTTGACATGCAATGGCGCCCCGCGGCCCTGACCAACGACAGTGCCACGCAGGTTGGCCTGTCGGCGCTTCAATTGATCGACGTTCGCGCCGGCCTGCTGGGCGCCAGCCGCATCCTCGACGAGATTGCTCTGGACAAGTATCAATTCGTTCGTGACGCCTATTTGTCACGCCGCCGCAGCCAGGTCTATGACGGCGACCCCCCTGACCTCCCCGAGGCCAAGGACGACGCACCGGCCACCCCCGGTAAACCTTAGACGCCTGGTCGCGTTGTAGATCCCTGTGCCGAGCCACTTGGCACGCCTGAAAGGAAACTGATGTTATTCAAGCAAGCATTCACCGCCCTGTCCATGGCTCTGACCATCGGCCTGACCCCGGCCGTGGCCGTGGCCGCCACCGCGCCCGATGCGCTGATCAAGCAGATCTCCACCGAAGTCATTGACACGGTCAAGAGCGACAAGGCGATTCAAGGCGGCGATGTCGCCAAGATCATCGCCCTCGTCGACACCAAGGTCATGCCCCACGTGAACTTCCAGCGCATGACGGCATCGGCCGTCGGCCGCCACTGGCGTACCGCCACGCCAGAGCAGCAAAAGCGCCTGCAAGACGAGTTCAAGATCCTGATCGTGCGCACCTATGCCGGTGCGCTGACCCAGGTGAAGGACCAGACCGTGCAACTCAAGCCACTGCGTGCGGCCGCCGAGGACACTGAAGTGGTCGTGCGCACAGAAGTCAAGGGCAAGGGCGACGCGATTCAGCTCGACTACCGCCTCGAGAAGAGCGGCAGTGACTGGCGCATCTACGACGTCAACGTCCTGGGCGTCTGGCTGGTGGAGCAGTACCGGTCCAGCTTCGCGCAGGAGATCGGCAGCGTCGGCATCGACGGCTTGATTGCCAAGCTGGCCGAGCGCAACAAGTCTGCGGCCAAGGGCTGAGGTGGAACAGCCCCGAGGAGGCTTTGTCGCCTGCCCCTCGAGGGGGCAACGCCATCGACCGGGCAAAGCCCGATCGGCGGCGTTCGCTTGGCTAGACCGCGCGTTTCAGGCGTCGGGTTCTGCGCCGCCGCCGCGAGCCTGAGCGATGTTCTCGCTGCCTGAAACGCTGACCCTGACCGAGGCCCCGGCGGCCGTGCGTTCGGTTGAGGACGTGCTCGGACAGGGCAGTATCGAGAAGGGTGCCTTGATCATCGATGCCAGTGCATTGCGCAGTTTCGACACTTCGGCGATCGCCGTCTTGCTCGAAGCGCGTCGCTTGGCGCAGGCCGCGGGGCGTGCCCTTACGGTGCGGCATGCTCCCGCGACACTGATCGAGTTGTCGGGTCTGTACGGCATCGATGGCCTGCTGGTCTTCGAGCCCGAGCCCGAGGCCGTTGCAACTCACTCGGCCTTGGCGTAGCGTTTGGCACGCAGGTTGCGCTTGATCTCCGCCAGCATTGGCCGCAGCGAGGCGCCCAGGCGCAGGGCTACACCGGTGGTCAGGATATCGATGATGACCAGGTGCAGTAGCCGCGACACCATCGGGCTGTATCGGTCGTAGTCTTCGGGGTGGTCGGCGGCGAGCAGCACGTGCTGCGGGCTGCTCGAGGCATGCGCCAGAGGTGAGCCACTGGCGGTGATGACGATGGTCGTCGCGCCTTTGCGGCGGGCAATCTCGGCGGCATCGAGCAGATCGCGACTGCGACCCGAGTTGGAGATGATCACCGCGCAGTCGCCCGGTTGCAGCATGGTCGCGCTCATCACCTGGACATGGCCGTCACTGACAGCGCTGGCCGCCACACCGAGGCGAAAGAACTTGTGCTGTGCGTCTTCTGCAACGATGCCCGAATTGCCGACGCCATAGAACTCGATGCGCCGGCCCTCGCCGCAGGCTTTGGCCAGTGCGGTGATGGCGCGCTCGAAAGCGTGGCTGGCCGCGTCGTTGCGGTACTTCAGCAGCGCGCTGACGGAGTTGTCGATGACCTTGACCATGATGTCGCCGGCCTTGTCGTCTTCATCCACCGCGCGGTGTACGAAGGGCACGCCTTCGTTGACCGCGCCAGCCAGCTTCAACTTGAAGTCGGCCAGGCCGTCGTAGCCCACGCTGCGGCAGAACCGGATCACGGTCGGCTTGCTGACGTGCGAGCGTTCGGCCAACTCGCTCACCGGCAGGCTGGCAAAGCTGCGCGGATCGGCCAGCACCAGCTTGGCCACGCGCTGCTCTGCCGGCGGCAGTGCTGGCAGAGCAGCCAGGACGCGCTCCAGCATCGACAAGGCGCTACTCCTCTTCGGCCCAAGCAAAGCCGTCGCGCGCAATCAACGCGCTGGCCGCCGGGGGACCCCAACTGCCTGCGGCATAGGGCCGCGGCCCACTGCTGTCGTTGCGCCAGGACTCGAGGATCGGTTCGACCCAGCGCCAGGCTTGCTCCTGCTCGTCGCTGCGCACGAACAGGTTCAGACGGCCGGCAATGGCGTCCAGCAACAGGCGCTCGTAGGCGCCCACGCGATCACTCGAGAAGGCTTTGTCGAAGTCCAGATCGAGCGACACCGGCGACAACTGCTCAGGCATGTTCAAGGCGGTGCGCCCGCCCTTGGCGGCCAGCAGGTGCAACTCGAGGCCGTCTTCGGGTTGTAGCTTGATCACCAGCTTGTTGGCCCGCGTGGTGCCGGCAAAGATCGGGTGCGGCACGGGGCGGAAGTTGACGACGATCTGGGCGTCGCGCGCGGCCAGGCGCTTGCCGGTGCGAAGGTAGAAGGGCACGCCGGCCCAGCGCCAGTTCTGCACTTCCGTGCGCACCGCCACAAACGTTTCGCAGGTACTGCCGGCCGGCACCTTGACCTCCTCGAGGTAGCCCGGCACAGCCTTGCCGTCGACCGTGCCGGCGCGGTACTGGCCGCGCACCACGTCGCGACCGACGCTGTCGGGCGTGAAGGGCTTGAGGGACTTCAGCACCTTCAGCTTTTCGTCGCGGATCGCGTCGGCGTCACCGTTGGCAGGGGGCTCCATCGCAATCATCGTCAGCAGTTGCAGGGCATGGTTCTGCACCATGTCGCGCAGCGCGCCGGTGCGGTCGTAGAAATCCCCGCGCGTGCCAACGCCCAAGGCCTCGCCGATCGTGATCTGGATGTTGGCGATGCTTTCACGCCGCCACAGCGGCTCGAACAGGGCATTGCCAAAGCGCAGTGCTGCCAGGTTCTGCACGGCGGCCTTGCCGAGGTAGTGATCGATGCGCAGGGCCTGGCGCTCTTGGAACGAGGCACTGACTGCGCGGTTGATCTCTTGCGCGCTGGCCAGATCGTGGCCGAGCGGCTTCTCCAGCACCACGCGAACGTTGGGGCCGTTCAGGCCCACTGTGCCGAGCTGCGCGCAGATCTGCGGGAAAAGGTGCGGGCTGGTGGCCAGAAAGAGCACGACGGTATCGGCCTTGCGATCGTCGACCCATTGCTTCAGTCCGGCGTAGTGCTCCGGCAGCGACAGATCCATGCGCCGGTAATGCAAGAGCGCGGCAAAGCGGGCGAACTCCTCGTCACTCGGTCGCTTGGCGCTTTCGACATCGCAGAATCGATCCTTGATGAACGCGCGGTACTCGTCGTCGCTGCGCTCGTCGCGTGCCACGGCCAGGATGCGACCCCCCTCGGGCAACTTGCCGTGGCGCCAAGCTTGAAACAGGGCAGGCACCAGCTTGCGCCAGGTGAGGTCGCCCGTACCACCAAAAAAGACGAGGTCAAAGGACATGGGGGCTGCCACCGCACAGCGGCTGTAACTTTATTACGTCCGAGATGATGCAGGAGTTTCGCCGACCGGTCAACGCGAAGGCGCCACGCGCTGCTGACTGGCGGTCTAATGCAGGTGCGCTGCCTGGCGCGCTGCCACCCAAGCCCCATGAACCAGCTCGACCAACTCAAGCACTTCACCACGGTTGTTGCCGACACCGGCAACTTCAAGCAGCTCGCTGCCTTTGCGCCGCGCGACGCCACGACCAACCCCTCGTTGATCCTCAAGGCGGTGCAGCAACCCGAGTACACACCGCTGCTGGCGGACGCCGTGGCGGCCAAGAAGGGGCGTACGCATGAGCGCATCGTCGACGAAGTGCTGGTGCGCTTCGGCCTGGAGATCCTCAAGGTGGTTCCCGGACGGGTGTCGACCGAGGTCGATGCACGGCTCTCATTCGACACCGCCGCCAGCATCGCGCGCGCGCATCGTTTGATCGAGCTTTACGAACGCGCGGGCATCGGCCGCGACCGGGTGCTGATCAAGCTGGCCGCCACTTGGGAGGGCATCCAGGCGGCCAAGGCGCTCGAGCACGAGGGCATCCACTGCAACCTGACCCTGCTGTTCGCGTTTTGCCAGGCGGTGGCCTGCGGCGAGGCCGGCGTCACGCTGATTTCGCCCTTCGTCGGCCGCATCTATGACTGGCACAAGAAGGCGGCCGGCGCGGCCTGGCACGAAGCCGCAATGGCCGGCGCGAACGACCCGGGCGTGCAATCGGTACGACAGATCTACACCTACTACAAGCACTACGGCGTTGCCACCGAAGTCATGGGCGCGAGCTTTCGCAACCTCGGCCAGATCCAGGCCCTGGCCGGCTGCGACCTGCTGACGATCAGCCCCGACTTGCTGGCCCAGCTGCAAGCCAGCAACGAGCCCTTGCCGCGGGCCCTCGACCCCGACACCGCGCGTCGCGCCAACCTGTATGCCGTGACCTTCAACGAGGCGGCCTTCCGCTATGCGCTCAACGAGGACGCGATGGCCACCGAGAAGCTGGCCGAGGGCATCCGCGCCTTTGCCGTCGATGCGGCCAAGCTCGACAAGCTGATCGAGGCGCTCACGTGACCCACCTGCGGTGTGATCGAACGCCCGCCTGGGCTGCGCTGCAGGGCCACTACCAGGCCCATGGCCGCGAGTTTGACCTGCGCGAGGCCTTTGCGCGCGACGGCGGGCGGGCGGCGGCCCTGTCCTTCGAGGCACCCGAGGTCTTTGCCGACTTGTCGAAGAACCGCCTCGACACGGCGACGCTGAAGTTTCTTCTCGACCTGGCCCGCGAGTGCGATCTGGAAGCCCGCCGCGACGCCATGCTCAACGGTGCGCCGATCAATGCCACCGAGGGTCGCGCCGTGCTGCACACGGCGTTGCGCGCGCCGCGCGGGCAGGGCCTGCACAGCGCCGAAGTGCACGGCGTGCTCGAGGCGATGCTGGCCTACGCCGAGGGGGTGCGCAACACGGCCACCAGCGGCATTCGCCACATCGTCAACATCGGCATCGGTGGCAGCGACCTCGGCCCGCAGATGGTGGTGCCGGCGCTCGATGCCTACGGCCACCCCGAACTGACGCTGCACTTCGTCAGCAATGTCGACGGCCACGACATCGACCGCGTGCTGCGCCGGCTCGATCCGGCCGACACCCTGTTCATCGTCGCCTCGAAGACCTTCACGACGCAGGAGACGATGAGCAACGCGCAGGCCGCGCGCGATTGGTTCGTCGCCGGTGGCGGCAAGGACGTTGCGCGTCACTTCGTCGCCACTACCACCAACGTCGAGGCCGCGGCGCGCTTCGGCATCAGCACCACCTTCGGTTTCTGGGATTGGGTCGGCGGCCGCTACTCGCTGTGGAGTGCGATCGGGCTGCCGATCGCGCTGGCCATCGGGGCCAAGAACTTCCGCGCCCTTCTGGCGGGCGCGCATGCGATGGACCGGCATTTCGCGACCGCATCGCTCGAGCGCAACCTGCCCGCACTGCTCGGCCTGCTCGACCTTTGGTACCGCAACTTCCACGGCTTCACGAGTCGCTCCGTGGCGCCCTACCACCAGGGTCTGGCACGGCTGCCGGCTTACCTGCAGCAACTCGAGATGGAGAGCAATGGCAAACGCGTCGACATGGCCGGACAGGCCTTGCCGTTCGCGACCAGCCCGGTGGTCTGGGGCGAGCCTGGCACCAACGGCCAGCACGCCTACTTCCAGATGCTGCACCAGGGCAGCGACGTGATTCCGGTCGAGTTCATCGCGGTCAAGACCCCCGCTCACGCGCTGGCTGACCAGCACGCCAAACTGCTGGCCAACTGCCTGGCGCAGAGCCAGGCCCTGATGCTCGGAAAGAATGCCGCCGAAGCGCTGGCCGAATCCCCGCCGACGGCATCCAAGACGATGGCCGCCGCCACTCTGGCCGCGCACCGCAGCTTTCCTGGCAACCGGCCGAGCACCACGCTCGTGCTCGAAGCCCTGACGCCGCGCTCGCTCGGCGCCCTGATCGCGCTGTACGAACACCGCGTCTTCGTCAGCGGCGCGTTGTGGGGCCTCAACAGCTTCGATCAGTGGGGTGTGGAGCTGGGCAAGGCCTTGTGCAGCCAGTTGCTGCCGCGCCTGGCCTCTGGCGATACCGCCGGGCTGGATGGGTCAACGGCGGCGTTGTTGTCGCGGCTGCGACGCTGAGCCGAACTGACCGGCGCGGCTCAGCCGCTCAGCCCGCCAAACCGCGCACGGCCTGCTGCGCTGCCTCGAGCGCCTGCTCGACCACGCGCTGCTTCCAGACCTCGGTGTCGGTGTAGAAGGCGTCGCGTACGCGCCGCTTGATCGCCGCGCCCTGCGCAGCTTCGGCTTCGGGGTGGCACTCGAGCCAATGGTCGCCACGCAGCGCGTCGATGACTTCCATCACCGGCACCGTGCCGTACTCCAGCGCGATGCCGGTGTACTCGGCCTGCGCGCACTCCTGGTAGACCGCCAGCCACATCATGCCGGTGAGCAACGCGGAGGCCGAGCTGCCGTCATAGATCGAGGTCACCTGCGTACCCCACCAGGCGTGCGCCCGGGCCAGCGCCTGGGCATCGTCGCGACAGGCACAGATGCGCTCGCCATGGCCGCTCGGACCCAGGCCGGTATGCAGGTCGATCCAGCCCAGGCGCCTGCAATGTTGGGCCTGCGCCTGCAATACATGGCGCAGGGTGACGTGGCTCCAGGTCGGGTTCACGCCGCCGTACCAAAGACCCAGCGGGTGGCGGTACTGACCGCTGGTGATGGCCGCCTGGGTCGCCGCGGGCCCATGCTGGGCGGCGTAGCGTTCTAGCGCTGCCTGCACGTCCGCCGTCGGTGGCCACTGTTCCGGCAACAGCAGGTGTGCCAACTCGTCGTAGCCGGGGTTGAGCGGCAGCGGCTGCGAGAAGTCCTGGAAGTTGCGGTTCAGGTCCACACCCTCCTGCGTCACCCGGCGCAGCCAGGAAAAGCCATGCGGGTTGAGGGCGTGGATGTAGAGCACGGCCACACCGCTGCTCTGCAGCAGGGCGTGCCAGGCCGGATCGCGCAGCAAGGCGACTTGCACGCCCGAGCCGCAGAAGCCCTCGGCGCCGTGGCAGGCGCTGCTGATCAGCAACAACGACTGCGCGTCGCGCGCGCCTTCACGCACCACGTCCATGGCCAGCGTCTCGCCGTCACGGCCGAGCAGCGGGTGGACGTGGCTGTTCACATCCAGGCCGGCGGCGTCAGCGGCGCCGATGAACTTGCTTCTGGCCTCGGCGTAGCTCTGCGCGAAGGCGCTGGCCGCGTCCATACTCAGTCCTGCGGTTCGGCCAACCAGGCCTCGGCCAGGCGCACCCACATTGTCGCGCCGAGCGGGATCAGGTCGTCGTTGAAGTCGTAGCTCGGGTTGTGCAGCATGCACGGGCCCATGCCGTGGCCGCCGACGCGGTGGCTGCCGTCGCCGTTGCCGATCAGGAAGTAGCAGCCGGGCTTCTCGAGCAGGAAGTAGCTGAAGTCCTCGGCGCCCATCGTCGGCTCGAAGTCGTGCACGTTGGTGGGGCCGACGATGTCAGCGGCCACGCGCTGAAAGAAGGCGGTCTCGTTGACGTGGTTGATCGTCGGCGGGTAGTTGCGCTTGAATTCGAACTCGCAGCTGGCACCGAAGGCGGCGCAGGTGTGCTCGGCCACGGCCTTCATGCGCTGCTCGATCAGGTCGAGCACGTCTAGCGTGAAGGTGCGCACGGTGCCTTGCAGCTCGCAGCTGTCGGGCACCACATTGGTGGCTTCGCCGGCATGGATCATGGTCACCGAAATCACGCCGGCATCGATCGGACGCTTGTTGCGCGTGATGATGGTCTGGAAGGCCTGCACCATCGCGCAGGCCACCGGCACCGGGTCGATACCGTTGTGCGGCATGGCACCGTGTGCGCCCTTGCCGCGGATCGTGATCTTGAACTCGTTGCTCGACGCGAAACACGGCCCCGGCTTGACGGCGAACTGCCCGACCGCCATGCCGGGCCAGTTGTGGGCGCCGAAGATGGCCTGCATCGGGAACTTCTCGAACAGGCCGTCCTTGATCATTTCGCGCGCCCCGCCGCCGCCTTCTTCGGCCGGCTGGAACACCAGGTACACGGTGCCGTCGAAGTTGCGCTGGCGCGACAAGTGCTTGGCCGCGGCCAGCAGCATGGCGGTGTGGCCGTCGTGGCCGCAGGCGTGCATCTTGCCGGGGTACTGGCTGGCGTGGGCGAACTGGTTGCGCTCTGTCATCGGCAGCGCGTCGATATCGGCGCGCAGGCCGACGGCGCGTGTCGATGTGCCGCTCTTGACGATGCCGACCACCCCGGTCGTGCCCAAGCCCCGGTGAACGGGGATGCCCCAGTCGGTCAGCGCCTTGGCGATCAGGTCGCTGGTGCGCTGTTCCTGGAAGCACAGCTCTGGGTGGGCATGAATGTCGCGCCGCAGCGTGGCGATGGCGGCGGCATCGGCAAGGATGGATTCGATCAACTGCATGGCAGGCTTCGCGGGCGATGTGGCCCGTCAGTTTACGCCGCACCCGGCAGCGGCGCTGGCAGCAGCGGCGCTGGCGCCGACGCCGTCGACCCAGGCCCCGCGCTCAGGCTCTCGCACGTCGCCTGGATTGCCGGCGGCGCGCTGACAGCGGTGTGCAATAGTTCATCCATGACGACGGCTGTTTCCCCCGTGCGTGGCGCCGAAGCCGGCGCCGAGAGCGCCGTGCGCAGCGTTCACGTGACGTGTCCGCACGATTGCCCCGACACCTGCGCCATGCGCGTCACAGTGCAGGATGGCCGCGTCGTGCGCATTCAGGGCGATCCGGCGCACGCCAGCACGCAAGGCGTGTTGTGCACCAAGGTCAGCCGCTATGCGGAGCGCACCTACCACGCCGAGCGCTTGCAGTACCCGCTCAAGCGGGTCGGCCCCAAAGGCCGCGGCGAGTTCATTCGCGTGTCCTGGGACGAAGCCTTGAGCGACATCGCTGCACGCCTCAAGGCGATTGCCGCGCGCAACCCGCAGGCCGTCCTGCCCTACAGCTACGCCGGCACGATGGGCCTGCTGCAGGGCGAGGCGATGGCGGCGCGCTTCTTTCACAAGCTGGGCGCGTCGCTGCTCGACCGCACCATCTGCTCGATGGCCGGCGGCGAGGCCTTGAGCGCGACCTACGGCACCAAGGTCGGCATGCACACCCGCTTCTTTGCGGAAAGCAAGTTGATCGTCATCTGGGGCAGCAACTCGATCACCAGCAACCTGCACTTCTGGACCCAAGCCCAGGAGGCGAAGCGGCGCGGCGCCAAGCTGGTCGCCATCGATCCGCGCCATACCGAAACTGCCGAGAAGTGCCATCAGCACATCGCCCTGCTGCCTGGGACCGACGGGGCCCTGGCGCTGGGCGTGATGCACGAGCTGCTGACCCGGGATTGGCTCGACCATGACTACATCGCGCGCCATGTGGACGGCTTCGAGGCCCTGCGCCAGCGTATCGCCGAGTGGCCGCCGGCGCGGGCCGCGTCGGTCTGCGGCATCTCGGCCGACGAGGTTCGCGGCCTGGCGCAGGATCTCGGCACCACCCAGCCCGCGGCGATTCGCCTGAACTACGGCATGCAACGGGTCAAGGGCGGCGGCAGCGCAGCCCGCCTGATTGCCCTGTTGCCTTGCCTGACCGGCGCCTGGCGCCACCGCGCTGGCGGCCTGTTGCTGTCCAGTTCGGGCTGGTTCAAGCCGTTCCGGCGGGCTGCGCTGGAGCGCCCGGACGGTCTGGCGGGTCCGCAAGCAGACACACCGCCGCGCACGATCAACATGAGCACCATCGGCGATGACCTCTTGCGCGAGGCTTCGCCCGAGTTCGGTCCGAAGGTCGAGGCGCTGATCGTCTACAACAGCAACCCGGTCGCGGTGGCGCCCGAGTCGAAGAAGGTGGTCGCCGGGTTCGCCCGCACCGACCTGTTCACCGTGGTGCTCGAGCACTTCCTCACCGACACCGCCGACCACGCCGACTATGTGCTGCCAGCGACCACCCAGCTCGAACACCTGGACGTGCACACCACCTACGGCCATACCGATGTGATGTTCAACGAGCCCGCGATCGCGCCGCTCGGCGAGGCGAAGCCGAACACTGAGATCTTTCGCGAGTTGGCGGCGCACATGGGCTACACCGAGCCCTGCTTCTCCGACGACGACGAGACCCTGGCACGCCAGACCTTCGACTGGAGCGCACTCGGAACGTCTTTCGAAGGCCTGCGCGCCACGGGCTGGGCCAGCCTGCCCGTGCCGGAAGCCCCCTTTGCCCAGGGCGGCTTCGCCACCCCGAACGGCAAGGCGCAGGCCGACGGCAACGGCCTGGGCGTGCCCGAGCATGTGCCCAACCACGAGAGTGCGTTGTCATCGCCGGCCCTGGCGCGGCGCTACCCGCTGGCGATGATCTCGCCGCCGGCGCGACACTTCCTCAACTCGAGCTTCGTCAACGTCAAGAGCCTGCGGGCCATCGAGGGCGAGCCGTTGCTGGAGATGCACGCGGCCGATGCCGACGCCCGTGGCCTCGCGAGCGGGTGCATGGTGCGCGTGTTCAACGACCGCGGCGAGTACCGCTGCAAGGTCGAGGTCAGTGCGCGGGCCCGGCCCGGGGTGGTCAACGGCCTGGGCATCTGGTGGCGCAAGCTCGGCGTCGACGGCACCAACGTCAATGAAGTCACGAGCCAGGCGCTGACCGACATCGGCCGAGCGCCGACGTTCTACGACTGCCTGGTGCAAGTCGAATTGGCAGGATGAGACCGCCCCGAAGCGCCTGTGGCACCTGCCCCCAGGGGGCCACACCCGCGGTCGGGCCAAGCCCGTTCCACGGCGTGTGCCTTGGGGCCGACTGTTCATGCGTCACCCGCCACTGAAACGCCGGTTGCTCGTGGCAGGTCTGGGCACAACCGCAAGCATCGCAGCACTGGTGGCTGCCGCCTGCCTGACGACGGGATGCTCGACCCTGGGCTACTACACGCAATCGGTCGGCGGGCATCTCGACCTGCTGCGGCGCGCGCGGCCTGTCGACGAGGTCGCAGCTGACGCGGGCACCCCCGCGCTGCTGCGCGAACGCTTGTTGCTCGCCACGCGCATCCGTGACTTCGCGGTCAGCGAGCTCGGCCTGCCCGACAACCGCAGCTACCGCCGCTACAGCGATCTCGGGCGCTCGGCGGCCGTGTGGAACGTGGTCGCTGCGCCCGAACTCTCGCTGACCCTGCAGACCTGGTGCTTCCCGGTCGTCGGCTGCGTCGGCTACCGCGGCTACTACGAGCGGGCGGCGGCCGACGCCGAGGCTGTGGCCCTGCGCGCAGCCGGCCTCGAGGTCTCGGTCTATGGCGTGCCGGCCTACTCGACCCTGGGCAAGCTCGAGTGGCTGGGTGGCGACCCCCTGCTCAACACCTTCGTGCAGTGGCCCGAGGGCGATCTGGCGCGGCTGATCTTTCACGAGCTCTCGCACCAGATCGCCTTTGCCCCCGGCGACACGATGTTCAACGAATCCTTCGCCACGGCGGTCGAGCGCATCGGCGGCGCGCGCTGGCTGGCCGAGCGGGCCAGCCCGGCGGCGCGCGAGGAATACGCGGCCCTTGACGTGCGCCGGGCAGACTTTCGCGCCCTCACTGCGCGCACCCGCGACCGCCTCGAGGCCTTGTACCAAAGCGCGGCCAGCGACGCCGATAAACGCGCCGGCAAGGCCCGCCTGATGGCTGAGCTGCGCAAGGACCATGCCCAGCTCAAGGCCGAGCGCTGGGGCGGCTTCAACGGCTACGACGGCTGGTTCGAACGCGCCAACAACGCCACCTTCGGCGTGCTGGCCGCCTACAACGAGCTGGTACCGAACTTCGAGCGTTTGTTCGAGCGCGAAGGCCGCGACTTCAAGCGTTTTTATGCCGAGGTCATTCGCCTGGCCGGCTTGCCGCAGGCCGAGCGGCAGGCCACACTGCGCGGCATCTAAGAATTCGGAGACTCACGCATGGCCGACATCAACATTCACCGCGAACACAAACTGGGTCTGGCCAAGGCCCGCAAGATCGCTTGGCAGTGGGCCGAAGACGTCGAGAAGAAGTTCGACATGACCTGCACCGTGCTCGAAGGCGATACCAGCGACACGGTCTCGTTCACGCGTTCGGGTGTCAACGGGCAGTTGATCGTTGCCCCCGATCACTTCGACCTCCAGGCCAAACTCGGCTTTCTGCTCGGCGCCTTCTCCAAGACCATCGAGGCCGAGATCCTGAAGAACCTCGACGCCTTGCTGGCCAAGGGCAGCAAGGCGGCTGCCAAGCCGGCCACCAAGCCGGCAGCCAAGAGGGCTACGAAGAAGTAGCCGGCCTGGGCAGGCTGGCGTGCGCCGGCCCGTCCCTTACTTCAGCGATTCGATCAGGTCGACGTACTCCTGCATCGCCGACTCGGCATCCTTGCCCTTGATGGCGTTCCAGGCGTCCCACTTGGCGCGGCCGACCATGTCGGTAAAGCCCGGGCGCTTGCCGTCGACGTCACCATCGGCCTGCTTGAACAGCGCGTAGAGCTGCAACAAGGTGGCGTTGTCGGGTTTCTCGGGCAGCTTCTTGCTGTCGGCGACGGCTTTGTCGAAGCTGGCTTTGAGGTCGGCCATGGTGATGTCCTTTCGGGGTAGATTCGGGTAGACGTGGCGCATCTTAGCGAGCATCGTCACCTCCCCACAGCGCACCCAGACCGAGGAAACCCGATGACCGACCCAGCCGCGTCCGAGCGCATGTCGCGGGTCGACACGGCCTGGCTGCGCATGGATACCGACGCCAACCTGATGATGATCGTCGGCGTCTGGCTGCTCGAGCCCCAGTTGACGCTGGCCGAGTTGCAGCAGCGCATCGAGCAGACCCTGCTGGCCTACCCGCGCTTTCGCCAGAAGGTGGTGGAAGACCCGGCCGGTGCGTCCTGGGTCACCGACACCGCATTCGATATCGGCCGCCATGTGCAGCGCGGCTCCATCAAACGGCGTCCCGGCGAGGCCCCCCTTCAAGCCCTGAAGCGCCATGTCGCAGGGCTCGCGGCCACAGCGCTCGACCCGGCCTACCCGCTGTGGCAGTTCGAGCTGATCGAGGACCTCGACGGGCACGGCAGTGCCCTGGTCTGTCGGATCCACCACTGCATCGGTGACGGCATCGCGCTGATGTCAGTGACGCTGTCGATCGCCGACGGCGGCAAACCCCCGCCAGCGCGCAAGCTGCCTGCGGCGACGCATGACGACGGCAACGATTGGCTGTCCGACACCTTGCTGCGGCCCATGGCCGACATGATGGTCAAGGCCATCGCGATCACCGGCCAGGGTGTCGGCAAGGGCATCGAGCGGCTGACGCAGCCCGGTGGCGGCGCGCTCGATGCCGCGCGCATGGGCTTGCAGATCTTCAACGATGTCGCCGCTTTCGCACTGATGCCCGACGACTCGCCGACGCGCCTGAAGGGCCATGCCACGCCGGGCAAACGTGTGGCCTGGGGCGACCCGGTGCCGCTGGACGAAGTCAAGGCCGTCGGCAACGTATTGGGGGCCTCGATCAACGACGTCGTGCTGTCCTGCGTGGCCGGCGCCATCGGCGAGTACCTGCGCAGCAAGGGCGACGACCCGGCGGGCCAGCAGATCCGCGCCATGGTGCCTGTCAACCTGCGGCCGCTCGACCAGGCCTACAAGCTCGGCAACCGCTTCGGCCTGGTGCCGCTGGTGCTGCCGATCGGCATCGCCAACCCGATCGAACGCCTGATCGCAGTGCGTGCGCGCATGGCCGAACTCAAGGGCAGCTACCAGCCGCTGCTCGCTTTCGGTGTGTTGGCATTGTCGGGCCTGGTGGTCAAGCCGGTGCAGACGGCCATCACCAGCCTGTTCGCCAAGAAGGCGACGGCCGTCATGACCAACGTGCCGGGCCCGCGCGAAGCGCTGGCCTTCTGCGGCCGCACCGTCAAGCAGGTCATTTTCTGGGTGCCGCAGTCGGGTGACATCGGCATGGGGGTGTCGATCCTGTCCTACGCCGGCGGCGTGCAGTTCTCGCTGATCACGGATGCGAAGATGTGCCCCGACCCGGAAGCCATCGTCGAGCGCTTTGCGCCCGAGTTCGAGAAACTGCTGTGGCTGGCGCTGATGGCGCCATGGCCCGGCGACAAGTGACTGTGGGGCCTTCGCGCCACGCCCATCGTTGAGCCGCGTCAACGCGGCTGGAGCAGGGCGGCCATTTTTTGGTGGATCAGGTTCACCGCCTTCAGCGGCCGCAGCATCACCTTGAACTCGACGACACGGCCAGCGTTGTCCCAACGCAGCATGTCGACGCCGTTGATGCGCGTGCCCTCGATCTCGAGTTCGAACTCCAGCACTGCGTCACGCTCGCCGCGTACTTCGCGCACGTAGCGAAAGCTGTCGTTGCCAAAGACCTGCAGCGCCGCCGCCAGGTACTGCGTGACAACGGCCTTGCCGCATTGCGGCGTGTGCACCACCGGCGAGTGGAACACCACCGCGTCGGCCAGCAGCAGCGCCAGGCTGGCAATGTCTTGCTCGCGCGCGATGCGGTGCCACAGGGCCAGCGGATCGATGGGCGCTTTGGGCGCGCTCATCCGGCTGCCGCCTACTTGGGCGCCGGTTGTGACGCCGCGGGCCTGATGGACGGCAGCGCAATGCCCAGGTTGGGTGAGTCGAGCCGCCGAGCCGCATTCAGCGGCTGGCCGCTGGG
>Ga0163144_10010357_pt1 | contig 19889 bp, 18 predicted proteins | sample OliLak19BULKMAT1_FD_123175 | JGI IMG/M metagenome (GOLD analysis project Ga0163144, IMG submission 123175) | Freshwater microbial mat bacterial communities from Lake Vanda, McMurdo Dry Valleys, Antarctica - Oligotrophic Lake LV.19.BULKMAT1 | ecosystem: Environmental > Aquatic > Freshwater >... | reverse complement strand
TTATTGCAGGCCCTCATGCTCACGTTACAGAGATTCGCGGAAAATGTCCAGCGAAATATTGCCCAGCCCCGCGCCCTGAACTTGCCCCTGATACTTTATACCGCAAAGGGCCAATCTCCAGACGCCTTCGTTGAAGGCGCCGTCGACGATGGCAGCGTCGTCACCGCAACGGAGTAGGATGCCCGCGTTGGCGAGGTGTTGGATTTCGAGAACGGCCGCGAGGAGCAGGATCATTGAGGTGGTTCGCAGTTGGGTTTAGGATATCGCGGCGGCAATTTTTGCCGCATATCAGGACCATACATGCAGCTCGTGATTCTTAGCGTGTTGATGCTCGCCGGTGCGGCGATGGCGCAGGACAACGTAATCGGCTTGCTGAAATTGCCCGAGATATTCGGCGAAGGCGGGTGCGATAAATTCGAACCAGCGGAGATCCAGCTGTTCGCGGCGCCGGGGTTGGGGAAGGCAATTGGATCGATCCGTGTGGACAACAATTGGAGGTTTCCGGCCGACGGTGGCTGGGAGGGGTTGACCGTGAATGTTCACAAGACAGGGACGAAGGGTGTACGCGCGCTGCCGGCGAAGGAACATTCTTATGAGGAGCCAGCCGCGATTGTCCTGGAAGAGCGTGAACGCTGGTTCAGGGTGCGCTTAGCGGATGGGACGCGTGGCTTCGGGCTACTAATCGGGCGGAATTTCTTTCCCTGGCGAAATTGCTGGAGCGTGAGCTAGCGTATTTCACTGGTGAATCGGACGATCGGTTAATGCCTTTTCCTGACGTAGCGGCTGAAGGGGAGCGAACTCGTGTCGGCGTGCATTCGGCTGTGCGCGTACTGGAATTTCGATGGAGTAGCGGGCGGCTGTGGCCACTCGTTCTGCAGCTCCGGCGCGGCGCCGCGAGCGATTGCGACGGGTTGGCTTCCGGCCCATGGCAGTTCGGGTGAAGCCTCGATTTGGTTTTCATCGCGCGGATGCTGAGTGGCGAGCGAACTGATCGGGGGTTGTGAAGGGATGGCTGTGATATCCTGAGCTTGAACTTTACCGCACGGGAGGTCGTTCCATTACATGCCGATAGGAACACAGGAGATGGTGGTCATATTTCTCCTGGCCTTACTGATCTTCGGCCCCAAGAAGCTACCGGAGCTGGGGAAGACAGTGGCCAAAGCTATGGGCGAATTCCGTCGAGCGTCGTCGGAATTGAAATCGACGTGGGATCACGAGATGCAGCAGATTGAGAAGGAGACAGCTCCGATCAAGCAGGCTGCGGAAGAGTACCACGACAAGATTAACAATTACGACGATTCCTCGTCTTACGACTACGGAGCTTACGACTCCGGTACGCCGGAGACCACGGCAACCCCCTCATCAACAGTAGGCGAACCCGCACTTCAGGGCGCCGAACAAACGACCGAAACAGCAAGTGTCACGGAACCGGCGGGAGCGCCGGCCGATGCCCCAACTGTTGCGGCGCAGGCTCCGGATGGAACAGTGGCGCAGGGCAAAGCTCCTGCAGACACGGCGAAACCGGCGGCCGGTTGATTTAGGCAGGTGTTATGTCCGTCCCGGAAGATAAGAACAGGGATACCCCTGTAGAAAACACGCATGTCCCGGCAAACGGGGAGCCTGAGGCTTCTTCCGGGGCGGATACTGTTCATACGAGTTATGAGCAGACGACTGACCATGACTACGATTCGCACTACCATAGCGATGACTATCATCACGACGATCCCTATACAGGGCAAACGTACGGAGTAGCGGCGACCGGCGGAGAATCGACGGCACTGGCGACGGTGCCGGCAGCGAGTGGAAGCGGTGGCACGCCAACGCCGCCGGCGGAGAAGGAAGAAGAAGACGAAGAGGACGGCGACGGGATGCTACGGATGAGCTTCCTGGAGCATCTGGAAGAGCTTCGCAAGCGGATCATTTCGATATTGATTGGCGTGGGGATCGCGTTCGCATTCGCGCTCATTTTCGCCGATGACATGTGGACGGCTGTCAGCGATCCGGCGGCCAACGCGTTGAGGGCGCTTGGATATCCGCCAAACCTGGCGATTATCGGTCCGATGGATGCGTTTCAGGTGATCTACATGAAGCTGCCATTGCTGGCGGCTATCTTTTTGAGTTCGCCGTGGGTCTTGTGGCAGGTCTGGTCGTTCATTGCGCCTGGACTATATAAGAAAGAACGGCGGTTTGCGGCGCCGGTGATTCTCAGTACCGCCGGTCTGTTTGTGCTGGGTGGGCTGTTCGCGTACTTTGTCGCCTTTCGGTTCGGGTTGCAGTTCCTTTTGGGGATTGGCCAGAACAGGAATTTGGTGCCAACGATTAACATGGTCGATTATTTCGACTTATTTGTGAACGTTACGTTGGGCATCGGCATTGTCTTCGAGCTGCCGATAATCATCTTTTTCATGGCGCTCCTGCGGATCGTGACGGCGAAGTTTCTGATCGAAAATTCGCGTTATGCGATTTTGATTATCGTCGTTTTGGCGGCAATTATTACTCCGACACCGGACGTATTCAACCTGATGCTGTTTTCGGTGCCGATGGTAATCCTGTTTTTCGTCGGCGTGTTCGCGGCGTACTTGTTGGAGCTCCGTCGCGACGAAAAGAGCTTCCCATGGCTATCAGTACTGGTAATACTGTTATCCGTAGCTGGCGTGGCCGGCGGGATTGTGTGGGCGTTAGTGGCGAAATATGGGTATAAGACAGTGCCGTACTGGCCGTTCATCCTTCGTTAACATATTTACTAAAATCGGTACTTTTGTCCTGTAACATCTCAGCCGGATTTCGGCTATGCTGTCTAAGAAATTCAGACAATATGGGTGCCACAGCAAACACAGCGGGAGGCACCGGTTTGTTCACCGGAGCGCCCTTCATGGACCTGGAAAAGGCCATTCGCGAACTGTACGACGAAAAAGAAAGAATCGATGGGGTCATAGCCTCACTAGAGCAGTATTTACGGATCAATGGGACCGGAGCGACCGGCGTGAAAAAACGAAAACGCGGCCGAAAGTCGATGGGCCCGGAGGAACGGGAAGAAGTGTCGGCGCGAATGCGGACCTATTGGGCCGCCCGCCGAACGGATGGGGACGGATCGCGTTAGCTATTTCTTGAAAAACCAGAGCCAGAAATACTGCTCACCGGCGCCGTGCCGATAGCGGGGTTCAAAACCGCAGCGGTTGGCCATGGCGACGGCTTCGTCGTCGGAAAAGGAAACACCGAGCCAGGTGTCGTCGTCATTGGTTTTGAGGGTGGTGTCACCCTGGACCTGAAACTTGAAGAGGGCGCCTGGGCGCAGCAGCCGGGAGACTTCGCTTACGTAGTTTTCGATGACATCGCGGCTGGGGATGTGCTGGAAAACGATGGTCGAGAAGGCGAAATCGAAGTTTTCGCCAGGGACGATCGCCAGATCCATGCCGTTGTTCTGATAAACGCGGGCGTGGGGAAGGGCTGCGAGGGCACTGGAGGCGCGCGCAATCATCTCGCCGGAGACGTCAACGGCGTGGACTTCGCCAAACAGGTTAGCGAGAGCGCGAGTGACGCGACCAGCCCCGCACCCGATTTCCAGAACTTTCATCTGTTTTGGTTCGCGGCCTTGGCAGATGTTGGTCATGTCCGTGAGGATTTCCTCGGCGACGGTACGATCGCCGGAGGCGAAGAATGCTTCGTCGGTCCATGAGTCGGTGGCGGTGTTGACGTAATAGCGAGCGTTCTCCCGGGCTCGGGCATCCCAGTCAGCGCGCATCTTATCGAGGGTGTTTTGCAATGGAAGCTCCTGCATGTGTTCCGTGGGCGAACCTCCATTTTACCTGTTATCGATGCTATACTAAACCCTAGTCAGTGGGCGGCTAGCTCAGTTGGGAGAGCACCACGTTCGCAACGTGGGGGTCGTGGGTTCGAACCCCATGCCGTCCACCAAACCTCCCCTTACTCCCGTAACAAAGAAATAGATGGAAGGCTAATGGTCCTTTCCGACGTTGATATCCGGCGATACATCGCCGAAGGTAAGATTCAAATAGAACCGCCGCTTCCAGAGGACCACTTTGGGAGCTGTTCGATCGATTTCCGATTAGGGAATGAGTTCAGCGTCTTCGAACACAGCCGCTTCCCATACATCGATCCGCGCGACAAGTTTGCGATTCAAGGGATGATGCGGACGATTGTGGTGGAAGAGGGTGAGCCGTTCATCCTGCAACCGCGCGATTTTGTGCTGGCGATCACCATGGAGTCGTTGGACTTGGCCGATGACGTGCTGGGACGGTTGGAAGGCCGGTCGAGTTTGGGGCGAATCGGCATTATCGTACACGGGACCGCCGGACTGTTCGATCCGGGTTGGACGGGGAAGGCGACGTTGGAACTGTCGAATTTGGGTCGGGTCCCGGTGGCGCTTTATCCGGGCATGCGGATCTGTTCCTTTACCTTCGAGCCCCTCAGCACGCCGTCTTCCATGCCGTACCGGAAGAAGCCGGGTAACAAGTATGCAGGGCAGACGAGTCCCTTGGCGTCGCGATTGTCCGGGGAAGTCAGCCTGCTAAAATGACCTGAATGCTTCGGCACGCGCTGGCGACTCTGGCTTACCGGCTTGGCCGGGCGCTGGATGGCGCACCGGCGGATTTCGGTGAGTTTCGCGCGGGAGCGACCGTTAGAACGCCCGTCGAGATTCTGGCGCACATGGGTGACTTGATGGACTGGGCCGCAGGGCTCGGAGAAGGCGTTCACCAGTGGCACGATTCGACGCCCCTGCCGTGGGATGCGGAAGTTGCGCGATTTAATGCGGCGCTGAAAACCCTGGATTCAAGGTTAGCGGCCGCGCCACTTTTGTGCAATGAAAACCGACTGTTCCAGGGACCGATCGCCGACGCCCTGACGCATACCGGCCAGATTGCACTGCTTCGCCGGATGTACGGAGCGCCGGTAAAGCCGAAGAATTATTTCAAGGCGGATATTTGAGCACTTTTCGAGTCGCTCTCGCCAATCTGCCTTTCCCGGCGACACCTCAGGAATCGATTTCGTTGGCGGAACAGGCGATATCGAAGGCGTCGATCAAGCGCGCGGATCTGTTTGTTTTCCTGAGTGCTACGTTCCCGGATACCGAGGCTTCGGAAGGTCAATTCCATTACCCGATCCGGCGTTTCTGGATCGTGCCTGGGCTACTATCGCGGCGGCGGCGGCCGTGGCTGATGTTGCCGCGGTGTTGGGTGCGGAGCGCGTTGTGGAGACGGGCATCGTGATCTCAGCGCTGGTCATCAACAGGGATGGAACGATCGCCGGGTTCCAGGACAAGGTTCAACTCGACCCTTCAGAGGATCGCCTCTATAGTTCCGGCTTCGGGCGTCACGTTTTCCACGCTGGTCCGGTTACCTTCGGAATCGCGATCTGCCATGAAGGATGGCGCTATCCGGAGACTGTCCGCCGGGCCGCACAACGCGGCGCGCATATCGTGTTCCATCCGCATCTCCACGAAGCCGAACCGGACAGTTTCCGGCCCACCACCTTCGCCGATCCGGCGAATTCCTTCCACGAAAAAGCGGCGATTTGCCGGGCAGCCGAAAATACTTGCTTCTTCGCCACGGTCAACTGCGCGAGCGATGGGTCTCCAACCACTTCCGCGTCATCTCAATCCTGGGTTCCGAGTGACCGAACGCCAGTTATGCCCGATGCGCGGCGCTATTTGGGATTCATTGCGAAGCCGTACAATGTGTCGCCGGCTCCGACAATCACGTATTGAATGCCGTCGAGTTGATAGCTGATGGGGCCGTTGCTGATTGCCGAGCCGAGATTGGCCCGCCAGAGGGGCTGGCCGGTGGTGGCGTTGAGGGCCACGAAATTGTTGAGCGGATCCGCGGCGAAGACTACGTTGCCGGCGGTGCTTAAGACGCCGTTGCGCGGGCCGCCGGGGCCTTCCCACTTGTGGCTCCATTTGATCTTGCCGGTCTTGTAGTCGATGGCCTGCAGCATGGCCGCGGAGTAGCCGCCGCGGTCGTTGCCGCCCCAGCCTTCGGGCTTTTCGGTGTCGTCGTAGATGTACCAGACGCTATAGGCGTTCGACGCGTTTATGTAGAACAGTCCGGTGGCGGGACTGAAGCTGGGGGGCGGCCAGTTGGCGGCGCCGGCTTGATTGGGCGAGACGAGCGCGCCGTCGTTTTGCGGGTATTTTAAGGGATCGGGGATGGGCTGGCCTTTCGCGTCGGTGCCCTTGGCCCAGTTGGCACGGGCGAAGGTGGAGGTCACGACGTTCTTGCCGGTGACGCGGTCGAGGACGAAGAAATAGCCGTTGCGGGAGGCTTGGGCCAACAGCTTGCGGGGCTGGCCGTTGATGTTGCCGTCGATCAGGACCGGAGTCTGGTTGGCGTCCCAGTCGTGGGTGTCGTGGGGGGACGACTGGAAGTACCACTTCATCTTGCCGGTGTCGGGGTTCAGGGCGATGATGCATTCGGTGAAGAGGTTGTCACCAAGGCGGCCCTTGTGGGCGACGACAGGCTGGGGGTTGCCGGTGCCGAAGTAGATGAGGTTCAACTCGGGGTCATAGGTGGTGGAGCCCCAGGTCATACCGCCGCCGTGCATCATGGCTTCGACGGAGGGCCAGGTCTTGGCTTCGGGCGTGCCGGGCTCGGGATGGGTGTACCAGCGCCATTGGCGCTCGCCGGTTTCGGGGTCGTGGGATTGGATATAGCCGGGAACATCGAGATCGTCGCCGCTGACGCCGGCGATGACGTGGTTGCCAACGATGAGGGGGGCGGCGCTGGCGTAGTAAAGCTGATCGGGATCGCAGATCTGTTTGTGCCAGCGCTCCCTGCCATCCTTCATGTTGAGGGAGACGAGGTTGCAATCGGGAGTTTCGAAGTAGAGCCACTTGCCGTAAACGGCGACGCCGCGGTTGCCGATGTGGATGCCGCCGCGGGAGGGCCAGGCGAAGTGCCAGAGCTCACGGCCGGTGCGGGCGTCGATGGCCCAGACGTGGTCAGGAACGGTGAAGAACATGACGCCGTCGACGACGACGGGCGAAGACTTGATGGCGCCGGGGAAGGGGCCGCCGGTGGAGGGGAGGCTGATGCGGTGGACCCAGGCGAGGCTGAGCGAAGGGACGTTGGCCGCGGTGATGTTGGTGAGGGGGCTGAAGCGGCGGCCGGAGTAGTCGCCGTTGAAGGAGGGCCAGGTGTCGGTGGGCGGCTGGGTGAGCTTGGCCGGGTCGAGGGTCTGGGCGAGGGCTGCCGTGGCGAGGAGGAGGATGGCGGATTTCACTTGAGCGTGTCCAGGTAGGCAGTGATGTCGTGCATGTTCGTGTCGGTGTATTTGTCGAGGAGCTCGATGTGGGCGGCGTAGGGGTCGGTCTTGACGACTTTGAGGGACGCGGTACGGGACCAGGTGTGATACTCGCCGGCGGCATCGCGGAGGGCGACGTTGAAATCGTCGAGATGCACGAGCACGCCGGAGACGGTCTTGCCGTTGGCGGGAGTTACAGCGAGCGTTACCGGTTTGGGGGGAGCGACGCCGCCGCGTGAGCCGCGGCTGAGGATGAAGGACCGGGGGAAGAGGAATTTCTGCTGGATTCCGACGGGTTCGTATTTTGCGCCGATGCCCGCGAGGTCGCCCGTTACGGAGTGGCATTTGGCGCAACCACCGGCGCCGTTGAAGTATTCCTTGCCGGCGTTAGCGTTGCCGGTGAGGACGTTTACGGGTTGCGTGAAGGGGCCGCTGCGGAGGGTGTCGGTGACTTTCAGGTGGAGGAAGTGGGCGAGGTCGATGACCGGGGCGCCCTCAATGGATGCGCTGGGGCGTCCGGTGGTGGTGGGGTGTTTCTTCAGCTTGAGGTAGGAGCCGATGGAGGCGCCGTAGCGGTCTTTTAAGATGACCAAGGATCGAACGAGATCGGTGCCGTCCTCCTTGGCGCCGCGGGCGGCGACGCCGTGACAGCTCATGCATTCCGCGTTGTAGATGATCTGGCCGCGTTCGGCGGCTACGGGGTCGACGAGATGAGCGTCGTCGGGGCCGGAGCCGATAAAGCCAACACCGCCGGCGCCGGCGGCACCGGCGCGGGGCGGCAGATTTTTGCCCAGATACTCGACGATGTCGCTGAATTCGGACGCGCTGGCTTTGGCGCCGCGGGCGACCATGCCGTTGACGACATTGCTCCAGTCCTCGCGGGTGCGGCCTCTCCCGGTGATGATTTCGGGGCCGTGGCAGGTCGCGCCGCAGACGCGTTGGACGATGTCTTTTCCGAGGCCATCCGGAAGCGGACGGGCCACGGGTTTAGGCGGAGCTGGGCGAGGGCCTTGGGCCGCGAGCGAGGCGGCGAAGAGGGCTGTGTAGAAGAGACCGCGATACATGAGGGTCATGATGGCTCCGGGCAAATGCGCGTGCTCTACAGTATATCGGTGTGGGGCTAGACGAATACGCCGGTGGAGATTTGGAAGTAGTTGGCGAGCTTTCGGGCCTGTTTGGCGTTGATCTGACGTTTGCCGTTGAGTACTTCAGAAACGACAGAGACGGCGCCGAAGACGGGCAGGGGGCCGGCTTGTTTGAGCTGCCGTTGGTCCATGAGGTGGCGGAGAACCTGGCGGGGGGCGTTGTTGTCAGGTGCTCGTAGTGATCGACGAGGTGAAATAACAGAGCGGCCATCGCGTCTTCTTCGGGCGACAGTTTGCGGTCCGGGAAGAGCATTCGTTCCAGAGCCTGCTTGGACCGTTTGTATTCCGCCGGGTTAGTGATCATTCGCGGGGCAATGGAGTACTCGACGATCACCTTGCCGTATTTTTCGGGGCTCAGCGTGGGCATAGTTCCTCCAAGTGAAGCCGATCGTACTCGGCGTGCGTGTAAAAGCCCTTAAAGAACAGCAACTTGTAAATGAAGTTAGCGCGGAAGAGAAGCCGGTGTCGGTTCCCTAAGAAGTCAATTATTACTACTGATCCAACTCGGTCCGCAAATGGATACTGCTTTCGGATATCGAAGAGATTTTGCCAATCGGCGTGCGTGGCGACTCGATAGACGTCCGATATGAACTGCCTGGTTTCCGGGTGCTTCTCCGCGGCCGCGAAGAGTTCGCCTCGGCTAATAACGTTCACAGCAATGAGTTTCGGAGATTGCGAAGTTCATTGCAAGAGCGCCGCGCGGTCCAGCGCGCTTTCAAAATCGGCGAGGACGTCCCGCCAATCTTCGATGCCGATACTGACACGGACAAGGCCGTCGACGACGCCGGACAACTGCAATTCCTGCTGGCTGACGGCGGAATGCGTGGTGGATCGCGGATGGCATACCAGCGTTTCCACGCCGCCCAAGCTCACGGCGTTCCGGGCCACCTGGAGGTGGCGGAGGAATTCGAAGGCGGCTGGTTTCCCTCCCTTTAAATCTACGGAGAAAATTCCGCCGGGGTAGTCGCACTGGGCGTCACGGATGCGGATTTGCTCGGGATCGGTGAAGAGGGACGGGTAGTAAAGTTTCTTGACGGCGGGGTGCGCGACCAGCTTTTCGGCGATGCGTTGGGCGTTCTTGGATTGGCGGTTCATGCGGAGATGAACGGTCGGCAGGCGCGAGTCGAGAATCCAGCATTCGTCGGGGGCGAGGATGTTTCCGAACAGGCTGCGGCGGGCGCGGATGGGGCGCATGATCTCGGGGTCCTTGCAGATGGCCACTCCGGCCAGGATGTCGGAGAAACCGCCCAGATATTTGGTCGCGCTGTAAAGGGATATGTCGGCGCCCAGATCGAGCGGATGCTGGAAGGCGGGACCGAGAAAAGTATTGTCGACCATCACCAGCGGCCGGGGTTCGCGGCGGGAGGCGGATTCGACGGCGCGAGCAATGTCGGTCATGGTCAGCGTGGGATTGGCTGGGGTCTCCAGCAGAACAATGCGGCAGTGGGGCGTGTGCTGAATGGCGCTGTCGAGCGCGGCACTGTCACCGCCGGCGACGGGGACGCCGAGGATGCCCCAGGGTTCGAGGAAGTTTTGGATTAGCGACTGGGTGCCGCCATAGATAGGAACCGTGTAGACAATGGCGTCGCCGGGGCGGGTGTGAGCCATGAGGGCGGTCATGATGGCGGCCATGCCGGAGTTGAAGACGGCGGCGGCTTTCCCGTTATTTTCCAGGGGAAGGAGATGGGCTTCGACGATCTCGGCGTTGGGGTGATTGAAGCGGGAATAAATGAGATCGGCGGTTTCGCCGGGTTCGGGTTTGACGCGGCCGCCGAGGATGGCGAAGGCGCGCTCGGCGGCTTCCGGCGAAGGGAAGACGTAGGTGCTGGAACGGAAGACGGCGGGGCGGGCGGAGCCGACGGAGAGGGCGGGGTCAAAACCGGCGGTCAGGACCGCGGTGGAGGGGTGGATTTTTCGCTCGGTGTTGCTCACGCCCCGATTGTAGCGGGTTCAGAAGCGAGTCAACTCCAGCACGACGGCGCGGTAGCCGTGAGCGTGGTGATTCGGAATCTGATAACCGAAGGAGGCCATCCAATGGGGATGGAATTTGTAGACGAGGCCGGGCACCACGTAGGCCAGATCGTGCCGGCCGCTGAACCAGTCCGCCTGGAACATCCAGTGCTGACCGAGGGGCTGTTCCACGCCGGTGAGAACGCCGGTGGTCTTCTCGCCGAATAGAACGGACGTTCCCGACGTGACTCCGCCCGTCAGGCGTGTGGCCGTGTGCGGCGTTTCCACCTGCAGCATTGAGTAGGCCCAGTTGCCTTTGTGGCCGTAGCCGTCTACCTGCACCAGATCGCCGATAACGAAGCGAACGGGTGTGCGGGCATGCTCGCCGTTAAGGGGAAGACTGGTTTTGAAGCCGACGCTGGCATTGGAGAGGCGGGGCTCCTTGGGGTCTAGGTTGAACCAGGTGACGTCGAATTCGGTGTGGCCGCCGACGCCGTAGCCATAGGCGTTCGTCTGGACCCAGCGGCGCTCGGGTGACCAGCTACGGGCCACCGTCTGGTGTTGATAGAACCAGTCATGGCGAACGGCGACATCGGCCGAGGGAACGTCAAAGATCGTCTGTTGCGCCGAGAGCCCCGCGGCGAGGGTGAGGAGCACGACGATAACTCGCATCCTTAGCGGTTACCGGCCACGGTAGTGGAATGCGGCGCCATGGGGCCGTTCAACGCCTGGGCGGCATTGCGGCGCAAGGAGAGCGCGGCGGAGGGCACGACACCGGCCGCGACGATGAAGAGCGCGATGGCGGCGAGAACCCAGCGCTCGCGCGGGATCGCATCACTGATGCCGTGAATCCCTGTTTTCTGTGTTCCCAGGAACATCTTAGAGAAGAGGCGAAACAGGCTGACCGCGTTCATCGCGGTCGCCAGCGGGAGCAGGAGTCCGATCTGCGGGTGGCTGACGAGGGTTCCGTGAATGAGTAGATCTTCCGAGCAGAAGCCGAGCGTGCCGGGCAGGCCGACGAGTGCCAATCCGCAGACGACGAAGAAGACCGCGAGCCGCGGCGTGTACTCCGACAAGCCCAGGTAGTGATCCGAGGTGAAGGAGCGCCCGAAACGGACTTCCATCAGGCGGAGCACGCTGAAGAGTCCAGTGGTGGCCACGGCGACGACCATGCAATGAACCAGGGCGCCGGTAATTCCTTCCTGCGTGGCCGACTCCAAGCCGGCCAGAATGCAGGCGGATTGGCTGAGGACAAGCAATGCCAGGATGCGGCGCGCCTTTGACTCGGCGACGGCGCGGACGGCGGCGTAGAGGGCTGTGAACAAGGCCAGGTCGGAGAGAATCGGGAAGGCGCCTTGGGCGGAGAGAGGGAACTCGGGAATTACCACTCGGGCGAGGAGGAATGCACCGAGATGGCCGTTGATGAAGAGGCAAACGGGCAGGATGGGACCTGCTTCGGCGGCGTCTTCAATCCAGGCATGGGCGGGGAAGATGCCTTTGCGGCAGACGATGGCGATGATCAGCAATGCGAACGCCGCGGACCCGCCAAAGTTGTGTCCTTGCAGTTCGGCGAGCGAGAACGGGTGGGTGGCGCCACCATCATGCGCCGCGCTGGCGATGATGCCGAGGGCGCCGATGATCGCGATGCAGGATGCCGACAGACCGGCGCGGGGGCGCCAGGTGCCGGTGAAGGGTCCCAGGATGAATGGCAGGGCTGAAAGAATCCAGGCGGCGGCGAGGACGAGCAGGTTGCCGGCGCCATAGGCCGCAAGCGTGGATGCCAGGACGAGAAGAGTAGCGCCGGTGATTTTGGCGCTCGTGTCGCGGCGGGGGGCCAGGATCAGGATGCCCAAGGTCAGTAGCGAATAGAGCACCAGAAAGGTTGCGTTCAGGGGATCGGCGGTGAAGAGGCCGAGTGACCATGGTTCGGCCAAGCGGGCCCCGCCGCCGGCTTGCACTTCGCGGAGGCATTCCAGCGCGCAGAGCGCGGACCCGGCCGATCCGATGACGCCGGCGATGCGGGCACGTTGATCGCTGCCGAAGGCGGCAGCGGCAGCCAGCGCGGGAATCCCGATCGCGGCCGAGATGAGCGGAAAAGATAAATCAGCCATCGATAACTCCCTCATTCGGCGCGGTGACGGATTGCATCGCCGCCGGCTTAATCGCTTTAGCGGGCGCCGAGGGCAACCCCATGCGATCCAGACGCGCCAGGAACAGCGAAACCTGCACCAAGGGCTGCACAATAACCCGTTCCAGTATCGTGTCCAGGTGACCTCGGTCAATCGCCATGCGGTAGAGCCATAGCTGCAAACCTTGAGGGATGGCGGACTCCAAGTGCTTGCCGGTTTTTTCCAAGTGGCCGCCGGCAGCGGCGTGGACCTGGTGGTAGTCGTGGAGCATAGACGGCGCGCGCAGGAACTGCAGCGTCCGGACCATGGCGTGACCCAGGATGTGCATCACGGGGATCCATGTCAGGCCGAATCCAATTTCTATAAAGACGACACCGACTTGCGCCAGCGATGCGTAAGCTAGAGAGGTCTTGGCGTCGGCGCAGGTCCTGCCGATCATCGATCCCTGCACCGCTGTAATAAGGCCGATGACAACGACGGCGGCGGCGGCGATCGGCGACTCCATCAGAATCGGCTGCGCGCGCAGCAGCAGATACGCGCCGGCGTGAACGGAGATGGCGCCGTAGAAGATAGCGCTGGACGGCGTGGGGCCTTCCATGGCGCGCGGCAGCCAGCCGGAGAATGGAACCTGGGCAGATTTGCCGGCCGCCGAGAGGAGCAGGAGGAGCCCGACGATGGTCGCGTCGCCGTCAGTGAGATGGGGCATTCCGTTGGCGAAGGACGAGGAGTGCGTCAAGTGATGCATCACGAAGGCAGCGGTGATCAGGCCGATGTCGCAGGCGCGATAGACGATGAAAACGCGGAGGGCGCTTTCCACCGGACCGGGGCGATAGTGGAAGAACGAGATCAGCAGTACCGACGTCAGGCCAACCATTTCCCAACCAGCGATCACCAGATCAAAAGATCCGGCCGAGAAGATGAGCATGGCGCCGAAGGCGAACAGGTGGAGCAGGATGTAGAACCGCGCGAAGCCCGGATCGCGATGCAGGTAAGTGGCTGAGAATTGGCCGATCAGCCCGACGAGCACGACGGTAAGGGCCAGGAACGGCAATGATAGGCGGTCGCCGAGGAGAACCAGCGGAAAGTGATAGTCGTGGACGGTAAACCAGTCGCCAAGGGACACAGCGATTGTCGCCCCCCCGCTCGCATGGAGGGACCAGGCGAGCCAGGCCACGGCAATGGTTGCCAACGAATATACGATCGCCGTAACGCGGGTCAGGGCGCGTTCCGGTGCATTCCAGCCGAGCAGCCAAAGGATCGAAAAAAGCGAGAAAACGGCGCCCGGCGCCAATACAACAGCCAACAGAACAGCCTGCATCAAAGTCAATGTCCACTCCTTACCGGTTCGGCGGACTGTATGACGGCCATGGGAAGATGTTCCAGCTTTCCCTTGTACCAGTCGTAGGACGTGGACACGATGGGCAGCGGCTTGATCTCGCCGGCGAGATCCTCGTAGCCCGCATCGCGGCGAATCTGGATTCGGCCGGTGCCGGGGTCCATAATGGCGACGCGAATCCAGCGGTTGACGACAAATTCCTGAATGATTGGATTGCCGGCAATGACTTTTTCGAACAGCTCGGGGGTGGTTTCGATCACGAAGAGGCTGCGGACGGGCTCGTGGATCTCGACCATTTGCAGGGGCAGGCCGGTGCGAAGGTCGCTGGAGTTGCCATTCATAACGCCTACCAGCCCGGTTACGTTGTGAGGGAGTTTCGTACCGCAGCCGTATCGTTCGTTGTCGACGAAGGAGAAGTAGTATTCCAAACTGATACCGCCGCAGACGGGAACGACGGCGGCGAGGAGGCGAGCCAGGCTTTGCGCTTCCGGGTCGAGATTAGGGTCGTAGGAAACCAGGAAGGCGCGGCGATCCATGAAGAGTCCACGCGTCACCGCACGGCGGCCGACGTAGGTAACCGCGTTCGTACAGTGGCCGTATTCGGGGCGGGGCTGCGCGAGGTGCTCGGCGCGTTCTTCGACGTGCCAGAGTGCGCCGGCAGGATCGTCATCGGTAGAGAAGGTCTCGAAGCGGCGGGCACGTTCGTGGGCGGCACGGGCGCGGGCCAAATCGAGGGACTGGCGGATGGCATTCAGGTCCGGGTGGTGGGTGACCGGAACGAGTTCCGTATCGTAGAGGACGATGTCGTCGCTGCAGGTGTCGTGATAGCCGCCGACGAACCAGGTTTCCGAATTGATTGTAATGCCGCGATCCACCAGGGCGTTGCGGACGCCGGGATGGTTGGCCATGGCAGCGAACAAGCGGCCGTTGGGGCCGCCGCGGCGGCCGCCACAGGCGCCACAGTCGTGCGCCGACTCGTGAGGATTGTTGAGACTCGTCGATCCGTGGCCGAGGATGACGACGATTCGAGAGAGACCTTTGTGTAAGCCGGCCGGTCCCAGGACGCTTGCTACGCGATCGGCCTTTTCCTGAATGGAGAACCCTAGCAAAAGCCCTTCGACGGCGTGCTGCGATTGTTCGTCGTTCCGCATGAGGGTGACTTCGGTGCGTGGTTCGGGGAAGAAGGCACGGTTGAGGGATTCGCGCAGGAGTCCGTAGCGGCGCGGCGCGAGGACGCGGGCGATCAACGGGACCGACGTGAGTGTACCGAGGATGGCGGTGCTGAGGGCGCCCCTTACCAGGGAACGCGAGGACACAAACAGGCCGCGGCTGATACGCGCCCACAGACGGCGCCGGAACATCCGCGTCTGATGAATTTCGGCGTCTTCTTCGGTCGGCTTCTCCCGCACGGCGTGCTGGGGTTTTACGACGACCGGGCACAGCGCGACGCCGTGAGCGTCGTCAATCCCTTTGTAATCCACGGCCACGCCGTAGAAGCCGGCGGCGGAGAACGTTTCAACGAGCGGGTCGACCTCTTCCAACGCGCGCCGGGTAGACTCCTCGCGCTCATCGATACAGAAGAACACCTGGGCCACCGGCCGCAGGCGGCGTTGTGCGGGATTGAAATTGCGGCGGTGACTGGCCATTCCCAGGAGAATTTCCTGTTCGTGCCAGCGTTCGTAGGCCAGATGATAGACGCGCCGGCGCTCGAGGTGGTCGAAAGACTCGGCCTCCACCACGAAGCGGGACCAACGTTGCGGGGTCCATCCGGATACGGCGGCCGCTGTCAACTTTGCCAGGCGGGCGGAGTCATACAAAGCCGCGGCGCGGGCGAGTCGCGCCTGGCGAGGATCGGCGTCGTCGGCTGGGCCTTCCGCCTCCAGATTCCGCGCGGCGACTTTCGCCATCGTCAGACGGACGGCCAGGAAATCGGCGAGGGAGCAGGGAACGGGGTCATGGGGAAAGAGCGCGGGATCGTTCTCGAGTTGCGCCATTAGCCCGGGCCAGCCGGGCATGGCCAATAGTTCATCGCGGAGGCGCGGCTCCCAGCTATTCTGGTCCGGCCCGAGGCAGGCTATGATTACGCCGGCGGCGTCCAGCTTGCGGTCCATCTGATCGCGAAAGGCTTCACCCAGGCCGGACAACCCGCTCGGATAAATGGACGCCGGCTGTGAAAGCAGCGTCCGGACGGCGGAATAGAAGCCCTCTTCGCGACCGGGCATCGGCCAGTAGGACATGCCTTGATCAAGAAAGACGGAGGATAGGCGGATCAGCCAGGGGTGAATGACCTCTTCAATAGCTGAGGCAGTGGTACGGACCACTGGGTTGGGCTCTTCGGTTCTCGCGAGGCAGGCCTCGAAAAGAGCACGCAGGGCGGGAGTTTTGAAATCGGTGGCAAGGTCGCCATCTTCCATGCGCCATTCGATGCCCACGGAATCGAACGACCGGACACCCGGGTTGAGCATGGCCCGCCAAAGATCCCGGCGGCACAGGCCAGGAACGATTTCGGCATCCGCTTCGCGCGCCAGGACGGATTCCAGATCCTCCGCCCGGAGGCGGTCGTTCCGCATCGCCTCGCGATACTGGTCCTCCGCCATGTACGGTTCGGTGTGGAAGAGCGCGGAGGCTTCAAGCACCGCCTTCTCAAACGGAAGATGTTGAAACGCGTGCAGGGTGTTGTGGTGGATGAAGACCCCGATGGGCCCTTGCGCAGGGAGAAAATGCGCCACGTGCTTGAGCACATGGCGCAAATGGTCTTTCGGGCTGGAGTGCTCGCTCAAGCGGCCACCGCTGGGCGCGCTTTGCGACGCGCGGCGAGTTCGTGCGAGGACATTGGCTTATGATCGTCCAAGCCGATCATGATTAGCTCGCGATCTGACCAGCTCCGCGCGATTCCATGCAGTTTTTCGAGCACCGTGTGGTCGACGACCCAGGCATTTTCAAAATCGATGACCACCTTCTTTACGCCTGGGTCTAGCCCGAGCAGGCGCTTCTTCAAGCCCAGATAGTTGGTAAAGATCGCCGATTCATGTACATGCAACACCAATTCGTCGTCGCGGCGCTCTTCTTTCACGATCGCTTTAAAGAGACTCTTCAATGGCGCTCCGTTCTTGACGTGAAGTGCGCACTTCAGGATCAAGCCGGCGCCGACGCCGATCAGGAGGTCAGACGCGAGAGTGACAATAAGCGTCGTGACAAACAGGAAGAGCTGTTCAGCGCCAATTTTGTAGACGTGAGCAAATTCTTTGGGCGATGCCAACCGGAAGCCCGTGTAGATGAGCATGCCAGCCAATGCCGCCAGCGGAATTTTTTGAAGCAGGCCGGGAATGAGCGCCAGCGAAAGCAACAGGAACATGCCGTGAAAGAAGTTCGACAGGTGCGATTTGGCTCCGTTGTCGATATTCGCCTTGCTACGAACGATCTCCGAAATCATCGGGAGCCCGCCGAGCGCGGACGTGATGGTGTTTCCGATGCCGGTCGCCAACAGATCCTTGTTCATGTCGCTCGTCCGCTTTTCCGGATCTAACGAGTCCACCGCGGAGACGCTGAGCAGCGATTCAATACTGCCGACCAACGCGAACATGACAATGTATTTGATGGAAACGGCGCTAAAAATCACAGAAAAATCGGGGAAAGCGATGGAACTGGCCAGCGAGCCGGGTAAGCGAATCAGGAAATTCGGACCGACGTGGAATAGATGATTAGAGAGGAAGTAGTTGTGTTCGTGTTCCAGATCGAAGAGAAGCCCGATCGGTACAGCGGCCATCAGGACAACCATGGGGCCCGGTATTTGACGGATCCACTTGGTCTTGATCATCGGCAGGCCGAAGAGTATCAACAGCGACAGCAGCCCTATAAAGCAGACCTCGGGGTTCAGATTCAGGATGCTATGCGGGATTTCGGCAAGGAGATGAAGCGGCTCTTTCCCTTCGGGTACCACGCCGAGGGCGACATGCGTCTGTTTGGAGATGATGATGACCCCGATCGCGGCCAACATTCCGTGGACCACCGATGACGGCATCAGATCGCCGACAACACCGGCCTTGGTTAGCGCGAAAATGATTTGAATGAGGCCGGCGATCAAGCCGACGGCCAACGCCCGCTTGTAGCCGAGGGTATTGTTGCCGGCGCCAAGCTCGGTTACCGCACCGAGGGCGATAACAATCAGCCCCGCTGCCGGTCCCTTGATAGTCAGCCTGGCGCTCCCCATGAATGAAACCAGGAGGCCGCCGATAACGGCGGTGAGAATACCGGCGGTTGGCGGGAATCCGCTCGCCATCGAGATACCCAGACAAAGTGGAAGGGCGATCAGGAAGACTAAAAAACCGGAACCAAGGTCCGATTTCCAGGTGTTTGCGAGCATGTGTGCACTCTCCATTGGCCGGCTTAGCCGGTCGCTACACCAAGCTTGCGGGGAATCCCGCTGTTTACCCATCCCCTCTCGATGGCAGCGCATCACCCGATTCTTGGGGGGTAGGTTCGGCGGCCGTGTTCCGGCGACGCGCTGCCCTTTAGACTGGGATCATGCCCCGTCGAGAAGCATTTACGCAGCAGAACGTGTTGCGCGTGCTTGCGCTCGGGTTCTCGCTGGTGGTGATTCTGGTAATCGGGGCCGCCTATGTCGGCTACCAGGGATCCAAATCGATCCACGATTATGCTCAGGAATTGGTGCGGGGACACTTTGTCAGTTCGGGCCGAGGCGCCGAGTTGGAGGCGCGGATCGAGCAGCAGTCGCAGGATTTACTGGACGAACTGGAATTGGTTCTGGGGATTTGTCTGTTATTGGCATTTGCCTGCGCATTCGTAACGATTTACACGACACGCCGAGCCTTCCGCCGCTTAGAGTGGCACGCTGAAGAATTGGACCGGGTTTCCTGGCAGATGCTCCAGGACCAGGAAGTGGTGGCGCGGCGGTTTTCTCACGAGATGCACGATGAACTGGGCCAGGCATTGACCGGGTTACGGAGCATGCTGAAACGGATGGACGGACCGGGATTTGTCGAAAACCGGGCGGAGTGCGTGGAGATTTTGGAAGGCGCGCTCACCGGCGTGCGGGAATTGAGCCAGCTTTTGAGGCCGGTTATCCTGGATGATTTCGGATTGGACGCCGGGCTCCGGTGGCTGACGGAGCGGTTCTCCGAAAGGACGCAGATCATCGTCGAGTATTGGTCCTACTGCCCGCGGCGGCTAAAGGAAGAACAGGAAACACAGTTGTTTCGAATTGCGCAGGAGGCGTTGACCAATGTCGCCCGCCACTCGGGTGCGAAGGAAGTAATGATGCGGTTGGATACGAGCGGTGACCGGGTGCTGCTAAGAATCGAAGACAACGGGCGCGGAATGCCGAAAGAAATTCAACAACAGCCCAGTTTGGGAATGGTTGGAATGCGTGCGAGGGCGCGCCATGCGGGCGGAGAATTGATTGCGACTAACCGCAAGACCGGGGGGCTGTGCCTGGAGGTGCAAGCCCCGACGCGATATGCGGAGAACGGAGACGAAAATGCAAAATCCGAGCAAAAGCATCAGGATCCTTTTGGTGGATGACCATACTGTAGTTCGGAAAGGGATCCGAATGATCCTCAGCGCGCAGCCGGATATGGAAGTGGTCGCAGAAGCGAAGAACGGACTGGAAGCGGTGGTGGAGGCGGAGAAAACCCAGCCGGATGTAGTCATTATGGACGTCAATATGGAGGGACTTAACGGTATTGAGGGGACGCGGCGAATCGGCGGCATTTCGCCCCGCAGCCGGATTTTGGCGCTCAGCATGCACCGGGACGCTGTGTATGTCCGGGAGATGTTGCGAGCCGGTGCAAAGGGGTATCTCGTCAAGGATGCCGATGACGATGCGTTACTGGATGCCGTGCGAGCCGTGGCACGAGGCGAGGCTTATTTAAGTCCGTCGGTCGCCGATGCCGTACTGACGGACTACCGGAAGCATGTTACGAATCCGTTGGATCTGTTGACCGCGCGAGAGCGTGAAGTTTTGCAATTGATTGCCGAAGGTAAGACCAACAAGGACATCGCGAATCAGCTAAAATTGAGCGTTTATACCGTGGAGGCGCATCGGAGCCG
>Ga0163144_10010355_pt1 | contig 19891 bp, 37 predicted proteins | sample OliLak19BULKMAT1_FD_123175 | JGI IMG/M metagenome (GOLD analysis project Ga0163144, IMG submission 123175) | Freshwater microbial mat bacterial communities from Lake Vanda, McMurdo Dry Valleys, Antarctica - Oligotrophic Lake LV.19.BULKMAT1 | ecosystem: Environmental > Aquatic > Freshwater >... | reverse complement strand
TATAAAAGCAATATTATTTTCAAACCGTATAAAACCCTTACCCACCATAACACAGTGGGGCTGCGTTTTTCTATTTCTAGTTTTAATCGATACTTTGCACTCTATCCCCTCTACTAGATGGCACACCCCTCTATAGTGAATAGTGAGAATGTTTTTACCGGCAGCTTTACTTGCGGGCTTGTTGTAATGGAAGTAGAAGCTAAAAATCCTTTGTTTATTCATAATCTCTTACTGCCACAAAAATTCCAATATTTGGAACACCCTTATCTGTATAGCCAAAGAATCTTACAGTGCCCATCTTACCAATGTAAGAGTCTGCATTTTTTAGGTAGTTTAGTCTATCCTCTGAACAACCTTCTGGTGTGGCCTCAAATGTATTGCCTTTATCATTTATTAGTTCAAATGTTGGCACAAATTCAAATTTTCCTTTACCGGTTTTCCATCCAACAATTTTAAATTCTTTATCTTCAAAATCTTTTATTTTTAGAATATTATAAGAGCGTTTATTAAGTTCATATTTAGCGTCTATGTTTCTTATCATAGTGCCCTCATAACCATCAGAAACCAAAGTTTTATGCCACTCCATTAATTTGGCTTCTGTCTCAATAATTTTCCAAGGAACAATAACAGAATTTTTAAGTCCGGTAATAAAGTTATCAGCTTCAATAATCCTTTGATGATATGTCTTATCGTTTATAATATCGAATACATTAAATTTGATTTCGATCATTCTAGGGTCGAGTGATTTCTTCTTGCGGACAATTGAACTGATCTGCTGAAGAGTGTATTTTTTATTAAATAATTCTCCATCTAAAACAATATCTTTTTTGAGAGCTAATAACTCATTTGTTATATGAGATAGGCCAAACATCTCATCTCCGGCTCTAGATGTTGTTTTCAATACCCCATTTTTAATTGAGATTAATAATCTTATTCCATTTATCTTGATAGATCCAATTGCGGGCCATATAATTTTATGAGAGTAATCTTTATATTTATGGGCCAACATTGGTAAGTTAGGACGTTCAGTTGTTATAGTTTCACTATATCCCTTACGGTCTATTTGCTTAACATAAAGAGCCTCAGCCTCTAATAAGCACTGTTGCTCCGCTGTAGTCTCATTTGCCCTCCCAATACTTTTGCCCACAGGAACCGACACTTCTGTTTCTTGTAGCTTTCCATCTAGTTGCCCGTGGGATACAGAATAAAAGGGAGTTTGGTTTTTAGACCCTACATTGATTAACCAAACTCTTGTCTTACCCTTTGAGTCTATTTTGTATAGAGGTTTATTCAATTCAAATTCCATAAATTTATCCTTTATAGCTTTTACCAATTAATATCTATTAAATAATTACCCTCGGGTATTAATCCCCTATTACAACATTCATTTAAAAGTACCTTTGTGTAAAAGGGTGGCCATTTACCAGATTTTACTTGCTCTAAGACTATAAGATAATATCCTTCAATTTTTTCTTTTTTAACACTTATTTCCCACCCATGTCCACTACCTCTCTCTTCTAAATCGGGTAGGTTATATCCTTCTATGTGATTTTCATTTTTAAACACCTCATCTATAAGCCATTCTACATTGGTGTAGTCAATAGAAATAACAGTTCGATATTTTATTGATTTTAAAAACCACCTTTTAATTTCAGATGGTTTAAAGTTACTTACACTCTTCTGTACTTTTTCCATTATACTATCTCTTTCTTCTCAATATCGAGAATCGCCCCGACAATTGCCTTATAGTCAGAATTATATAACCCAGAAGTGTTAATAGAATTTGCTTCAAGTTGAAAGATTTCCCCCTCACTTACTGCCACATCTAAAACCCACAATGGATAGGGTCGGTAAGTATCACAATTAAGATCGGACTCAATCTTAGCAATCTCTAGTCTTGTAAGTGGTTCTTCCTCCTTCAGATAAGAGGTTTGAGAGATTACTGCATTATTCCACATATCTGACATTTCGTCGTACTGGGAGCGAATAACTAGGCGATACTCTCTATCAATCTTTTTCTTATCTGCAAAAACAAGAAGATCTTCTTTGAATAAATTAACTCTTTCACCTTCTGAGTAAAATTCCTTAGCAGTATAAAGCCCCCCTTGAAATTTTTTATAACCTGAGTCTGATCTAAAATACCTTACATCATTAGAGTAATTTTCCTCATCTTTAAATGATAAAAGTTGGGCATAAGTAAATAAACAATAATCTTCATTTAGAAGATTAGATAGGTGGGCACCAAAGTAATGGTAGTCAAATTCATTTCCTAACCAAATTTGAAATCGTGCCCCCACCTCTTTAAGTCTCAAGGCAGATTGAATTGACCCATAGAAGAACACATGGTTATCTGCCGCTAAGTAAATAGGGCATCCCTCTGGGTTCCATATGGAATGATCCACTCTAAGTTCTGTAAGGGCGTCTACAAGAGCTTTTTGTTCTTCGGGGAATATGTCGGCTTCAATTAAAAATCGCATTTATTTATCCTTTATTTTCTAATTCATTTCTCTTGATTTATAATTTGTAAGTGCTGTTGTTAAATTAAATTGTAATGTTTTTAAGTAATCAACATTATTTTGTTTATCTTTTTTTGCTTCTTCTTCTACGATGAAGATAAGATCATATAAAATGTTTTGCATCCCATAGTTTTTTATCATAGCCTCAAGTATATACTTCATTAAATACGCCCAATATTTCTAGGGCTTCTTTCGGCCAAATAGTATGTTTATTAAATTTTGTATTATTAGCCCACACAAAACAGGGAATTTCCTCTTTGTCTAATAATAGGGTGGGCACTGCCCAAGTAGACCACAGATAAGAATAATCAGCCATATAGGGCTTATTGTTTTCGTATATAACTACTTTAGTTTCTTCCCAATCCCCATCTAATCCCGCATGGGCAATTTTAGGTTTTGCCTCTAGTATTAGACCAGCGGCTTTTATCCAATCAAAAACCTTCTTTTCTTTACCCTTATTTTCTCTTCCTTTGGCAAAGCCCTCGTAATCCCAGAATGAAAATTTACTTTCGAGCATTCTCAATTTTCCTCGCTTGTTGTAAAAGTGTATTATACATTTTATACTCCCTGTTGTTTAAGTGTTCGGAGTTATAAAGTTTAATAAGAAGGGCTGAAAGTTGAACTTGCTTTGTTGTGATTTTCATACGATTTCCTTTTAGTTTAACTACAAGAATATTCTAAATACACATCTTCAATTTCTGGACCCGGCCAGACCTCATTTTTACTAAATAGTATGAATAAGTTGCAGTTGCCAGCATCGCCCCATCCATTATCTACCGTGCAGATATATTCATATTTTCTACCATCATCTGAAATTGGAACAACCTCTTCCTGTTTAAAGTCTGGGTATCCGCCCCATTTAACATAACTACCCCTATCTCCATTCATCTCTACGCTCATATGTGTTGCACAACAATAATCAATTTCTGCTTTAATTGGAACACCAATTTCATCATAAATGATTTCAAACTTTAAATTAAAATTCATTCCATGGTAAGAAAATACCCCCTCACACTCATCCGTCCATGTTACTGGTAAAAATTTCATTTATCTTATACTTCCCTTAGTTTTTTATTTACTAACTTTTCACGAAAATCCAAAGCTGCCTGCCTTAAATCCTGTCTGGTTATAGGTTCTCCTGCGGGAAGTTCTTCAAGCATTTCAAAGATTAATTTTGCTATTTTAATTTCCTCATCGATTGTCATATTTACTCTCCTTTTGTGCTTCTTGTTTATTTACATTTTTTATTATAGAATAGGTTAAGACCCCACCAAGTAGTGCAGCACTAATAGCTACTATAATTACAATCTTTATACATCTTGAAACAAATTCTTCTATAATTTGATAAGTACCTTGACTATCCATTAGACGTTACTACTTTCTATTCCAATAAGTGTATCAGGCCGCCAATAGGCCGTCCTTCTTGTTTGTCCATTTTTCCCGTTCTTCTCAAGCACTAACTCACATACTTTATTAATAGGGCGAGTGTCTGTAGTTTCCACTAATCTTTTATCCACTATGCAACACGAAATAACAATTTCGCCCGAACCGACCCTATCGCCCTTCATTAAATCTCTTACTTTTACTCTCATAATATTTACCTTTCTTATTGCGGCACACGGGATTTGAACCCGCAACATTTGGTTTGGAAAACCAACACTCTGCCAATTGAGTTAATGCCGCAGACCCATTTTCAAAAATCATCGTAATCAGTTAAGTCACATTTTTCCCCACTAACATTATCTATAATTGTTTTAATTGTTCCTATAGAAGTAGGAGTGAAAGTAAAGGTAAACTGTCCGCCAATTGCACCAACATATTTAACCTCCTTTTCTTTTATAAACAAACTGGCTTTTTCTTTTTCTTTTTCATCTAAATTAGTACTAATAAGATATTTCCACATTAGTAATTTCCTTCCTCCCATGTGTCAATGTAACTAATACACTTCCATTCCTACATTCCTTCCATGTATCTTCCCACGGACCCCTAAATGTTAACGCCCAAGAACTTCCGAAAGAAGACACTTTATGAAAACAATCTCGTTTAGTAAACTTAGGTCTTATGGAAGGAGAAAAACACTTCTCACTTAATAAAGGATGTATTATTTCTTTTACTTTCCCATATAACCACCAAGTAATTGCATTGAACGCATGAGAGTGGTAAGCTTCGCGAGATCCGTCTTTGAAGTGTAAAAGTCCAATAGAAAATACCTTCTTCCATTCGATCAAGAAATAACCAGTAACTCCTGAGGATTTTCCCCCATCATACTTCTTAAAGAATAAACGGGGAAACCAAGGATGGAGATAAATACTCTTAAGATACTTCCACATATTTTATACCCGCCTCTTTCAGTAGTTCCTCGGCCATACATAAGTCCGCCGCCCACTTACTTGGAATATTCTTTTTAGCATAAGAAACAACTTTAGCTAGTCCGGTTTGTATAATTTCTGCACTACAGCGAACACACGGGGGCCCACCCCATAAAAGCTTACTCTTATCACTTGCACATAAATACATTGTGCAGCCCTTAATGGAGATACCCTGTCTTGCAGCAAACAGTACAGCATTCATTTCTGCGTGTACTACTAGCTTAAGTTTTAACTCTCTATCATTCAATCTTTTTTCAGAATCTAAAATTCCCCTTGGGAGCCCGTTAAATCCTGTTGATATAATCTCATTATCGGGCGTGACAATTACCGCCCCGACCTTCGTACTTGGATCTTTCGAGAGGCCAGCAGTTAGTAATGCTACATCTAAAAAATACTTGTCCCACTTATTCATTAATATAACTCCAATGAGTAGGTGTGTAATAAACATACATAGAATCGTCCGAAAAGAACCAAAGATTATTTTGTCTCTTTAATAATTGCTCACACCTAGATCCTTTTTCATCATCTATTTTTGTCATCACCACTACATTAGTAGGGGGTAATTCTAATTTACAATTAACCCAGTTCATTTTCATCTAAATACTCCTCTTCATCCACTCTAAATTCTTCAATCAAACTTATTAAATCTTGATAAGACAAATAGTCGCCCCCTTCATCTTCCTCCATTTTATAATTACATGTATGCAAATCATATCTTGGGAGGAACTCAATTGAGCTTTTAATCTCGTCTACTAACTCATTAAATTGTATTTTTCTCATATTAATTTTTTGTCCAAGGAATAGTCATTGTACACCACCTTACTCTAATCCTCTAATCAATTCAATATTATTTTCTTTCTCCATGACATAATCTATAAGGGCTACCCTATTCCAAAGCTTGGTTTTAATTGGAAGGGTAATTGTTAAAAATCCAAGTAAAATATCAATTTCAGTATCTGAACTAACATATTTAAGCATAAGATCTATAGCTTTAAAATTCCCCACATGCATTAATTCATCTATTACAGAATAAATTTCATCCAGCTGGTTTTCATAATCATTTTCCATTAAGACTTTATCCCCTTATCAATAAATATTAACAAAACATTAGATATGGAATAACAAAAGTAGAGGGCTGCTAAAAGTGGGCTTCCCTTTTTTAATTCATAAAGAGCAGCCGAAAGATAAAGGATAGATGCTAAAATCATAAAAGGATTCATTAGGTAGGCCCCAACAAAGAAAATACTGTGCAACTTTCATCGCCCACATAACATTCTCCGTTATCAACTAAGTCTTTTGCAATTTCATATTCTGGCATACTACCAAAATCATAAAAGCGTAATATATTTAATATATCATTCTTAGTAGGTTTATTGTCCCATGATCCCCAACTAAAAAAATACCCATCAATATCACTATGCATTAGATTATACATTTAAATCTTCTTTTTAAAGTTAAAAATTTCCAGATAGAAGAATTGAACTACTCGCCACCACCTATCAAATTAATGGCAGCCGATTTACAGTCGGCCGATAGGAATATCTGGAGTACGAACACGCCTGTAAAGGTTGATATCATATTAAATAATATCATTGTGTATTTTAGGACTCGGATCATCCTGTTACTCTATGCGTAAATAACCAAACGAATAGATTGCGTTTGCAACCGCCCCATCTATCAAGGTATCGTTAATATACTTTCAATTATTAAATTAGAGCCCTTCGCAATAATGCCTTCCTTGCTAATGTCCTTGCCCTCTGCGATTTCCCCCTAACTACCAAATTACGAAAAGGACCTGCATAAATTGTATACTTAAGCAAATCCTCCATACCCCTTCGTGATAGGGTGCCCTCAACAAACTTTATATAAGCAGCCTGTACGATTGAATCATTAAGTTGCTTTTTCCAATTAATTTTTGTACTATTTTTCATAAATTTTTTCCTTAAGAATTGTCTTTTTTATTCTAAATTACCTATATAAAACGCTAGAAGTTTATCACGATTAACACGCACAACGAAAGAAACTCTCTTGCTTACCACTTGGAACTATCTTATCACTTATTTTTTGATAATGTTCCCAAAATTGTTCGTTTTTATTCCAACAAATATCGGGAGTGTCTGTACCCAAACAGCATATTTTTCCCGTTAATAAATATTCAGTAGTTGCATCCATCAATTGATCATAAGATAATTCACACTCTTTTGCAAAATACTCAAGCCATCTTTTAGAAACACCCTCTGGATCAGTTGAAGAAACATGGCACTCGTTATAATATGGATTAAGTGATTTATTTTCAACACTTTTAATTGCGGGATGCACCCATTCGTGCCTCAAAGACGTTACAGTGTTGGGATACAACCACATATAAAATCTATCACCCTTGTAAACTGCTAATCTAGGAATGTAGGGATCAACAATTCCAATATGTGTAGAAATTGAGTCCACTACAATTTCTTCACCCTGTTGAGTAAAAATTCCAATACGTTGACCGGGGAATAATTTATGAGCGGCAATAACAGGACAAATCGCAATATGCACAGCATCTCTATAAACCTGTTCATCTTTACCGATTACTCTACCTAATTCTAATTCACTCATACTTTTCCTTATTATTTTTTTAACCAATGAAAATAAATTGTAATAAAGGGCAGTGGACAAATCCATATGTATAGCCCGTCCTTATTTTTCTTCCACTTAACTCCAAGCAAAAAATTACCCCGGTTGAATTTAATCCCCCAATTTAATTTGGGCTTTAAGGGTTTAGGATCAATTGGTGGGGGTATAATATCAGGCGTTACATTTGCATTGGGATAAGGAACAGATGGTATTTCAATGCTTAAAAAATCACACAACCCCTCCCATTCCGGTTTTTCCATAACTAGTAAATCATCTGGCCTATCTTTAAAATATTCTACTACTTCATGATTATGCTCCCTATATTTTTGTAAGAACAATCCTTCATTAAATTCCGTCTGTCCGTATAGAACCTTGTGAATAAAATTAGTAAAAGGATCAATCTTCCATTGTGAACGAAACGGATTATATTCAGGACTCCAGTGTTTCCTTATAGATTCTATCCAACTACTTTCTGGACGTGTGGTAAGAATAAATTTAGAGCCCGGATATGCCCTATCTAATTCTTTATAAAGTACCGAAATAGGTAGGTCGGAAAGTGCATAACTTTGTTCTACAGTAAGTGATTTACCCCTTTCTTTCATTTCACTCCAAATTGCCCTCGCCCAATGGGCATTTTCCCAGTGAGAAGATTTAAATCCAAGAATTTGAAAAGCTTTGTGCAGTGAAGTAGTTGCGGTCTTATGCGTGCCTATACCAAAAATTCTGGTGGGAATTGGCCTAATATTAATTGCAGTATAGTCGAAATTACGAGTAACCATTCCGCATCCAACTTTACCATAATTAACCACAGTATTTTTTTGGTCAATCTGAAAGTCTTCAGAGGTAGGATTTTTAGATTCTGGATATTCTTTAAACCTCATCTTATCATTATGACGTATAGCATTAAGGTAAATAGCATCTATTTCCAGAGGTTTAAACTCTAATCTAACCAATCTGGCCTTATAATCCTTATCGTCCGGACTATAATTCTCATACTTCTCATCATATCCGCCCCCTATTAAGAATTGATGTTTCGTGCAAACAATTCTTCCGCTAATACCCTTAGGCATTACGCCTTTGACCATATTTGCCCAAAGAAAACTATTTGGTTCTGAATCTAGTTGATTTAGAATATATTGGTCGAAGTTTGGTCCAGTAAAGTTATCAGCGTCTAGGTTTACAAGAATATCCGCCCCCTCTTTTAATCCAAGCCTATGGGCAAGATTTTTAGCGTGGGCCATCTTGAATTTGTAATTTTCGTGATATTTGTAGTAGATAAGTCTTCCACTAGCTATTTCTTTAGCAAAATCTTGTTCTATTCGCACTGCCATATCATCAGCACTGTTATAATCTAGCACCACAAATTTAGTAGTGGGTAGGTTATTATCAGCAAGATTTTTAGGAAGAGTTTCTTTTAAGTGTTGATAGCGATTTTTGCATGTTGTGCAAAATACGATTGTTTTCATTGAATTGCCTTGTGATATTTCCGTGTTCATATTACCCCTCACATGATTTACATTCCATAATTGAACGTGATAACATTAACGACTCATTCATACCCTTTTGATAATATAAACCTTTTACCCCATTTTCCCAAGCGTAAATCATTAATTGACTTACTTCTTTCGGAGGAGTCTTAGGATGTATCATTAAATTTAAACTTTGCCCCTGATCAATATAACGCTGACGAGAAGCTGCTTGTATAACAACTTCCATTTGAGAAATTTCTGCAAAGGTTTTAAATACATCCTTTTGCTCTTCAGACAAGAATTTAAGATGTTGAACAGACCCGCCTTTTTCAAGAATTGATTTCCATACCGCCTCATTATCTTTATCTAGCTCTTTAAGTAATTTCTTAAGAGAGGGATTTTTAAAAGTGAAAGAACCCTTAGAGAGTTTCTTAACAAAATAATTGCTATCTATTGGCTCAACACCCTCACTAACTTGCCCAAGAATAAAAGAGGAGGATTTTGTTGGGGCGACCGCCATTCTCGTGGCCATTCTTTCGCCTGTCCCCACCATTAGTTCTGGCTCACCATAAAGGGTAGCTAGCTCCTTAGAAGCTTTTAGTGTTTTTTCTGATAGAAGCTTAAAGATTTCTGTATTAAGAAATTTCGCCCCCATACTTTCAAAAGCAATCATTTTGCTTTGTAATAAAGAATGCCAGCCCAAAACACCTAAACCCACCGCCCTTTGTCTTTTTGCAAAGTTATGGGCAGCAGACATATAGGGTAGATCTACAGTCTTATTAATATATTCTGTAGTTACTGTGTCTAAGAAGTAAGTTAAGACTTCTACAGCGTCTGTATCTTTCCACTCATCATAATGAAGAAGATTGATCGAAGAAAGGACGCAAACAAATGACTCATCTTCGTCAGAGGACAAATGTATTTCCGAGCATAAATTGCTAGCGTGAATACGTTTACCCTTATTCTTATAAACCATAGGGGCATTATTATTTGAGGTGTCAGAGAAGAATAGATAGGGATAGCCACTTTCAAATCTCTTCTTAATAAGGGCAGCCCAAATCTTTAAGCAAGCCTTATCTCCAGATGTTAGTTTTTTCATCCACTCATCTGAAATACAAACCCCAATAGATAAGTCTTGAATAGGGTTTCCTTCAGATCTTATCTTTAAGAATTCCATAATATCAGAATGCTCTATATCAAGATATACCGCCATAGATCCGCGACGAATATTAGATTGGCTAATTACCTTAATGGTCTTATCAAACAATTCCATGAAGTGTACGGGCCCACTGGACTCTCCACCAGTAGAAATTTTAGCCCCCCTATTTCTTAGGGCCCCAAAATATGCAGAGGTTCCAGCACCAAGCTTAGTTTGAAAGCCACACTCTGCAACTTTGGTTAATATGGAGTCCATTGTGTCTTCTATAAAAACTCCGTTACAACTACAGGGCAACCCCCTATCAAGTCCGTAGTTCGCCCATACGGGAGAGGATAGGCTAAACCACCCCCTACTCATATAGTCTTCAAACTTTTCTGCAAAGCCCTCTATTTTAAGATAATCTTGTGCGGCATTAGCTATTTCTAACACCCTCTCTTCTGCAGTTTGCCCCTCTCTTACGTAACCACGAGAAAGAAAGTCGCGAGATTTATTATTTAGCCATTGATATTTACTCATTGTTATTGCTGTTTTCTATTCTAGCTATAGCATCTTTTAGGTCGTAGGGTAATTTATTCATATTAAATCATCCTCATAAATATATTCAAATTTATAACATCCACAATCATATATTTTCCCATACTTCAATTCTTTCATTATTTTAGACTCTGTTTTTGTTTTGTCGTATCCCTTTTTTATTAATACGTCTTTTCTAAAAGAAAATCTATTAAATCTTAATAATTGTTTAAAGTAAAAATAATTTGGCTTAGTAGTTTTTATTAATTTAAAATTTAAAACTTTATATAAATTACCTGTTCCCCATCTTATATCACAATAGCTAATTATTTTTTTAAATTTGTTATTTTTTTTAAAATGAGCTAAAAGTTTTGAGGCCCCGCCAATTACAGTTGTGTTAATTTTATTGCAAAATCTCAATAGTTCAAACTCTTGATTGCTATTTTTATTTCCTAGATTTTTTCTTCCTCTACAGAAAGTCATAAGAGAAATTAATTCGTTATTTAAATAAAGACCATATCTTATTGACCCATTTGCGTTACCTTGAATATGGTTTTCATTTAAAAATATTTGTGAACATTTTGAAGAAACCTCTTTAATATAACATTTTCTAGCAAATATTTTAGTTTTTGTTTTATTAAAAGCGTTTAATATAATTGATTTACATATATCTTTTTTATTAATCCACTCGTCTTCAAATATATGTATTAATCTATATCCTAGATTATTTAGTTTAAATGTTTTGTCAAAATGATATTTTTCAGATTTAAATAAATCACTATGCCAATAAAGTCCATTGAATTCTATTGCAATTTTATTTTGATGATTTATTATATCAACTTCTTTTATATCTTTAAATTTTCTGTAAGATGAATCTATATCTATTGAATTACTTTTTAGAAAATCTGCAATTTCTAATTCATAAGAAGAAACATAAGATGTGCATTTCGGGCAAAAGCCACCGCCAGCGATATGGATGTATGCCTTAATATCAAAATCACCATGCTTTTTACACGTAATTGTAACATCATTATGACTATTGGTATAAACTAAATTTTCGTAGGAGTAATAATTACTATGAATTAAATTACTTTTTTGTATGTATTCTTCTTGTGTAAATGTATCATCTGTTATTCTACACTTTTTACATCCAAAAAATTTAGATCTTACTATATCTCTTGCTGCTGTGTTATATTCCCCATGAATTTTACATACAATAGACACTTTGTCTTTCATTGTTTTTAGTGATTCAATTAAAGAAAAATCATAATTATTAAATTTTTCCTTATTTTTTATTAAATCAATTAAATCTTTTTTGGTATTTTTAACTTTAGAAACCGCAGATTCATGACCACATTTTGGGCATCCTTGTTTATTATTTATATGATTACTTGGCTTACTTTGCCAAGATCCATGCTTGGGGCAAATTATTTCTATTTTTTTAAGACTATGCTCATAATTTACTTTGGAATAATCGTACTTATCTTTATGTATTAATTTAGCCTTTTCAATAAAGGTTGGAGTATCTAATTTTTTCATATTAGATCGTCCTCATCTACTTGTACATTTTTTGCATAGTCTGTTGGCCTCTGGAAAAAGAAGTCTGTCGAATTATTGCCCAGAGAATCTTCGTACATCCACTCAAAATCCCTCACTAAATTTACGTCTAATTCGTAAATCTGTTTGAACCCAATCTCATAAAGTGAATCATTAATGCGTGATTTAATATATTCTTTTAGCACGTTTGCAGAAATACGCTGGTCGGACCAATCGCCCACAATCCAATCAATAATTTTAGACTCAGCTTTAAAAGCCTCTTGTGCCTCACTTAAAATCTTATCTTCTAACTCTTGGTCAAACAACTCAGGATACTCTTGCCTTATGGTATTTATAAGTTTAATGCCAGTTTTAGCATGAATATCTTCTTCTCGCTTAGTATAATTAACCTGTTGGGCCGTATCCTTTAATACATTTCTATAGCGTTCCATCCATAGAATAATATAAAACTGACTAAATAAAGAGACATTTTCAACAAAAAGAGTGAAAAGAATGAGGGCATAAACATATTGCTTTTTTGAATCTTTATAAAACCTATGGTTATACTTCTGTAGGTAGTTAACCCGCCCACTAATCACCTCTATCTTTAAATTTTCCTCAAACACATTGTTAAGATCTAGCTCATCTAATAATCTTTGATAGGCTAAATTATGAATAACTTCTACAGAAGCTAGAACTAAACCTAAATCTACTAGAGAGGGATGGGGCAAATTATCACCCAGTCTTGCCCAAAACTTTTTAACAGCAATTTCTATTTGTGCAATAGCAGAGAGGGTCTTAACAATTATTTCTCTCTCTTGGGAGGTAAGAGTAACTAAAAAATCTTGCTTATCAGATGTAAAAGTAAATTCTTTATCTGTCCAAAAACCGTTGTGCATACTATCAATTATCTCACGACTCCAGCTGTAATTATCTGGCTTACGTGCAATTTGCTCATCAAATATACCCATTTACTAATCTTTCATTTGCCTATTTCTTTCTTTTATTAACTAAAAACTTTAAATTAAACTGAAAACTTAGGGCAACGCACCCTTTAATATTTATTTATATAACTATTTACATCAACTTCACTCAACTTATAAATACGAAAACCCCTCTCATCTCCCCACAACCCCTTTCCTTCAATATTAAAAACTAGAACTTCACCGTGTATATTTGTAGTTTTACTCTCATGACCAGCATAATCGTAAATTAACTCTTTGTAGTAAGATAAAATTTCGCGATACGACCCAACATTTAGTGTGATTATTTCTATCCCACTATAACCAAAATCAATAAAGAGTTCGAGAACCCATTTTGCGGGCCTATTCATAAATTCAATTCCCCAATTATTTTATCAACACAGTCAATATCACCCAATATATTCTTATACTTAATGCCCATCTTATTAAGCATTTCTTTTATTTCCCCATCTATTTCTTTTGCTACATTTTCTGTCTGCATCCTACCAGAGGGATTATAATGTTTAATTCTTTCTATAAAAAAGTGTTCAACTTTATATCCATTTTCTTTACAAATACCATGGTGATTTTCAAGCATCTTAAGAGAGGTATTAAAGAGTTGTTCAAACTTATCATATCGCAGACCATAGAAATGAGTAAGAATAAGAGGTGAGTCTGTTATAATAAAATCTAATTCTTGACTCATATAAATTCTTTCCTTGCGAGCCATTTTAGCAAAGAAATAACTTTGATCACCATCTTTTGGTGGGCGATTCTCCCATACCCAATCTTTAATATACTCCCTGTTCATTTCACAATTATAGCCAGACATTTTAAGTTTATAAAACAGGCCAGCACAAGTTGTACTTTTAGAAGCTCCCGGCCCACCATAAAGGCAAATAATTTTTTTCATTTACATACTCATAACTACACGAATGCCGGCAATAATTACAAACGCCACAACAATAATCCAAAAGACTTGCTTAACCCACTCTGGAATAGCAACTCCAAAATTATTAAGGGCAATATATACAAGTCCAACAATAGCTGCAATAGCCACTATATAAATTGCAAGTTGTCCAATAGAATAACCAGCAATTAGGGCACCGAAAGTACCAAGGGTTGACAATAACATTTAATTCTCCAATAAAAATAACTCTTAGATCAGGAAGTTATGGATTAACCATATAGATCTTCTGATCTTTTTTTATTTTAAAAACTCCACTATTTGATAAGAGGGGCAATAGCTAACTTTATTATCTTTACCAGAAGACTGAACGCCGTATAATTTATTATTAAATTCAAGCCCTCCCCCACTCATTCCAGAAATAGCAGGTGCCCTTACACTAAGTATTCTAGACTTTCCCTGTGTGGTGTAATCGTAATCTAAAACACTAGATTTGTTAATCAAAAGATTGTCAGACTCAGGATAGCCGTAAGAGAGACATTCTACTCCGGGCAATAAAGAATAAGAAGCTAACTCTAAATTTTCAATTCTTAAGTTTAACTTATTAGATGCTCTCAATTCCATAATATCTTTATCTGAATCAAACTTTATAACATCCAGCATCACTTTGGCGGACATATGTGTATCTGTAGAGTCCGTAAGAAGATAGCCAATTACTTTCTTAGGGGCTGAAAAACCCATTGTTCCATGCCAACAGGTAATTACTCTTATTTCCTTTTCATTTGAAGAATATACTGTTCCAGAAAAATCTCTAGTTTCTGAAGAAGCTTTAAATCTCAATTTCATATGGGGGCTAAAAATGGGGCGGATGTCCTCGCCCCCCGCAATACCAATTGAGAATAGCAAAATAAATGTGAAAATAATTTGCCTAATCATTGTACTACCTCTAATTTAAACCCCAGTATTCTAGCCTCTTCTTTTAATCTTGATATTCTTCCTTGTGCAATTCTTTCATTTGCTTTTTGTTTTTCTTTTTCTCGCACTATAGCCTGTTCTTCTGTCTCCATAATATACTCATAAGACCTTAGACGCGCAGAACCATAATCCTCAATTGCGTTAACTTCAATATAAGAAATATTATATATATCCATAAGATTTGCAATTTCTCTTATATCTTCAGATGTATATTTTTTATATTCCTTTATTTGTGCAAATAATGCTGGTCGTTCAATTAATTCTAGCTTATTCATTACAATTCCCCTCTATTTTCTTTATACCACAAAACGTCATCATGCCCCTTACGAGCACTTAATATTAAATCAATTTGAATCTCTGAAAATATACCCCATTCGCCAAAATGTCTTTTATATGACTCGGGACATACATCCAAACTTTTTATCTCAGGAAAGATTTTATTCCAACAGTCTGTTCGTTGGTCATGCACATGACCGAATAAATGATAAGAGCCATAATGAGAGGCGGGCCATACTAGATGTGGGTAGTGAGAAAGCCAAGTTGTATTTCCGCAAACTTTAGTAGTGCATGTTATCTTAAATTTTTCCCCAAAGGTATTCCTGCAGTTAGTTTCAGACCCGTCGTGATTCCCATAAATAAGAAAAATATCTTTTGGTTTCAATAACATACGAGCTTTAGCAAACACCTTACCGGTCCCAAGGGCAAAATCCCCCAAAATATATAACCTATCACTCTTTGTCACTGTTTTATTAATAATCCCACTCATCAACTCTATCCAACTATCAACAGTAATTCCTTTTCTGCCGGGAAAATTAATTGCTTTTTCGTGGAAGAAGTGAAGGTCTGCCGTAAAATAATTCATCCAACACACTCCAAGCGACGATCTATAAATGTCCGTGTTATTTCTTCTTCTATCACAACAAACTCTGTTTTAAGCCTAATGTACTCTTCCTTAACTTCATTTTCCCAAGCTTCTTTAAAATGATCTGAGGGACAATAAGACATAAAGTGATGGAGATTGCAAAGGCCTATCAGCCATTCCCCATATTCACTACCCTCAATGTGGGCTAACTCTGATATTTCTTCTATCATTTTTTCAAGAGTGGGCTCTTCGTCATAAATTTCTTTTTCTTCGTGCAATTTCATATTTTTTCCTTTAGTCAGAACTGTCTATCTCAAACTCATAAGAACATGCTATACATTTATGTTTATATAAACAACGCCCAATTTTATATTCTCGAAATTGGTGACAGCAGGGATTACTATCTTGGTCAAGGTTAACCCTACCCGTTGCTTTCCCATACATTTCCCGCCCACCACAATTATTACACTGAATAGTATCAGTTTTATCATCATATGAGGAAAGAACATTTACATATTGCCTCATAGATTCTTTAAGTGGTGTTCTTGTAGTTCCATTACAAACAGGGCAGTCTGCGTCATTATTGTTCATGGCCAATTTTCCCTATAAAATAAACAATCTTCCATACTTATTAATTCCATACGTAATGCTGAACTTATAAGAAAATCTTTTCTTGCAGAAAAATAAGAAATAACTTCTTTTATAAGAAATATAGCCTCTTTTAATTCTTTATCAGACAGGTGCCATACGCCAGCCACGCCAGTATTGTTAAATCTATCTTGCAACTCCCAAAGTCTAGAGTTCTTCATTTCTATATTCCTTTTGTGTGGATAAATAGGAAATTTCCCCATTTTCCTCAATAGTTGGATCTGCTAAACCCATCTCTACTAAAGAGTGTAGAGTATATTCTGCTAATAAAAGATTAACCTTTCCATTTAGTTCTTCCTCTGTTAATTCTCCATTACTCCCTGTGTAATATTTTATAGCATATGCGGTAAGATATTCCCCAGCAAATCCATTAAATCTACTTATGTCCTCACAGATATAAGAAAGACATAACTCAAGTAAATGCTGATCGTTGAGTATCCAATTTAAATTCATTTTACTATTATCCCCACCTGCATTCTTATTCATTTTATCCCCAAAGAGGCACATCCTCTACTATAAATTACACGGAAATGGTCCAAAAATTTATTATTATCGGTCGGAATTTTTAACACTAATCCTTGGGCAAAAGTCCTGCAGTTTTAATTTCATGGTCTGCTAAAATTTTCCCATACTCGCATATGGTTTTTACCATCCAGTCATACCCGCAAAACCCATCGGACTTTCTTCTAACCCTTCTAGACTCTGTGGAATCTAGTTCAATAACGTCAATTCTTGCTCCCCACCCATCACTCCACGAATAATAATAGGGGGCTTCAGAGAGAATTCTCCCCGCTTTTCTAATATCTTTTTTAGATATAAACGTCTTAATAATTACATATTCTTTATCCGAACCACTCCATCCACCATTCCAAGAGGAGCGATTGGGCATATTTAAGCGAAAAGCTAAAATCATTGCGTAAATCCTAGGCTCAAAAATCTGAGGGTATTTTGTAAATTTTTTTAAAGTTTTCGTGTAATTTATAATAGAGTAGAAATTATTACAGAAAATTCTTCACTATTAATAAACAAAGGGGTAAATTATGCCACAAGCTTACGAGTATGTTAGGGCTGCAATTACAAAAAATATGACATTTTTAGCAGCAAATCCATCTATTGGTAAAAATCCGCCAACAGATAAGACCCATCTTAATGGGTATGGCGATGTTCATAGGGTAACCGCAATTAACATTTTAACAGGAAGTGTAACTTATTCTTCACTTCAAGGCTCTGGTTATAGCTGGACTGATTCAATTACTGGTGTTCCTACAGATAAAGAGCTCTTAGCAATAAATGATCCATACAGAGTTGCTGGAAGAGTAACAGTTAAAGGGGATTTAAGCCCTATTTCTTACAACCATGGTTTAGCACATTAGTCGAGATAAACTCACCCCTTTAAGTATTAATTTAACAGGGCATCAAGTTTAAACAATACTCGATCAACATTTAACTTTTTATGGGCGGGCTTATTTATAAGTTCCGCCCTTTCTTTTTTACCCAAAGCAAATTCTGTAAGATCAGTTAATAAGACTTCGGGTAACGAAGAGAGGTAAGCATAAAGTTCTTGATTTTCAGTATTTTCTGTATAATATAAGGAGTTGGCTGAGCTAATACTAACCTCCTGTATATTTCGATTTAATTTTTCCTGAAACAATCTTTGCATAGATCTATAGAGGGCCACTTGAATATAATCAGAAATATTACCCTTATCACTATTAAATTTAGGAATCGACCTAACCAATACATAAAATAATTCCGCCCGCATCTCTGCAAATGTAAAAGCGGATTTTATTCTGTTGGGCAATCTCCAAACTTGATTTTTAATAAAGGTTTTATTTTGAGCTAAATCCTCAATAGTAACTTTATCATTGACCTTATCATTGACTTTATCATTGACTTTATCATTGACTTTATCATTGACTTTATCATTGACTTTATCATTGACTTTATCATTGACTTTATTATTAATTGTACTATTCTTCATATTTTTCTCCATTTTCTCTATTCTTTTTGTTACTTTCGTTATTTTCTTCTTCGTATTCCTCCTCACATCCATCTTCTTCCCAATAATAATACTCCCCGTTTCTAAATACATAAAGATCTTCCACCTGTAGAAACAGTCTATTTACTGCCAACAAATTTTCCTCATTCAACTCTTTTACTTCTACGGCAAATTCTGGATTTGTAAATACAATAGTAAGATTTTCTTGTCCAGCTTCAGCTAAATCCATAGATTTTTGTTGGGCATTAAATATTCCCTCATCTACTTCAGGTGGTAAATTAGTTGAATCAGCTATAGTAAGATTTAAAGCCTTATAAATTGCCCTTTCAAAATTAATCTTAACATCTGTAACCTCATAGGACTTAGCCGGGGCGATTACTACACAGTATGGATCTACTATTTTATATAGAGCTAGACCATCCACATTAACCATTATATTATTGAAATCTGAAAAAGATTTTACTGTAAATCCAGTAAAATGGGCCAATGATAATTCGTAAAAATTAATTGGGGATAGGGGATTTTCTGCTTCAAACTTACCCCAAGGGGTATAATGAGCCTCTAAATGCTCCATTCCATTCATATTAAATACTTTGAAGGGCATTGTATCAATAAACTCATCTTCGTCTTCATTTATATCGTCCATATCATCTATATCGTCTGTTACTTTGACATAATTCTCCTTATAATTTTCCCACCCAATTATAATTTCACTAACAATTGGAGTTAGCTGTTCTGTTAGTAAAGTTTTGATCTCTACTTTAGTAGGGGGTAGGGCCTCTTGCATTAAAGCTAATGTATTCTTACTATCGTAAATAAGATTCATATTGTTAGTTTCAGGATAAATATCAATATGGAAGTACCTGAAGCGACTGTCTAATCGCAAGGCGGTCCTCGTCAGACAGTTTTTCAAAATCACTAGCCATTTTAGTACGAGCTTCTTCATCTATATATTCCTTTGGGATTAAAATTGTGTATAGGGCTACTATAGCATATGAGGGTTGATACATAGTTTTGTCAATATAAAACTCCACAAGTCTAGGATTATTATATGCTTTATGTATACCATATTTTTCTGCTAACCCATTTAAAACAGATTGAATGGATTCAATTTTGGGGTAAAGATCATCGTAAGGAACTTCATTTCTATCAATAATAACAAAAATACTATTACCATCCATTACTTTTATAACTAGTTTTATTACTGAGTTTGTATCATTCATAACATTCTCCTAATATTCTACTCATAGTTTCTGCAGATTTCTTCCACGTAAAATCTTTTGCCCTATCTATTCCTGCTATATTCAACACTTCACCCTCTTGATATTTCTTATATATTGCCCTCATACCCTCTACCAAC
>Ga0163144_10010354_pt1 | contig 19893 bp, 18 predicted proteins | sample OliLak19BULKMAT1_FD_123175 | JGI IMG/M metagenome (GOLD analysis project Ga0163144, IMG submission 123175) | Freshwater microbial mat bacterial communities from Lake Vanda, McMurdo Dry Valleys, Antarctica - Oligotrophic Lake LV.19.BULKMAT1 | ecosystem: Environmental > Aquatic > Freshwater >... | reverse complement strand
GGTGAGCCGCTATCGAGTTGGGCCGGTCCGGTCTCCATAGCTGCCGGCCTCGAACACCGCCGGGAGAAGGTTGACGGCAGCAATGACGCTCTATCCCAGGCCGGCGCCTATTTTGCGGGAAACTTCCGCCCGACCATCGGGTCCTACACTGTATCCGAGGCCTTTGTCGAAACGGTGATTCCGCTGGCGGCTGACCAGGCGTGGGCCAAGAATCTCGACCTGAACGCCGCTGTTCGCGCGACTGACTACAGCACATCCGGCTATGTCACAACGTGGAAGGCGGGCCTCACCTATGCACCAATCGAGGATCTGACTTTCCGTGTGACGCGTTCGCGCGACATCCGTGCGCCCAGCCTGTCGGAGCTGTTCGCGGCGGGAGTCGCCGGGACGAGCACGTTGCTTGATCCATTCCGCGGCAACGCCAGCACCACCGTGATCACGCTGACGTCCGGAAGTCTTGATTTGACTCCCGAGAAGGCGGACACAACCGGTGTAGGCTTGGTGTTTCAGCCTCGGTTCCTGCAGGGGTTCACCGCTTCGGTGGACTATTACAACATCGACATCGGAGGCGCGATCGGTGCTTTCGATGCACCAACGATCGTGAACGGCTGTTTCGTCGGGATCACGAGCCTTTGCGGCGCCATTGTGCGTGACGCAAGCGGCAACATCAGCCGAGTCAATGCGTCGCCCTTCAATGCCAATTCCCAGAAAGCGCGCGGCTTGGATATCGAAGCGACCTATCGGAGACCTCTTGATACCATCGTCTCTAACTGGGCCGGAAACCTGACCTTGCGCTTGTTCGCGACCAACTACCTCGAGAACTTCACCGACTTCGCCAACCCGAGAGCCGTGGACACGGATACCGCAGGGGAGAACACGGTCGGTGGTCCGCCAGACTGGAGATACTTGGCCTCGGTAAGCTATGACAATGGCCCGACGACGTTGACGTTGACCGGACGTGGGCTGAGTTCGGGAAAGTTCAACAACAACTTTATCGAGTGCACTACAACTTGCCCGACGTCAACCGTCGCTCAGTTCACCACTGATGAGAACGACATCGCCGGCGCGTTCTTCCTGGACGCGGCAATGAGCTACCAGCTGAGAGATTCGACGGAGATTTTTCTGACGGTCGCGAACTTGACGGACAAGGATCCGTCTGCGGTTGCGGCATCGCAGAACATCGGCAATGCACCCCAAGGTATAAATCGAGTGCTGTACGACGCGGTTGGTCGGACGTTCCGAGTAGGCGTGCGGGTCAGAATGTAGTTGGGGCAGGGGCGGCACGATCCGGTGCCGCCCCTTTCGCTATGCTCCTCATTGCAAAACCTACGCGCTTCGTCTTCGCATTGCGTGCATGAAACTTGAATTTCGCGGACAGGAGAAATAGTCATGGGAAATAGACGCCACGCAGGAGTGGGAACGGGATACGCCCGCCGAACTCGCTTGTTTGCCTGTCTATCGGCGGCCATGCTGCTCAACTGCGGCGCGGCGGCCTGGGCTCACCACTCCTTTGCGATGTTCGATTTGCAGAAACCGGTGGAGGTGAAGGGAACCGTAAAGGAATTCCGTTTCGGAAACCCGCACAGTTGGATCATCCTTTCCGTAAAAGATAAGGCGGGTAAGGTCATGGACTACCCGATAGAAACGAACGGCTCGTTTTATCTGGCCAAGAGGCAAGGGTGGAAGCGCGACAGTTTGAAGTTTGGTGACGTCATCGTCGCCCGCGTCCACCCGATGCGCGATGGCTCGCCGGGCGGTGATCTGATCGCTGCAACATTGAGCGATGGCCGCAAGTTGATAGCCCGGGTCGAGGCTCCCCCAGTACCTTCGGGGGAAAAGAAGTAATGTTGAATTTCTCTTCCTCCAGCACCAGGTACTCCACGCGAGCGACGGCGGCAGCAATCTTCGGCTTGCTTACCCTCTTTGGCTCTAGCCACACGCAGAACGCTCACGCGCAGAACGCTAAAGAGGGCGAGACTCTTGGCGCTCTTGCCAAGGCCAACTTGGCCAAGCCTCGCGCCGCCGCGCCGGTCGATTTTACTGGGACTTACAACTTCAAGGTTGAAGGCACGGACGCTAACGGCCATGAGTTCTTGCCGCACCCCAAGCTAGCGCCCGCCGCTCAGGCGTTCCTGGACAAAAAGACAGCGTACCGGGCGAAAGGGTTTGAGTATCTCGAGAATGCGGGCACTTGCTGGCCATATGGCGTGCCGCAAATCATGACGCGGTATTGGCCCGTTCAATTTATACAGCTTCCGACGATGGTGGTAGTCCTCTCGATGGTCACCAGCAACGTGCGTCGGATTTACACGGACGGACGCCCACATCCAGCCGATGAAGATCTCGCATTGACTTACAACGGCCATTCGATTGGCCATTGGGAGGGCAAGACGCTCGTCGTGGATACGGTCGGTTTCACCGACGTCCGTCACTATGTTTCAGATGGGGTGCCAGGCGGCGAGCAACTCCACGTCGTGGAACGAATCAGCCTGGGCGCGGATGAGAACACGCTCCAAATCGAGTTCACGATGACCGATCCCGCCAATTGGATTGGCGAATGGAGAAACACCAAACGATACACACGAGAGGAATATACGGACATTCAAGAGCATGTTTGTATTTATGAGGAAGAAGCAAAGCTCCCAGCGTTCAAGAACAATCTCAGTAAGTAGCTATTTTCCGAAAGAAAGATTGTCGAGCGGGATCGTCTGTAGTTAGGCAGTTAAGCCGCTAAGCAGACACGGCAGGGGGTAGCGATGTTCAGGTCAATAGCCGAGCAGATTGCCAACTCGCATCTGAGCATAATTCTTCAGAGTACGCCCTGGGTAGTGCCTGTAACGCAGTCGATCCATATTATTGCTTTGTCGATGTTGTTCGCCTCGGTTCTCATGATCAGCCTGCGGCTGCTGGGTTTCGGCGCGAGCGGTCGGAGCGTTTCGCAGATTGCCGGTACGTTGTTGCCATGGATCTGGCGCGCTCTGCTGGTGTTGCTGTTAACCGGGCTGCTGCAGGCCTTCATTGAACCGGTGCGCCAGTTCATTACGCCGATTTTCTGGCTCAAGATGCTGCTGGTGGCTTCGCTGGCGCCGCTGACACTGTGGTTCTCCCGCACGCTGCGCGCCAACGTTACCGCATGGGATGCACAAGCCACGCGTCCCGCAGTAGCCAAGCTGTTCGCCGTCGTGTCGATCATCGGCTGGAGCACGGTAATCGTATTCGGCCGGTTCATCGCCTACGTCTGGGCCGACTATCTGTAATCGCAGAAGAGAGGCGACCGAATGGCGACCCCGGAGTTCATACTTGCACTGCAGGACACTGCGCTGGCAAGTTTCATCCGCGGTGAAACTGCCGGCGGCGAGTGGGCGTTTCCGGTCATCGAGACGCTGCACGTGATGGCGCTGGCGACGGTCTACGGCAGCATTGCGATGGTCGACCTGCGAATGCTCGGCATCACTTCTCGCGACGTTCGTTTGTCGAAGCTTGCCGACGAAGTCTTGCCGTGGACCTGGACCGCGTTCCTGACCGCGGCGCTCACCGGCTCGCTGATGTTCGTTTCCATGGGTGAAACCTACTGGAACAACTTGGAGTTCCGCCTAAAGTTCCTCTGCATGGCGCTGGCTGGTGTCAACATGGCGATCTATCAGTTCGGCATGCACCGACGTGTCAGCGAGTGGGACATGCGCCTGCCGCCGCCGCTAGCGGTGCGAACGGCTGGGGCACTGTCCATCACGTTGTGGACGGGCGTAGTGTTCTTCGGCCGATGGATCGGCTTCTCAATTTGATGGTTACCAACTCGACAGATGTTGCTGACCGGCACAACTACCGCGACCCATCGTTGGTCCCACGAAACCTTATGAACTGTGGGATTTTCTCGGGCCCGAACGCCAGATGCGTGCTGGATGCAACATCATCATCGTCAAGCAGGATGGTGGCGTGTCGCGCCGTTTACGGGCAACTGGACGAGTCGGGCCCGGCGCGATTCAACCCGTCGGATCGACCATATGAAATCTGGATTGGAGAGTCTGACTGCGGGCGGACCCGCGCAGCACCCGAGGCGGATCGACGGCCTGGACGAATACAGAAACACCGGCGAGCCGTCCGCCTCGGTGAAGCGAATTGTGGGGTTCAGGGCGTATCCGGCGCCCGCACTCGGAACTTGAGCAGCAATAGTGCCGCGAGCAGGGCCGGCGCCGCCATCACGAACGCAACGTCGCTGCGTGACAGCCCAGCGGTCATCAAAACGCCCGCCATGATCGGGCTGATGGCGCTGCCGATTCGGCCGACGCCAATTACGAAACCGGTGCCGCTGGCGCGCATGTCGGACGGGAACGTGCGTGCGACCACGGCATAGAGGCCCATCATGGCTGACTGCAGAAAGAAGCCCATCGCAGCGGAACCGAGCGCAAGCAGAACGAAGGACGGTGGCAGCAGGCTAAACAGCGCGGTGACAAGCGCGCCGCAGCACATGGCGATGATCACAAGAGGCTTTAGGCCCAGTCGCATGCTGCTGGCGCCGAGCAGGGGTCCGCCGATGATGCCGCCTACGTTGACGAACATAGCGATCCTCGCGGCTTGGCCGGGAGGGAATCCCAGGCTGGCTACCAGCGAGGGTGCCCAGCTCTGCACAAAGAACAGGGTGACGACGTGCATGAAGTATATGGCAGTGATCAGGAGCGTGACTCCAGCCATCCCGTTGGCGAACAGCGCCTTCAGAGGTGCGACCCTTGCAGTGGCAGGAGGCGGGGGGAGCGAGTCAATCGGTGGACGGCCACAGCGATGCAGATAGGCGTTGACGCGAGCCAGCGTATCGCGCTTTGGCCTGGCCATCATCGGCGCGATCGGTTCAGGCAGGTACAGCCAGACGACTGGCACCAGCACCAGCCCGAGGGCCGAAGCCGCGTAGAAGATGGCGGTCCAGCCGTACGTTGGCAGCAGGGCTCCGGCAAGCACTCCGCCCAGAAGCCCGCCAATTGGAAAGCCAATGCCGAACATCGTCTGACAGAAATCGCGGCTGCGCGCATTGGCGTACTCGGCGGTCATCGAGCTGATCACGGCGACCATCGCGCCCACGCCCACTCCGGTGAACACCCGCGACCACATCAACTCGATCACGCTCCGACTGGATGCAGTCCAAAGAGTGCCGGCAATCATCATCGCGAGGCTGAGGAAGATCAACCGGCGTCGCCCGATGATGTCAGCCAGTGGGGCGAGGAACAGTGATCCCGCTGCCATGCCTAGCAGCGCGGACGACAGCACCAATCCAATCTGTGCCTGATCGATGCCCCAGAGTGACCGGATGGCAGGTGCCGCAAACGTGATTGCCATGACATCGAGACCGTCGACCACGCAAAGCATTACGATCACCAAGATCGCGATCTTCTGATGGGCGCTCATAGGCTGCGCAAGCTGGGCGACGCGCGGATCAACGACGCTAATGGACATGGAAAGGTGACTCCTTGGCTTGCGACACTAAGTTCTCATATGCACTATAAATATATATCAGTAAGGAAAATAGTCGATCTGGTGTTGAGTCCACGCCGACGCAGAACGGCTGTGGTTACAGGAGATACCAGTGATAGAAGGCGGCGTGGAATTCAAGGGAGTTCCGCCAAGTCGCACATGGCTGATGAACGGGGGAATGGAGCTCTAGCATTGCCTGCCGCATGGCTTGAAGACCGACATCCTGTCGGTCTGTGCCGATGCCTGCTGCGCGTTCAGAGAGCAGGCGACCGGCTTGCCCTGTCGAAACTACAACATGTCCGAGCGGACGCCAGATTCCGCGGCACAGGCGGCCTCTATTGGCGTGCGTCAGTGACCGTGACACCAACGACTCGCACTACGTCGGCCATCGAGGCGCGCCAACTGCTGCGGCAGTCGCCTCTGGATGACACAGGAATCCATCTATGAACGACACGACACCGAATCGCCGGGCCACGGGGCGCACGACCCACTTCATCAACGGCAAATGGAGCGTCGCTGGCGGCCGCACCTTTATTGATCGGAATCCCTTCGACGGCGAAGTTTTTGCCGAGGTCGCGGCCGGCGGACGCGCCGAGGCCGAAGCGGCCGTGGTTGCGGCGGCGGCTGCATTCCCGGCATGGGCGGCTACGTCACCACGCGAGCGCCAACACCTGTTCCTGAAGGCCGCAGACGTGGTTGAAAAGCGCAGCGCGGATATCGTGCGCGCGCTGGCTTTGGAAAGCGGCGGCTGCGGCGCCTACTCAACGTTCCAGGTGAAGTGGGCGGCTGATTTGCTGCGACAAGCATCCAGCTGGGGCTATCTGCCCGTCGGCGAGGTGCTACCCAGCGACACGCCGGGGCGCTTCGCGATGATGGTGCGCAAGCCGATGGGAGTGGTCGCGGGCTTCACGCCGTGGAACAGTGCCTTCAGCCTGGCCTTGCGCACCGTCGTATTGCCGATGGTCTTTGGCAACACCGTTGTGCTGAAGCCGTCCGAAGAGTCGCCGTTGTGCGCCGGCATTCTGATCGCCGAAGTATTTGAAGAGGCCGGCTTCCCTGCTGGCACGATCAATGTTGTGACCCACGCGCCGGGCGAGGCGGGCGCGATTGCCGATGTGTTCTTCGAGAGCCCGGCGGTACGCAGCATCAACTTTACGGGTTCCGCGGCTATCGGCCGCATGCTGGCGGCGCGCGCCGGCCAGGCATTGAAGCGCATCGTGCTCGAACTCGGCGGTTACAACCCGCTGCTGATCCTGCGCGATGCGGATATGGAACACGCAGTCGATCTCGCGGCGTTCAGCGGCTTTTTCCATCAGGGTCAGATCTGCATGAATGCGCGCAAGATCCTGATCGAGCGCCCGATTCACGATGAGTTCGTATCACGCCTCGCGGCCAAAGCCCGATCGCTCGAATCGGGCGATCCCATCACGCCGGGCGTGGTCATTGGTCCGTTGATCAGCGACCGCGCGCTCAGCGCAGTCGAAGCGCGAGTCAAAGCGGCGCTCGCGGATGGCGCGCGACTGGTCACCGGCGGAAAAGCGAACGGACGCGTCTTTGAGCCGACGATTCTGACGCACGCGCCCGCCGGAGCAGCCATCAGTCGCGAGGAAACTTTCGGTCCGATCATCCTCGTCGAAGCGGTTGACAGCGCCGAGGAAGCGCTGACTAAGGCGCTGGATACACGCTATGGCCTCAGCGCGGCCATCGTCACCGCCGATCACGAGCGAGGCTTCGAAATGGCTCAGCGTTTCGATTGCGGCATGGTCCATGTGAATGGCGCGACTATGGCCAGCGAACCTTCGTTGCCCAATGGCGGCGTCAAGGACAGCGGCTGGGGAAGGTCGGGTCACTATGCGATCGAAGATTTCACCGAGATCCGCCTGACGACTATGACGCGCGGTCGCAGTCGCTACCCGTTCTAGCGTCGTAGCAAAGATGACCCTAGTATTGCCATTGCCACGCTTGCAGTCTGGCGCTGGAACGTTGTCGGGAAGCGCCGATGAGATGGCGCGGCTCGGCGTGCGTCGATCGCTGCGGCTCAACGATAGCGACCTGAAGCGCGCTCGGGCCATCCCTTCGGACGTGTGCCTCTTGCCGGCAGGCACGATTCCGCACTTCGATGTGCCGGAAGATCGCGCCGTCGCTGATGCCAATGCGGCATCTGCTGCTTATCGTGCAGCGGTCCATTGTCTGCAATTCCGCCTACCGTTGTCCCCGGCAGTGGGAGATCCCTGGCCGCCGGCGCTCTTTGAGCGCCGGTTGACGCCTCATCGCAACCAAAGTCACCCTGAAGTGGAGTCAAAATGACGTTACCGGTATTTTCAACTCAATGTCGTCTGCCAAATATCGTGCCACGTAGGCATGGGCAGACCGCGGTGCGCGCCACCGTCAGAACCCACCCCTCTTCTGTGCAGGCGCGTGACGTATGCCGACCTCACGCATTCCGGCTTTGACGGCGGACGCCGATCAGCAGGAATGTAGCTCGCCTACTGCGCGATCTGTCCGCTCGGCTGCTTTAAGTTCACTGCTTCGGTCGTACTCTATCGAAGTCACATCGATCGATGCGTCGTCAATTGCAGTGGCCGGTCAGATGCTGCCCGCCGGAAGCGAAGTTTTCATCGTTTCATTGCCGAAGGACGCACCTGAAACGCTGATTTTCGCATCTGTAAAGTTGCGTCGCCTGGGATTGATCCCCGTGCCACACATCGTGGCACGCAACATAGACAGCCCGGTCAAACTGAAAAGCCTGTTGCAAGGCTTGGCAGAAGAGGCCGGCATCGACCGCGCCTTGATATTGGGAGGGGATCGGGACCTGCCCTCAGGAAGCTTTGATCAGAGCCTGCAATTGCTTGAGACCGGGTACTTCAGTCGCTTCAATATCCGCAAGCTGTATTTGGCCTGTTACCCCGAGGGTCACCCCCGGATTCCTTCGGACTCCCTGATCAACGCACGGACGACCAAGCTAGCAGCGGCGCAGCGCACAGAAATGGATGTGACGCTGCTCAGCCAGTTCTGCTTCTCCGCAGAACCCGTCCTCCAGTATGCCCGAGCCATTCGATCCCAAGGAGTCACGGTTCCGTTCCGCGTGGGTGTGGCAGGCCCTGCGTCCCGGGCACGCCTGATGAAGTTTGCCATCATGTGTGGCATCGGTCCGTCGCTTCGCGTACTAAAGGAACGCGAACATCTGGCAAGCAACATGCTATCTGGTGCGACACCGCACGACATGCTCGAGGAGCTAGCGATGGCTCAGTCGCGCGAACCGGAGTTGGGTATCAGCGGGATCCATTTTTTCACTTTCGGCTCTGTAGCGAAAACCATTGAATTCACCAAAGAGGCGACGAGGATGGGTGCATGACAGCGGCTTTCATACTGACCATGCGCTGCGTCGATCGTCCGGGGCTGGCGTCTGCCGTTTCAACCCACGTCTACCAATGCGGCGGCAATATCACGGAAGCGCAGCAGTTTAACGATCCGGAAACGGGGCGTTTTTTTCTGCGCATTGCGTTCGACGTGGGCGACCCGCGCTTCCACATCGCCGACCTTGGCAAGCGCATGGATTCGGTCGGCGAACTGGAGTGGACCGTGCGCCCCGCTGGGCAGAAGAAACGCGCCTTGATACTGGTCTCGAGACACGATCATTGCCTTGCCGACCTGCTGTACCGCACACGAATCGGCGAAATGAACATGGACATCGCCGGCATCATATCGAATCATCCGCTCGAGTCACTCAATGTCAGCAGTGTGGGTGACATACCTTTTCATTTCTTGCCTGTAAGCAAGGATAGCAAGCCCGGGCAAGAGACGGACATCAAGCGCATAATCGAGGGCACGGGTGCCGATCTGGTGATACTGGCCAGGTACATGCAGATTCTATCAACCGATCTCGCGAACTCTCTGTCGGGACGGTGTATCAATATTCACCATAGTTTTTTGCCAGGATTCAAAGGCGCGAAGCCGTATCATCAGGCGCACCACCGTGGCGTGAAGATCATTGGTGCCACGGCGCACTATGTCACTGGTGATCTGGATGAAGGTCCGATCATCGAACAAGACATCGTGACGGTAAGCCATAGCGACACGCCCGACACACTGGTTCGCAAGGGTCGCGACGTGGAGCGGCGCGTGTTGTCTCGCGCGGTGATGCATCACCTGCAGGACCGAGTGCTGATCAACGGCACAAAGACGGTGGTGTTTCGCAACTAGTGATCAACGCGTGTGGCAACGGGGATTAGACCTTGAGTCGTGGTGCTATTGGCACTGCGCGCCTGCAGACGAATGGTGTCGACTTCAACTAAGGCAAACGTGAGCGACTGGGCAACCGATCTTTTGTTTGAGAGTCCGGCTTCCCGGGTGAATGGCAGCAAGTTTTCAATTTCGTCGATGGTTTTCGCAAGCGGAAGTTTCTCGACCAGACTTCTGAGGTGGGGGAGTGGCACTAAGCTGTTCCGTTCGGCCGTTTCACTCGCGCTGCAAAGTGCGACGGTTTTCTATTGGGCCGAGCGCGGCCCGAAACACGTCGCCATCATCCAGAATCAGAGTTTCACCTGCCTGCGCCACAAGGCCGACCCGAACACCGACCCCTTCAACGTGCTCCCGCGGGTCAACGAACATCCTCCTTCGGAATGCGTGGCGCGCATGCCGAGAATATGGACGCCCCTCGGAGCACAGCACGTGGCGCATCCTTACATGCACGACCGCGAGAACCGAGCAAGAGCGAAGCGTCGTATGCGTCCTCGTTCAACCAGCGCATATCGCGGACAATACTTGGCGCGTTGATACACGTCGTTGCCGGTCGCGGCAAGGAGCTGTCGCAGAGATGCCGCGTCCCGCCGAAGCGTGCGCCGAGGACTCCGCCGGAATCGTCGTCGACGCGATGTCGCACCCTGGAGAATTCCCCTTGGTGCGCTGTCGACGGCCTCTCGCACGATGATCTCGCATGGGAGCCGTGATGTCCTACCCCTTTGCGAAAATGCGGCGATGCGAGCCAGTGGTTCGGGTCCATCTGGCACGTGAAGGGGGGCATCCGTGGCGGGCGAGGCCCATTGTGCAATAGCTTCGCGAACGTCGCTTGTTTGCCATGACTTCGATCGAAGCGCTCAACAGCGCACTTACTGATTACCCTGATACAGAACGCGAGGCTATCCTCCATGAGTTCCCCGGTTTCTCCGTTCGAAGTTACGCCGCCGAGCGATCGGCGGCTGTACGCCAGCATTGCGGCGGCAGTGGCTGCGGCTGCGGCAATTCTCGTGTTGGTTGTATTACCCGCGGAGTACGGCATCGACCCGACGGGCCTTGGCGCCCGCATCGGGCTGACAGCGCTGAACGAGCCGACCCGTACGCTCCAGATCAAGGACGTCATTGGCGGGAACGAGAAATATCGTGAAGTGAAGATTCCGGACCCCGGCACACCGACTCCGCTACCGAATCCCGCGGTGGTCCAACTGAAGAGCGCAGACGCGCAGACAAAGACCGTCACGATACGGCTAGATCTGTATCAGCAGACAGAGATCAAAGCGGCGCTGGATGCCGCGCAGGTGATCGTTTACAAGTGGCAGGCCGACGGCGAGGTCTACACAGACTTTCATGGTCACGAACCGGGAGGGGGCAGAGAATTCGTGCGCTACGAGGAGCAGCAGTCGGGCCACGAGGGGCGAGGCTCCCTGGTAGCGCCGTTCAGCGGGGAGCACGGCTGGCTCTGGCTGAACATTTCAGACAAGCCGGTGACGATCATCCTGACGGTGACCGGCTATCATCGCGACATTGTTGACTACGGGATCATCCAGTGAGTCGCACTCTCACGCGTTCGCTCCGCGGCGGAATGGTTGGGCTTCTGGGGTGCCTACTAGCGCCAGCGATTCACGCTCACGGCGTGGCGGATGGTGATGCCCAGTTTCTGGAATCACTCACCGGCGTGCATTTCCTGCCGCTGATGTACCTGGGCGCGAAGCACATGGTGACGGGATACGATCACCTGCTGTTCCTCGCTGGCGTGATCTTCTTCCTCTACCGACTGAAGGACATCGCACTCTACGCAACATTGTTTGCTGTAGGGCATAGCACGACCTTGCTGCTGGGCGTGCTGTCCGGCCTTCACGTCAATGCATACCTCGTCGATGCCATCATCGGCCTGTCGGTGGTCTATAAAGCGCTGGAGAATATTGGCGCTCTGAGGCGGTGGGGGGTGACCGTCGATTCACGCGCGGCTGTCCTGGTGTTCGGGCTGGTACACGGGTTCGGTTTGTCGACGAAGCTGCAGGATCTCGCGCTGTCGCGCGATGGCCTGGTCGGCAACATGATCGCGTTCAATATCGGTGTAGAGCTTGGGCAAATCGTTTCTCTGACATTGATGCTGCTGGCATTCACGTTGTGGCGGCGCAGTGCCACGTTCCAGCGGAGTGCTTACGTCGCCAATGTCGCCGTCTTGGCGGCAGGGTTTGTCTTGTTTGGCTACCAGCTTGCGGGGCTTTCCGTCAGCTGAGCTTGTGTCAATGGCGACCAAGGGCCTTGCGCTGGAGCTCCGTCCGCCACCCATTGCGAGAGTATGCAGCGCGAGACGTCCATGGGACTTACGACACCGGATCGTCACGCCGCTGCTGGATCGACTCCTGCACCACGGCCATCTGCTGAAGCTCGAGGGCAAGAGCTGGCGCCTGAAGGAATCTGCGGCTCGCCTTGCCAAGGCCGCCCGCCCCACGTAAACATCACCCTGTCCCGCCGCTCGGGGTGGGGGATTTTGACCCGGCCACGGGTGGAGGAGTTTGAGGTGCCCGTCGGGGGAGAAGAGGGGGGAAGAGTACCCGGCGGGGCGTTTACTCGCCGAGGTGGAAACGGAGCATGGTGCGCTATTGGTCAGCGACAATCGAAGGCGTTGGCAACAGACAACTTCACGGCTAAAAAGCCGGGCCACCGCTCAACTCTATTGCTTCTAGCCTGCCGGTAGGCCTCGTTTCTTTTGAGTCCGGTCGAATACGAAAAGGGCGATGCCGATCGCGAAACCTGCAACGTTTGCGATGTGGCTCCAAGGCAGGATGCCTATCGGCGGCAACATCGCTACCCCTGCCACCGCATATGCGACCCGTCGCCGGGCCTCAAGAATACGTGTGCTGTAGCCTACAAATGCGACTGAAATCAGCCAAACCGCGAGCACGGCCTTCGATACGTCGATCAACGTAATAACTGGCGCGGCGCGAAATAGTAGCGAGGGAGAAAACACAAACAGAAACGGCAGGACGAAGGCCGTCCAGCCAAATCGCATTGACGCAAAAGCCGTCTGCATCGGTGACGACCCAGCGATTGCCGCGGCGGTAAATGCGCCGAAGGCAACAGGCGGCGTGATCATCGACAGCATACCGTAATAGAAAATAAACAAATGCGCTGCCATTGGATCGATACCGGCATTGATCAGCGCCGGTGCGACCAGCGCTGCCAGCAGGATGTAGACGCCAACGGTTGGCATGCCCATGCCGAGGATGATGCTGACAATGCCCGTCATGATCAGCAGGAGCAAAGCACTTCCGGCCGCTAAAGAAATCAGCGAAAGTGCCAGAGTAAAGCCCAACCCTGTCACATTCAGCACACCAATCACCAGGCCGGCGAGCGGTGCAATCATCAAAATGTCTAGGATGCCGAAACCAGTGCTCGCGAGTACTGCGAACGAGTCTCTTGGTCGCAATCTTTTGCCGCGGTAGCCGAATACGATGCCGCTTAGGAGGGCTGCGAGCGTAGCGTAAATAGCGGCAAGTTCTATCGGCAAATGCAGCCAGAACATTCCCACGATCAGAATCGTAAATGGCAAGGCAACCACCCAGCCCGCCTTCAACACAATTGCGGCCGGCGGGATATCTGCTTTCGGCACTCGCACAATGGCATGCCGTGCGGCCTCAAGATCCACTTGAATAAAGAGCGCCGCAAAATATATGGCGGCCGGAATCAGCGCTGAGAGAGCGACCGTAGCGTAGGGCACCTGCAGATATTCGGCGATTAAGAATGCCGAGATTCCCATGACGGGCGGCATCAGCTGTCCGCCTGTTCCAGCGACCGCCTCGATGGCGCCCGCGACGTGCGGACGATAGCCGGCACGTTTCATCATCGGGATCGTAATCACACCGGTGGAAGCCACATTTGCGACAACACTGCCGGAGATCGTGCCAAACAAGGCCGACGCGATAATCGCGACCTTCGCCTGCCCCCCCCGAAAGCGTCCCATGAGCGCAATGGCTAGCTCTGTGAAGAATTCGGATCCGCCTGACTTGGTCAACGCCTGGCCAAACAGAATGAAGGCAACGACCGTCGTCACCACCACCATCAGTGGTGTCCCGAGAATGGCCGTGGGATTCCAGGTCAGATAGTACACAAGGCTCTCGGTGGAGACGTTCCGTCCCTCCAGGTCGCCCGGCATCAGATAAGCGGTCAGCCCTATGACGAGAAAGGCCACGGCCATTATCACTATCGGCAAACCAGCGGTGCGTCGTGCGCCTTCAAGCAACAGAGGCAAGAGGACGAAAGCCGCCGTCAGCGCGCCTGGTGATTTGAATGCCGCAATTGAGAATTCAGGAAACGTGACGCTAATGTACAGGCACACTCCAAAGCCGAGTGCCGCGAGCACCAGGTCATACCACGGCACCGGCGCCAAGCGCTGCCGTCCTGTTTTGGCTGATACGTGCAAGAATACGAGCAGCAGCCCAATTCCGAGTATTGCGGCCGCGAAGGATTCCGGATACACCTGAAGTCCGACGAGTCGCAACACGTCGGTGGCCCACGCGATCATCCCCAGCGGCAGGCAGGCTGCGAGGAGCTTGGTGAGCCGCCCGACTGGTGCAGTCGGCGCCTCTGTCACTTGCGGGGCTTCGGCGGCCAGCGCCCAACTGTCTGGAAATATCGAATCGCTCCCGGGTGCATAGTGACCTCCGGCAACTCAAGCGGCATGTAGTTGGGCCAAGAAACCTGCATGGTCTTGAAATCGGCCAATAGCGCCTTGTTCTCGAACATGGCGCGGGCGATCTTGTAGACAACGTCACTCGACACGCTCTCGTTGCAGAACAGGACCAGGTCGGTCGTTGGGACATTCGTGGGTTTGATGACTTGCCGCAATTTTTCACTCGGCTGGAGTTGCGTCAGGTAAGCGCCCGGCATATTCCGGTCAAGAATTGCGCGCGACTCCGGTGTGTCCTGCATAGATATCGCCCGTATGCCGCCCACCGAGTTGTCCACTTCCAAAACCTTCGCGGTGCCGACGGAGAACAGGAAGGCGTCGTTGCGACCATTGCCAAAGTCGTCCGCCGCCTGCACGATACTCTGGGCCAGAACGGTTCTCACGTCGTCACGCGTGAGACCGGCAACATCCAGATAGGTGTCGTACATCACACCTATCGCGGGCTGGGCGTTGAAGCGACCAGGTATTCTCTGTCCCTTCAGATCCCCGACGGACTTGACGTCCGAATCGTTGCGAACGTACATCGCCGCCATTGACGGCAACACTGCGCCGACCAGTTGGAGGCTCCGGTGTGGTCCTGTCTCCAGGTAGTATTTCCTTCCTGTGACGTAATAGACCAGATCAAACCCGACGTTAATGCCGCACTCGGCCTCGCCTCCGGCAACCGCCGCCATCGGCGCACCACCGGCTGGGACGACGACGAGCTTGATGCCCGACGTCTCAGTTACAGTCTTGGCAATCGCCGATCCTATGGAATGAGACACTCCGCCCGGATTGGTAGTTGCCAGCGCCAATACCTGGGTCCTGGCGACCGTCGTCGAAATGGCGACCGCAACGATAGCCATGAGCATTGTTGTGTTCATCATCTTGGTGGAAATCATGTCCTGCCCAGCGTTGCGTGCTTCACTTTTTGCACGGTAGCAGCATACGGCGCCGGAGCGGCGGTGGCACGGAGCTGTGTTTGTTTTCGAAGTGCGAAATCGAGTCTTCGCCACCCATCGTCCGGCTCGCCCCAGGTGAGTGGAGCCGTGGTTCCTGGAATCGCATGAGGGACATCCATCGCGGTCATTGATAGCATTCCCTACTGGTCGCCACTGTAGTCGCGGAACCCTGAGAGCCTACTGGCTGCGGTTCTCGGGTGGCCTCTGCTCGATAAGGAAGGCTTTCTGGAAGCGTTGTTTGCGGAGAGACCACCCCAAACGGGGATCGACCGCAATGCGCTATGTCGCAAGGTTGATCAGCCACTGGTCGCGGCATCCGGCATCGTCCGATCTCCCCGGGACGCCCACAGAACACCTGCGGCGCAAGGTCCTGACTTGCATGCTGTCCGCCCGGTAGCACGAATAACGCACCCTTTTTACTCAAAGGCTTTCCCCTCCAAGCCACAGTTATTCTGGCTATTCTATCTTTCGGAAGACACCGCAGGGTCGAGGAGGATTGCGTCCTGTGATCAGTGGAGATTTGCGAATGAAGTATCACGTTTCGCTGCTTTTCGCCGCCCTGGCCAGTGCCTTGGTGCAGCCCACGAAGGCCGCCGAGCCGTCCGAGCTAGACGACGTCATGGTCTCCGCCGCCCGGCCGCGCTCCCTTGACGCACCAGCATCCATCGGCAGCCGCCTCGGCCTGACCGTTCGCGAGACCCCCGGCACCCTCGAGTCGATCGACCTCGACCAGATGCTCGGTCGCGGCCTCACCAGCATCGATCAGGCCGCGTCGAGCCTGCCCGGAGTCCTCGTCGGCGGCACGCCGGGCAATCTGCTGGATTTCTCCATGCGCGGCTTCACCGGGCAGCAGGTGGTGCTGCTCTACAACGGTCTGTATCTGGGTCCGTCGAACATGACGAACCGCCCGGGCAATACGTTCAACTTGCAGCGCGTGGAACTGCTCAAGGGGCCAGCTTCGGTGCTGTACGGTCAGGGTGCGATCGGTGGTGCGATCAACGTCGTCAACAAGGCGCCGTCGTTCACCGAGCGAGGCGTCGACCTTTTCGCGAGTGTCGGGAGCTTCGGCACGACGAGCCTAGGTCTCGGCGGCAGCGGACAGATCGGTGACAGCCTCGCGTACCGGATCGATTTCAGTCGCTACGACACCGATGGCTTCGTGCGCGACACTCCGGCGGACTCGACCAACCTGACCGCGAGCGTCGCCTGGAAGCTCGGCGAGCACCTAGATGCGGTGCTGTCTTTTGATTACCTGCGTGACAACCCCTCGCCGTATTGGGGCACCCCGCTGGTCACGCCAGCCTTCGCCACGCAACCGCTGGGCGGGATCCTGGATTCCGGCTCGGGCGTCGCGATCGACCGCCGCACGCGCTTCGTGAACTACAACGTCGCTGACTACCGCACCGAATCCGAGCAGTTCTGGCCGAAGCTTGCCGTGGACTGGCGCATCAGCGATTCGCTCGCCCTCAGCAACGTCGCCTACTGGTTCAGCGCCGACCGGACCTGGATCAACTCCGAGGTCTATGATTTCAACGAGACCACTCAACGAATCGACCGCGACCGCTTCTTCGTGCTGCATGACCAGGAGCTGTACGGCGACCTGCTGACGCTGACGCATCAGGGCGAGCTCGGCGACCGGTCGAACCGCCTCGCGCTGGGCGCGGAGTTCAGCCACCTTGATTTCGTCCGCCGCCGCGGCTTTCCCGATGGTGATAGTGTCGACCCGTTCAATTCGGCGCGGGGGGTCTTCGGGCCTCTTCTGCCGCGCGTGAGTCCGACCAAGTGGGACCGCTATGCGCTGTTCTTCGAGGACGCGCTGGACCTGACCGCCAGCACCAAGCTCGTGACCGGCGGACGCTGGGAGCGAATCGAGCTTGACCGGAAGAACTTCAACGCCAACGGTAGCTTCAATGCCGCGAGCAGCTTCCGGCGCAACCTCGCCGGCAGCAACTGGCGCGTCGGCCTGGTGCATCATGCGACAGCGACTCTCACGGCCTATGTCTCGTTTAACACCGGCCAGGATCCGGTCGGTGCCAACATCTTCCTCGTCAATGCAGGCCAGAACTTTGCCCTTAGCGATGCGCGCCAGCTCGAGGCTGGCGTGAAGTACGCGAGCAAGGCTCTGCGGGCGGACTTCACCGCGGCGCTCTTTGACATCCGTCGCGAGAACATCCTGACGCAGATCAACAGCGTCGGGGATCTCAGCAACGTCGGCAGCCAGCGTTCGCGCGGTTTCGAATTCACCGGAAACTGGCAGCCACTGGACCGGTGGACGCTCAGCGGCAGCCTGACCTGGACCGACGCGCAGTTTGACCGCTTCGTCGATCCGGACTTCGGCATCGATGCGTCGGGCAATACTCCGGCCAACGTGCCGGAGTGGACGGCACGCCTGTGGACCAGCCGGACGAAGGTGGCAGGCCTGCCTCTGGAAGTCGGTGGTGGCTTGAACTACGTCGGTGCCCGGGAGGCGAACACCGCGAACAGCTTCCAGCTGCAGGACTACACGCTGGTCGATGCGTATGCGAACTGGCGGTTCGGTCCGGGGCTTGTCGTGACCGGACGCGTGAGCAACCTCTTCGATCGTGCCTATGGGCAGTGGGCGGACGTGTTCTATCCCACTGCGCTGCTGCTAGGCATGCCACGCCGATTCGAGCTCGCGCTCGTCGCGCGCTTCTAGGGCTCGACATGATCGCAGGGCCTGCCTGGCGCCTTCGCCCGCTGCATGTCCTGGTTCTCCTGCATCGCTGGATCAGTATCGGCGTCTGCCTGCTGTTCGCGCTGTGGTTCGCAAGCGGCGCGGTGATGCTGTTCGTGCCGTTTCCCGCGCTGGATGACGCGCGCTGGCGGGAGCGGGCTGAACCCCTGGATCTCGGCCGCGTCACCGCCACTCCGGCGGCCGCGCTGGCAGCGGTTCGTGATGCCACGTCGCTGCGGCTGGTTTCCGCCGAGCGGTCGCCACGCTATGTCGCAGCCGGCGCATCCGGTCCGCCGCAGATCATCGACGCCGAGACCGGGCATGAGGCGCCGCCAATCGATGCCGCAGCCGCAATGCGGATCGCGGAGCGCTTCGGCCGCGCCAGAGCCAAGACGGCGACGCTGGTCGGGCACGACCAATGGGTCGTGCACCAGGGGTTCGATGCAGAGAGACCGTACTATCGTGTGTCCCTCGACGACGCCGTGCGGACGGACCTGTACGTGTCGCGGCCGACGGGCGAGGTGCGTCAGGAGACCACGCGGCGACAACGCGCCCTCAACACGGTCGGCAGCGTCCTGCACTGGCTTTACTTCACGCCGCTGCGCCGGAACTGGGCGGCCTGGGACGCCGTCGTTTGGTGGGTGTCTCTCACCGGGATCGCAGGCGCGTCAACCGGCCTAATCGCAGGCACGGTGCGCTACCTGCAGGGTCGCCGGCTGCGGGGCGCCGGCTTCGCGCTTTATCGTGGCTGGCTGCAGTGGCATCACATCCTCGGCCTGTTCGCAGGCGGGTTCCTGCTTGCGTGGATCGTCAGCGGCTGGCTGTCGATGGATCACGGCCGGCTGTTTTCCACCAGCGGCGCAACCGTGCAGGAGCGCGATGCACTGCGTGGTCTGCCGCTGGCTCGCGTGGTCGAAGGCCTCGATGCTGGAGCGCTTGCACTGGCAGCGCAGGGTACGGCTTCGCGATCGGCGGCGCGCATCGACTTTGTCGGCTTGGGCGGACGCGGCCACGTGCTGGCCCGGGATGCGACCAGCGCCGCGCTTCGTGCCGCCGATGGCAGCCTCCAGCGACAGTTCTCCGCCGCAGCGATCGCGGAGGCGGCTGCCGCCGCATGGCCGGGCGAATCCGTGACGCCGGCGATCCTTTCGCAGAGCGTGGGCTTCTATGGCCGGGCCGAAGGCGTCGGCGCTGATGCGGTGGCGCTTGCCCTGCGCAGCTCACAGCGGCTTGCATTCATCAACCCGCGCAGTGGCGAGATCGAGGCGCTGCTCGATGCCAGCCGGCGTCGTTACGCCTGGTGGTACTACGCACTGCATACCGGGCGTCTGCCGGGAAGCGAGGGCCACGGTGACCTACGAATCTCGCTGCTGTTGGCGTTCCTCGCCGCTGGCTGCGCGCTCAGCCTCACCGGCGTCGTGCTCGCATGGCGGCACCTTCGCGGGGGGCCGAGATGAGCGGAAACATACTGGCCAGGGAACTCGCTGCACGCGTTGCCGGTGAACTTGCTACGCGGCAGCACCTCGCTGCGCCGGCGCAATGTTCACCGGCTACCCCCGCGGGATCGCGACCGTGCACCGGACCAATGCCCGGCGCCTGCGGTAGCTGGTCGAGACGCACGGCTAGCCACAGTCCGGCCAGGATGGGGTGGGGGCGGTCGAAGCAGCCTGACGCCTGCTGGTGTGCTTCATCCCAGTCTTTATATTCGTTCGTCATCAACGCAATGTACTCATTGTGCTCGATCGCAGTTCGCCAGGTTTGCACGGGTTCGCCGTCGACGGCACCGCGCCCGCCATCGAGCCGAGGTCCGAAATGCTCTGGCCACTGACCAGCATTCGAGCCAGCGTTGCGAGTCCGCCAATCGG
>Ga0163144_10010352_pt1 | contig 19894 bp, 17 predicted proteins | sample OliLak19BULKMAT1_FD_123175 | JGI IMG/M metagenome (GOLD analysis project Ga0163144, IMG submission 123175) | Freshwater microbial mat bacterial communities from Lake Vanda, McMurdo Dry Valleys, Antarctica - Oligotrophic Lake LV.19.BULKMAT1 | ecosystem: Environmental > Aquatic > Freshwater >... | reverse complement strand
CCAGTTCCGCGAACCCGGCGACCCTCGACCATTCCCCCCAGAACCGCGGGAACTCGCGCCGCGTTAGCGCCCAAGCGGGCAAAAAGAAGTTCATAACACGGTCCCCGGCGTCGTCAGCCCGGCGAGCGACCCGAGCACCGGCCACGACATCATTGGTCGCGCACCCGCCAAAAAATAGTCCAGCTCCGCGAACCCGGCGACCCTCGACCATTCCCCCCAGAACCGAGGGGATTCGCGCCGCGTCAGCGTCCAGGCGGGCAGGAGGAAGTTCATAGCCGAGACCCCGTGGTCCGCAGGAAGACGTCTTCCAGCGTCGGCTTCTGAATCGCAATCGTCTGAATCACGCCCGGCAACGCATCAGCCGCCTGCGCCGCAAACCGCGGCCCGCTCGGGGTCTCAAAGCGGACCCAACCGTCACCAATACGGGACTCAAACATGGGATACTGCGCCGCGACCCGCGCCGGATCCGTCGTCCCAAACTCCACTACGTCGCCACCCACTTGACCCTTTAACTCGGCCGGCGTCCCGCCCGTCACCACGCGCCCCTCGTGGAGCAACGTCAACCGGTCGCACCGCTCCGCTTCGTCCAAAATATGCGTCGTGACCAGCACCGTCAATTCCCGCTCGTGCCGCAGATCGGCCAATAGTTCGAGCCACTCGCGCCGGGCCGTCGGATCCAGGCCAGTCGTCGGCTCGTCCAACAGCAGCACGGATGGCTCATGCAACAGCGCCTTAGCTATCTCCACCCGTCGTGCCAATCCCCCGGAAAGTTGCAGCACCGGTTCGTTTTCCCGGCCGTTGAGATGAAACTGCCACAGCAGCTTCTTAATTCGCTCGGCCAGTGTGGCGCCCGATAGCCCGTACAAGTTCCCTTGCGCGGTCATGTTCTGCTTGACCGTCAGCTTCTGGTCCAGGCTCTGGCTCTGAAACACGACACCAATCCGAGTACGAATCCGGGCCGCGTCTGTTTCGCCCGCGACGACGAATCGCCCGCTCGTCGGCTTGAGCAACGTAGCGAGCACGCGAAACAGGGTCGACTTGCCACTCCCGTTCGGCCCGAGGATCCCATGCCACTCCCCTGCCCCGACGACCAAAGACACATCGTCCAAGGCTCGTCGAGCCCCGTAGTCTACCCGAATCGCGTCAGCCGATACCATCAGCGCGGCCGATCGAGAATCAAAAGGCCAAACAGAACCGGCAAGTAGATCACCGATACCAGTAAGACGCTCCGCGCCCGGACCAGCGTCCGGTCATGAACCATTCGCGTGCAGTACCAAAAGAAGATAAGACCGCCGATCACCGCCCCGCCGACATACCAGTTTCCGGTCATCGACAGCACGCGAGGCAACAGGGTGACAGGAATCAGAGCCAGCGAGAAGAGCATCATCTGCCGAACGGTCGAAGCGCCGTCGGGCTCGACGACGGGCAGCATCCGAATGCCCCCGCGTTCATAATCTTCCCGATACATCCACGCAATGGCGTAGAAGTGGGGGAACTGCCAGAGAAACATGATCGCAAACAACGCCCAAGCCTCGATCGTCAAAATGCCGCTGGCGGCCGCAAACCCGATCAAGGGCGGCATCGCGCCTGGGATCGCCCCGATTGTCGTGGCAATCGGCGTCCGCATCTTCAGCGGCGTATAGACGAATAAGTAAATGAGCTCCGTGGTCAGGCCCAAGGCCGCCGTGAGCAGATTGCATCCCAACGAGAGTTGCAGGTACCCTGCACACGACAAAACGAACCCGAAAATGAGCGCATTCCGGGGCGTGATCACTCCCGCCGGAATCGGACGTTTCTCGGTCCGCCGCATCAGCCCATCGCTCTGGTGTTCATACCACTGGTTCAGTGCCGAAGTCCCGGAGGCGATCAACGCCGTGCCGATCATGCAATGAAAGAGCGTCACCCAGTCGAGCACGCCTTTATTGCCGAAGTAGTAGCCTACCCCAGTCGTCACCAGGATCAGCCATGTGATCCGGGGTTTGGTCAGCTCGTAGTAACTCTTCAAGCCGCTACCGCCTCAGCCGGACGGACGTATCGATACACTAAAATCGCTAAAACCACGCTTAATCCCATTGTAAGCCCACCGGTGACAATATGCGACACCGCCACATGCGATACGCCCGCCACTACCCCGTTCTCTTCGGCCGTGATTCGACTCACATAGGCGTAAATTCCCAGCATAAACTGCAGGACCGTTACCCCGAGCAGCGCCCCGGAGATCCGCTGCAGCACTTTACCGACCCCCGGTAAAATCATCACGGAGATGCCGGCGAACATGATTAAGGCACCGACGAACATCGCCCCCACCACGTGCAGAGCCACGTTAGTAATGGCATGCCGATACAGCGCTCCCATGAAAACCTGGAGCAGAATCGCCGGAGGAGTAATTCTCGCCAAGGCCCAAACCGAAGGTTTGCCGGAATCCTCGACCATGGAATCAGTACCCGGCCACGCTTCCGCCGCGATGAAACAAACCAGACTTAATAACGCCGGCGCCAACACTTCGTGCCCAACCGCAGCCCAGGGCGACACTTTCATCAGCCGCGCCAAGCCGCCACTGGCAAGGAAAAGGCCGAGGCCGAGGAATGTTAACCGATCGCGCCGGAGGGCCGCTAGGGCAATCAAAGCAACCGCCAGCAACACACTCACCCCGGCGTGGGCGCGGCCACCAAAGGGCCCAGTCGCAATTACCCCTATCGTCGCGGCGATCGCGAACAGACAGACACGGAATACAAGCCGGTTCGGCATACCCTCTCAGATGCGGCGGCAAGCCGCCGCGCACCTTCATATTATCGCGAAACTAGAATTCTTCCCGCAAGACGGGAATACTCAGTTTGCGCGAAAGGCAAACATCACTGACCGCTCCTCGCGGTTTCCAACGCTCACGGTCAACGTTTTGGCCCCGAAAACCTCGTGGATCGCCTCAATTTCGTACTCACCCGGCGGCACGCCGGAGAAGTTGAAAGAGCCATCGGTGCCGGTCACGGTGTAGAACGGATGCTCGACGACGTTGACGAAAGCGCGCATCCAGGGGTGGACATTGCACACGAATGGAATCATGGTCTCCGGGGTCGAGAACCGCTTCATCATCTTGTCGCCGCCGGGAGGCTGGACCTCATTGAACTCTGGATTGCGGCGGGGGGTCGGATGGACGTTGTGATTCATCGAGTCGGCGTTGCCGATCTCGAGCGTTTGCCCGATGCGAACGGCCACCACGCGCGGGGAATAGACGCAGCCTTTCTGATCGAGCAAGACGTTGGTCGCCGGCATCGGCCAGTCCCGGGAGGGAACCCCGGTCTTCAGATGGATGAACACGTTGCGAAGGGTTCCATTCCTATTGATGACCACGTCTTCGGGCTCAATCACCATGGGATGCTGCTTGGCGCACGCGGGCACCGAATCCATCGAAATCGGTTTGCTCGCCGGCTTCTCCCCCGAGAAGTTCACTTGGCCCAGGATCGTCCCGGCCTGAACCTCCGCTTTCGGAATCGGCGCGGGCTTGGCGGAGGGGGCCACGGTTGGCTCCGGGGCGGCCCCGCAACCAATGAGGAGCACGAGCCCGGCCAATCCGATCCAGGAAATGCGCATATTGCCCTCATTGTATCCTGCTAAAATCCCAAAATGAGAAGTCTTGCCGTATTCCTGGTTTGCACCTGCTCGGCCCTCGCGCAGCCCCGCCTTCTGACCCTCGATGATCTCGCGAAATTTAAGGACGTCGGTGCCCCCCGGTGCTCGCCCGATGCCAAATGGATCGCCTACACCCTAGCCACGACTGACGTCGCCGCCGACAAACGCGATACCGACGTCTGGATGATCAGCCGGGACGGCAAGGATAACCTGCGGGTCACCTCCTCGACCGAGTCTGAATCGGCCCCGAACTGGAGCCCGGACGGAAAGTATCTGTCATTTCTGTCGAGTCGACCGGGGAAAGCGAAGGGCGCCCAGGTGTGGGGGATCGACCGCCGCGGTGGCGAAGCGCAGCAATTGACCGACGTAAAGGGGCGGCTCTCGGCGTACGAATGGTCGCCGGACGGTAAAAAGCTCGCACTGATCGTAAAGGAAGACGAGGAGCCGGCCAAGAAGGACGACGATAAGGACGCTAAGAAGGACGAGAAGCCTAAGCCGATCGTGATCGATCGTTACTCCTTCAAACGAGACGGGGCCGGGTACATCTCCGGCACTATGCGGAGTCGGATCGTTCTGTTCGATTTGGCGACCAAGAAGACCGAGACCGTGACGACGGAGAATTTCGACGAGTCCGGACCCGTTTGGTCGCCGGACGGCAAAATGATCGCGTTTACGAGCAATCGGACGGCGGATGCGGACCGCAACCGGAACTCGGACATCTGGGTGGTCGAAGCGAAGGCGAACGCGACGCCGCGGCGGCTAACCAGCTTTACCGGTTCGGACGCGCAGCCGGTCTGGTCGCCGGACGGCAAGACGATCGCGTATCTGCAGGGAAGTGAACACAAGATGGGCGAGTACACGATGAATCGGCTCGCGTTGGTGGCGGTCGCCGGGGGCGAGTCGAAGTTGCTGACGGGGACCTTCGACCGGGGCCTGACGGGTCATCAATTCACTCTCGATGGCAAACAAGTGGAGTTCCTGGCCATCGACGATATGAGCGTCTATCCGGCGCGAGTCGCGGTGACCGGTGGGCCAATCGAGCGCATGATCGGGGGGAAACTTGCCGTTTCGAGCCTCGATCGCGCCGGCGATTGTGTCGCAGCCCTGGTTTCGACCAACCTCGCTCCCGCCGAGGTCCACGTGATTGAAGGCGGTACGCTCCGCAAGCTGACCGGGCACAACGACGAGCTGATCGCGCAGTTGCGCCTCGCCCCGGCCGAGGAGATTTCATTTAAAGCCAAGGACGGCAGTGAAGCGCACGGGTTGTTGGTGAAACCGGTGAACTACGTGGCGGGTACCAAAGTGCCGCTCTTGCTGCGCATTCACGGGGGGCCGAACGGCCAGGATCAGCATTCCTGGACGACGGAACGGCAGATGTTCGCCGCGGCCGGTTACGCGGTTTTGCAGGTGAACTATCGGGGAAGCAATGGGCGCGGGCAACAGTACACGGTTTCGATCGCCGGCGACTGGGGCCATAAAGAGGTGCTCGACCTCCACGCCGGGGTGGATCATGTGGTCAACATGGGGCTGGCGGACCCGGAAAAGCTGGGCGTGGGCGGCTGGAGCTATGGCGGCATTTTGACCAATTATTTGATCGCTTCCGACCACCGATTCAAGGCCGCCACCAGTGGCGCTGGGGTGGCCTTTCCGCTTGCTTTCTACGGCCATGACCAGTACATCAATCAGTACGACAACGAGATCGGACCGCCGTGGCAGAAGGGTCTTGAACCCTGGATCAAAATCAGCTACCCGTTCCTGCACGCCGACCGAATCAAAACTCCGACGCTCTTCCTGGGTGGCGACAAGGACTTCAACGTACCGCTTCTCGGCAGCGAGCAGATGTATCAAGCGCTGCAGAACGTCGGGACGCCGACCCAACTGATCATCTACCCCGGCGAGAACCACGGAATCGCCCGGCCGAGTTTCCAGCGGGATCGAATGCAGCGGTATCTGGACTGGTATGCCAAGTACCTACTGAAAACACCGGTGGTTACACCCGCCGCACCCAGTGGCGGCCGATAGAATCAAAACGTGTAAGAGAGTCCAATCAGCGGGGTGATCAGATCCCGTAACCCATTGTTATCCAGCGCAAAGAGCAGGTTGAACGAAACCAGCAGTGAGGCGACCGGGTTCACTTTGAACCCGGTCGCCAGACTGCTCTGCTGGAACGATGCATCGCTGATCGCAATCTGCGGGAAAATCGCGTTGTTGGCGGCACGGAAAGTGGTCCGGGTGACGCGCTTGGCGTTCAACTGGCGCTGGCCCAGGTAGTCGAGGGCCAAGGTGAACTTCTTGGTGATGCCGTAGTCGATCCCGGCGACATACTGCACCTGGTCCGGCAGATCGCCCGTCACCCCGGAAATCAGATCGCCGGCCAAAATGCTTTTCCCGTTCCATTGATAAGCGAGATTCAGGTGAGGGGACAGGTTTCCCCGGCGCCAGGAAAGGGCCATAAAGGGCCGGACTCCGTAGGCACCGGAGCCGAGAAAGTCATAGGCGTCGCCGGTGGGCATCCGGGCATCCACGCCCAGGGCCAAGCCGCCGTTCTTAAACTGGGCCGCGGTTCCTTTCACGCGCACGACGACGTCGCCCAAGCCTTGAGCGCTACCCGAGCGAGCGAACGTCTTCTGAGTGCGATCCCCAAAGGGCGTGTCGAAATAGTGAACGTCCGGCTCCGCAGACGTCCCGATCCGTTGAATTTTCGCGTCGCTAACCGCCTCGATGGTCGCCGAGTTAAACGGGAGCGCGACGGAGACATCGAGACGATCGGTCAAACCATAGGTAAAAAACGCCGCCCGCTGCCCGAACTTCACGTCGAAGGAGTTCATTGTCGTAATGACGTCCTGGACATAGTTGGGTTGGCCCGCCGGCTGGTGCTGAAAAACCGAAGGGACCCGCTTGAGGTCGATCCCATCCAATTTGTCGAAGCTGAAGTTCTGGTAGCTAAACCCGACGAAAAACTTGTTTTTCCCTAATGTTTCAGCGCGCTCGGCATAGATCGGGCCGAAGCTCTGCGTACTCTGCGAGTAAACGCCCAGACTTTTGTCAAAGCTGAAAATGAAGCCGGACGCCGGAGACGGAATCGGGAGGGAGGTTAACTGACTGACCAGCGACGTGGTAAACGGTCCAAAGTTGGATTGCAGGGCGCTTGTAAAGTGAGCCGTATGGGCGACGTTCGGCAGCACAATGCCGCTATTCCCGAACAGGTTCGGGATCAGGTAGGCCAACTTGTTGGAGCCAACGGCGTTATCCGATGCAGCCGCATCGTACGCCATCAATGGAAAGATCAAGGCGAATAAAGCGACAATTCGTTTCACTAGGGTCTCCATCGACGTTCGAGCGGGAAAACATTAGCGGATGGCATCAATCACCCAGCCATTTGTTCCCCGAATTAAGGTCACGACAACTTGTTGCGTAACCGGAGGGGGTGCGTTCCGGTCCATCCGCATTTCCACCTTCATCTCGCACGGCACAGTGGCGTTGGTGCCGTCGATCTGCGGTTCTTTCTTTGGAGCGAGCTTCATGGCAACACTCTTTGCCATGCGGAAACTGGCTTCGAGCGTGCGCATCTCTTGCGCCGATAAAGACGGTCGAGCCGCCTTTACCCCTTCCAAGTTCTTCTCGCTGAAGGCTTTGCTGTAGCGGTTCAAGGCGTCGACCACTCCGTCGGTCCGCGAGGTTCGTTCCGCCTCCTCGGCCGCAGCGAGCGCCCTGGTCGCCACCGGGTGGCCCGGGTAGCGTTCCAGGAATTGTCGCAGCGCGGGAACGCTCCCTTGGCCCTGCGTCTGGGCCCAGTCGAGTTCCTGCAACCGCGTCTCGGCCAACTTAGCCAGCGGATCCCCAGGATAGCGTCGGACGAACGCCCTCAGAGCGACGAGGTCCCGACTGCTCGTCAACTGTTCCCATTCCATTTCCTGGGGCGGGCGCGCGCGAAAGGCGAAGGGCTTAACGAGCGTCGACATTTCGGTAGGTACTTGTACTCCACCCGTCATCGCCACCACCCGCTGTTTTACATTTCGGCTCATGGTGTCGAGGCTCATCCAGGGTTTTTCCAGTTCTTCGAGCCAGGCTTGGGTGAAGTAACTCACACTGCGGGTGCCGGGATCCTTCACGCCCTGCCCAGGCAGCGAGGCGAACACCAGTAACATGTCCGACGTTCGAACATCCATGAGCGCCAGCCCCGCCTCACCAAAGTGACGGCTCAAAACGGGCGGCAGGGGGGCGGCCTCGATCAACAACGCTCCCGGGCCCGGCTTCTTGGCTTCCACGAACCGCTCGAGGCGCTTCAACGAATAGGCGGAAAACTCAACCGGATCGGCACCCCCGGCCAAGTAGCTAAGCGGCAGAAGATAGTTTTCTCCCTTATCCTGAACAGCGTAGCCGGAATAATAAAAAAACGCCGGTTCTCCAGCCTTCAGGGTGCTCAAGAAGGCATTGACGGCACCGGCCAACGACGAGATCTCGGCGTCTTGGATCAACGTCACGGTCAACCCCAAATCCGTCAGCGTTTTCGCCATCACCCGGGCATCGGCACCGGCCATTGGTACCGCGGGAAGGTTCTTATAGGCCGCGTTGCCAACCACCAGCGCCTTACCTCGCGCGGCGGCGGTTACAGTTGGGCTCTGCCCGAACAAGTTCAGGGCCACCAGACACACAAGTAGGCGCAATCCTATCAATGCTGCACTTCCCTCCACACCACCGAAAAGCCGCTAACCGCTGCCCCCGAACTATTGGCGACCACAAGACGAAACCCGTTGGCCGCGTTGGGCTGCTGCACCACCTTAATATCGGCAGGCGACGCTTCCACCTGTAGAGGGATTCCAGGAGGTAGTCCGCTGCCTCCGACACTGCCCTTTCGTACTCGATTTCGAACAATAACGAGCTTCTCGCCAGGGCCGAAAACACCGGACCAAGAAAACCGGCCTTCGGGGGGGCCGTTATAACTCGCCGCCGGAGCATCCGGACCCGGGTCGGGCGCTTCCGCCGGACGGGTTTCGGCAACCGGTGGGGGCAGCGCGGCTACCACCGGGGCTTCCTTCTTCTTGACGTCTTTGATCAACTCCGGCTTTTTCGTCTCGAGAGTAGCGACCGGCCGATTCTCGATCGGGGCGACTGCTTTGGCCGGTTCCGGAGCCGTAACGGCAACAGGCGCCGGCTGATTTTGGTTCCGAACAATAAATACCGCCGCCACCGCAATGCCTAAACCAATCGCCAAGCCCGCCTTCACAAGCGGCGAAGAGGACGACTTGGCTACTGGAACTTCCGCCGCCGGCGCGGCCACGGCAGCAGCGACGGCAGCCACCGGCAATGTCCCGGTAATTTCCTTATTGATCACGGCTCGCCGCAACGCGTCGCTAAACGCTACGCAGGTAGGGAACCGTTGATCCGACTGCTTGGCCAAGCCGCGCAGCAGCACATCGGAACCCGGCCTCTCCACCTCTTCGCACACAGTTGCCGGGTCCGGCGGCTCGATACTCAAGATCTGGTGAATCAACGCCGGGAGCGAGTCGCCGTCAAACGGTTGCTTACCGGTCAACAACTCATAGGCGATCACGGCGAGAGAAAACTGGTCGCTCCGACCGTCCACCCCTTTCGCCATGATCTGCTCGGGCGACATATAGCTAGGGGTGCCAATAGCGGCTCCGGTGGCTGACATCGTCTGCTGGCTGACAATCTTAGCGACTCCAAAGTCGGCAATTTTTGCGACGCCGGCGTCGGTGACCAGAATGTTGGCCGGTTTGACATCCCTATGAATAATCCCGTTCTCGTGAGCGAAGTCGAGCGCCTCCGCCATTTGCCGGATCAAGGACAACTTCCGTTCGACGGGGATGGGGGCGGCGTCGGTCATCAAATCCCGTAACGATCGTCCTGGTACGAACTCCATCACGATATACGTGACGGCTTCGTCCTCGGCCAATTCGAACACCGTAACGATATTGGGATGGCTGAGGGAACCGGCAGACTGGGCCTCCCTGGAGAACCGCTCGTAGAGTTCCTTCCCCCCGGCAAAACTCCGCAACTCCTGCGTAGGAATGGTTTTGATCGCGACGACCCGATTGATCTTCGGATCCTGCGCTTTATATACGATTCCGAATCCGCCCCGACCGAGCTCGCCCAGAATGGTGTACCGGCCTATCTTCTCCATAGGAAAGTACTAGGATATCCGACATTTGGCTTTTCTGCGCTCCGTAGTGCAAATTCGTTGCCCCGTTGTCGAGTGGTGAACACTTCGGCGAGGTGTTATGCAGCGGCAAGGGCGACGCCACACTTGCTTGAGGTGGGTGTCACACGACTGAAATTCCGGATTTTAGCCCCAGTTAAATCGTCATCCGCCTCCTTTAATCGTGTTTGTCCATCTTTTGTTCACTTTATAGATTTTCCACTTGACGCGTCGCCGAGGGAGGACTACTATTGTTTTGTTCTCTGGTTTAGTAGCTTTAACAACTCACGGAAGGTGTACTATGGGTCCCTGCACGACCTTTCACATCGGCGATAAAGTGGTTTACCCAAACCACGGTGTTGGAACTATCGAAAATATCAGCACTCGATCGTTTGGTACGCAGTCGGAGCGTTTTTATCTGCTTCGGCTGACGTACAACAGTCTCACGGTGATGGTGCCTTTCAGCCACGTCTCTGACGTCGGTCTTCGAAAGGTAACCAAATCAACGGAGGCCAACCGAGTCCTAGCGTTCCTGACAACGGCTGAGTGTAAACGCACTCAGGACTGGAAGGACCGCTTCAAAGAGAACTCCGAAAAGATGAGGGTCGGCGGCTTATCCGGCGTCTCTGAAGTCTTTAAGGAACTCGTTTTGCTCCAGACCGCCAAGCCGCTCTCCTTCCGCGAGAAGAAGATGCTCGATTGTGCGCGTCGGATGTTGATCACTGAAATCTCTATCGCCCGGACGATGTCGGAAAAATGCGCTATCGAGCTGCTTTCGAAGACACTAGCCAAGGCTAACCTGCCCATGCCCGAAGCGATGTAACCTGGTTTTCGTGAAGATCACGAAAATTGAGACCCTTAGACTAGCCCATGGCGTAACGGTTCATGCCGGTCCGATTCAGTGGCTTTGGGTCCGTATCCATACCGACAGTGGCCTCTTCGGCCTCGGGGAAACCTACCCCCACCCCGCCGCCGAAGAGGCTGTTGTGCATGCAAGCCTCGCGCCCCGCCTCCTCGGCCAGGACCCGTCTCGCATTGATGCCCTATGGGCCTCGATGTTCGAAGCGATCTCTTATAGTGGTTGGGCGGGGGCGGAGATGCGCGCGATTTCGGCGATCGACATGGCGCTTTGGGATTTGGCGGGCAAGGTGGCGAACCAACCGGTCTATCAACTTCTCGGGGGTGCGTCCCGCGACCGAATCCGCACCTATAATACCTGTTACGATCACCTCAGCTTTCTTACTGAACCGGTCGAACTCGCCGCGAGTCTGCTCGAATCGGGGATCTCGGCGATGAAGATCTGGCCGATGGATCCGATTGCCAAAGAATCAGGCGGGCATTCCGTCACGGCCGAACAACTCCGCCGCGGTCTTGAACCGCTTCGTCTTATTAAGAAGGAGTTCGGCGACCGGATGGACGTGGCGATGGAGTTTCATGGCTTTTGGAATCTTCCGTGCGCGATCCGGATTGCCCGGGCCTGCGAAGAGTACGAACCGATGTGGCTGGAAGAGATGCTGCCCCAAGACAATCTGTCCTCTTATCGGGAACTGGCCTTGGCGACCCACCTGCCGCTCACGATTTCGGAACGATTGATGACGCGATGGCAATACCGGGAACTTCTCGAAAATCGCGCGGCCCGCACCGTCATGCCGGATATCTCGTGGGTCGGCGGCCTTTCGGAGGCGCGTAAGATCGCGAACATGGCGGAGACGTGGTATTTGCCGACCGCGCCGCATAACTGCGGCGGCCCTGTTCTTCATGCGGCGTCGCTCCACCTGGCAGCCAACCTGACGAACCTCCAGATCGTCGAGTCCGTTCGCCGCCACTACGCCGAAGAGTATACGGCGATTGTGGGCGAACTCGCCCGGCCGCGCGAAGGCCACTTCGACCTGCCGGGAGGCCCCGGACTGGGCATCGACCTCGCACCCGGCGTCTTTGACCGGCCGGACCTGATCCGCCGGGAGACGGTCCGGTAGGCGAAATACCTTAGGCAATTCGAGCAAAAAGAACCGACTAGGGCTAAGAATCAGGCATTCGCCGCGTAGTAACGGCGCTTACTTTTGCCTACTATAGGGATGGTTCTTGCCCATTTTCTCTCGAGATGCTCTGCCACTACTGCCAGAATCCGATTTCGCTGCTTCGGCGGCTCAGTGACCCTGAGTTTTGTTCCCCGAAGCATCGGGAAAGCTATCTGCGGGAGCAGTCCGACTTGGCCATCGCTCGCTTACAGCCGGTCGCTCGTGCGCGGGCAGCGGCGACGGCGGCACGTGTGGCTGTATTGGAAACGATTCCGCCTTTGCCGGCAAAGGCAACGCCGTCCCGATCCGTTCTCGCAGGGCCAGCTTCGCTTCCCCCGCTCCATACGCGCGAGTACTGGAGTTATGAACTCCCGGCCGAGCCGATGTCGAGTCCGATCGGCGTCATGCTGCGGGGGACCGAACTCGACCTAGGGGCCCGTTCCCCCAATTTTGCGACCTCGGTCGTGTCCTTCTGGCCAGTTCCCTTTTTGGGCGAGCCGACGAGCGCGCCCTTGGACACCGGAGCCCGTACCCGGCCCACTTTGCCTATTTCGCCACTTTTGACGCTGGCGTGGAACGGAGTGGGGTCGGTGCGGCAGGTAGAACCGGCGGAGCCAGCGACGCGCCTGATCCCGCTCAGCATTCTTCCGTCGTGGAGTCTCCCCCAACCCTGCGCGAGCCCGAGCGCTGTCCGATCGGCGGCTTCGGGAGTGCCGGTGGGTCCCGTTCGGCGTTCTGCCGCCCCGCTTATATTGCTCGTCGCCCCCGGCGTGGTGATGCCGCCGTCTCCGCCCCGCCCATCCTCAGGGCTGGGTGTGGCGATCCCGGCCGAACCCGTCAGTTACCCCACCCGTTGCCTTTGGACGATGGCTCGATCGGTGGGCGACGTTCGGGAACTGTTGTTCACTGAGGAGTCCCGGTACGCCGACCGACTGGAACGACAACTGGAATTGATGGCCGAGGGCGTCGGGTTGTGCGGGCGGGTCGCCATTCCCACGCCGGCTCCTTACGGATGGCCGCAGTCCATCGTCCCTTATCCGAACTCGTTTAGCTTCCGCGTTTCGTTGGCCAAACCGAATCTTTGTCTTGCGTCCACCGCGCTCGCTATCAGCAGCGGCTTGCAGGCGGTTCCCCTCCCGTCACCGCGAATGGGGGCGACTGTGACACAACCGGAAGCCGAGGCCACTTCCGCGAACATTCCGACGCACTACCCGGCGCCACCCACGCTTCCCGGAACCTGGTCGTTCGCCCAGTCCCTGCTGCGGACGCCGTCCTTACAGTCCGTCGCTTCCACGACCGGTCCCACCGGCGCACTAGTTCATCCAGTTCCGCCGACGATCCTTAATCGTCCCCATTTACGAAGCGCCGCGCCAGAGTTGGCTCAGGCGCGAAAGCTCGTCCCCATTGGGCCCCCCGCGGTCCGAAACTCAGCCACGGGCTCGGTTGAGCCGCTTCCTGAAGCGCCGACCATCACGATCAACCTGCTCGATCGCCACTTCGAGCTGGCCAAGCCGAGCACGCCTCCGCCCGAACTGTACCCCCTCAACCCCTCCGAGGCGCTGGCTTCGGTCCGAGCGTGCCTCCTGTCGATCATGCCCCAACCGGCCACACCGGTCGTCATCGTTCCCCATTCGCCGATCCGGAACCATCATCAAAGCACAGCGCTTCGCATCCACCTGTTTTCGCTGGATCATCTGGTCCCTGGCCCCCGGAAACAACTCTCGCGAGCCACCGCGATCGACCCGTGCACTTGGCGCGGGCGGCCTGTTTGGCCAACGACTCAACTACGGCGTATCTCGCTCAAAGAAAAGAACTCGACCCGCACGATCGCCCTGCACGACGTTCGCCAAGCTCTGCAGAAGGAGACGTTCGATCGCGCAAAACGGTTCTGGAAATTGGCTCCGGCCGACTTAAAATGGCTCGCCTTTGGCCTTCCGCTGATCCTTGGCTTCTGGCTCTGGCCGACGCAGCCGGTCTCGGTCGAAGTCCCATCGCCACTTCCGGCGGTGGCTAAGGCGACGAAGAAGGCGACCGCCTCGAGTTTTTTCGAAAAGGCCGCACAGACCAACCTGAACATCAACTTTGGATCGTTCGAGGAACGGATTGCCAACCGGGCCAGCATTCACCTGGAAGAGGATTTTAGCGCCGGACTGGGCCTTTGGGAAGGAGAGGGCAACTGGGCGCGCTCTTGGACCTACGATAAGAGTGGCGTTGTCCGCCCTGGTCGCATGGCCATCTACCAACCTTCGATTCCGATGGTTGACTACGCCTTTGACATCACGGCCGCAGTTGAACGCCGGTCCATCTCCTGGATGGTGCGGGCCTCGAGTCTTCGGAACTATGTTGCGGCGCGACTCAACGTTTCCGGAAGTGGCCCCAACCAAAGACTGAGCTTTGAACGATGGACGGTGAAAGACGGTCGCGTCACACGGCGCCAGACCATGCCGATTCAATCGCCCCTGGGTAACGTCACGAAGGTAAAAATCCACATGGAAGTGACGGGAAACACCTTCGCGACGACCCTTCAGGACCAGGCCATCGACGTATTTACGGACTCGACCCACCCTTCTGGCGGCATCGGCCTATTCAGCGGAGACGGCGATCAACCGCGAATTTACCGAATTGAACTGACCCATCAACATGATTTTTTCGGCAAGCTATGTTCTTTTCTCGCTCCTCACCCGATTACTAAAGCAGGAACCATTCGTCCATGAGCACCTATCGCCCTTCGTCAAACAGCTCCAAGCCCGTCGTCCCTCAGTCAATTCCGAGTTCCGGGCCTGGCGCATCGCTAGCCCGTACTGTAGCCCTGCATATGGAGGGTCGAACGCGCGAAGCGCTTGGGGAGTTGGACGTAGCGTTGAGTTTATCGCCCGATCACCCGGAACTGCTGGCTGCCCGCGGCCATCTGCTGTGTGAACTGGAGCAGTTTGAAGACGCGGCGAAAAGCTACAGCCGTCTGCTGGAACTCTCGCCTGGCCATGCGGCTGCCGTGTACAATCTGGCGGTATGCTTGGAAAAACTGGGCAAGTGGGAAGACGCGGCGGAACGGTTCGTCGAAGCCCAGGATCTGGACCCACAACGGGTCGAAGCGAAGCTCGGCCTCGGCATTTGTCAATTGCACCTGGAAAAACCGGAACCGGCCTTGGCCGCATTCGACGAATATCTGAAGGCAAAGCCTAAGGACGAGACGGCGGAGTTTGGCAAGGCCGTGGCCCTGCAGTTGTTGTGGCGGTTCGACGATGCAACCGCCCTCTACCAGCAAGTCCTTATCCGTAACCCGAAATCGGAAGAGGCCCTGACCAATCTCCTCGCTATCGCTCTCACGCGGAAGGATGACGACGCCGTCCATCGCTGCGCCGAACAACTGCTTTCGTTCCGGCCATATTCTCAGGCGGCCATGGAAGGTTTGGCCACAGTTGCCTTCAATCGGGGAGACTTTGAAGCAGCCGCCAAACTCTGCCAAAAGTTGGTTGAACTCACCCCCGACCATTTTGAGCGTTGGTTCAATCTTGGCGTTGCTTGTCAAAAGCTGAAAAAGTACGAACAGGCGCTGCGTGGCTATGCCGAAGCGGTCCGCATCCGTCCCGACGCCAAGCAGGGGTTCATCAACCTCGGTATCGTCAAGCAGGAACTTAACGACCTGCCAGGGGCCCGGGAGGCTTATGAAAAGGCGCTCCGGATCACTCCCGATATCCCGGAGGTGCTCTTCAATCTGGCGACGGTGCAAGAACTGAATGGCCAAAAAGAAGAAGCCGAAAAGATGTACCAAAAGCTGCTCGCCAAAAACCAGGATTGGGATGAAGCCTGGTTCCGTCTTGGCTATCTTCGTCTCGAGCGAACCGACTACCGCGGCAGTATCGAAGCCTTTGAGGCCGCCCTGCGGAAGAAAGCCGATTGGCCCGAAGCGCTCGTCAACCTCGGCTTGGCTCAATGGAAGACGGGAAGCCTGGACACCGCCACCCTCACGTTCAATCGGCTTCTGACCATCAAGGCAGACTCGGTCGACGCCCTCCGTGGTCTGGCGGCCATCGCCGTCGAACAACAGGATTTTGGGCAGGCCCTGGACTATCAGGCCCGTCTGATTGACCTCGGCGAACGCTCTCCGGAGCTGTTTTACAACACCGGCTTGTTGCTCCAGAAGTCCGGGCAATTGGACGACGCGATTCGACTTTACAACGAAGCCCTTGCCGAAAAGCCTGAGTTTGCCGAAGCGCTGCTGAATCTCGGTCACGCCCTCAAGGCGCAAGGCCGGACCGAAGAAGCCAAGGGCTACTGGCGCCAGGCGATCGACGCAAAGCCCGAACTCGCCAAAGGCTATTTCGAATAGGCCAGACTAGCTCACAATGTCCAGGCTGACGACGCCGAGTCGCCGTCGGCCTAGGTGCATTTCGAGCAAGTGACTTCCCGTTCCCACTTCCTGCGGGATCCGGAAGTTCACTTCAAACCGAGGCGGAAGCGGGTCGGTACAAAAGAACTCCAAGTCCTCCACCGGCGCGCCTCCAATCGTAGCCGCAAACTCCTCCGGTCGCGTCACCTCTTCCAGCGTCAGCTTTACACTACGGGTCTCCACCCGATTCCCGCCTACCAGGTTCACCCCGTCGCTCAGCCCAATCAGTCGTGGCACCATCGCCGGCGGCGGCACAATTCTCACCTTCTTCGGTAGCCCAATCGGTTCCCCACACCAAGCCAACTGCACCAACTGCAATCCGGTCCCGACGTCCCAGGGCAGCCGTAGATTAACTTGCGTCAATCCATCTCGCTCTCTGGGCCCAATGTAAGTGAGCCTCCCGCGCGCGCCGCCCACCGACACCTCGAAATTTAACAAGTCACAATCGGTCGGCAGGTTGTTTACCCACAGCGCTAAGGCGGCGTATCTCCCCCGCGCTGGGGCTAACGGTTCAGAGGTCTCGGCGTTGGTAATTCGGCGAATCGTCACGAACTCTTCCGGCTTCGTCGCCCGAGCGTACCACCCGGTTTCCCGCTTCCGCAGCGTCACCCACATGTACTGAGTTGATACCCCTTCGAGCGCCAGCATTTGGAAATCGTGCGCTCGACAAAACTCTTCGAGTTCGCCTTGACTAATCCGGACGCCGCTCCAGGTGTCATACCGCGCTGCTGTTTCGGGTAAACCGTTGATTTGGCACCGCATCAAGCCGCCGTCCCGTAACACCCGCCGCGCCTCCGCCAGATACCCCAGCACGACATCGCGACTCGGAATGTGCTGAAACACCGCATACGAGTAAACAAAATCGAACGACTCATCGGCGAACATCTCTAAATTCGACCGCAGCGCGACGTGCACATGCGCATGGTGTATGTCCCGCAACCGCAAACGCGCCCGCTCGACCATCTGGTCCGAGATATCCACCCCATGGATTTCGCCGAACAGCGCGCTCATTGGCTTTAACAGCCGACCGGGCCCGCAGCCAATCTCCAGCGCTCGCCGCGCGCGCAGGTTCCCTTCCGGCAGACGCCGCATCTCCCATTTCAGCCCATGGACGATCTCGTCGCCGGTTGCGTCAAACCCTTCTTCGTCCTGGTCCCGCCGCCCGAAGGCCACGTAATAATTGGCATCCTCGGTCGCGCGCGCATTCCAATCCGCGCGCATTTGTTCGACAACTTGTTCGCTCATCGGCTCCCTGCTTCATGCCGGCACCGGTTATCCCGCACCGTATTTTCGCTCCGTTTCACCGCCGGACCATAGCCGATACACGCCCGATCCATCCGCCAACCGGAGATCTCATTGTCGACGATCCGGTTACCTCGCGTCACCGCCCCCCGTTGGGCCCGCTCTCCCAGGTAGATCCCCGTCCGCAGCATCTCCGGCTCGGCCGGCAAAAACACACATCCCCCCCTCCCAGGCTGGCTGCAATGCGACCGCTGCATCCCCCGCAAGACATTCTTTTCAATCACATGCCCCGATCCGATGACGAAGATCCCGCCATACTCCACCCCCTCAATCCAATTCCCGATAATTCGGATCCCCACACTCTGCATGTCCGGATTCGTGTTGTTCATGACGATTCCGAACTGCGCGAGTTCGTAACATCGATTCCCCTCCACTAACCCATGATGAAATCCGTCTAAGTCGATGCACTTCCCATTCACGTCCCGAAACGTATTCCGCACATAACTCGTCCCTTCCACGTTCCCCGCCGTGTCCACCCCCACCGGCGTCCCGCCACCCGCCCAATCCACCACCTCCTTCGGATACCCGATCCGCGTCCCTTCATTCCCCTCGACCACCACGCTCACCGCGTGACCCACTTGCACCGCGTCCCGCCCGATCTCCTGAAATCGGTTTCCCAAAATCCGCCCCCGCTCATTCCGCGGCGCTGTATAGCGGGAATGCGTCCAGACCGCGTTCCCAGTTACTTTATCAAACACACACTTACTAACTTCCCAGTCCGTCGATCCGTCCTCAACTAATACGCCTCCCGTCGTATTGTTACCTCCATTCGCCCGCAGCGATCCGCTATCTACCACAGTAACTTCCCGCACCACCACGCCCCGCACCCGCGTCGCCAAAACGGCAAAACCCGCGATCTCCTCAAACCGCGCCCGCTCTATCCGCACGTTTCTCCCGCCCCGAATCAGAACACCCCCCGCCCCAAACCAACTGGCAAACGTGCGGTCATAGGGTGGCAAACCCTGCCGCTGTGCCAGCTTGGCCCGATTCCCGCGCACGACAAAATTGCGCAGGGTCACGCCGTGAACCCCGTCCAGCACAATCGCCGCCTCGCCGACGAAATCGTCGGCCAAAACATACGTCCCACTCACGCTCACCGGATTCCGCAGCGGCTCATGCAGCACGATTTCGGCGCGGAGGAATCCACTTCCCACCACCAGCAACGCTATCCTATGTACGATGGCCATTCATTTCCGCGAAGCCTCCCTGGCGCCTCTCCACCAGCTTACCGCCACCGCCCCAGACGGCGCGATCATTGCCCTTCTTGGCGAAGACGGCAGCGGCCAGCGGGAACTCCTCCAACTGGCCGCGGGCACAGTTCTGCCTCACTCGGGCGAAGTCCTCACCACGAACGCCGGCCGCTACCTGGGTCCGGCCGAAGCGCTTGACCTCGGCCCTGTCCCCGTTCTCGCGCTGGACCACACCCTGGCTACCTGCGACGCCCTCGTCCGCGCCCGCGCCGCTCTAGGCCTGGAACGGCTTCGCCGCCACGGCACCATCATCTTTATCGCGTCTCATGAACTCGACCTGATCGCGGCCCTGGCCGACGAGGTCTGGTGGCTGCATGAAGGCCACCTGCACGCCCGCGGCGACCACCGCGAAATTCTTCCCAAATATCAGCACCATCTCGCCGCCCGCCAACGCGCCTGGGGAGAAGCCATCCCTCCGCACCTGTTCCCCGCCCTCCGCCGCGGCGACGGTCGCGCCGAAATTATCGCTCTGGAAACCTTCGGTCAAAACGGCCAGTCCACCATCGTCGTCCAATCCGGCGAGTTCTGCACCATCTGCGTCACCGTCAAGTTCAACGCTCCGGTCGACCAACCCGTCGTCGGCATCATGATTCGCACCCGCATCGGATTCGAAGTCTACGGCACCAACACTGAACTCGAAAGGCTGGCGCTCGGACCCGTCACCGCGGGCCAAACCGTCCGCGTCGCGTTCCAGTTCCCCTGCCTTCTCTGTCCGCAGGAGTACACCCTCACCGCGGCATCCCACGACCCCGACGGCGTCTGGCACGACTGGATGGAAGACGCTCTTGCCTTCGCCGTTGCTGACTCTCGCTACACCGCAGGGGTCGCCAACCTCCGGGCCCAAGTCACAGCGCAGACGCTCTAACGTCGTCAGCATTCTGATTCGCACCCGCATCGCAACACTGAACTCGAAAAGCTGGCGCTCGGGCCTGTCACCGCCCGGCCAAACCGTCCGCTTCGCGTTCCAGTTTCCGTGCCTTCTCTACCCACAGGAGTACACCTTGCCCGGAGCGTGTCAACAACGTTGAGACACAAGATAGTCGAATTTACCGAGTTTTTTCGTCCGGCGATTTCGGTTTGTTGATCCAGACTTGGGTTGGTAGTTCGAGGGCTTTGGGTGCGCTATGGACGAAGCGTTCCGGATGAT
>Ga0163144_10010351_pt1 | contig 19894 bp, 15 predicted proteins | sample OliLak19BULKMAT1_FD_123175 | JGI IMG/M metagenome (GOLD analysis project Ga0163144, IMG submission 123175) | Freshwater microbial mat bacterial communities from Lake Vanda, McMurdo Dry Valleys, Antarctica - Oligotrophic Lake LV.19.BULKMAT1 | ecosystem: Environmental > Aquatic > Freshwater >... | reverse complement strand
TGCTGAGACGCGGCGTCTGCCCCCGGTCGAGGAAGCCGCTGCGACTCAGCGCCTCGCGCAGCGCGGGGAGCGTCGCAAAGCAGGCGACCCGGACCGCCCGGTGCTCGTCGAAGTACGCTTGCGCGAAACGAATGGTGCGCTCCAGGCCCTCGACATCGTCCGGATCCCACAGCACGTCCACGATGTGCCCCTGATCGCCCTCCTCGTGGAGCACGATGACGCTCGTGATCCTGCCGTCGACAACGCGCTGGAACGAGGCATAACGCCGGTGCGGGATATCGACGTAACGCCAGTTCATGAGGGCCGCGTCACGGAAGAAGAGCGGCTGTAGTCGCTTCGAGACGCGCTCGAAGAAGTCGTCGAAGGGGTCCTCGTAGCGGTCGATCCGCTCGATCTCGGCGAAGCCGGCCGGCATTTCGCGGCGCGGCGGCCGTCCCGAGGGGTGGAGGTGCAGGCGCGAGAGCAGCCAGCGCGTGACCGAGGGATAGCTGACGAGGTGGGTGTTCGGAAACAGCTCCCGATTGCCGATGCTCACGAGCAGCGGATAGATCTCGTCCGACGAGCCCTTCGAGAACAGGGTCGGCCGGAGGCCGAGCCGCTGCCGCGCGTAGAGGTAGAGAAACCGCATCAGACCGCGGCGGCGATACGCGGGGTCGACCATCGAGTCGATGTTGAAGTACGCGGGCTGATCGACGCCGTCGACCCGGATGGCAGCCGGAAACCGGGTCGTCGCGGCCGCGATCCGGCCGTTGTCGTCCGCCACGAACACGCGAATGTCGCGGCTCCGCGGGTGGCTCAGGTACTCCCAGCGAAACGCGGTGCGATCGACGGGCTTCTGATAGACCGCTTCCTTCAACAGGATGAGCTTCTCGATGTCCTCGCCGTGGATGTCGAACACGCGCAGGCGCTCTCCGCGCGGCAGACGAAGGGCGTCGCGCGGGCGGCGGCTCTCGGGCTCCACGTCGCGGAGCAGCCGGCGAATGGAGGGCGGCGCCGCGGGCTCGGCCTCGCCGTCGCGGAGCAGCCGGCGAACGGAGGGCGGCGGGAAGGACTCGGGGGTGAGGTCGCGGGGCAGGCGGCGCACGGAGCGCGGCGCAAACGGGTCGACCTCCAGCGAGGCGGGCATCACGCGAACGGACGGCGGCGGGAAGGCTTCCGGCTCGATGTCGTGAGGCAGCCGGCGAATGGCCGGCGGCGGGAAGGCTTCCGGCTCGATGTCGCGCGGCAGCCGGCGACCGGACGGCGGGGAGGAAGTTTCGGTCATCTGAAGCGGGGGCATGGCTGCGGGGCCCTTTCGATTTCGAAACGTGCCGTCGGCGTCGCCGACGCGTCTGCGGAGCAAGCTTCGTCCAGAGAGCCAAGCAAGTAGCAGTCCATGCGCTGCTGTCGTACCCGCTCGATCGCGGCCGGAATCACAGAATTCGTAGCGTGGGCTTTGCCCCGCGGTATCGTCGACCGTCGAGCCAACGGCGCCACGCCGCGTTCGAGGTACCGTGGCTCGCGCGTTGCACGTAGTTTCACCACGGTCATGCACGACGGCGGCACGCCTGCGTGGCAAACGCCACGGATGACCCTGAATTTGCGCTCACCGTACTCGACTTCTCGAGTACCAGGCCGCCGCAGGTGAGCTGTTCAGAGTGGCAATCTGGCCAGGATCAACGAACGCCGCGGACGTCGCGGAGCAGGCCGGGACTTCTCACCGCCCCGCCCCGCTCGTTCAGCGCAACGTCGAGGAGAACGCCATGGCAACCATGCTGCACGACACGATGAGCGTCGCCAGGACCAGCCTGGGATCGATCAAAGAACGCGCCGAGCACGCGCTCGATGTCGCAAAACGCAAGATGGGCCCGCTGGTGGACCAGGCGGAGCACGCCCTCCACGACGCAAAGGACGGGCTCGACGCTGCCAGGGAGTACGCAGAGCACCAGGCCGACGCCGCAACGAACGCGGCGGAGTCCGTCACGGCCCGGAAGCCCGACGGCCTCTACGGCGCGCTCGCGACGGCCGCCAGGGGCATCGGCATGCTGGCGACCGTCACCACCACGTTGCGAAAGCTCAGCCCGGACCGCGGGATCCCGTGGTTGGAGAGCACCCGTCGCAGGAGCACCGCGAGCTCGGCGGCGATCTTCGGGGCCGGTGTGCTCACCGGCGCCGGAGCCGCCGTGCTGCTCACGCCGATGACGGGACCGGCGATGCGCCGCACCTTCGCCCGCCAGCTCGAGATCAGGAAGCAACAGGCCATCTGGGCCATCGACCAGCTCGGCGCGAAGCTCCAGAGCGCACAGGGCACGGCGAACGACGCCGACGCAAAAACCTACGGAAAAACCGCTCCGCAAGCTTCGGCGAGCCGACCGTACGACGACGGATCGGGCTGGCGAAACTTCTCCCGCTGAAGGGCGAGCTCCCGCTCGCCGTGGCGACCGCCTCCCGCCGACCTTCAAGCCCACCCATCCCCCCCAGTGCGGCGGGGCATAATGTCACGACGTGGCGTTATGGCTCGCCGTCGTCGCGCTTGCGTCACGCTCCGTTGACGCAGTGCATGAACGGTCCCAGAGCGGCTTCATCGATCGCACCTCGCGCTTCGAGGCGCTCCCCCCGGCGGCGGCACCGGCGAGCCCCTGCTCAGCTCGTTCACAGGAGCTCGTTCAACAAGCGCGCGCGCCCGCTGCACCACGGCGCGCGCCCGCTGCACGCCTCGCTGCGCACGCCTCGCTGCACGCGCCTCGCTGCACGCGCCCGTCCGTAGAGGCGCGCACCCGGACCGGGCTCAGGACAGCGCGAGCATGCGGTCGATGGGCAGCCGGGCCCTCTCGCGCAGCTCGGGCGCCATCTCCAGCCGCGGCGACAGATCGCGCAGCGCGAGGTAGACCTTCTCGAGCGTGTTCAGCTTCATGTGAGGGCACTCGTTGCAGGCGCAGCTCCCGACCGGCGGGCCGTCGATGAACTCCTTGTCGGGAGAGGCCTTCTTCATCTGGTGGATGATGCCAGTCTCGGTGCCGACGATGAACTTCCGGGCGCTGTCCGAGATGGTGTACTTCAGCAGCGCCGTGGTCGAGCCGATGAAGTCGGCCATCTTGAGAATGGGCTCCTCGCACTCGGGGTGCGCGATGAGCTTGGCGTCGGGGTGCCGCTCTTTCAATGCGACGATGCGGCGGTGGCTGAAGGTCTCGTGGACGATGCAGCTGCCCTGCCACAACCGCATGGGACGCCCGGTCTTTTCAATGAGCCAGCGCCCCAGGTTTTTGTCCGGCGCGAACAGGATCTCTTTCTCGGCCGGGATGGCCCGTACAATCTTCTCCGCATTGGAAGACGTACAAATATAATCGCTCAGCGCCTTCACGTCGGCCGAGCAGTTGATGTACGTGATCGACACGGCGTCCGGGTATTTGGCGCGCCACGCCGCGAAGCGATCGGGCGGGCAGCCGTCGGCGAGCGAGCAGCCGGCGGCCAGGTCGGGCACGATGACGATGCGGTCGGGGTTCAAGATCTTGGCCGTCTCGGCCATGAAGTGGACGCCGCAGAAAAGGATGACGTCGGCGGTGGTCTTCTTCGCCTCCTGGGCGAGCTGGAGCGAGTCGCCGAGGAAGTCGGCGAGCTCCTGGATCTCGCCGTCCTGGTAGTAATGGGCGAGCAGGACGGCGTTACGTTCCTTCTTGAGGCGGCGGATTTCCGCCTCCAGGTCGAGTCGCGGGTCGATGGCCCCCAGAGCTTCGGTCGACATCTTGTTGGCGGGAGCCTAGGGACGAATCCGGACGGTGAGAAGCGGCGACGCTCTTCCGCCACCCTTTGCCAAGCCGCCCCGGCTTCGCTACGAACGAGCTAGATGCCCGACGACAAGCCCCAGGACAAACCGCCGACCTCGCGGCTCGGTCGGATCGCGAGGCTCGCCGCGCTCGCGCCGAAGAGCCTGCCGTTTGCGCTCGAAGGGGCGCGCCGCGCGCTCGGCATGAAGCGCTCCGAAGAGGACCAGGTCGAGGCCCGCAAGAAGCTCGGACAGGACGCGAAGAAGGCCGCCGAGGCCATGCTGCGGACGCTCGGAGACATGAAGGGTCTGCCGCTCAAGCTCGGACAGATGGCGAGCTACATCGATGGAATCGTCCCGCCCGGCTACGAAGAGAAGTTCCAGTCGGTGCTCAAGAAGCTGCAGGACAAGGCCCCGCCGCTCTCCCCCGAGGCCGCCGAAGCCATGGTCCAGAGCGAGTTCTCCGCCCCGGCGCAGGAGGTCTTCGGCAAGTGGGAGCGCGAGCCGTTCGCCGCCGCCAGCATCGGCCAGGTCCACCGCGCCTGGACCAAGGCCGGCGAGCTGGTCGCGGTGAAGGTGCAATACCCGGGCATCGACAAGGCGATCGAGAACGACCTCAAGAGCATCTCGCTGCTCGAGCAGATGATGTCGCCGGTCTCGAAGAAGCTGAACGCCAAGCAGACGCTCGACGAGATCCGCCAGGTCTTCACCGACGAGCTCAACTACTCGCGCGAGGCCGAGATGGGCGACCTGTTCCGCCGCATCAACGCCGAAGATCCCGACGTGGTCATCCCGCGCATCCACCACTCGCTCACCACGCGGCGCGTGCTCACCACCGATTTCGTCGACGGCATCAGCTACCAGGAGCTCTGCGCGACCGGCGACCAGGCCGCGCGCAACCGCGCCGGACAGACCATCTGGCGGTTCACCTTCCGCTCCATGCTGCGCTACGGCGCGCTCTACGCCGATCCCCACCCGGGCAACTACCGCTTCCTGCCCGACGGCCGCGTCGCCTTCCTCGACTTCGGCTGCGTCAAGCTACTCCCACCAGAGCTCATCGCCGGGATGAAGCGCTACATGCGCGCCGCCCTCGACAGCGACTGGCCGGAGTTCGATCGGGCCTGCGTCGAGGTGCTCGGCTACGACCCCGACGACGAGTCGTGGGACCTCTATCGCAGCTACACCATGGAATTGATGATGCCGCTCGTCAGCACCGGCACGTGGACGTGCTCGCAGGAGAAGGCCCGCGAGACGGTCCGTTACCTGCTCCGCGGGATCAAGGGGCTCTCGAAGAAAGAGGGCGACACGCTGCCGTCCATTCCCCACGTGCCCAAGATGCCGCAGGACTTCACCTTCGTGAACCGCCTGCAATGGGGCCTCGCCTCGGTGCTCGCCGGCCTCGGGACCGAGGCGCCGTTTCGCGACATGAGCGAGCCGTGGATCCGCGACGGGATGCACCCCATTCCGAGGTGACGGCCGGCGGCCGCGACGCGCTCGCCCTCGCGCTCGCCCTCGCCGCATGCGAGCCCCCGCTCGTTGCCAGCGGGTTGCGGCGGCGGTAACAGGCGCGGGCGATGACGTTCCAAGACATCTTGCTCACGCTCCAGAAGTTCTGGGCCGACCGTGGCTGCCTGATCGTGCAGCCGTACAACTCCGAGGTCGGCGCCGGCACCTACAACCCGGCCACCTTCCTGCGCGCCCTCGGGCCCGAGCCGTGGAACGTCGCGTTCGTCGAGCCCTCGCGCCGCCCGTCCGACGGTCGCTACGGCGAGAACCCGAACCGCTTGCAGCAGTTTCATCAGTTCCAGGTCATCCTCAAGCCCAGCCCCATCGACATCCAGGACCTCTACCTCGAGTCGCTGCGAGCCCTCGGCACCGAGCCGCTGCAGCACGACGTGCGCTTCATCGAGGACGACTGGGAGTCGCCGACGCTCGGCGCCTGGGGCCTCGGCTGGCAGGTCTGGCTCGACGGGTTGGAGATCTCGCAGTTCACGTATTTCCAGCAGGTCGGCGGCATCGACTGCAAGCCCGTGGCGGGCGAGCTGACCTACGGCATCGAGCGCATCGCGATGTACCTGCAAGACAAGGACACCGTTTACGACCTCGCCTACTCGAACCATCCGCCGGTGAAATACGGCGAGATCTATCAGCGCGCCGAGTGGGAGTGGTCGACCTACAACTTCGAGGAGGCCGACGTGGCCGAGCACTTCCGCGAGTTCGATCAGTGCGAGGCCGAGGCCAAGCGGCTCTTGTGGCGCGGCGTCGATGCCACGGCGAAGGACGCCAGGGTCGACCGGAAGAAGGCGCTGGTGATGCCCGCGTACGACTTCGTGGTGAAGGCCGCGCACCGCTTCAACGTGCTCGACGCGCGCGGCGCGATCAGCGTGACGGAGCGCCAGCGCTTCATCGGCCGCGTCCGCGCCCTCGCCCGCCTCGTCGCCGAGACCTACCTCGAACAGCGCCGCGCCCTGGGCTTCCCGCTCATGCCGAAGCTCGACCAGGCCGCCGAGTAATCGCGAAGCGCGGCGCGCCCAGGGCTTTCGCCTCATGTCAAAGCTCGCACAGGCCGCCGAGTAACTGTTTACACACCTGCACGGTGTGTGCGGCAGGCTGCACACCTCGCCGAGCAGCGAGCCCACAGGTCAGCAAAAGCCCCGGACATTCCAACAGGGAGGCAGCGCGATCGCGCGAGGCGCCCGCGACGGATTCAATGCGGCACGCGATCTGCTTTGCGAGCAGCCATGCGAACGAGTCTGGCCATGCTCATTGCGGGCGTTCTGTCGGCAGGTGCCTGGATCGCCATGGAGCCCGGAATGAAGCCTCCCGTGCCTGCGCGCTCCCGGGCGGTGGAGGGCGCCCCGGAAGCCGCATGCGACACCGAATCCGCACCGAGCACGAAGGCCTCGAAGGCGCGTGAAGGCGGCGGCCCCGAAGGCGCGGCGCAGGCTTCGAGCGGCGCCTGCGCCAAGCGCTGACGCCGGCCCTCCGGCGATGCTAAGCGTAGCCTGATCGCACCCTCAGGCAGCGCATTGACCGACGTTCTCAACACCACCCCCGCTCCCGAGCCCACCCCCGATCTGCGCCGCATCCTGCGCGAGTCGTTCGGCTTCGCGGATTTTCGCCCGTACCAGGAGGCCGTGTGCCGCGCCGCCGTGGCGGGCCGCGACGTCCTGCTCGTGATGCCCACCGGCGCGGGCAAATCGCTCTGCTACCAGGTCCCGGGCCTGGCGCGCGGCGGCACCACGCTCGTCGTGAGCCCGCTCATCGCGCTGATGGAGGACCAGGTCGCCAAGCTCAAGTCGCAGGGCCTCGCGGCCGAGCGCATCCACTCGGGGCGCGACCGCCTGGCCTCGCGCCAGGTCTGCTCGCTGTACTTGCAGGGCAAGCTCGACTTTCTCTTCATCGCGCCGGAGCGCCTCAAGGTGCCGGGGTTTCCCGAGATGCTGGCGAAGCGCCGGCTCTCGCTCATCGCGGTCGACGAGGCCCACTGCATCTCGAACTGGGGCCACGACTTCCGCACCGAGTACCGCATGCTCGGCCAGCGCCTGCCGATGTTCCGGCCGACGCCGGTGATCGCCATGACGGCCACCGCCACGCCGCTGGTCCAGGACGACATCGCGCGGCAGCTCGCGCTCGGCTCCGAGTCGCGCTTCATCCACGGGTTTCGCCGCTCGAACATCGGCATCGAGGTGATCGAGGCGGGCGTCGGCGAGCGCGCCGGCATCGTGCGCGACGCCCTCGCGATGAGCGCCCGGCGGCCGGCCATCGTTTACACGCCGACCCGCAAGGAGGCCGAGGCGCTCGCCGAGGAGCTGCGGCCCCTGGGCTCGACGGCGGCGTACCACGCGGGCCTCGCGGCGAACGATCGCGAGACCGTGCAGCGCGCCTTCCTGGCGGGCGAGATCTCGATCACCGTGGCGACCATCGCCTTCGGGATGGGCATCGACAAGGCCGACATCCGCACCGTGATCCACACCGCGCTGCCGGGCAGCGTCGAGGCTTATTACCAGGAGATCGGGCGCGCCGGGCGCGACGGCCTGCCGAGCCGCGCCATCCTGCTGCACTCGTACTTCGATCGCCGCACGCACAACTTCTTCCTCGATCGCGACCACCCCGAGCCCGCGGTGATCGGCCGCCTGTTCGAGGCGCTCTCGGACGATTTCGAGCCGCGCGACGAGCTCTTCGCGCGGATGCGAAAGGACGCCGATCTCTCGGATCAGGAAGTGTTCGAGCGGGTGCTGCACAAGCTCTTCATCCACCACGGCGCGGTGTCCGATGCCGACGATCGCCTGCGCAAGGGACACCCCGGGTGGCGCGTCCCCTACATCGCGCAGCGCGATCACAAGCGCGAGGAGCTGAGCCTGATGGCCCGCTTCGCCGAGCACCGGGGCTGCCGCATGGTGGCTCTCGTGCGCCATTTCGGCGACCAGGAAGACTCGGGCGAGGCGTGTGGTCTGTGCGACGGGTGCGCGCCGGGCAGGTGCTACGTGCGCCGGTTCCGCAAGGCGACGCCGGTCGAGCAGACGGCGATGCAGAAGATCATCGACGCGCTGGGCGAGCGCGGAAACTACGCGGTGGGGCGGCTCCACCGCGATCTGTTCGACGGCACCGTGATCCACCGGGACGTGTTCGAGGGGCTGCTCGGCGCGCTGGTGCGAGCCCGCTTCGTCGAGCTCGAAGAGGACGAGTTCGAGAAGGACGGCGAGACGATCCGCTACGAGCGGGCCTCGCTCGGACCCGAGACCGGGATGCGCGTCGCGTCGCTCGACGGCGTGGAGATCGATTTGGCGGGCAAGCGCTCGGAGCGCCGACGAGGGGGCAGCAGCGGCGCGAAGGGTGGCTCGCGCGGTGGCCCGCCGCCGTGGCTGAAGCGCGGCGCAAAGACCGCGCGGGCGGCGAAATAGGCGCCGGGCGCGGGACGGCGCGGGCCGCGAGACGGCGCGGGCCCGCGAGACGGCGCCTGCCCGCGACGGTGCGGACAGCGAAATAGGCGCGCTCGGCGCCAGCGCGACCCGCCTTGGTCCGGCGGGCACGTCGTTCGTGCACTCCGCAGGTGGCAGGCGGGCTCGTCGTCCCTACGCTGGAAGGCATGCCGTTAGCGAGCTCCACCACAGGTGCGCTGCTCTTCGCCTTCGCGACGATCGCGTGCGCCGGCTGCACCATCAACTCCCGCGGCGCTGCCGAGCCCATGGTCCGGATGCGCGCCGCAAAAGACCTCGACTGCGCGCAAAAGGAGGTGGCTCTCCAGGCGCTGGAAATTGGCAATCGCTACAAGGCCATCGGGTGCGGCCGCACAAAGGTGTACCGGACGGCCTGCCATGGTCTGCAGTGCACGGTGCGCGGCGACGACGAGCCGGCGATCCCCTGGCACGATCGCCCAGATCCCGACGCGCCGCACCGCTAGCCGCGCACCCCCGCGGCCATGATCGAGCCCCGGGGAGCGAGTCGTTGCTGGTCGGGCGGGCGCGGTACACGCGGTGACGATCGCTCGGGGCGGCGCGCTCTCCGGTGGTGGAGCAAGCGCGCGCGGCGGCCACCAGGCCGCTGAAAGTGTGCGCGCCTCGAGGGTTTGGGCACTACGCTGTGCCCGATGAAAAGCCCCCAATCCGATCGCCGAGCGTTGCTGCCGGCGTTGTTCGATCCCGCACAGGGCTGGCCGTTCTCGGCGGAAGAGGTCCCCCTCACCCGGGGTGAAGCGCCCGACGGAAACCCGTTCGTCGTGGTCGATGTCGATGGCCGCGAGATCGTCGTCGCCGAGAAGACCGCCTGGGCCGACGACAGCTCCGAGGGCCCCACGCCGCACCGGATCGTCGCCTTCCTGGCGTTCTCCGGCATCGCCGTGTCGGACCCCAAGGTGCTGCTCCAGGAGAACCTCGGCACCCACGGACTGCCCGCCTGGGGCGTCGACGACGACGGCGATCTCACGCTGTCCGCCTCGGTCCCGGTCGGCCCCGCCGTCCCGCTCGACATCGCCCGCAAGCAGCTCCTCGTGGGGCTCGGCCTCATCGCCGAGACCGTCGACAAGATCCTCGAGGCCGTCAGCGCCGACAGCGCTGCCAACGCCGCCACCGACCCCACCACCAAGCCCCAGGACGACGTGAAGCCGGCGCCGCGCGCCACCCCCATGACCAGGAAGTTCCTGGCCGCGCTGTGATGCCGGCAGCCAGGCGTGAGAGCGGATGACGGGCGGAGGATCGGCCGGAAGATCGGCCGGAAGATCGGCCGGAAGATCGGCCGGAAGATGGGTTAGGTGCGGCCGTCGAGCATCTGGTAGTCGTGCCCTTCTTCGCCCGTGTAGATCTGGCGCGGGCGGCCGATCTTGCCGCCGGGGGCGAGCGTCATCTCGCGCCAGTGCGCGATCCAGCCGGGGAGGCGGCCGAGCGCGAACATGACGGTGAACATGCTGGTGGGGAAGCCGAGCGCGCGGTAGATGATGCCGCTGTAGAAGTCGACGTTGGGGTAGAGCTTGCGGTCGACGAAGTACTGGTCTTTGAGGGCCACCTCTTCGAGGCGCTGTGCGACGTCGAGCAGCGGGTCGCGGATGCCCAGCTTGCCCAGCACCTTGTCGGCCGCGGCCTTGATGAGGACGGCGCGCGGGTCGTAGTTCTTGTAGACGCGGTGGCCGAAGCCGGCGAGGCGGAACTTGGAGTTCTTGTCCTTGGCGAGGGCGACGAACTTGCTGACGTCGCCGCCGTCGTTGAGGATGGTCTGCAGCATCTCGACGACCTCCTGGTTGGCGCCGCCGTGGAGCGGGCCCCACAGGGCGCAGATGCCAGCCGCGATGCACGCGAAGAGGTTCGCCTTGGAGCTGCCGACGAGGCGCACGGTCGAGGTCGAGCAGTTCTGCTCGTGGTCGGCGTGGAGGATGAGCAGAAGGTTGAGCACCTTCACGATCTCCTCGTCGATCTCGTACGGCTCCGCCGGGACGCTGTACATCATGTTGAGGAAGTTCGCGCAGTACGACAGCGAGTTCTGCGGGTAGACGAACGGCTGTCCGATCGACTTCTTGTAGGAGTAGGCGGCGATCGTCCGCACCTTCGAGAGGAGGCGCGCGATCGTGATGTCCATGTGCTCCTGGTTGTCGACGTCGAGCGCCTCGGGGTAGTAGCTCGACAGCGAGGAGACCATGGCGCTCAGGATCGCCATGGGGTGCGCGGTCGACGGGTAGCCGTCGAAGAACCGCTTCATGTCCTCGTGGATCATCGAGTGGCGGGTGAGCAGCGTGGAGAAGCGCGACAGCTCGTTCTTGTTCGGCAGCTTGCCGTAGATGAGCAGGTAGCTCGTCTCGACGAACGTCGACTTTTCTCCGAGCTGGTCGATCGGGATGCCGCGGTAACGAAGGATGCCCTTCTCGCCGTCGATGAACGTGATCGCGCTCGTCGTCGAGGCGGTGTTCATGAAGGCGGGGTCGAGGCAGACGTAGCCAGTCTTCGTCCTCAGCGCACCGACATCGATCGCCTTTTCCCCTTCGGACCCGACCACGACAGGCAGCTCGATCGTCTGCTCTTTGCCATCGATCGTCAGGGTTAGCTTGGCGGTCTCTTGCACGTTTTCTCTCCTCTGCCGCAGCGCGGCGAAGCTACCATGACCTCGCTGTTCGGCTAAAATGCTTTCGACCATCCACCACATGGACACGCAAAACGTTGCGTCTCCGTGACACGGCGGGCAGAGAGAAGCCCGTGACGAGCCTGGCGCCGCTCATTCTCGGCCCCCTCCGGGACCATCCCAGCGCGAGCCCATTCGCGGAGCAGGTGGTGCGCGTGCACCGGCGCTACGCGACCGAGGTCGTGGCGGCGCACCAGCTCTGCCCGTTCGTGCGCGACGTGGACGTGGCGTTCGGCCGGTTCTGCGTGGTCCTCGCGCACCACACCGACCTCGACGAGGCCCGCGGGGCTTACCGGCAGGCTGGCAGCTCGGTCGTCCACATCGTGTATCCGCTGCTCGCCGGTCCCTCGCCGGACTTCGAGCGGTTCGGGGCGGAGGTCGGGCGGGCGGCGCGCGACGTGTGGCGCGGCACCCCGCCCGGCGACGTGCGCTTCGGGGCCGAGGCGCCGGTGATCGCGACGTTCCATCCGCGGCTCGCGGGCGAGCGGACGTCACCGCACAGGCTCATCGGGATGCTGCGGCGCGCCCCCGATCCGTTCGTGCAGATCATCCCGGGCGGGCACCACGAGAGCGGCACCACCGTCGCGTCGCTGGCGGACATCGAGAAGATCTCGCCCGAAGCGCTCGCCAAGATCCTGGCCGCGGTGCCGCCGCCCGCCAAGGACCGCGCGCAAGAGACGTTCGCACGGCTCTCGCCGAAGGCGCTCGACGACATCGCCGCGACCATCGCCGACATCCACGCCGATCGCGATCGCTCCTACGCGCCGTTCCTGCCCGAGCTGGGCGCCTCCTGAAGCGAGAAATTTGAATCGCGGAACGACCGGCGCCTTGCCGCACGGTCCATCGCGTGAATGAACGCCCCACCCTTCGCCGCCCCGCTTTGGCGGCCTCGCTGGCGGCCGGCTGGCTCCGTGGCTAGCGGCTCGCGATCGCGGGCGCGCTCGTCTCCGCAGGCGTCACCGGCGCGGCCGCCGCTTCGAGCCGGGAGGCCGCGGCGGCCTGCTTCGCCATCACCAGCGGCATCACGTACGGCAGCCCCGCCGTCATCGTGTCCACGCCCGGATCGATCTGCGCGCACAGCCAGAACATCATCACGCAGGCGCGCTCCACGTAGAACCAGTCCTCCGGGTACTCGATCGAGCGCATCAGCTCTTGCAGCTCGTTGCGCTCGACCTCGGGGTCCGCGAGCTTCTGCAGGTCCTCGGGGCGCTGCCGCATCAGCGCCGCGGGCGTGCGGTCCTTGATCTTGAGCAGCTTGGCAAAGTACGTCCGCGCCGTCTTCTCGATGAGCGTGCGGTTGCCGCCCTCGGACACGAAGCCCATCTTGAAGAAGCCGCGCAGCGTCGCCGCGTCGTCCTGCGTGAAGACGCCCTGGACACACTCGAGCAGGCCGTCGATCAGGCTCTCGCGGGCCTCGCAAATCGCCCCGAAATCGAGCACCACGATGCGGAAGCCGCCGTCGTCGAGCTTCTCCACGAGGAAGTTTCCGGGGTGCGGGTCGGCGTGGAAATAGCGGTCGACGAACAGCATCTTGTAGAACGACTGGATGAGCCGCACGGCGACGTCGCCGGTCGGCACGCCCTGGGCGCGCAGCTCGTCGATCCGGGTGATCTTGGTGCCGTTCATGAACGTCATGACGAGCACGTCCCTGGTCGTCAGCTCGTGCACCGGGGCGGGGAACGCCAGGTTCGGCTCGCCCGCGAAGTTCTTCGCCATGCGCTCCATGCACGCCGCCTCGTGCAGGTAGTCGGTCTCGCGGCGCAGCAGATCGACCAGCGACTCCTGGATGCGCTCGAGCTTGGTGACGGGGACGAACCACTTGTAGACGCGCATCGCGAGGCGCACGACGCGCATGTCGACGGCGACGATCTCGCGGATGTGCGGGTAGAGGAACTTCACCGCGACCTTGCGCCCGTCGTGGAGGTGCGCGACGTGGACCTGACCGAGCGAGGCCGCAGCGAGCGGTGTCTGATCGATGTCGCGGAACAGCTCCGCCGGACCCTTGCCGAAGCTGACCTTGCAGGCGCCGACGAGGTCCGAGAAGGGGTGCGGCGGCACCGAGTCTTGCAGCTGCTCCAGCTCCTGCGTGAACACCCGCGGCAAGAAGCCGCCCATGATGGAGAGCACCTGCCCGAGCTTGATGAACACGCCGCGCAGGCGCAGCATGCCGCGCAGCAGGCGCCCGGCGTTCTTCGCGTCGACGCGCTTTCGCCGCGCCGTTAGCCACGGTGGCAGGTGGCCGCGCTTTCCGAAGACGCGTCCGAGCCCGAGCTGGATCAGGTAGCTCACGAAGATCATCCCGAAGACGATCAGCGCGCGGACCAGGCGTACGGTGAGGAACATCGGGCGAGGGCTTCCCGCGCCGAGACTAGCTCACGCGCGAGGATCGTCGCGCGAACGGATTGCGGCCGGGAGGGGCGCAACGCGACGCTGCTCCGCGGCTGTCCGGGAGAGGTCTCGAAGCGCTGTCGTGCAGCAGGGGTGAAGCAGGGGTGAAGCAGGGGTGAAGCAAGCGCGACGCAAGCGCGACGCAAGGCCACGAGCGAGCCGTGGCGGGCGCCGGCGAGACGCGTCCCCTTTCCCTCGACGCTCGAGGGAAAGGGGTCCGGTGGCGAGATCAGCCGACCGCGTCTTTGATCGACTTGATGGCGCGCGCCCGGACGCTCTTCGACGCCGGCTTGGCCGCGAAGGTCATCGGAGCCTTGGTGAAGGGGTTCACGCCTTCGCGGGCCTTGGTGGCGGGCTTCTTGACGACGCGGAACTTGGCGAAGCCGGGCATGGTGAACATGCCGGTCTTCTTGAGCTCCTTGTACGCAATGTCCGCGATCGTATCGAGGATGGTCTTGACCTCTTTGCGCGAGATTTCGCCCACCTCCTGAACCACGGCGTTGATGAGCGCGCTCTTCGAGAGCGTGGTGGCCTTCTTTTCCGTCTTCTTCTGAGCCATGGATTGCCTCCGAATCGAGCGGGCCTGCTGGTCTCGCGTTGCCAGGGCGCTCCGACCTCGTGTTCTGGCGCGCATTGCCGCCCGTCGCGTACCGACGAACGGAACGACCCCCACGTCAACGCGGGGGTCTTGTGCCAGATCGAGGCTTTTTGCCGGAGCGCCTGCGAAACTTCCGCAGGCCCGTGTTTGAACGAGCGGAAGAAATCACATTCGCGGCCGCGATTCCACAACAGATTGCGATGGAAGGGCTACAAAAACCGGGTTTTTTCTGAGACGCCCGAGATTTCGCCGGCAATGCCGCGATCAAGGCAAAACAAACTGAACAAATTCAGTTGGTTGAAGATTTACCAAGGGGACCGGACAAATCGGGCAGCCGGCAGGTGTCCAGCGCCTGAATCTCGAGCTTCGGGTCGGGAGCCCTGAAAAAATCGAGGAAGAGCGTCACCTCGACGGCTCGCGGCTCCGCGCGCTGCACCACCGAACGGAGCACCGCGACGCAGAACTCGTGACGCTTCTCCAGCTTCGGTGCGTGGTCGGTGGCCGGCGAGAGGTAGTGCTCGAAGACCTCTTCGCTGAACGTCGTCTGGTGCGTCGCGACCGCGTCGGGGATCGAGATCCGCCGCTCGGCTCCGTCGCTCGTGCGCGCCACGATCGACGCCTCCGCGGGGACGACCGTCCCGGCTTGCAGCGACGACGAGAACATCGCGTTGCCGAGGAAGGGATACACGCCGCGACGCCGCACCGTCGGCGCCCACTGCGCTGCGCAGAGCGCGAACAGCAGCGCGACGCTCACGGTCCGCATCGCTGGTGAACGAGCGCTGCTCGGAGCGGGCGGCACGGCGGGCGCGACCTCGGACGCAACCGCGGGCGCGACCTCGGGCCCGCGGCTTTTGTTCTCCGTGCTCTTCGCGATGCGCGCCGCGAGCCACGCCCACGCCTCGTACGGGGTGAGGAAGAAGAGCACGCTCGGCAGCATGAACGTGAACGGCGTCACGCCCATCACGAAGCGGACGAGCTCGTGGAACGACCACGCGCTGAGCACGGCGATGCCGCGCAGGCGCGGATAGAAGATCACGAGCCCGTAGAAGGTCTCCCAGAGGACCACGACGACCCCGAGCCCGATCATGAGCCACAGCGGCCAGCTCGCGAGCACGACCGACAGCTCGCCCTTGCGCAGCGAGTGGCCTTGCAGGGTGACGCCGTTGAACCACCGCGGGCTTCCGTACAGGACCTTTTCGACGCCGGTCTGGACGTACACGGTGACGATCGCGAACACGGCCGCGAAGCGCACATAGGCGGCGTAGGTGGCGAGCGAGGCGAGCGGGGTCTTGTCGCGGAGCGCGCGCACGTAGCGGGTGATCGGGACGTAGGGCTCGGGGGCGAGCGCGAGCGACAGCAGGATCATGAAGACGACGTGGTTGTGAACGGAGTAGCCGACGGTCGAGTACCCGATCGACCACAGCAGCGCGTGGAGCACCGCGCCGACCGCCGAGGCGGCGCGGCCCATCACGCCCGCGATCGCGAGCGCGAGCGCGATGCGGTACGCCCACAGCAAGAGGGGCAAGCTGTCCGGTGGGATCACGAAGACGTCGACCCAGCGAAAGATGCCGACGGCGGGAGTCCATCGGACGCCGCGACGCAGGTACTCCGCGGCCAGCTCGATGTCGGGGGTGTTGCGCATCCACACGAGGAGGGCGACGTACCGCGCCGAGTCGAGCAGGACGGACGGCTCGCGCAACGCGAGCAGCGCGGAGATGCGGGCTCGGAGCGTCGCGCCGTAAGGCAAGCTGCGGCGCCACGCGAACGCCGCGTAGAACACGACCGTCAAGATCGAGAACGCGTAGGCGCCGAGCCTCTCGATGGGTGTGAACACCATGCCCGCCACGAGTAAATTACCGCGCATAGAGCCAGTAATGGAAGGACGCGAAACGGAAACCGACATCGCGCGAGGGTGACGCAAGCGGTGCGCCGTGGCGGTCGAGCGCCACGACATCGATGCGGGTGGGCTCGCCGCTGCCGGGCGGCAGGGTGATTTCCAGCTCGATCCAGGGCGATTTTGGCACGACCAGGGTGCCTGCCTGCTCCGCATTCGCGAAGACGCGCAGCATCATCGGCTGCTCGGCGCCGATGCGCATCACGAGCCGGGTGGGAACCGCGGCAGGGGCCGAGAGCCAGAAGGCATCGCGGGCCCGCGCGAGCCGACCGCCGTCCACCATGTCGCGAAACAAACCGCCGTCGAGCGCCCTTCCGCCGTCGCGCGCCCTTCCGCCGTCGCGCGCCCTTCCGCCGTCGCGCGCGGAGGCCTCGCTGCCGGCGAGAAGGTCGTGATCGCTCGTGATGTCGCGCGCGCTCACCACGTTGTCCGTCTCCCACCCGTCGCCGAGCTCGAAGCCGTGCGCCGCTTCCGATTCGAGATCGGCGACGTCGACCTCGTCCGCCAGCTTCTCGCCCTCGGGCAACAAAAGCGGCTCCGCGCCCGAGCCGAGCAGGGAGAAATCCGCGACGTACGCGGTCATGGTGTCGCCGCCGAGGATCGCCTGGTCGTGCACGGTCGCGTGGGTGAGCTCCAGCCCGAGCAGCGGGTCGCAGCCGAACCACTCGGGGTAGACGATGAAGTGCGTCGGCAGCGCTTGGCGGGGCAGCCGCTCGTAGTGCTCGAAGCGGGAGCCGGCGCCCGCGACCCACGCGTTCCCCTCGCTCTCGGTCGTCAGGCCGACGATGTCGAAGGTGCGCCGCTCGCCGAAGTAGGCGATGGCTCCGGTGTCGTTGACGCCGACGAGGGCGTCGCGCGGCAGCGCCGTCTGGACCCACTCGCCGAGCGTCACCTGCTGCTGATCGACGGCGCGCGCGCTCTGCGAGAGGTCGTCGATCGACGCCGGGAGCTGCGCGGCGAGGCGAGCCACGAGCCCGGCGCCGAGCGCGGGCGTCGCCATCTCGAGCGCGGGGCGAAGGCCCGCGAGGAGCTGGCCGACCTGGTGAAAGAGGCACGCGCACAGGACGAGACCGGCCGGAACGAAGGGCCAGGCGTAGCGCAGGCGGTTCCAGAGAAAGGTCTGGTACGAGCACGTCACGAGCACCGACAGGCCGAGCCCGAGCGTGAGGAGCACGGTCCACGGGGCGCGGCGGAACGAGCGCAGGCTCGCGATGGCGCCGAGGAAGATCACGAGCACGAGGCCCTTGGGCACGAAGATCCAGGTCCATTCGCCGCCGTCGAGCACGTCGAAGGCGAGCAACCGGGCGTGATGGCCGAGCTGCGCGAAGAGCCGCCCGGCGTCGTAATACGGATTGTAGAGGAGCCATTTCACCCGCGCCGTCGCCCCTGTCGGCTCGCCGGTCAGCCCGAAGAGCAACGCGGGGATGGCCAGGACGCCGAGGATCGGGAGCAAGGCGAGGGGGCGGCAGCGGCCGCCGCGCAGGACGATCGCGACCATGGCGAAGAGCGATGCGAGGACGCCCTCGGGGCGAACGAAGGGCGCGAGAAGACCGAGCGTCGCGAGCTGAACGAGGTGGGAGGAGTGGGGAGAGCGATCGCGATCGAGGGCCTCGGCGGCGAGGCGCGTGGTGCGGACGAGGATCCAGGCGAGGACCATGGTCTCCATGCCGCTCCAGGCGAACCAGGCGAAGGGACCGAAGGCGATGCACATGGCGCCTGCGAGGAGCGCGCCCGTGCCGTTCGTGAGGCGCCTGGCGAGGAGGGCGGTGTCCACGGCGACGCCCGCGTGCGCGATGGTCCCGAACGCCCACGCGACCCACACGAGCGACAGCCCGCGCACGCCCATCTTCCAGAACGGCGCGAGCAGCGCGGGCCACAGCAGGCTGGTGGCGCCCGTCGAGATCGCATCGCCCGTGTAGCGGAACGGCGCCCCCTCCGCGATGCGGCGCGCGAGCTGGAAATGGATGAACACGTCGTCGAGCGGAACGGCCGGGCGCCCGGCCTTCTCGAGGATCGCGCGGATGGCGAATGCGCCGACGAGCCCGCTCGCCACGAGGGCAACCGCCGGGGCGGCGCCGCCGCGCGCACGTCGCGAAGTCATCGCCGCGAGGCATAGCAGAAGGCACCATTGTCGTGACAACGTCGCGCGGTTTCGCTACGCCTCGCGCGCTCTCGATGGCCTTCCAACCGCGACCGAATCACCCCTACGCCCACGCCCCGCGCTTTCCCGAGGGGCAGGTGACGATCGACGAGCTCGTGGCCGGGACGGGCCCGTTCGAGATCGAGATTGGCCCGGGGCGCGGCGGCTTCCTCTTCGAGCGGAGCGAGGCGCGCCCCGACGTGCGCATCGTCGGGCTCGAGATCCGCCTGAAGTGGTCGGCGCTCGTCGACGAGCGCCTGAGGAAACAGGGCAAGGGCGCCCGGGCCCGCGCGCTCAACGTCGACGCGCGCGAGGCTCTGTCGCGGCTCGGGCCGGACGGCTCGGTGAGCGTCGTCTACCTGCACTTTCCCGATCCGTGGTGGAAGAAGCGGCACGAGAAGCGTCTGGTGATGGGGCCCGGCCTGCTCGACTCCATCGCCCGGCTGCTCGGTCCCGAGGGCGAGCTGTTCGTGCAGACCGACGTCGAAGAGCGCGCCGCGCAATACGAGGAGCAGATCGCCGCGCACGGCGCGTTCGAGCCCGCGGGCGACGCCGCCGGCTCGCCGCGCCTCGCCGAGAACCCCTACGAAGCGCGGAGCCCGCGCGAAAAACACGCGATCGCCGACGGGCTGCCGGTGCACCGCATGCGCTACCGCAAGCGCCGCGACGCCTGATCGCCGGCGGGCGGCACGCGCACCGCAAGCGCTACGGCAAGCGCCGAGACGAGCTCTTCACTCCGTGCAGAGGACCAGCGCCCAGCCGTCGAGCGTGCCTGTCTGTCCGCTGTTCTTGTCGCTGACCCGGAGGAACCACGCGCCGTTGGCTTGACCGGAGCTGGGGAGGCTCTGCTCGGGCTTGTAGCAGTCGTCGAACGGAGCGGCGCCCGCCGTCACGTTCACGGCGCAGCTCGAGTCGAACACCGTTTGCCCGTAATCGTCGCCGTCGTCGCCGTTGCCGGTCGTGAGGTTGCGAGGCGTGCCCGAGGGTGGGAACAGCGTCACGTCGAGGTCGGAGAGGCGCGGGTGGGTGATGTCGAGCATCAGCGCGACGTGCGTGATCGAGACCTCCTGCGGGACCTCGATGGGGTCCCACGCGCTGCCCGAGCTGTCGGGGATGTTCTTCGGCACGTTGACCGAGCGGTAGACCGCGATCGTCCCGCACTGGAGCGCCGGGAAATAGGCTGGCAGCACGCAGTCCGCGTCCTCGACGTCGATCCACGAGTCGCCGTCGTTGTCCACCCCGTCGAAGCAGAACGTCTCCTGTTTGGTGCAGGTGCTCGGCCCCCACGAGGTGCACTGGTACAGCGGCTCCACGTTGCACCACGACGAGCAGCCGTCGCCGCCCCCCTGGTTGCCGTCGTCGCACTCCTCGTCCCCCTTGACCGTCGCATCGCCACAGACCGGCGCGCACACGCTCGGCGTACCGGTGCAGCCGTAGCCGGCCTCGACGTTGCACGCCGAGGAGCAGCCGTCGTTGCTCGTCGGGTTGCCGTCGTCGCACTGCTCGCCGCCGTTCACCACGCCGTCG
>Ga0163144_10010350_pt1 | contig 19895 bp, 14 predicted proteins | sample OliLak19BULKMAT1_FD_123175 | JGI IMG/M metagenome (GOLD analysis project Ga0163144, IMG submission 123175) | Freshwater microbial mat bacterial communities from Lake Vanda, McMurdo Dry Valleys, Antarctica - Oligotrophic Lake LV.19.BULKMAT1 | ecosystem: Environmental > Aquatic > Freshwater >... | reverse complement strand
TCACGAAAAACGTTGCGATCACCAATCACCACACATGTGTCTTCGCCCTTGTAACTCAAATCTTGAGGCTCCCCCCCCAAGACAGCAAAAGGATGAATCACATTGGCCGATCCGAGAGTGATATTTCCTTCAAGAACAATATGCGAAATGAGTCGTGTGTTGTCACCCACTTTGGCCTTAGCGGAGATTCGACAAAAGGGTCCAATCTCTACGCCCACACCCAATTCGGCTCCGTCTTCAACAAGAGCGGTAGGATGAATGTTCACACTCTGACTCATGCTTTTTTCTCAATCATCTTGAGCCAGAAGGTGCCCTTGGAATGAAGAATAGAATCATCCTTAGAACGCACTTCAACACTCCAGTTTTGCAACGAAGAACGATTGGCTAGCTGAGTGCATCGAATACGCAATGTCGCTCCGGGCTCTACAGGATATTTAAATTTATAAGAGTCTACCGATACAAAAAGCCCTTCATCCAAAGGACCATCTTTCAATTCACCCAAGAAAACCCACATACAAGCTTGAGCTGCTGCTTCGGCCTGAATAACTCCGGGAAAAATAGGACGCTTCGGAAAGTGACCTCGAAACAAATCAAGATCAGCATCAACATCCAACTCCACCAAACCTTCTTTTCCAGACTCACTGCGCTCGATAAGACGAGACACCCAAAGAAAAGGATCACGATGAGGAAGGGTTCGTTCGGGTTTGTCTGAAATCATTTAAATTTCTCCTTTAAAGTTTTCTCGAGTCCCTTCAAACGTTCATAAATTTCGGGGAGCCGAGATTGAAGACTCGCAATTTTTAAAGCTTCGGCCATGGGTCGTGGTGGATAGCCCTTCACGTGAGCACCGTCTTCAAGAGGCGCACTGACGCCCGATTGGGCTCCGATAACAACATCACTTCCAATTTTTAGGTGACCTTTAGTCGCCACTAACCCTGCAAAGGTGCAGCGATCGCCTACGATGGTGGAGCCCGCAAGCCCCACATTGGCGCAAAACACGTTGTCGTTGCCAACTTCGCAATTGTGTCCGATGTGAATGTGACTGTCTAAGCAGCAATTGTCGCCCACTCGAGTCACGCCAAACACAGCACGATCCACACCAATGAAAGAAGCAAAGCGATTGTTCTTACCGATTTCCACATGCCCCACATGAAGACGTGATCTTCGATGAGGCGCCTTGGGATGATCAAAAAGTCCAAACCCTTGTCCACCGATCACATTGTGAGCCGCAAGATGAGTTCCCTCTCCAATAATACAATCATCAGAAATACGAGTGTGTGCACCAATGCGGCAATTCGCAGCAATCTTAACGCGTGCGCCGATGCGCACTCCCGCCTCTAAAATGGTACCTGCTCCGAATTCGCAATCAGGTCCAACCACGACGTTGTCTTCAGCGCGAACGTGTTTAGGGAGCGACGCACTCTTGCCAGTCCATTCGGGTTCATGACATTTGCGTAAAATAAAATCGAGAACGGCTTCTGGGTGTTGAGTCCAAAGCACAACTCCTTGAGCGTCTGGCGCTTTATCAGCCCGACGCTGAATATGTGCGATAAGAAATGCAAACTGGCGAGGCCATTTTAACTTGGTGCTCGCAGCGAGATAACCCCAAGAATCTTTTCCGAAACTAGCATCGGCAACCGACTTTAGGTTGCCAATCTTAGGCCAGCGGAAAGCGTTGATTTCTCTAGCGGTCACCGCTTCAAAATTTTGGTAATCGAAATCAAACTCAAAGCCTTGAGCTCGCAAATCAAGAAGGAGGGCTTCTAGGCTAGGCCTGCCTCCTCCTTGCAACCAATGATCCTCAAAAGTGGATCCCCACACAAAAGGTCCTTACTTCTTGTGTTTTTCGTCGTAGGCTCTGATGAGCTCTTCGGTGATATCGGTTTGGTTTGTAGAATAAAGCATCACTCCAGAGCTAGCTTCGAAAACCAAATCCAATTTACGTTTACGGCTCACTTCGGACACAAGAGCGCGAAGGCCTTCGATAATAGGACGAGTGAGATCGGCTTCTTTTTGTTGAAGCTCCATTTGTGATTTCTGTTGAAGTTCTTGAAGCTTGGCAATTTTTTCTTGAATGGCCATGCCTTTTTCTTGGCGAGCTTTTTCGCTCAACACTGCAGCTTTCTTTTGAAACTCTTCGTTGAGCTTTTGTGCTTCAGCTTGAAGTTTTTCGATTTCTTTACGTTTTGCTTCGACTTGTTTTTCAAGAGCAGCTTTGGCAGTTTTGCCTTGTTTCACTTCTTGCATTGCTTTTTGGAAGTTCACAACTCCGACGCTTATCTCGGCAGCTTGAGCTGCGAAGGAAAGACTAAGAACGCTTAGAAGTCCGAGTTTAATCATCTGTTTTTTCATTAAATTCTCCTGTGAGCTTTCCCTATGAGAAGCTGTGTATTTTTTAGCACTCTTACCCTTATTCTTACAGCCGCTATTACAAAAACTTGTTCTCACGGTACACGCTGGGTTGGCGAAGAAAAAAGGAAGCTTCCCATGACCTTTTTCTGGGTAGATTTGGGCGGGGTGCTAAATAAGCTCATACGGTCATGGGAAGCTTCCTTTTTTCTTCGCCAACCCAGCTCAACCTGTGGGGAAATTTTGTGAACATACACTCTCGGAGACGATGCTCTATGCGGGAAAATTTGGAGATTTTTGGGCACCGTGCCATAAGAAGTGGACCTGCTGACTCGTGTACGGAGATCGGTTTGGGGCTATTGGCCGTGGCGGCCTCTGAAGAATGTGGAGGCCCCCACCCTCCTATCCTCACAAGTCTACAGCTTTGGAATTAAAAAACACTTAGAAAGTCGGAGCAATAATGAAGTGGAATTCCACACCCTTATCAGGCTTCGATGGAGTCGTCGTCAAAGGATAGCCCCACTCAAAGCGAAGAGGTCCGAGCGGTGAGTACCAACGAATTCCCCAACCATAGTTAGCAAGGAGTGCCGGTGATCCAAAATTGTCGCCATCCCAAGCGTTACCTACGTCAAAAAAGAAAGCCAAGCGAATGTCGGCATCAGGAATGAGCGGAGTTTCAAGCTCGTTGATGTAGAGCAACTTTTTCGTTCCACCGAAAGTGTAGTTAAAAGCATTGGGGTTGATGGGAGTACCATCAGTTTTTGTGTCGCGAGTGTTTACGAGGTTTTTGGTGGGACCCACCGAAGACGATGGGTAACCACGCAAGGAGAACACACCCCCCATAACAAAACGTTCGGCATCAGGCACCGTCTCGTCGTTCATCGCGTTGGTCAAGACACCGTATTCAAGGTTGCTTCTATAAACGAGATCTCCCCACACCTTTTTGTAATAGCGTGCTGCAAAGTTAAACTTCTGGAACACACGTCCACCCAAACCAGCAAACTCTCCCGAAGCCGAAAAGTAATAACCATTGGAAGGATCGAGTCGGTTGTTTCGACGATCAAGAGTGATCGTGGAAGTGATCGAGCTAATATTAGCTTCAGCATCGAGCTGCGGATCTGTGAAAATGTTTGGATTGATCGGGTTCTGGAGTTTGTAGTGCTCGAACTTATAGGAACCGTAGAGATTCACGTCATCGTAAATCTCTCGACCCACTCGAAACGCTCCACCCTCGAGCTTTTGCTCGTAAGTAGAATAGGTTCCGCCGATTCCTGTTTTTTGAATGTAGAGATCCATACCCGCAAGCCATTCGCTATCGAAGACTTTGGGATCTGTGAATTGAAGGTTGAATGTTTGGTCATCCGAAGAGCTCAAGTTCAGGTTGAAACTCAACTGCTGACCGCGACCAAAAAGGTTGGCTTGCGAAATTTGCGCACCGAAAGAGAAGCCCACCGCATTGCCGTAACCCGCTTGCACAACAAGAGTGCCCGATGGTTTTTCTTCAACACGAATCTCCAAGTCCAACACGTTCGTGCTGCTCTCGGGAGAAGAGGTCAAGAAGTTCACGTCGTTGCCGAAGTAGCCCAAACGAAGAACACGTTCCAAACTCTTTTTGCGTTTGGTTGCGTTGTAGAGTTCGCCCTCTTTAAAGCGCAGCTCTCGACGAACAACTTTGTCGTGAGTTTTGGAGTTGCCAGACACGCTGATCTTGCCCCAATAAACTTTTTCGCCTTTTTCGATTTGAATGTCGAGACTCACTTTACGAGTCGCAGGATCAATCGAAGTGCGAGGAATCACGTTGGCGAAGGCATAGCCTTCGTCGCCATATTTATCAGTCAAAGCGAGAATCTGCTGCTGAAGAATGCCTGTTGAAAAAACAGCGCCTTCTTCCATTTCAAAACTCTTACGAAGCTCTTCCTCAGAGAAGAGCAAATCGCCTCCGAAAGTCACTTCACCTAGATAAAACTCTTCACCTTCGGTCACGTCCAAAACCACGTCGATGTAGCGACGGTCTTGGCTTAAGGTTACGCGCGGCTTGCCGAACTTGGCCTCGATGTAGCCTTCGTTTCCGTAGAAATAAGCAAGAGCTGCAAGGTCGCGCTCAAAAGCAGCTTCTCGGTAAGTGCCACCACTCGAAGCCCACGAAAACACGTGGCCCTCAGATGTGAGCATGATGCGTTTGAGATCGCCGGCAGGAAACACCTCGTTACCCATGAAAATGATTTTACGAACAATCACTTTCTCATTTTCGATGACTTGGACTCGAAGACGAACTTCGTTTTCACGTCCTGAGATAGTTTCAACTTTTGTTTCAGCACGGGCGAGGTAGTAGCCCTTTTCTTCGTACTTTTTAGCAATGGCTTCTTCACCAAGGCGGATTTTGTCCAAGCTCAAAACGTTAAAAGGCTTCAAGCCAGAAGCGTCTTGCAGGTCTTTCTCTTGGAACTCTTCGCTGCCCTCGTAAACAATTTCCGTCACAACAGGACGTTCTTTTACGATAACCGTGAGCACGCCCGCGTTTTCATCAAAACGAATGTCTTCAAAAAATCCGAGAGAAAAGATGTTGCGAATGTCAGAGGCCACACGAACTCTGGAAAGATTGTCTCCAGCTTTGATCGACATTTTTTCGAGGATCGCGTCGCTTTCAATGCGTTTGTTGCCTTCAACACGAACGCTGCGAATGGTCTGCGCAAGGACCGCCGGTGACAGCGCTTGCAAGAAGATTAAACACCCAATAATTACCCACACTCTGCGCTGCATTAAGGTCCGTTTCTCCTCAAAATTTTGGAGTGTGTCAAATACTTGACCCAACTAATCACGCAAGCTCCAGAGCAGTATTAAGGGTCGAGTTGACCCGATTTCAAACGCCAAGACTCCTTATAGAGCTTAGCCAGCTCTTCATCGTGAGTTACGCTGAGAATAGTGGTGCCCATTTCGGTGTTCACCTTCTTGAGAACCCCCATAATCTCCAGAGAACGCTCTCTGTCCAAGTTTCCTGTCACTTCATCGGTCAGAAGCAATCGAGGGTTGTTGATGAGAGAACGGGCTAACGCAACGCGTTGCTGCTCGCCTCCTGACAACTGCCAAGGGAATGATTTCAACTTGTGAGAAAGCCCCATCCAATCCAAAAGTTCACGCGCCCGAGCACCTCGCTCCTCCCCCATGATCGAAGCAGGCAAAGACACATTTTCTTCTGCACTCAACTCAGGAATCAAATGGTGAAACTGAAAAACAAAACCCATCTTCTCCAAACGGAATCGCGACTTCGCCTCATCAGAAAGCGGCCCCAGAGATTCGCCTTCAAATAAAATTTCTCCAGAGTCCCAATGCTCCAAGAGACCCAAGCAGTGAAGCAGTGTGGATTTACCAGAACCCGAGGCCCCCAGAAGTGCTACAAAATTGCCCTTCTCCAAACTGAGCGTGATTCCCTTCAACACATCGAGAGTTTCTCCACCTTGAGTGAAGTGCTTTCGAAGATCTTTTGATTCTAACAAAACAGAACTCATTTTTATCCTTTCAAGAGCGGTGGCGAAGCGTGTCCAAAAAGGGAGTTTTCATCAAACTCAACCCCATAAAGAACGACAAGAACCACGAAGCAAAAACCCCAAACGCAAAAACCATCATTTGCTCTTTCCAAACAAAGGTCAGCGGCAACATTTTCAAATTATAAATTTCACTCGGCAGCTGAGCGATAGGGAGACGCTGCAGAACCCAGCCCATCCCCTGCGCAAGAAACAATCCCACCACCGAAGCCACAAAACCCATCAGGGTGCCCTGAATCAAAATCCAACCTAAAAGCTGAGAGCGCGACAAGCCCACAGCTCTGAGCACTGCAATTTCTCGATCTCGTTCCAGAAACAAAACCACCAATGCCGCCGCGATATTAAGCGCGGCCACCAAACACAAAAGCCCAAGGACCAAAGCCAAAACCATTTTATCGAGACCTATCGATCCAAATAAATTTTTTCTCTGCTCAGACCAAGTTCTTAAAAATGGCGAAGAGTCGACATCGCTTTTTAAAAGATTTTGGTCATACTGCGTCTTCCAACTGTCGAGTGCCGAGGTGTCGGAAGGATTGTGAAACTGCCTCGGGAAAAAATATCGAATCCCATGAGCATCGCCCAAGCGAGTGGCATAAGCCTCGGGGTCGCGTTTTAGAATTTCATCACGAAGTGCGCCTTCGTCCACATGAACCCAACGCGATTCCAATTCGTAAATGCCCAATTCCTTCAAAGCAATCACGCGCACATTCAAAGCGCCCTTGATCACACCAGGTAAAAGCATACGCACTTTTTCGCCCTCTTTGATTTTCAAAGAATCAGCGAGGGCTTTTCCAAGTTCAATGGGAACCAGTTGATCGTCTTGATCGTCGGAATTAGATTGTTCATGAGACCGCGAAACAGGAGCCCTAAGATCGGCATCCATAAATTCTTTTAGTGAAGGAAAACGACGAGTGGCTTCAAGCTTTACACCGCGTCCGCCTTGCGACCCCACAATCAAAGCAGGAGCGGCCCAAAAAATTTCCACAGCAGAAGCTCCGTCGGGCGCCTGCCCCACGCGCTTCTGCAAGTCGTCATAGGAAAGCCAAGCGTTTTGATGAAGAAGATCGCCACCCTGATCAGAAACAAATTCTGCAAGCTTCCACTCGAAACCAGAAACAATGGAGAGCGTTAGAGACAAAGCAGCCAAACCGCCCGCGAGACCCAACATAGCAATACGAACCGAATGCCCCACCAAAGCCTGCTTGGCCCGAGGGGTGCGTGATTTTAAATTCAAAAGCCACAAGGCACTGAGCTTCCACCAAGCCCGTGGCAAAAAGAACTTGCTCTTTAAGCTCATTTTTCCTTTTTCAATTGTGGGAAAAGAATAACGTCACGAATACTGTCCGAATTCGTCAACATCATCGCCAAGCGATCGATACCAATTCCTTCACCTGCTGTAGGAGGGAGTCCATACTCAAGAGCCGTGATGTAGTCGGCATCGTAGTCAGTCGCCTCATCATTGCCCGCATCTTTTTCCGCAAGTTGCGCGAGAAAACGCTCTTTTTGATCATCAGGATCATTAAGCTCGTTGAATCCGTTAGCGAGTTCCTGTCCGCAAACAAAAAACTCGAATCGCTCAGTAACATCAAAACCTTTTGAAGATTTCTCAGGAGCTCTTCGAGCCAAGGGAGAAACCTCAACAGGATAACCTGTAACGAAAGTAGGTTGAATCAGCTGCTTTTCACAATCTTCTTCGAAGATCATCGTCAGGAGAGATCCCATACCCTCACGACCTGTCATTTTCGCGCCACGCTCTTTGAGATAAGTGCGCATTTCAGCTTCATTCGCTAGTGACCCCTTGAATCCAGACATTGTAAGAACCGCATTCTCCATAGAGATGCGAGTCCACGGACTTCCAAGATTGAGCTTCTGCCCCATCCATTCGATCTCATGCGTGCCATGTAGGTCATGACAAATACCTTTAATCATTTCTTCGGTCATGTTCATGAGATCATCATAAGTCGAATAAGCCATGTAGAACTCAAGCATGGTGAACTCAGGGTTGTGACGAATACTCATTCCTTCGTTTCGGAAGTTGCGGTTGATTTCAAACACCCGCTCGAAACCTCCCACAACAAGACGTTTCAAATAAAGCTCAGGAGCAATACGAAGAAACAGCTCCATATCCAGAGTGTTGTGGTGAGTGCGAAAAGGTTTAGCTGTCGCCCCTCCGACCAAAGAATGCATCATGGGGGTTTCCACCTCCATGAAGTCACGAGCTAGAAAATACTCACGCACTTTCTGCACAATCTTAGAACGCTGTTTAAAAGTTTCGCGAGTTTCATCATTGGCAATCAAATCCAAATAACGACGACGATACTTTTCCTCGACATCAGTAAGCCCATGAAATTTTTCAGGAGGCGCATGCAAACACTTAGAAAGAATTTGAAGAGATTTGGCTTCAAGAGTGAGTTCGCCAGTTTTAGTGCGGAAAAGCTCCCCCGTGACTTTAATAATGTCGCCCAAATCGAGCTTTTTCCAATGCGCAAACTCAGCTTCAGACAAATGATCTTTAGCCATAAAGATCTGCATCGTTTCCGAGCGGTCTTTGATTTTTACAAAACCCGATTTACCAAATGAGCGGTAAAGAGAAATGCGTCCCGCCAATGTGAAAGTGCCCGCAGCACGAAGCTTGGCTTCGTCGGTCTCTTCTACGTATTTGGCATGCACCTCAGCCGCTGTATTTTCCACATGAACACCGTGAGGATAAGCCAAGCCACCTTCGCGAAGCGCTGTGAGCTTTTCTCTGCGAACCTTGCTTTGCTCTGACATTGCGCTTTCAATTATGGGTGCATTTTTATCTGATGCCATGTGGCAATGATTTAGTCTTTTGCGCCCCACTCGACAAGCACCCCACCCTAAAAAGCTGAATTGCTCCTGAATAATGTCTCAGAATGAGCGATAATGAGCGGCGCAATGAAAACAAGATCATTTAGCCCTATCCTCAGCATCACTCTTTTAAGCCTTAGCCTAAGCGCCTGTGTTTCACTCCCCGGAAGTGATGAAAAAGCTTTTATTCTCCTATCTCGATCCCAAGAAAAAAAAATGGGCGAAGACGCCTATCGGGATATCAAAAAAACTGAAAAAATATCACGCAACAAAAAATGGAATGCCGTTCTTCAACGAGTCGGTAAACGCATTGCTGCCGTAGCTCCAGTGAGCGACTTCAATTGGGAATTCACCCTCATCGAGAGCAAAGAGATGAACGCTTTTTGTTTGCCGGGTGGAAAGGTTGCCTTCTACGAAGGCATCATTCCCATTCTTGAAAACGAAGCCGCCATGGCTATTGTTATGGGACACGAAGTGGCTCACGCGGTTCTGCGCCACGGAGCTCAACGCGTGTCGCAAGGCTTGGCCACCCAAGCGGGCCTCATTCTCGTCGATCAAACAGTTCTACAAAATTCTGAAAACCGTGGACTCATTATGGCTGGTCTCGGGCTCGGCGCCCAAGTGGGAGTCATGCTCCCCTTCTCTCGTTCCCATGAAAGCCAAGCCGATGAATTTGGACTTAAATATGCAGCTAAGGCTGGCTATGACCCTGCTGAAGGGGCTCGTTTTTGGCAACGATTTTCCAAAGCCACTTCGGGCGGAGGCACACCCGCATTCCTTTCCACTCACCCTTCGAGTACAAGTCGCATCGAGAATCTCAAACAGCTAAACAAGCAGCTCGAAGGCGAGTATGAAAAGTCGGCCCAATACGGCCTCGGAGAGTCCCTTTAAAGCCCCTCCAGAATCGAACGATCGTTTAAATTTCGCAGACTTCGGCCCCAAAACTAAGGCCCCACTTGATAGTTAGACAACTTGCGCCTAGATTTGGCCGACTATGGCAACACTCCAAGAAAAAGCTGATCAAGAATTTCTCGAAGACTACCAAGTCAGCAATGAACGCGCACAAGGTATTCGCGAGCAAGTGGCTCGTCTCAAAGATGAAAACTGGATGGACACATTCCGCACACTCGCAAAAGAGCTTGGCGAAGATTACGTCGAAAGCGCTGAAGGCGAAAGTCTTCCCCTCCCCGGATTCATTCAAAAGGGCGAAACCCCTCGTATCTTCACAGCACCTCAAGGCCATGCTGCTGCAGGCCTGCGCATCGCCCTCCAAAATGCCGATCTCAAAGTGCTTCACAACGAAGACCTTCTCGTGGAACTCACATTCCTCCCTAAAGATGGCGAATACGTGGTCTTTTATCTAGATGAAAACCGCCTCCCCGAAATTCGCGCGTGGGTGGAAAGCCTCGAAGAAATCATCAAGTCAGCAAAGGCAGTGAAAACTCAACGCCAAGCTGAATGGGCCAAACGTTTTAAGAAATAAGAATTTGTCCCGAGACTTAGAATCTCAAACAAAAAAGGGCTGGTTTGAAAAAACCAGCCCTTTTTTTATTCTAAAATAAGACCCTAAGAACAGCTTAAAGGGGCGCTCTTCCCGAGTTGCCGAAAAAGAGCAAACACTCAGTTTGGCCTGCGTTGTCGCCCTTAAGCGACTTTTCGCATTTTGAAATGTCAGTAAGCTCCATAGCCGAACTAAACACTGCGGGCTCTTCACCAAAAATCACACGTTGATACTTGCTAGTTTCAGAGTAGACCGCACTCGCGGTGCCCGAAGCACGACGCCCTCGATTGGCAATCAACTCCTCTTCAGTAAGTGAATAGCGATCTCCGTTGAGAGCACGACCCGTTTTAAAGCGTTCCATAAGGTTTACCGCAGGATCTCCCGAACAAACCAAATAATATTTCTTTTTGCGCTTCTCCATGCGAGCATTCCGCAAGCAATAACGGAATGATTGATAAAGAACGGGTCCAATTACATTAGACTCTCGCTGAAGCTTGTATCCAACACCTTCGCTGATCGCAAAAAGAGTCCAGCAATAGACATCTTCAAGTCTCGCCTGTCCTGAGGAATTTTCGAGATACTCAGCGTAACAAGCAACTTGAGTGCTTGTGAATTGGTAATCACTCAGCAAGAAAAGGCTCACTTTGTAGCGGCCCGAATCCCACAATTGAGTGAGCTGCTTGAGATTGCGAGGATCACGATTGGAGCCCACGGCATACATGTCTCGAGCAATGGCCCAAAGAAGGTTTTCGGCATCCTCACCAATACACTTCAAGCCCGTCTTAAGATCGCGATCATTACCCCACACAGTTTGGCCTTGGTAATTTGAAAAGGAAAGAATGACATCGTCGTTTTTGAGATCTTGGCAGGCCGACATGGCGCCTTTGAGACTATTATCGCGTGGCTCAAACCCATCAGAGGCTGCTTGCGCACCCAAACTCACAGCCAAAACCAAATAGGCAATTTTCTTAGAAAATGGAAACATATGAAACTACTACTCTAGCACCCTACTAACACGGCGCATTGTATCAGAGACCCCAAACTATATCAAGGAAAAAGCCTCAAGATGACACTAGAAGATCTCTACACGGTCCCCAGGCAGGAGACCTCCACCCGATTGGATGAACCCAATCGAACCATCAAGGCCAAAATATTCCACCACTTTGGCCGTGCCTTTCACGCGTCCAGGAGCTTGGCCGATAAAACGACCTGACTGAGGATCGTGCACGTCCCGAGGGTTTTCGACAACTTTTAGGATGTCCCCGATACGGATCCCCGAGCTGCGGCCCGCATTGATATAGACTCGAGAGCCTTCCATCTTAAGAATCCGACCTGACCAACCCACTTTTGTAGAATGGGGGTTCATGTCCTTGAGGACCCAAAGAGCCATGCTCTCAGCAATGGACTTCACTTTCTTTTCTGGCTCCGAAAGTCCCGAAGAGAATCCGAAAATATCGGAACGAGTTTCTGTGTAGTGTTTCTTACGAGTTCCTGAAACCAGAATGCGGCTTGTGCCTGCATCGACCAATTCCCATTTGAACGAGATATCGAGTTTAATTTCGCGCGACTGAATCAGCCCTTGGGGATCCTTTTTTTCTTCGATATCAATCTGGAAAATATCGCCCCTCAAATAACCCGCTATGCCTGAACCGCGCCCCACCTTGGAGACCTCTTCTGTGGGGGAGGAAGAATCAATCTGTAAATCTTGTAAAGTGGTTTGATCCGCCACAATGGGCACATAAGCACTGTTTTCATCGTTGAGAATCACTTCGGCAATCGCCTCGCGAAATGTTTTTCTAAAATCAATAGTGTTCAGAGCTTCTGGGATAGGAGCGGAAACACGAAAATCTAAAATCCAAATGCGTTTTTTTAATCCCTCAATTTTAGGGATTGAGGGATCAGACTCATCTGCTTTTCGAGAAACACGTTTTACAGGAGAAGGATCGTCACGACGAACGGGATTCATGCAGGAACTCAAAACAAAAGCGGCTAAAACAAAACCTAAATTCTTCACAAGATCAGTTTAAGTCGAAAGCCCTCAAAAGGAAACTTAGAGAAAAGGGATCTAGTTGTGCTGGGCTTCGATTTGAATAGCGCCCGGGAGCGCAATGATCTGTTCCAGCTCTTGCTTGAGGTTAGGTCCCCAATGAACGTGATAATCAGGCCCTAGATCGAGCTGAGTGGTGAAAAGACCCGACTTCAACACATTGAGTGTGACGGGAATATGGCCCTTATGCTTACGGAGAATATCAGCCATTTCCGTGTATAAACTCTCTACCGAAAACTTGCCTTCGACACGATCCAGATGAATACCAATCTTGACCAAGGAGGGCAGCTTATCCTCAACCTTGCTCAGGTCCTCTACGGACATGGCACCGCCCACACTCACCTTTCCACAAAGTAGTTTGGGTTTGTCTTCTTCAAAATCGAGTTCAGCGCGGACCAGCAAAGGCGATCCACTCTTAAAGAGGGCGGAAAATTCTTTGTAATGTTCGGGAAACGAAATCAACTCGATCTGACCCGTGGGATCCTCAAGCTTAATAATTCCCATGTTCTCGCCCGCCATGCGTCCACGTTTTACGCGAACCTCGCGCAACTCGCTCACCAAACAGGCAATCGTCACGATGGCTTTTGGGTTCTGTTCTGCGAGATCAAAAATGGGACGAGCCCCAGCGATCACCGCACGCTCCAAGTATTTATCGAGTGGCGAACCGCTCACATAAACGCCGAGCAAAGTTTTTTCCCAGCTCAACATTTCTCGTTCAGTCACCACCAAGGATTCGCCGAAGCCCGGTCCCTTGTTGTTTGAACGAGGAGTTTCGGCAAGACCGAAAAGAGATTCTTGGCCAGCCGCTTTTTCTTCAGCAATTTTTGCGGCCCACTCGACAGCTTTTTCAACTGTGCCCAAGTAGAGACCACGCAATTCGCGAGCCGACATGGGATTGGGCCCTTTTGTTCCTAAGGAATCAAAGGCTCCTGTTTGAATCAGGCATTCGAGAGTTCTCTTGTTGACCTTCTTCAAATTCACACGAGTCAAGAAATCGAAAAGATCTTTAAAGTGACCTTGTCCATCTTCACGAGCGGTGATGATTTCACCGACGGCACTCTCGCCTACGTTTTTAATAGCCGACAATCCAAAACGCACCACGCCTTCGCCCACAACTGCGAAATCACTTTGTGATTCGTTCACGTCGGGGGGAAGAACTTGAATTTTACGTTTTCTGGCGTCTTGGATGTAGCGAGAGAGTTTGTCGGTGTCGCCTTTTTCAATAGTGAGCAAGGCGGTGAAGAATTCGGTGGGATAAACTGATTTTAGGTAGGCGGTTTGTGCCGCAAGCAAAGCGTAAGCGTAGGTGTGTGATTTGTTGAAACCGTAGCCTGCAAACTTTTCGATCAAATCAAAAAGTTCTCCTGCCTTTGCGGCCGGATAACCATTGGCCACAGAGCCATCCACGAAAGTGGCGCGCTGGGCTTCCATTTCCTCTTGGTTTTTCTTACCCATCGCTCGGCGCAAAAGGTCGGCGCCACCAAGGGTGTAACCCGCGATCACCTTCGCAAGCTCCTGCACCTGCTCTTGGTAAACAATAACCCCATAAGTCTCGTTCAAGACTTCGTTCATTTTGGGGAACATCACCTCTACTGAAGCTTTGCCTTGTTTACGGTTGATGTAATCGTCGACCATGCCCGCTTCCAAAGGACCCGGACGGAAGAGCGCGGCAATAGCGGAAATGTCGGCGAAACGGTCGGGCTTCATGCGAATACACAAATTTTGCATACCGCCCGATTCCAACTGGAACACACCAAGAGTGTCGCCGCGAGCTACGAGTTCGTAGATGCGAGGATCGTGAATGGGAATGTTTTGATAATTAAGAGTTTTAGATTCGGGCTCTACGCGTTTGTTCACCCAGCGACAGGCCAAATGCATCAGGTCGAGGGTGACGAGTCCCAAGAAATCGAATTTTACGAGGCCGGCCTCCTCGCTCATCTTCATGTCCCACTGACAGATGAGGTTGCCGTTGACGTCTTTTGAAACTGGGGAAAGATTGACGAGAGGCTGGCCCGCAATGATCACACCCGCAGCGTGAACACCTGCTTGACGAAGTGCACCCTCAATGCGCATTCCGATGTCGATGGTTTGTTTGACCTTCGGATTTTCTTCAGCAACCTGACGCAGCTCTTCCACTTCTTCAAGCGATTCTTGAATCGTGAGTGGCTTCATCTGAACGGAGGGAATGAGTTTGGTGATGCGATTGGTTTCGCTGAAGCTCAAGCCCAAAACGCGGCCTACGTCTTTAATCGCGTTTTTGGATTGTTCCTTCGCAAAGGTGATGATCTGACAAACGCGATCCAAGCCATATTTTTCTGCCACATAACGAATCACTTCGTGACGGCGCTCTTGGCAAAAGTCGATGTCGAAGTCGGGCATCGAAACACGTTCTGGATTTAGGAAACGTTCAAAGAGCAAACCGTATTCGATAGGGTCGAGGTCGGTGATATTAAGCACCCACGCACAGAGAGAGCCCGCACCTGATCCACGCCCTGGACCTACGGGAATGTCGCTATTCTTAGCCCACGTTACAAAGTCCGATACGATGAGATAGTAGCCCGCGAAACCCATCGTTAAAATGATGTTCATCTCGTAGTCGAGACGTTCCCAATAAGGTTTTTCTTTTTCTTCTCCCGAAATGCCGACCTGCTTGAGACGCATTTTGAGCCCGTCTGCACAATCAGAACGGAAGTTTTCATCGGAGGATGCGAAACCCTCCTTTTTGAAGTCGGGCAAATGATAAATACGTTTCCCGTCTTTGTCGGAAAAATTCATTTTCACATTGCAGCGGTCAGCAATGAGTAGAGTGTTGTCGATGGCTTCGGGCATGTGCGAAAAGGCTTCGCGCATTTCCTCAGGTGTTTTCACATAGAACTCTTGAGAGACCAGCGACGAGCGCGGGTTCTCTTCAAGATTGATCTTTTGATCGACCATCATCCAGATTTCGTGAGCGAAAGAATCTTCACGAATCATGTAGTGAGCATCGCAAGTGGCTACAATAGGAAGGCCTTTGCTTTTGCCCCAGTGAATGAGCTGCTCGTTGCACTTCATCTGCGGGCTCAAGCCGCTGTCTTGCAATTCCAAGAACAATCGCTCGGGACCGAACACTTTCGCCATTTGGTCGAGAGCTTTGAGAGCCTCTTGCGGTTGATCCTGAAGAAGAAAAGAGTTGAGCACACCTTTCATTCCGCCCGTAAGCGCAATGAGGCCTTGCGAATTTTTTAGAATCACATCGAGTGGCAATTGAGGACGAAGCTCACCTTCTTGGAATCCGTATTCGGTGTGAGCTAGCGATGAAAGGCGGCAAAGATTCCAAAACCCTTCGTTGGTTTCAGCAATCAAAACCATGTGGCGCAAGAGCGGACCTGTTCCGCTAATCGTCACACCGATTTCCATTCCATAAATGGGTTTTACTTTTCCTTCGGCTTTTGATTTGCAAGCTTTCTGCACATAAAGCGCGCCGTAAAGATTGCCCCAATCGGTAACTGCGACTGCGGGCATGCCAAGTTCTGCAACGTGTGGAATCAACTTATCGATCTTGATCAAACTCTGCGAGAGCGAAAACTCAGAATGAAGATGCAGATGAACGAACGACACAGTGGCGGTAATAAAGCCACTTGCATGTCCAATGGCAAGCCTTAGCTGGAGGGGACAGCGACAATTTAGAGTATCAGTATCCACGCTCTTAGGTAGCGGGTATCCTTTAGCAAACGCGTTGGCGTTGTGGCGCTGAGCGTTATTTAACCCGCTACCTAAGAGCGTGGATCCGAAACGTTCCAACAAAAGTCTCCTTAGTGAAATAAATGCCATTTGACCCTAACCCCAGCTCCGGTCGAAGGTCTGCCCCAGAACGTCAAACGTATCTATGCGTTTAGCTTCTTCTGGATGTTTCTTGTGCTCATCCCCACCATCGTTCCGTATTTTCTTAATTTGGGACTGAGCATGAGAGATGTGTTTCAGCTTCAGGCGTTCTATGGCGCGTGCGTAGTTCTCTTTGAGATCCCAACCGGCTACGTCAGCGACATTCTCAGCCGAAGGGTTGCTCGCAGCCCTCTCCTTTGCTCATGTGCTCTGGATGCACGCTCTGATTTCTTGGGTGCCCTTTGTGATTGCTATTGGAATCTCTCTGGCCCATTTTGGTTGGCTTTGGGCGGGATACAATCTTTTTGTCGGCCTCGTATCGCGAAATGTGCATCGCTGGGAAAAACGATTTGGTCCGGCAAAACTTCTTTGGGTTTTAGGAATCACTCCCGTATTGGGCTATCTGCTCATGGGAGTTTTTGGCAGCTGGCTCGGCATTGTCGCTGGTCTTTTGATTTGTGGAAGTCGAGGTATCACTCAAGTGCTTCTTAGAGATGCCTTCAACTGGCGCATTTCGAGTCACTTCCGCGCCACCGCCAACTCGATTCAGAGCATGGTTTCGAATGGGATTTGCAATTGTTGCCCCCTTCGTTGGATGGCTCATCGACGTAAAAGGATTGAACTGGACTTTCTATATGCTTGCGCCCCTCTTCACCCTTTGTATCTTTGTATTTCTGATTCCCATCATTCGCATGGTGAAGAAAATTCACCCCGAACCCATTCCTGCCAATCCTCCCGTGTGAGCTTCTAAAAAAATAACTCGGCGAGGCATGCGCAGTTGGTGCCCTGCTAGATGCGCTCGCCGAGTTATTTTTTTAGAAGCTCACACGGGAGTGCGCCTGACAATATAGGTGGAATAGGTTCCTCAATTCGGACTGCCCCAACTTTAGGCTTCCTGTGTTTTCCTGTTTTTGAAAAAACAGGAAATGATTGCTGCGAGGGAATAGAATTCGACGATGTTGATTATGAAATTTTTCCAATAGAAGCCTGTGCCCATCACATCGCCCGAGTATTGATCTCCCCAAAATATTGGAAGACCTAATCCATTGGCATCGTTTCTTCCGCAGACAATACCGGTGGGGCCCATGCTGCATATCTCTGCGGTTTTGGGAATGAAATAGGTCAATCCCATAAATAGCATCATAAGCAAGACCTTGGCCCAGGTGAACTTTAGGAAGCTTTTTAAAAAATTATTTGCTCTTAGGTACACATTCGCATCATAAATCTAATTTTAAATATGACAATAAAATAACATCGCTTGTATTGTGTTTGACAAGGCGATTTACGAATCCTAATAAATACCCATGAATCGCAGAAAGCAGCAAGATCTCTTCCCCGAAGTCTTGAAAACGGCTCGCGCTGGATTTGGTGGAGCTAAAACTTCAACTGCAAATCCAACAAAGGCCCGCCCTTTCGCTCGCAACTCGCCTGTGCATGTGGTTCTTCGCTCTGAAATCGCTCAAGGAAAACTTTCTCTCTGGAATCACGATCGCGAGATTCAAAAAATTCTTCATGCAGAGTCTCAACGTGTAGGAGCCAGCCTGATGGAGCTTGCTAATAGCGGCAACCACATTCACTTGGTGATCCGCTTTCCAAGCTCTAAGGCTCAAAAGCGATTTCTGAGAGCCTCGACAGGCCTCATAGCAAGACTGGTTTTAGGAGCTAAAAAGTCACTCCGTCGACTCAAAGAAGGTGAATCTTTTTGGGCAGGGCGCCCCTTCTCTCGCATCGTAGGATGGCAAAGGCGCCCCCTCAGCACCTTAAGACACTATCTCGCCATCAACTCCCAAGAGCAGCTTTACAGAGGCCCCTCAACAGATCGAAGAGCTCAAGCTCGGGTCGCGCTAGAGCGGCTCGAAAGCTTGGGCCTTCTAAGCTTTCGTGGATTCTAAGTTTTAGAAATTCCAACTCCACCCCGCTATTGGCAAATTTCTATTCGTGTTCCTACATTTACGTTGTCATAGAACTTATTGATATCGGAGAGAGCAAGTGCAATGCAGCCGAGAGTCCAATCGCTCTGGGTACCGTCGGTACATCCTGGAGGGGGCCCATGCACCATAATGTCTCCTCCCGTGGGCACGCCCAACTGCAGGGAGTTCTTTTTGTCTTCGGCATCGGGATAAGAAACTCGAAGTGATTTATGAAAACGGCTCGCGGGATGACGGTAAGTGATTTTGATCTTCCTTCAGGGGTTTTGCCATCACCCTGCTGAGTCTTATGACCTTTGGGACTGAACCCCAGCGCAGCACGAGTGCTAAGAATAAATTTTCCCTGCTTCCAGAAATAAATCTTTCGTTTCTGCTTTAGGACGAGAATCAAATCGTCTTGCGGAATATTTTTTCCGCCCTTCATTTCCTCAACTTTGTTACAAAACTGAGTGGGTTGTGCTGACCAAGCTTGCGGTAGCAAAAGAAGGCAAACCGACAGTACGATGAGCAGCCAAAGGATGTTGCGAGTGTCCAGTGTTTTCACAGATTCAATACTAATGAGAACAAGGCTTCTCTATCAGTAGCAAAAAGGCTCCAAAAACAGCAGAACGCACGAGTCGTGCGCCTTAGCCCAAACTCCAAAAACAAAAAGCCTTATGCTTATTAGGCATTAGGCTTTTAAGAGTAGTTTTAGATTCAATCTCTAAACGAGATTAACTGCCGCGCGGCTTGAAGACCCAAGGCCATTCCACTTCAGCTTTGGAGCCTTGTGCAGGAGATGGGAATCTCCAATCCTTCAGAGAACCAGCGATGCAATTCGCAAGCGAAGCTGCACCCGTCGTGTTTTCCTTAACTCGTGCACCGTCCACAAGACCGCCGTCCACAATAGTCCATTTCATAGTGACTTTGCCGTTCAGTCCGGGATTGCGTTTTAGCTCTTGATCGTAGCAATAACGAATTTCATTTCGGTGCGCGTTCACAACCCGTTCAATCTCTTCACGAGAAAGCGAACCAAGAACGTAAACATTCATACTTTCAGTTGAGATGGCCGTTTCTCCTTTTCCAGGAAGAGAGCCTGCTCCTTGTCCTTGAGCGCCACCGCTGAATCCAGAAGTGCCCAAGCCGCCCACACCTACAGCTGTGCCGCCGCCGGCTTTACCGCCACCCTGCAAACCTGATCCGCCAGTTCCTGCTGAGGATCCTGTCGATCCGCCCACACCTGAGAAGGCCTCATTGAGAGACTCCTGCCCCGAAGCGCGTGCAACTTTTTGTGAGATGCCTGAGTTTTTGAGTGTCGAAAGAATACTTTCAGATGGAGTTTCTACGGGTTTAGGATTGGGTTTCTTGCGAGGTGTGCGAGTGGTTTTGTTGGTCACGCCCGCTGTCTTGGTCGACGTGGTTGAACCTCGTTTTCCTTCTTCACCTTTTTCGCGTGCACCTGCCCCCTCATTGCCGCCCGCTTTAGCTTCAGTTTTAACTTCCTGAGCGTTAGGGGTGCTTTGTCCCGTTTGTGCTTTTTCACCTACGACTGCAGGTTTGGCCTGAGCTTTGTAGGTTTGCACGATCACCTTACGGAAACGTTCTGGAAACTCTTTAACTCGCCCCTCAATCGGCGCCTTATAAAGACCTGCAAGTACCATCGCTGCCAAACCAAGAACTGAGAATAAAATTTGAAGGAACCAAAAGAGTTTGCCTTGATCAAAAATGGCATCTCTACGAATAGCGGGCGGTTTACCCACAAACATAAAGAAGAAATGAACACTGCCCACTTGAATCTTAGCAATGTCATCACGTGAAATTTCTACACTCGGAGGAATAGCACTTTCAGCGCCTTGCTC
>Ga0163144_10010349_pt1 | contig 19895 bp, 17 predicted proteins | sample OliLak19BULKMAT1_FD_123175 | JGI IMG/M metagenome (GOLD analysis project Ga0163144, IMG submission 123175) | Freshwater microbial mat bacterial communities from Lake Vanda, McMurdo Dry Valleys, Antarctica - Oligotrophic Lake LV.19.BULKMAT1 | ecosystem: Environmental > Aquatic > Freshwater >... | reverse complement strand
TGTGGCGTGGATCATCGCCGACCGCATCGGCAACGCCGAGCAGAGGGCCATGGCCTATGCGGAGGCGTGCGCCGCTGCTGCGGCGTATCAGGCCGTGTCGGAGGCGCATGCCTCAGACATCGAGGTCATCGTAAAGGCGGCAGAAGCGGAATACGACACCGCTTGGGCCATGGCCATTGCGGGCGCGGGTGAGACGTTTGCCGCCTGGGAGCCGGTGGAGGCGGCGCGCGAGGCGCGCGAGGCGCACTATGCCGCGTATGAGGCACATGCGGATGCCGAGTTGGGTATCGCCCAAGCGGCAGCGGATGCGATCCTCGCTGCGGCAGCCGCGCCGTAGAAGCGGCTGCCGCAACAGCGAGCGTTTACTGTCTCCATCTGGCGTCCGGGCCGGGTGGGGCAGGCGGACTGGAGTGGTCGCGTTCACGATTGTTTACGCGCTCACACCGCCTGCCGCGGACGTTGGACGCGGCCAGTGTGACAAGCAGACAACAGGAGAGCATGCATGAGTATCACCATCACTTCATGGAAAGACGGCAGTATTCTTTTTACTGCCGAGGTTGAAAACCTGGAAGGCGCGAACCTGTACGGCGCGTACCTGCGTCGCGCGGACCTGTACGGCGCGAACCTGCGTAGCGCGTACCTGCGTAGCGCGAACCTGCGTAGCGCGAATCTGGAAGGCGCGAACCTGTACGGCGCGGATCTGCGTCGCGCGGACCTGGAAGGCGCGAACCTGTACGGCGCGAACCTGCGTCGCGCGGACCTGGAAGGCGCGAACCTGTACGGCGCGAACCTGCGTCGCGCGGACCTGCGTCGCGCGAACCTGCGTCGCGCGGACCTGCGTCGCGCGAACCTGGAAGGCGCGAACCTGGAAGGCGCGACAGGTGGAGTTAGCACCATCACTGGACTGAGGTGGTTTGTGTGTATTTACGATGATCGAATGTCGATTGGGTGCGAGAACCACGCGATTGAGGAATGGCGTGTGTTTGATGATGATCGTATTCGCGCAATGGATCCGCGCGCGCTGAAGTTCTGGAAGGTTTGGAAATATAAGCTCATGGTGAGGGCTGAAGAAATTCGCGAGAGCGAGCCAGTTCACCAGAAGGTCAGTACGCGATGAACGATACGCGTCTTTGACGGCGGGCAACACGGTCGGCGCTCACGACGCTGCCGTGGAGGAAGCGCGGTGATCGCCCACACGCCCCGGATCTCGTTGCTGAGATCCGGGGCGTGGCTGCGTCTACGGGGTCTCCGTATGGTCGGCGATCACCGCGCTGGCCCAATCGGGCATGGCGTGTGGCCGCGGGCTGTCCAGCGACTCAATTTTGGCAATCACGCGCTTGACGATCTCGCGATCATCGTGCTTGCGCCTGCCATAGGAGTTGCCATCCGGCAGCAGCACCGCCGCACGCGCAAGCTCTGAAGCGGTCATGCCAAGCGGATCTTTGAGCAGTGACTCGTCCGATGTGCGCATGAGGCGCGGCGTGAGCACGTCGGGATCGATCCCACGCGGACGCCGCGTGTTGGTCACCAGCAGCATCCCCAACGCTGCCAGAAACACGCCGATCTGCACGACGACGGCCAGGAGCAGCCAGGTGATGTCCACCAGGTGCGCCACGAAAAAGAGCAGCACGCCGAGACTCAGCAGCCAGGCGAATCCAAGGACAACGGTGGTGCGCAGCACTGATGGATGCATGATCACTCCTCCGGCGCCGCAACCAGCGGCATCCAACATGCGAAGCGCGGCACGACGATTCTCGCCACCTCCACGCCTGCGTCAACCAGCACAATCGTCCGTCCGGCCGGGGCGTAGTTGGCGTCGCCACCCGGGCCAATCCGGTAGGTGCGCACGTTGCAACTCTCCGGCAACAACGTATCGAGCCGTCCATTGCCGACGAGATACAGGCAGCCAGGGGCCGATACGGCAATGTGGAGCGTCGTCACGTGCCACGTTGCGGCGAGGGGCGGAGTCGCCAGCACAGACAGCCACCAGACGACGAGCAGCAGGTGGTGCATTACAGTGTCTCGATCCAAAATTCGGGCGTATACGCCCCGGCGGACGTCACATCGAGTGCGACGCCGCTGTCCTGGAAGGGAAACACCTCGATATAGTCGCCAGCGGCGAGGTTGTACGCGGTGGCGAGCGAGAGATAGGTGACCGCGCCGCCGGTCAGGGCTTGCGTCGCCTGCAACGCAAGAAACGTGCCATTATTGAGTCTGAGCTGCAGATACCTCGCGCCGGTCACATGTGCGGCAAAGGCAATATGTGCGCCGATCAGATAGCGTCCCGCCAGCGGAATAGTGAGGCGCGAGGTATTGACGCTGGTTGAGTGATAACTTGCATCATCATAGCGCTCGCTATCAAACGTGATCGCCGCGTTCACACCGCTTGCAATGCTGATCGCGGTGCTGTTGTAGACCCGCGCGCCGGAGATCGCGCGCACCTCACTGCGTGGCCTGCGTGCAACCGTCTCCAGTGCCGTCAGGCGCAAAAGCACACTGCTGAATCGATCATCGCTCATGCGCTATACCTCACCCGCGCGGTGCTGTGCTGCGTGCCACCACTGACACGCACCCCGATCACGTCCACGCGACAATCGTATTGCTGATTGCGAAAACGGGCCGTCACGAGATCGCCGACATCGTACTGCACGCCCCGCGTGGTGCTCTCCGTATCGACAATGTCGGCGGTAAACTCCGTGCGTGGTCGCCCCGCGCGGACCAGTGCATCGGCCTTATCTTGGAGGACGGTGGCATCGCTAATGTTGGTGTAATCGCCAAACACCTCAATCCGGTTGGATGGGCTGTCGCCCATCCGCGTGGCGTCAACCGACGTTGCGGTGATCCGGCTCGTTCCTGACCCGGTGCCCGCACAGATCGCGTAGGTCACTTCCTGGCTGCGATCCACGGTCAACACACAGTTGGTGAGACTGCCCGTGTCCTCGCTCAGGATCACCGGCTGACGACTGGAGGCGCGATGATCGACGCCCCGCACCGTCGCATACGTGCGCAGTTCGAGCGTTTCCGCGCTGGCTGCGACAATTTCGGCAGTCATATAGGTGCCTGCCTGCGTGCTGGCATCGGCAAGCTGTGTGATCAGATCGTACAAATTCGCCCAGGCGTCCTGGGCCGCCACCGTCACGCCATCATTTTGGTTGGCTTGCACCCGCACGAGGCTACTGAGATCCGCTTGGGTTTCGGCCCCGATCCGGTTGGCGCTGCTGATGGTACTGCCCAACTGCTCGTTGGCATAGGCCTTGATCTGGTTGCCCGCACTATCCGCCGCTTTTGTGCTGTAACTCGTGCCGGCGTAGTAGGCGATGATCCGACGCTTGAGCAGACTGGTGGCGTGATAGGCCGTTACCGTCGTGCTTTGGTTGGTGTAGCGCCATGTGCGGATGAGATAGATCGCCTGGCCATCGAGGGTTGGCGCACGGCCATTGATCGACCGCCACACGCCGATCCGGCCATCCAACCGCAGGAGGCGCGTGTCAAACGAGATTGGCACGGTCAGGCTGAGCGCCCCCACGTTGCCGACATTGAGTGCATAGTCCAACGCCGCGCCGCCCGCATCGGGATCATCGACAAAGTTGGCGACCTCGGCCAGCGGCACGCCAAACGGATCAGCAATGCGACAGGTGTAGGTACTCGTCATGGCGCCACGGCCTGATAGAGCGCATCGTCCAGGCTCCCGTAGCGCGTTTGCCAGCTGGCAACCGCCACCACCGTGGCGCTATCGCAGAAAAACACCAGATTGTTCGCGCCTGGTTGGAGTGTGAATTGCGCGGTCTGCGATCCCGGCGCAATCGTGCTATAGATGTTGCCGCGCATCGATGAAACAAACGAGAGGTTTTGCGGGTCCAGGGTCAGTGTTGCGGTTTCGCCTGCAAGCAATGTCAGATTAAAGTAGATCGCGGTGTTGGTGGTGGTGTTGAGCAGCTCGTAGATGATGCTGCTGCCGGATGTCGGGCCGGTGATGACAATTTTGGGTGATGTGGCAACCGTGCCATTGTTGATCGTACTCGTCACGAGCGGCGCAGTGACGTTGCCGACAAGCTTTGACGAGCCCATCGCCAGCGTGCCATCCGGACGAAACGCATAGCTCTCCACGCTATCCGATCCGGGAATAATCGCGTCAAGGTACAGCAAGGTGCTGCCATTCCAGCGAATGCCACCGGCGGGAAAGATCATCGATCCCGATTGGGTAAAGGTGCCGCCAAGGTAGAGCGTCGTGTCGGGTGCGAACGTGAGATCCGTTATCCGCCCGTTCGCGAAGCCATTGCCGACTTGGGCAAATGCGATGCCGTTCCAGGTGGCAAATCGCAACAGCGGCGCGAACGTGCCATCGGTGGTAAAGTCTCCACCGATATACAGCAGGCCGCCCGCATCAAACGCCAAGGATGTCACGCCAAACGAGGAGACTGATCCCAACCCAGCTGGTCCCATGATACTCCACACCGTGCCGTTCCACTTGGCAATGTAATTGACTCCCACCCCGCCAATGGCGGTAAAGGTACCGCCTGCATACACCGTATTATCCGGCGCAATCGCCAAGGCCAGCACGGCATTATTTGCGTCTCCGATCGACACCCAGGCGCTCCCGATCCATTTGGCGATGCGCGCGGTGTTGGCCACGCCACCCGCTGCCGTAAACGACCCACCCGCATACACCGTGTTGTTCGAATCAATGGCAATACTGGACACCTTGGCATCCATGCCGGTTCCCAGTGCGCTCCACACCGATCCGTCCCATTTGGCAATGCGCGCGGTGTTTGCCACGCCGTTTACCGCCCCAAAACTGCCGCCCGCGAACAAATTGCCTGCGGCATCAAACACGAGTGTCGTGATGCCGCCACCGAGCGTCACTCCTCCGCCAACGGCATTCCAGGCGGTGCCGTCCCAGCGGGCAATGCCCCGCGTGTTGGCCACGCTATCGATGGAAAGAAAGCCGCCGCCTGCATACAACGATCCATCCGGACCATACACGAGCGCCTCCACATCATTCGTATCGACGCCGGTGGTACCCAGCGCAGTCCATGCGCCGCTCGGACTGCGCTGAAGTAGGCCGGTTGCGGCGAATGTTGTCCGAGCGGAGAGGAGCGTGCCGCCATCCCGACCGACCACATACGGCAGATATTGCGCAAACGTCAGCTGTGCCGCCAGCGTCGGGAGTTCTTGTCCGGTGCCCTCGAGCCCGCCCGCGTAGATCGCCTTGGGGATGGTCACCAACGCGCCAATCGGCGCGTTGCACCCCGCCGCTTGGAGACACAGATTCAGCGGCTGCGGCAATCCGACCAGATCCCGATCCAGCAGGCGGATCAGCCGGGCCGCGCTGGCCTCGCGGCGGGTCGGGGTCGTGCCTGTCCAGCGTCCGACCAGTGAGATCGTCCGCTCGGGTTTGATCGTGGTGCTGTATTGCGCCCCATCGAGTTGCGCAAATCCCAACGCCGCATTGCGTGGCGTGGCAAGACCCAGCCCGATGATCGCGGTCAGTACAAAGCCGAAATCTTTGAATCGCACAATCCGACCTCCTGCCCTGGTTTGTCCGCTCCGAAATGAGGTACTGGCATGCGGTGTGCCATTCCAGCCGAACGCCGCCGGAAACTGATTCGCAATCAGGCCTGCCTGATCGCCGTCGATATAGGTCGTCACGAATACCCCCTCCGACCCACACGCCTCCACCTGCCAGCCATCGGCGTAGAACACGCCGGTGCGGGCGCTGCCGTTTTTTGTAAGATAGATACGGCGCGTGGTGGTGGATGTTTCCGTCCAAAACAACCAGATCCATTGCCATGCGCCCACGCCGCGAAACGGCGTGGCGATCAGATCGACTCCGCCCGTGGTGGCCACGCGCAACGTATACGGCACGCCCGCCAACCCCTTGACGTCGACCGATATCGCGTAGGTGGTCCCCGCGGTGAGGGCCACGGTGCCATAGTATGCGCCATCGGTCGGTGCGGTGCTGGGCGTGATCGCCAGACTATACGCGCCGTGGGACTGCTCGGCGGTACTGCGCACAATCGCGCCGCCCACCGCCGTGTAGCCCGTCGTGTTGGTTTCGAGCGACGGATTGGTTACCAGGTTTGTCCGCGCATACGGCACGATGATTCCGATGCTCTCGTCGTAGCGATCCAGCGGCCCCATTTCCGGGATACCCGGCATGGTACGGTAGGATGTCCTCATTGGCGCATTGCCTCCATCACCGCAAACGACTGGCGTACCACCGCCGGGCTTTGGTTGGTGTACACCGGCATGTTGTAGGTGGTCTGCTGACTGGTCGTGGTGGCGCCCATTGCGGCACTCGCGGGCGCATGCACCATCGTGAGCGCGGGTGCCAGCTGCGCCTGAAACGTCGTGGCGGCCACCGTGGTCGCCTCCGCAATTCCGCGCATTCCCAATTCTAACGGCGTCGGGCTGCCGGGCGTAATCAGACTCGGGACTTTGATTTTACTGGCGGCGTTGATAAAGTCCTTCACTGCGCTAATCGCCGTGTTGATCGCGCCCGCGATCTCGCCGAATGCGTCCGTGATCACGTGTATGGAGGTGGTTACGGTGTCTTGTGCGATCTGCATATACGGCGCAACCGCAGCACCCAATTTTTTGAAGTTACTGTCCCAGGTGGCGCCGATCTCCGTCAGGCTGGTGCCCATCGCGGTCGCGATCAGCTCCAGTACGCTCGTGATCACCGCATATATCGCGTTGACCACCGTTTCGCTCATGGTTTGTAGCGCGTGCCAGGCGGTTGTCCAGTCGCCATTGATGATCGCGAGCGCAGCGATCATCACGCCCGTGATGATGGCGAGGGCCGCGGTGATGACACTGCTGATAATCGTCCACGCCGCCGTCAGCACGCGCTGGATTTCTGCGCCGTGATCCGCGATGAAGCGCAGCACGGTCGCCAGCACGCCCTGGACGGTGGCTTGCACCAGGTCCAGCGCCACGGTCACAATCTCGCGCACGGTTGTCCAGGTGGTCTGCACGAAGGTCATAATCGCATCGCCGTTGGTTGACCAAAAGGCAAAGATTTGTCCACCAACGGCCGTGATCACGGCCAAAATAAACGGCATCACGGACGAGACCACGCTTTGAATGCCGGTGAAGGCGAGCACAAAGGTGTCGCCAAGCGCAGTCACATAGCCCTGCGCAATCGGGAGGATGGCCGTAACCGTCGCAATGGCATCGCCGAGCAGTGGAAATTGCGCGCTGATAACGGCAAGCGGATCGCCAGAGTCAAGCAGCGCCATCGCAAACGTCGTAACGCTGGATGCCGCCGCCGCGACGTCTTGAATGAGCGGCGTCAGGAGCGGAAGCAGCTTCGTGCCGATGATCAGTTGCAGCGTTTCTATCTGGCTTTGCAAGCCCGCAATCGCACCGTTAAATCCTTGCGTTTGCGCGTCTGCGACGGTTTGCGCCGATCCCGTTTTGGTCACTTCGGCGGTCAGTTTGGCGTAATCTGCCGCACTCATATCGAGTAACGGCAGCATCGCCTTCATGCCGTCTGAAAGGAAGATCGTCCCCAGCGCGGCGTTGCGCTGCTCGGCCGTCATCCCTGCGGTTTGCGCACGAATGTGTTGCAAGAGTTCGGGCCACGGCTTCATACTGCCCTGCGCGTCGTAGGCCTGTATGCCCAACTGCTGCATAAGATCGGCGGCCTTGTCGGTCGGATTCATCAGCCGCATCATCGCATTTTTGAGCGCCGTCCCCGCGTCTGAGCCGGTCAAGCCGACGTTGGTGAGCGCCGCCAAACTGACGACCAGATCGTCAATGGTTTGCCCCGCCGCGTCGAAGGCAAAGCCGCCTTGTTGCAAGCCTTGGCTCAGGTCGGTCATGCTTGCGCTTGAGGCATTGGCGCCACCGGCCAACAGATCGGCAATATGCGCGGCGTCGCTCGCTGCCAGGCCAAAGGCGTTGATCGCCTGTGCCGTAATACGTGCGGCCGCCCCCGCGTCGATCTCCGCAGCGGCGGCCAGTTGCAACGTGCCTTTTGCGGCGGCCATGGCCTCATCGACGCTGAAGCCTGCCTTGGTCAACTCCAGCATCGCATCGGTGGCGTCTTGCGCCGACGTTGCGGGTAATGTCAGATCGCCGCCCAACGCGATTGCGGTGGCACGGAGTTGTTCCAGTTGCGCGGCCGTTGCGCCGGATGTTGCGCCAATCACGGCCAGCGTTTGCTCAACATTGGCCGCACTCGTGACACTGTCTTTGACAAACGCCCCGACGGCTTGTGCGGCCTGCGCCATGGTGTCAATGGCGATGGTGCCAATATAGCGGAGCGCGCCGGTGATGATCTCGCCAAACGCGCTCCCTTTTCCGGCGGCGCTCCCCAACCCGCTCGCAAAGTCATCGGTGGCCTTGGCCGCGTTGGTGAGATCGCGAAGGTACGCGGGGACGCCCTGCGCGATGAGTTCAACGCCTGATTGTGGTAATCCTGGCATGTTTAGCGACCCTTTACGGCCTCGTGGCGTTGATAGGCCTGCATGCCGCGCTCGGTGCGATAGGCGGCAATCAACAATCCCTGCTCATCGGCGGTCAACGCTTGCCACGCATCAAAGTAGCGATAGCCCGACCAGACGGCCACCAGCACGGGATCAAGTGCCGCCGCGTTATACCGCAACTTCGATTTCGGCAGCGTCTGCAAGATCGCGCTCAACGGTTGGCCGTGGACCGTGACGCGGAAACATGGCGGCGGCGCTTGCCACCACCTCCTCGGTCACATCATAGGATCGGATGGCGGTGAACAGCCCCACGAGATCCGCCTGATTGCCCACACACACATGTTTCAGAAACACCATCCGGTCGCTCTCCTCCAGTGTCACCCCGGCGCGCGCATAGATCCGCCGAACCCGCGTTACCGCATCCAGGTCAACCGCCAGGTCGTCACTGACGCCCATATCGATCAACGCGTCCTGCATGATCAAGGCGACCCGCTGCGCGTGGTCGGTCAAGGTCGTGGCATAGTCGGGATCGGCGGGGTTCGGTTCCAGCAGTCCCCCCACGCCGGGGGCCAAGGGCGGTGGGGGGGGGGGGTTGGCGCGCTGAATCGGCATGGCAAAGAGTGGTCCCACACGCTCTAGGACCACCGTCACGCCATTGGTAAACGTGTACGTCGGTTTCGGGTGTCCGCTCCGGCCGGTGGTCATGGTGCGCTCCTTACAAGAGGTTGGCGTTGGCGACGTAAATCACGCCATCGGAGCCATCAGCGGCTAATCCGGCAATCGTCAAAAAGTTGGCCGCGATGCCGCTCTCCGTCGCGACCCCGGGAACGCCGATCCGGTTCACGCGATCAAAGACCGGGATGGACGAGCCAATCCGGGCGGGGACGGATGCGGGCGTGGCCGCCGCCCACGTGTTGCCGCCATCAATGGTACACAACAGATTGCCCTGCGGTCCAGCGGTGTCGTAGGCGACGTAGCCGACCTCTTCCGTGGCAAACACAATATCGTTGACCTGCGTGGCACTCGGGATCGGGACTTGTACCCAGGTTTTCCCGCTCGTGACCGTGTACCACAGGTTGCCGTTGCCCGCGCCGACCCACCAGATCTTTTCTGATTTGACCGACAGTGCCAGAAGGGTCTGACTCGTCGGATACTGCGTTGTGGTCGCCCAAATCATGCCGTCGGCGCTGAAAAGGACGTTGCCGAAGTTGCCCACGGCAACCAGCGTTTCGCCGGTGCCGTGGATGCGCTGCAGGTGTTGGCTGGTGGTGCCCGCGGCGCTCACCACCGTCACGCCCGCCGTGATGTCCGTTGCGCGATAGATGTAGCCCCCCTGTCCGACAATGTAGATTTCGGACGGGCTCACCACATACAGATCATTCGGCCCGCCGCTGGCGTTGTAGCCGCTCGTGACGGTTGCCCACGTCCCCGGGATACCCGTATCGGGATCGATGCGCGCATAGTAGTGTGCGCCCGCTGCGCGGCTCAGCACCACCAGGTATTCGCCCACGATCTCGATGGCGTTGGGCGCCACCGTCGCACCCAATCCGGTGATGTTGACCTCCGTCCATGCGCCGCCATCGACACTGTAGATCACCTCCGCCTGCGTGGCGGGCGACCCGCCGATCGGATTTGAGATGGCGTAGATGCGCTCGTTGCCTATCTGGCAACCCGCGCAATCATTCGGCGGGGCGTAGACCACATCCACCACGTTGGCATTGACGGTGGTGGCGGCCTGCTCGCCCAAAAACAGCGGTCCCACCGGATACTGGCTGTAGGTGGAAAGCGTCAGCTCGGTCATGAGTGCGTCGTCACTATCCATCGCAAACATATCCCCAACCGATCGGTCAGTGACTTCGCCGCTGCTGAGGACGTACACCCAGCTTTCATAGCCCCGGTTGAGGTCCGACGGGTTTTTACACCTCCCGGCGGTCAGATAGACCGTGATCGGACAGCCCACGTCGGTCAGGACGCGTGGGACGGTGCCGTGTTTCTCGGCCACACTGAGCGTATAGGTGCCAAAGTCCGGCGCATCGACACTGCGCCCAATGCGCTCGTAGCGCTTGCGTCGGTACGGATCCGGTGCGTTGATCGGGCTGATGCTGCCTTTGACCGGATTTTCGACTCCGGATACGAAAAAATACTGATTGCGGGCGCCGTAGTATTGCGCCTCGTTGTTGGGGGCCGCACCGCCATACTGGATAAAGCCGCGAATGTGCTGTTGCGTCAGCACCACGTCCTTGGTTAATGCGGGCATGGGGGGTCTCCTTTAGCCGATCGATCCGCGCAGTCGTCGCTGCGCGTGCACATAGCGCCATGCCTGCACATGGCCGCGTCGGGTTCCGAATGGGTTGGTCAGATCCGCCGCACTGACTTGGTAGGCTTCGTTATTTGCGCCGCTACTGAGCGCAAGATCCTGCTGCCAATGCGCAATCGCCCGGTTCGCGACCTCGCATGCGCAGATCGGGCGATCCATTTCGGCAGCGGCCAGCCGGGCAACGACCTGCGCGAGGCTGCTGTCCATCCGCGAGTCGCGCAGTGCCTGGCCTGCCAGATAGCGGATGGTCAACCGGTCGGGCGGGGTACACACCGACCAATCCAGCGCGCTCCAGATCCCGCTGGATTGATCATACGCTGACGCGGCGGCGAACACGCTCCCCTGGCGGGCGTTGCGGATACCCGCGCGCGCCACCGCCTGTGCCGTGGCGGCGGGGTCGGCGGGACTGCCGCCACCGGACGCGGTCAGACAGCCGCCACAGCAGCACCACCAGCCATGGCACGGTCGTGTCTCCCACGTAACCACCGCCTGGCTACTCGCGACGTCGGTGCTACTGGCGTCGGTAAAGCGACGGTAGATGTCAATGGCAACGACCAGGACGCCCGCGGTCGTCGGGTTTTTCGGCGCGTTGCGAAAGCCTTCGGAGTGAATCGGCGCAACCAGTAACCACGCGGGGCCGCGCAGCGTGGCGACCCCCCCGCTGATCGTCACATCCAGCGGTCGCAGACGGTAGCGTTCGGAGACCGGGTCGCTATCCAGCCGATGTGCCGCCGTAAAATACGCGGCAATCTCGGTTGTATCCGTGATGCTGGTCGCAATCGTCGCACGAAACCGATCCATCACGCCATCGCCATCGGTATCAAGCACGGTGACCGCGCTTGTCCCGATCAGCGTTCGCGCCTCCGTCCCCATCGCAATGATCTCGCTTTCGTGCAGATCCACACTCCGCCAGCGCCCCGTCGCATCCAGCGACCCGGTGCGGGCCATGCGGTGATCGCCGTCGCGTGGCCACGCCACGACCTGCTCGGCATACGTTGGTCCCACGCGGTAGCGCAACTCTTGGCGCATGAGGTGTTCGGCGCGAGCAATCGCCTCGGTAATCTCATAGCGTCCGATGATCTGCGTGTCCTGCCAGGCGTATCCGTAGACCACGCTGTCACATTGCGCCGTGACGGCCAGCGCATCGCCATCCGCCATGCCCCAGAAGTGATACGGATGCCAGCCAAAGATCTGTCGCCACTCCTCCAAGCTCAGGGAGGTTGTTGGCCAATCACCGCGCATGCACGCGCTCCATCAGCGCTTGCGCGCCTGCTATCCCGCCCCAATACAACCAGATCTGGCCGGGCGGGGCGACCGCCAACGCCAACGGCAACGCCAGCCAAACGCCGATGCACAACGGGCAGCGCAGCCCGCGCCCGATCCAATCATCGGTCAGCCGCAGATTGCGGATGCGCGTACACAGATCAAACGGTCCATCTTCGTAGGCCGCCATATGTGCCAATCGGGAGCAGGTCAGGATGGCGAGCAGCAGCGCTATCATCGTGGCCGCACCAGTGCAAACGTCCCGAGTGCCATCAACCACGGGACATCTTGCGCATCGGCCTGAAAAAACTTGTGAAACGGATTGTTTCCCACTCGATAGGTGCGGAGACTCGGCCGACCGAGCACCGAATGCTCGCCTTGCTGGTCGCCAATGTAGGCCATCTCGACACTCCCGCTGCGCGGGAGGTTTTCGAGGCTGATTGGCGCATCCGGATGGGGTGGCGGTTGGGTGGCGTCAAATGCGCGCGCCACGGGCAGCGCCATGCCGCCACAACATGATCCCTTGCGCGCCATGGTGTCCGCTCCTTTATAGCGTGTTGCCAGCAGTGCCCGGAGGTGATCGGCCTGCGCTTCGCCCGCGTTGCGGCGGGTGCCGGTGGTAATCCGGTAGTGCAGGATGGTGGCGGCAACCCGCGCCCCGAGATAGCCCTGATGGCAGAGTTTTAAGTAGAGATCGCCATCTTCCCACGCGATCAGCGTGGGATCAAACCCGCCACTTTCCAAAAACGCCTGACGCGCCACGAGCATGGTTACGGCCGGCAAGCCCAACGGCGCGCGCTGCCGCGCGCGCTCCAGCCAATGTTCGGCGCTAAACTCAGCAGCCGGGAGGTAATCGATGGGTTGATCCATCTTGTCGTCAACCACCGCGCAATCGCCATACACAAACGCCACATCACCGACCGCGTAGCGCGTCAGTACCGTATACAGCGCGGTTGGGGTGAGCATGTCATCAGCATCCAAAAACAGCACCAACGGCGCGCCGCTGTCCTGAGCGCCCCGATTGCGCGCGGCCCCGGCGCCAATCCGGTCGGTGGCGATGATGCGCGCCCACGCATGTCCGGGCAGCACCAACGGCGCGCCGGTGTCGTTGATCACCACACACTCCCAGCGGTCAACGGTTTGCGCGATCAGGCTATCGAGTGCGTCAATCAGGCATGCGGCATGCCCCGGCCCGACCGGGATAATCACACTGACCGCGGGCTCCTGATGATGCGGCACCGGCCAGGCGCGGTTGCCGGGACTGCCCCCCGGCGCGGCAAACGGCACGCACCAGGGAATCGGCTGCTGCTGACGTTCCACCGCAACGACGCCACCGGGACCCGTGCCATCGCCAAGCGACCACGGATAATCGCGGGTCCAATCACCGTCCCGATCCGCATAGGCGCGGGCTTCTGTTTGGCTTTTGCTGTCCTGGCGCATGCGGTAGATCAGCGTGGCGTGATCGGTAACTTGTGCCGCGCGTAGTCCAAACGACATGGCGCGTGTCCACAGGCTGGCATCCTCCGCACGCCAATGGCGTGCGCGATACCCGCCGGTGCGGTCAAACGCGCTTCGTCGCCAAAGCGCCGCATAGTGCAACTGATTTAAGTGCGCAATCTGTTTGTACCACGCAATCCCATGCGGCCAGGGATTGCGGCGGGCATTGCGGCCATCCTCACCCACGATGTCCAGTGCGCCCGCCGCAATATGGAGATCGCGATGCGTATCGAGTGCCTCCGACAGCCGCGCCAACGCTCCCGGTGCGAGCATATCATCGGCATCCAAAAACAGCAGGTAGGTGCCGGTGGCCAGCGCGGCCCCGGCGTTGCGCGCGGCCGACAGCCCGCCCTGAATCGGCTGGCGATGCACCGAAACGGTTGGCCAATCGCGCAGCACATCCTGCGCAACTTGTTCGCCGCAATCGTCAACGACCAGCACCTCATCGGCTTGATCGACGGCGGACGCCACGGCGTCAGGGAGGTAGCGGTTCAAATTGTGCGCGGTAATCACGACGCTTGTTCGTTTTCGCGGGGCGCGGTCAGCGGTCAGCATCCGCTGATACAGATCGGCATACTGCGCGATCCGTGGCCGCCACCCCCACCGGGCGATGGCGTCCGCGCGGGCATTGGCAGAGAGCCGCGCACGATCTGCGCGCGCGCGCTCAATTGCGGCGGCCAAGCCATCGTAATCCCCAAACTCCACCAGATAGCCGGTTTCGCCCTCTTGAATGATCTCCGGTTGTGCGCCAAACCGCCAGCCAACCACCGGCACGCCGCAGGCTAACGCCTCTAAGGTGCCAATGCCAAACGTCTCCCGCACGGTCGCCAAATACACGCCCGCTTGGGCGACCATGTGACGCATCTGCGCAACCGGGATCGCCCCCAGCAATTGGATGTTGTCATGCGGTGCGCCGAACGTGGAGACAAACGGCACCGCGGGCAATCGGGTTGCGAGTTCACCAACCGCCTCCGGGTCGCTGACCGCATCCGCGCGCGCCTTATTCCACAACACATAGCCGCGTGTGTCTTCTGGCGTCCAGTCATCGCTCTCCACTCCATGATAAATCACCTCAGGATGCAGCAGACTGCCGCGCCGAATGGCATTTGCCACCCATTCTGAGGGTGCGGTCACAGCATCAGCCGTCAGCATGCGGTCAATCACGGATCGGTTTGCGCCATCGGCCCAGCGCGGCCACGCGTACTCGCGCCAATACAGGCCGTGATTGTGATTGACCATCGGACAATCGACCCGCGGCGGAATGAGCGTGCCATGCACCGCACACAGATCGGCCGATTGCGGGTCGTTGACGATCTCGACGCCAAACTCGGGCAGATAGCGCACCAGCGCCTCCACCACACGCCGTATTCCGCCATCGGCCTGATCGGTGCCGGTATACATCGGACTCATGTGGACGTTCATCGGTCGAACACCTGCACATTCGCGGCCAGCCAATGGCTGGATGGGCCGGTAACATAGCCGAAGAGGTGCGACAGTTGGCGCGTATCGTCCTCCCGATAGCTGATGCCGTACGCGGCAAACAGGCTGCGCCAATAGCTCGCCGGTTGACAGTTGATATGATGCTCGCCTGCTTGTCCTGGCGGCGCGGCGCTGAACACGATCCGTCCGCCCGTCCGCAGATGGCGCGCAAGGGAGGCAATCAACACGGGTGCGGCGTCCGCGGGGAGGTGTTCGGCCACTTCCACGCAGGTCATGAGTGCCACGGTCAGCTTGAGGTCAAGCGGCGTCGTCAGATCGTGCGTCACAAACCAATGCTCCGGTCCGTTGATCAGGTCAACGCCCCGTGCGTCAATGCCCATTTTGTGTGCCATGTTGACCATCGCGCCGGTGCCGCTGCCGACATCCAGGTACGATTCGGGCACACCTTGCCAGGCCACCAGCTGCGCAAACGCACGCTCATTCCACCCGTCAAACGGCGCAAGTTCCGCGCGGCGGCGAGCAATGTCGGTTGGCGACGGCGCACCGTAACTCACAGCAGTGTCTCCGTCTTGACCGTGCCAATATGCGCAAACGGTCCCCATTCGGGCAAAGAGGCCGGCCAGACGACCCACGGCGCGCCGGTATTGCGCGTGCGGTACCGATAGGCATAGGCCAGTTCGGTGTCGCCCGGTCCGAGGTTGTCGGGATACCAGCCGTAGGCATCGCGGTAGCGGGTGTGGCGCAGCGAGGGATGCCCGGTGAAGACCAATTCGTTGCGCTCGGCCGGCTCGTGATACAGCCGCCAGTACAAGCGATTGGCGGCGGCAACCGTTGACCCGACAATGCCACGATTGAGATAGCCCAAGCGCACCATGCCGATCTCCGGATCGTCCAGCGCCTGCGCGTAGGACGTGAGGTCAAACGGCGCGCGAAGTTCCCAATCATCTTCCAGCCAAAACGTGAGTGGGCTGATCGCATCAGCAGCTCCCCACGCGGCATTGGCGTTGGCTCCGTAGCCGCGCCGTTCGCGGTGGGAGCCGATCACGATCTGATCATCCAGCGCGGTCAGGAGCGCGTCAACGTGATCGCGTGGACTGCCATCATCCGCAACGTACCAGGCCAGGTCTCCGGCATAGCGGAGATACTGGCGTGCGGCGGCAATCGTGGCCAACGCGGTCTCGGTGCGCTTAAACGTTTGGAGGATAAGCACAATTGGCAGTGTCATCCGCCTGCCTCCAATCGCTCGGCGTCCTGAACCATCGCCAGAAATGCATCCGCACGCAACGGGGGGCAGGTGTTGCTCGCATACGTGTGATCCCGCGTGCCCGATGATCGCACAATGAAATGATCGGGCGTTTCGTCCGCCGGTTCATCGCTCGCCACCAACTCCTCGTGCAACTTCTCGGTACTGCGCAGCCCGCATTCGCGGAGCGTGGCACCAGGACAGATCAGCTCGGCCATGCGCGCAATCGGCAAGCTGCCCATTTTGGGGATCCACACCTCGCCATCCTGCCCCGCGCTGGCCTGCACAATCAGGCGTACGGCGTCGGCAGGGCTCATCCAAAAACGCGTCATCCGCATGTCGGTAATCGTCAAATGTTGGCCACGGTGGTGTTGCGCGCGCCAAATGGGGATGACTGATCCATTTGAGGCGACCACATTGCCATAGCGCACGGCGACAAAGCGGGTGGCACTCGGCGGCTGCTGCCGCCAGATGGCCTCCATCATCAGTTTCGAGGCGCCATAGGCGGTTGCCGCGCGACAGGCCTTGTCGGTTCCAATCGCCAACGCCAAGGCGACGCCATGCGCGCGGCAGGCGTCGGCAACATGCGCCGATCCCAGGACATTCGTGGCGATACACTCCATCGGCTGCTGCTCACATTCCGGGATACGTTTCATCGCGGCCGTATGGATGACGGTCGTATGGCCCGCAACGGCGGCATGCACGGCAATCCGGTCGCGCACATCGCCGCAGATGGTGCGCACCTGCCATGCGCGGCGGGTGGTCGCAAGTCGGCTCTCGTTGCGGCTCAAGATAGTAAACGTTGCGGGCCAGTGGTCGTCGCGTGCCTGCCGCAAGATCGCGTGCGTCAACGTGCCATTGCCCGTGATCAAGATGGACCCGGTGAGCATGAGCGCTCCGTTCATCCAGTTCCGGCGGGATCGTGCGGAGCAGCACCCGGAGATATGCTGTTCAGGAGCGACCCTAGCTCCGCACGGTCGAAAAACCATTCCAGCCTGGTTATGAGGTTGGCGTATAGTACGAGGGACCGTAGCCGTTGTAACTCGTTTGTCCGCCGTTGACGTAGTAGGTACCGCTGGTGTTCCAGTCGCGCTCGTGCGAGATTGGCGTATAGCGTATCGTCGTGTAGCGCGCCGCCAAATACGGCGTGCGCAGGACAATGCGCGGCTCCGTCTTGGCTAGGAATTGCACACAAAAGTTTGTTGGTGGCTTAAAGTGCCACGCGAACCGTCCGTTGTCGGATGTGTTGTAGTACGCCCCGACGTTGAATGCCGCAGCGGCCTCCATAAACGAGTGATCGCCGGTGTACGGCAGGTATTCAAGGCTCGTGACTTCGCTGCCGTTGGCGGTCAATGGCACAAAATACATGCCGCTGGAATAGGTGCCGCTGCCCACGTTGGTCTCGGCAATCGCATCATCCAGCACCACTTCTACCTGTTGCCCATCAATCATGAGATACTGACCGGTATATCCATAGTAGTCACCACGCATGTCATCGCGCATTTTGTTGAGCGACTCGAACGACGAGCTGATCGGCGTCCCCGCGCTGGTAAAGGCCAGACCCCGCGTTGTCGCATAGGCAATCGGCCAGATCTCGGTCAACTCGTAAAACAGGGTCGCCCGCATCGCGATGACCCATTTGACCTGCGCAAAGCCCATCGAGCGGGCGTTGAACTGCAACTGCCGAAAAATATCGGTGATGTTGCGGTAGATCGTGCGCGCGCCGTTGGTGTCACTCGACACGTTGATGTTTCCCGCGCTGCGCACCAGCGAGTCAGCGGCAGCACAGGCCACCCCCGTGATTGCGTCTTTGTACCCGGTGTTGATCAACAGGTCAAAGCCCCGAAAAAACTTGCGGCCACCGGCTGGGGAGTTGCTGGTCGGGTTGCCGGTATAGACCTCGGCGGCAAAGTCGCGACTCCACGCCGTGCCAAACTCGAACAACGCCTTACCCACTTCCGTGTTCAGCGCCGCGTTGGCCCCCATGCCGGGGATCGTGGGGACGTTGGTGCCGGTACCCGCAACGCTCAGCGGGTTGTTCATCATTTGGAAGTCGGTATGCTCGCCGCGATGCGTGAGCAACCCCATGCGATCCAGATCGAACACCCGAGTCATGCGGCTCTGGCGCCCAAAATAGACGGTTTGCTCACACAGCTTCATCAGCCCGGCCACCGGCGGATCGTCACAGGGGCCCATTGTGGCTTCTGCCGGGCTTGCCGTATCGCTGGTGGCCGTAACCCCCGTCACGATGCCATACAGCGGATTGGCAAAGCGATTCTCATGCACCGGCAGGCGACTGAGCAGGCCCTGCCGCGGAAGCATGAGCGCACTAAACAGCGGTCGCTCAAGCGCAGGATCGGAAAACAGGCCACCGGGGCCATGCCCGTAGGTCAGCGTGCCGGTGGTTGAGGGAAGTGCCTTGGTGGTCATGAAATGCGCCAGCAAAATTTGCTGGGCGGCGGCAAGTGCCGCAGGCGAAATGTCCGTCATGAATGCGTTCCTCCCAGAAAGTGACTCAGGAATACCGCAACGGGATCGGGGCTCGCGCCGTTCGGGGTGGTAAGATGCGGGGTCGCCTTAAACTGGGCGGCCACGTTGGCGGGCAGGGCGGTTGATGGATCGGTGCTCGCGCGATAGCCCGCCGCTGCCGGGCTATCGCCTTCCAGCGCTGCCAGCCGCTGATCCAGCGCGGCAATGGTGGCATCCTTGGCGGCCATGCCACCGCCGACCATCCCTTTCATTTCATCCAGATGCCCACGCATCTTCTTTTCGAGATCAAGCGTTGGGGCAAGCGCTGCGAGCACCGCTTGCGCAATCGCCGCCAGATCGGCTTCGCCCAACAGCGGTCCGTCATCGACGGATTCGGCGGGGTCGTCCTGCGGCTCCATCGCCAGGTCATCCGCCACCGCAGCGGCCATGTCCATTGGCGGCGCAGCCTTGGTGGCTTCCAGCGCATCCATCCGGGCCGCCAGCGCCTGGGCCCAGATCGGGGCGTCTTTGTAGCTGGCTCCGGCATCCTGGGCCGTCTGATCGGCGTTGGTTGCCTGTGCCAACAGCGCCGCCAGCAAGGCGGGGTTGTCAGCGGTCAGCGCTTGCAGTGCCTTCATTTTGTCATCGTGCATGGTCGGTCGGATCTCCTTGGTTACAAATGCGGTATACGGATTGCTCGCTTGTCCGGGCGGGCACAGCGAACGCTCAAAGAGCAGCATGGCGCGATAGGTGTGGTGCGCAGGTTCGGTCGGCGGATGCAGAAAGCCCGGTGACATCTGCCAGCCCGCCGCCGCCATTCGGCTCCCGATCTCGGCAGCGGCTTTGCTGCGAAACGTGCCGGACTCAATCAGGAGCCGGTTTTCCGCGGTCGCGGCTTGGAAGTCGCAATCGCCAAGCTCAACGTGGGGCACATGCCAATAGCGCAACGTGCCGCGCTGGCCGGTGCGATCCCCGTGGGCGACTGCGCCCACGATTGCCTGCCGGCTGATGTACTCGCCTTCCTGATCCTGATAGGCGGTGGTCGTGATGGCCAGCCAGCGATCCTGCTGGTCGCTATTTTTAAACACGGCAAACGATCTGCTTCCGGTCCCGTCCTTGGGATCAGGCGTCGCGTTGGTGCGCTGCGTGCCGGTGCCAATTGCATCCACGGCCGCGCGGATATTGCCGCGATCAATGGCGGCCATGGCCGTGCGCCCGTGGATGCTCAGGCGCG
>Ga0163144_10010348_pt1 | contig 19898 bp, 18 predicted proteins | sample OliLak19BULKMAT1_FD_123175 | JGI IMG/M metagenome (GOLD analysis project Ga0163144, IMG submission 123175) | Freshwater microbial mat bacterial communities from Lake Vanda, McMurdo Dry Valleys, Antarctica - Oligotrophic Lake LV.19.BULKMAT1 | ecosystem: Environmental > Aquatic > Freshwater >... | reverse complement strand
GCAGAGGCCGAGCCCGCCGCTGTCCCAAGTGCTATACCAAGCCGAGTTGTTGATGTTGGTTGGGTTGTTGTCGACAGAGGAGATCAGGTAGTCTGTCGGCAGGCCGCCAAAGAGCAGGGCGGCCGCTTCACGCGCCGAGTACGCCTGAGGTACGACGGTCCAATTCGGCCCCTGATCTACCTGCCAGAAGCCGACGAACGTCTGCGCAGAGGCAGCGCTCGCGGCCAAAGTGACGGCAGTGACCGCAGTGAGGGCGGCGGCAAAGAGCTTGCGCATCTGGAACTCCCGTTGATGATGGTTGGCACTCTCACGACGCCATCGTCGCGGAGGGTCGAGCTTGGTAGACCGTGGTTTCGGTCACAATATCAAGCAAGACGCGTTCCGTTGGTTGGCCCATCGGGACAATGCCCCCAAATTCCCTCCGCTACAGAGGGAGGCGAGCCATTTCTTTGTCGTACGATTGTGGTCGACAAAGACATTTCGTCCCCTGAATCCGTAACTCGCGCAACAACAGTGTCGCACGTGCGCTACACCATCGAACGGCTACTCGACCTTGGATACGGCGGCGGGATTGTCGCGCTCCACCACGATCGTGAAGTCCTTGGCCAGCGCGACGACGGAGCCGACCGCGAGCCAAAAGGGGATCAGCACGGCACCGGCGACGCCGGCGGTGAGCGGCATGTCCAGCAACGTCCGACCCTGTGCGTTGCGAATGACGATACGACGCACATTCCCCTCACGGAGAATCGCCTTCAGGCGATCCTTGAGCTTCCCACCACTGACCTTGATCTCTTCGACGACGGTCATGCTTCGCTCTCTCTCTCTCTCTCTCTGGGTTTGCCCGACGCGGCCCCGAGTCGCTCCGACCACTACGGCCGAAGCAGACAGTCTGGCTACAGCCGCGGGTTGCGACATCAACGTACGACAACGACCTATCGCACTTCGTGGTTGACCCGAAACCACCGACCATACGCGTGCGAGGCACCTCGAAGTTTCGCGCTCAATGCGGACTCCAGCACTGTTGAGCTTGCTTGCCTGAGTGCGTTCGGAACGGCGGAGTTTTGAATCCGATTGTGTCCTTGCCCGGACCGTCGAGCTTCCCCGGCCTCTGGTTCGGTGCGAACCAGTCCTCCGCCACGTACTCATTCACCTTCAACAAGGCACTCACGTTCTTCGAGATCTACGTGACAGCGCAAAGCACCAACCGAGGGTTCAGTGAAATTTTCAACGGATTCACGGTGAACGGCGGATCGCCAACGTTCGCATTCACGAACGTCAGCGGCACGGCTTGGGATGGTGCGAATCTGACTTCGATGCAGCCCGACGGTCGGTCGATTCTGGCTATTTCTGTCGGTACAGGGCAGTCCTTCACGAGCATCAGCTTCGATCATGTCCAGACGGGACCCCCCAATGGCTCGGTGATCGAGCAAATCCGCTACGAAGCAGCCCCGACGAATGTCGTGCCCGAGCCGTCAACATACGTATTGATGGCGATCGGATTGCTCGCCGTTGGCACCCTGTCGCGCCGGACTCGCCGCGCCGTGTAAGCGTGGCCGGTACGCGAGCACGAACGAATACAGGGCCCCGCCGACTCTGGCGGGGCCCTTGTGCGTGTGTCCTCGAAACGCGCCACCCGTGCAGCAGGTGAGCAACGCACGGCGTAGGTGAGATTCGAACTCACGGAACCCTTTCGGGTTCGGCGGTTTTCAAGACCGCTGCCTTAAACCACTCGGCCACCACGCCCACCGGCAGTGCAGCGGCGACGTACGTTCTTCGCCACCAGACAGCATATCCGGCGCGATGGGAGCGGGCAACCGACAACGAGGAATGGAATGATGAGCCGATGCCGGCGTGTGTTGGCAAGTGCCATGGTCGCAATGATTACCGCGGCTACCACGCAGGCGCAGGCGCCGACCCGCACGCCGCGACACACCGATCGTACGGTGGCCCTCGCTCGTCTGGACGCGGCCGTGCACTACTTCCATCCCGCTGTGGCGACGCGCGCCACTGCCTGGGATTCGGCGTTCGCCGCTCAGGCGCCGCGAATTGTCGATGCGGTGTCGGCAGCCGACTATGCACGCGAGATCGAACGCCTCCTCGCGGCGATAGCAGATCCAGCGACTCGCCTGGTCAACACGCGGTCCGGCAGCTGGACCGCCGAGTGGTTGCCGGACAGCGCATTGCTCCTGCGTCGCGTGTCGAACGCGCGCGCGGATGCACGACTGGCGGCGCAGGTGAGGCGTGCACGAACGGTGGTCGTCGACGTGCGCGACGCAGATCTGCGTGATGACGCCATGCTCTCACCTACTGGTGAGCTGACGCGCGCGCTGGTCTCTCGTCGGCTGGCAGCGCCGACGCAGCGGGCCCTGGTCTACTCGGGGTTTCCCGCGGCAACTTTCCAGACGTCGGGGGGCTACGGACTCAGTTGGCGCGTGGTGCCCGCTCTCTCCTTCGAGGGCACGGCGACGAGTGACCAGGCCATTGTCTTCCTGGCGGACCAGCGCAGCGTCCTGCCGACACTCGCGTTGGCGATGCAGCGCGAAGGGCGCGCGCGTGTCGCATCGACTGGTGCGACATACATCGCCGCGAGCACGGAGTCGCATCGCGTCGAGATGGGCGAAGGAGTGGTGGCCGTCGTACGCCTCTCGGAAAGTGCGACCATTCAGGGCACGCTCCCGCCTGGCGATGCGCTCGATGTGCGCGCCGATACGACGTTGAGTGAGTCGGGGACGACAGCGCTGTCGACGGCGCGCTGGAGTGCTTCGACCGCCAAGGCCCCACGAACCGCCGAGGCGACTTCGATCCCGGCAATAGGGAGGCCTGACGCCAGTAAGCTCATTACTGCCCCGGTCGACGCCGAGTGGAATGCAGCCTACCCTGCACGTGGATATCGCATGCTCGCCGCGGCGCGCCTGTGGAGCACCATCCAGCTCTTCTTCCCGTACAAGCAGCACATGAGCGGCGCATGGGATGCAGCATTTCGCGCGGCATTGGCGTCCATCGAGAACGCAGCGGACGAACTGGCCTACGGCAAGGCGATGGCGGCGTTCGCCACGCACATCAACGACAGTCACGTCTCGGTCGCCAGCGGCGCGCTCTATCGCGAAGTCTTCGGCACGGCGCCGGCGCCGGTGCAGACGCGTTTCATCGAAGATATACTGCTCGTCACGCGTGTCCTCGATTCGAGTGCGGTGCGCGCCGGCCTGATGGTTGGTGACGAGATCCTCACCATCGATGGCGAAACAGTTGCACAGCGTTCGGCGCGTCAGTCGGCATTCATGGTGTCGAGCACGCCACAAGCGCTGCAATCACGCCTTGGCGCATCGCTGCTGTACGGTTCCAATGCGCAGTTCCCGCGCGCGCTGACGGTGCGCGGCGCGAACGGAGCGATACGTAACATGAGCATGACGTACCCGTTGCTGCGACAAGGCGTCGCGAACTACGGGCGCACTGGCAGCATCTTTCGCATCCTGTCCGGCAACGTGGGCTACGCCGACCTCGAGCGACTGCCTGTTTCGATGGTGGACAGCATGTTTCGCACGTTGGCCGGCACCAGCGCGATCATCTTCGACATGCGTGGATATCCGCAGGGCACCGCCTGGTCGATCGCCCCGCGACTCAATACACACTCGGCACCGACGGTGGCTGCGCGCTTTCGGCGTTTGATTGTCCCGTCTCCCGACACGACCCGCACGACGGACGTCACGTTCGAGCAACCGATCCCGCCACTCGGCAACGCCACGCCGTATCGCGGTCGCACGGTCATGCTGATCGACGAACGTGCGATCAGTCAGGCCGAGCACACTGGCCTGTTTTTCGAGAGCGCCAACAATACCGCGTTCATCGGCAGCCCGACGCAAGGCGCCAATGGCGATGTCACCAATACCGTTCTGCCCGGTCGGATCAGTCTCACATTTTCAGGGCACGATGTCCGACATGCCGACGGCCGACAGCTCCAACGCGTTGGCCTGACGCCCGCGGTCGCTGTGCGGCCCACGATTGCGGGTATACGCGCCGGTCGTGACGAGGTCCTCGAGTCCGCGCTCAAGCATCTCGGCGCGCCTGGCGAAGTGCCGGCAGACACTTACGTCGAGCCATTGCCCAAGGCGAGACGGGTGGTGGCGCGTGAGGGCGCACCGGAGGCGTGGAGCGCCGGTGGAAATCGCGAAGACTAGCAAGTCGGTATCGATCGATCGGTGGCTCGCAGCGGTAACGCAAGCGGGCAGATTGCCGCGTTATCCGACGGACAGTCGTTCGGTTCGTTGACGCAGTCGGTGCGCGCCGACAGTCTGCGTGGAAAGCGCGTGCGCTTCACCGCGTGGGTCAAGACGCGCGAGGTGGGCCAACCAGGCAGTCAAAACGGCGCGTCGCTGTGGATGCGAGTGGACGGTGGTGGCGGTTCGTTGGGCTTCGACAACATGTCGACGCGGAGCGTGCGCGGCACCTCCGATTGGACACGACACAGTATCGTGCTCGACGTGCCGGACGATGCGGTCGGCATCCTGCTGGGGATGCTGCTCAACTCCACCGGAGACGCGTGGGTGGATGATGCGACGCTGGAGATCGTGGACACTCAACTCCCGACCACCAACACGATGCCGGCATCGCGCGATGCCTCGCGATCGGCGCAACAACGGGAGCAGTTCGCGGCGCTACCGTTGGACTTTCGCAATCTCGACTTCGAGCGCGTGCGGTGAGCCAGCGGCGCCGAACGACGCTTGGCCATGTACTTGCAAGGAACAGCAATCGAACATCCAACGCACCGCACACCCACACACAGCAGCAAGTCCTTGCGGGGACAGAGGCGTACTCATGCGAAAGGCGCGATCCAGGGCAGTGCCCCCACCGCCACCGAACGTCGACGCATCGACGGAACGCGCGGCGAGCCAGTCAACAGACGAAGCCACCGGTGAAGTGCGCGACGCCGATGGCTTGATTGTCGATGAGTACAGCGACGACGCATTTCAAGCCGAAAACGCCGGCGACGCACTCGACGTCTCTTCTGCACTCGTCGGCGACGGGATGCTCGATGAAATCGCGGACACATCCGACGGGATCAGCGAAATCGATGTGACCCCCGGCGCTGCGGCGATGGACACCATCGATACCGGCGCGCGGCAAAAGCCGACCGCGGACGGAGAAATGGGATTGGGTGCTGAGCCACACTCCGCAGACGACCTCCAGCGCGCGTCAATCGGACGCGCACTGAAAGGGCGTCTTGGGGTCACGCGCGATGGTGAAGTGCACGGGGAACGGATGTTCGATTCCCCAGACCGTGCCTAGTTCGCCAACGGACGAAGCGGACGGACGTGCTCCGGCACTATTCGATCTCGATCTCGGCCAGTGACGACATGTCGATCACATAGCGGAATCGAACTTCGCCGCGCGCCACACGATCGTAAGCCGCGTTGATGTCCTGAATGCGGATCAGTTCGATGGCAGGACCGATGGCGTGTGTCGCGCAGAACTCGAGCACTTCCTTGGTGTCGGCGAGACTTCCAATCAATGATCCGGCAACAGAACGGCGATGAAACGCGACTTGCTGATTGTTCACGGAGTTCATCGGCTCGAGCGCGCCGATCACGCACAGTGTCGAACCGCGCTTGAGCAGCTTCACAAACGGATTCACGTCGTGCCGCTCAGGAACGGTCGAGATGATGAAGTCGAACGTGGAGTCCAGTTTCTTGAGCGCATCCTCGTCGAGCTCCGATACACCGGTCACTCCGAGTCGGGTGGCTTCCTCAAGTTTCTCCGCGGTGCGGGTGAAGACGGTCACGTCTGCACCCATCGCCTTCGCCAGTTTCACAGCCATGTCGCCCAGTCCGCCGAAGCCCACGACACCGACGTGTTGACCTTGGCCGACGCCCCAGTGCTTGAGGGCCGAGTAGGTGGTCGCACCCGCACAGAGAATCGGCGCCGCGACTTCGGGTTTGAGAGCCGTCGGGATCGAGAGGACGAACTTCTCGGAGACGACGATCACGCTGGAGTATCCGCCGTAGGTGTTGTCGCGACCGTACATGTTCCGGCCGGTGGTCGCCTTGGACGCGGGCACCATCGGACCGTTGTAGGTGGACAGCCAACTGTTCGGCCCTTCGCAGTAATTTTCTTCGGCCGACGTGCAAGGCCCGCAGCTCCGGCAACTATCGATCATGCAACCGACTCCAACCACGTCGCCCAACGCGTGTCGCGTGACGTTGGCTCCAATCGCGCTGACACGACCCACGACTTCGTGACCCGGAACGCACGGGTAGACGGTGTTGTCCCATTCGTTCCGCGCCTGATGGATGTCCGAGTGGCAGACGCCGCAGTAAAGCACGTCGATGGTGACGTCGTCGGGACCACCTTCCTCGCGTTCAAATCGAAATGGACGCAGACGACTGTGAGCATTTGCTGCGGAATACCCACGTGCGTTGATCATGCTGGGCTGCGCTCCGAAAGCTGCACTGTGAAGGGAAGGGATCGTGCGTCGTGAGCATCAAGGGCGACCGCTGCACGAACTCTATCCTCGACAAATGGGCAATTCGCATGCCACATGTCCACGCAGTGCACCACGCATTCGACCGGCTGCTGAAGGCGCCTGTTCGGTCTGTGACATAACTCTGGAAATCACTCACGAACAGGCATGAGAATGCGCGTGACCTGCGTGACCTGCGTGACCTGCGTGAGCTGAGGGTGCCTGATGCTGAGACATGCGTACCTCGACGAGGAAAGAACGTGTTGGAAGCGCCAGGAGCTGCACGCGAGGAACAGGGGGAGGTGTCTGCCCGAGGCTAAACATCGGTGGCATGGCTCCGAATTACTTGAACGAAAGGGCTGACATTCTGGATTGCTCCGTTCACGCATCACCGCTCGACACGTTTGGCTCGCGGCGACGTCCGGACTCTCAGAAGGGCGGAACCGAGGCCGTGAGGTCGAACGTGGAGCAGAAGGCGTCCGAGTTCGCGAAGAAGGCGGAACTCAAGGACGCTGCGCGGTCTGCTTTGCTACCGAACATCATGTCTCCGCCGCGACAAACGCTCGCACCGGGAACGTCCCCATACCTTTCACCTTGACCGGCACCGCGGTGAACAACCCGCCGGCATCGGGCACCGCAGCCAGTCCGCGCATGTGCTCCACGATCGGGATCTCGCTGCCGAGCAACGTCGTGTGCACGGGACGCTCACCGGTGGCCATGCTGTCGATGTTCATCGAGTCGATGCCGACGATCGCCGCGCCGGCATTCACCAGCCACTCGGCGGCGCGCTCCGTGAGATGCGGATATCCGTCGAAGTACGCGTCGGTACGCCAATGCCTGTCCCAGCCGGTGTGAAAGAGCACGGCGCGACCGCGGACGCGATGCGCAGGCAAGGGGATCGAGTCGATTGCCGCGCCGGCCGCTGGATCGACTCGTACGACAAGGCATTGGAGCGATGCGATCGACTCGAGCGGCAACTCAGACAGATCCTTCCCATGTTCGTACCGGTGAAACGGACTGTCGATGTACGTACCGGTGTTGGCGAGCAACTCGATCTTGCCGATCTGAAATTCCGTTCCGTGCGCATACCTCTCGCGCGACGCTTCGCGGCTCATCCAATCGCAGATGACTGGCGCGGGAAAACCTTTGAACGTGATCATCCCGTCTTCGACCACGTGGCTCACATCGATCAGGCGCCGCTTCGCTGACGGGGGCATTCACGCACACTCCACCAAGGGTTGTTGATAGTCGCATTGGCAGGCATCGGGCCGACAGGATGCTTCAACAGTCCTGCCCATGCGGACGCATCGCCAACACTGTGCCAGCGCTTCTTCGAGATTCGGCAAACCCAGCATGCACGCCGGATTCGCTGCGTCGTCCAGCAGCATGCGCAGTGCCGGGCGTCCGTGCCGGTCGAACGAAATCTGCGCGACCGTCTGGAATCCAGCTTTGTGGATCCCGGCGCCCGACGCGTGGTTCTCCGGCGCGTACGCCACCCAGAACCGGTCTGCCTCTCGTGATTCGATACGCACGGTTTCGTCGAGCAAACGCGGATAGATGCCGAGCCCGCGATAGGATGACAACGTGACGAAGTTCCAAAGGTACCGTTGGTGTTTCGGGATGTCGAAGCTGGATTGGAGCTCACTGATCACCGCCGTTGCGGTCGCAACCCAGCCCCAGGCCACATCGATGCCGTCGATCGACGCGACATAGGCGCGGTGGTCGTCGAGCAGGCGCCGGCCGATGTTGAACTCGGGCCGCTCTCGAAGTGCGGCCATCACTTGGACGCGGTGCTCGCGGCGTACGGCGAAACCTGCTGGTCGCGCCAGCGCGGGCGGTGAATCAGTACGATGTCTCGTGGCAATCATGGCGTGCGCTCTCCCTTGATGAGTGGTGGCGCGGTGAGTGTGCGAAGAAAGGCGGCGATCTGCCGGCGCTCTGTCTCGCTCAACCGCAGTGGTTTCAACTCGGATTTTCCGAACGGCGCCTTGGGGGCGCGATCGTAGTGGGCGAGGACGTCGTCGATCGTGACGATCTGGCCGGCGTGCATGAACGGCGCGCGCTCCGTCACGTTGCGCAGAGACGGCGTCTTGAACGCCCGCAGCAGCTCCGCACCTTCCGTCACGGCGAACTGCAGCTCGCCGCATTCGTCACGCTTCGCATCGCTGTAGAGGCTGAGACAGTTGAACTCGTCGGTCGTCACCCGCGCTGCACCCGACGCTCGACCGCTATCCATGCCGGCCACGACACGCGACACGGCAACGCCGGTGTTATGAAAATGATCGTCGGTGAAGCGCGGCCCGTTGTGACAGTTGACGCAGTCTGCCTTGCCGACGAACAGCCGCAGCCCCGACTCTTCATCGGGCGATAGACTGTCGGCGGCACTGTGTGTTCGCCTGGCGAGTTCCGTCGCGACATACCGGTCGAAGCGCGTCGTGTCGAACGCGATGGTCCGTTCGAACGCGGCAATCGCCTTGCCCATGTCCGCGAACACGCGCGTGATCGAATCGCGCTTCCCCTCGGACATCGATAGCCATGCTGCCCGCGCAGGGCCGTCGGCATTCGGGCCGGCATGTGAGGGAACGCCCGTCAAGTCGGGGAGATTGCCGAACACTCGCTCGTACGGGCCGCGATAGGCGTCGGCGATGTGCCGTACGTACTGCGTCCGATCTCCGCCGTGCACGACGCCACTCTCGAACGGTCCGAGTGCCTGCGACCACTGACTGTCCTTACGGCCGTCCCAGAACATGCACGGTGAATGCGCCGTACCGGCGATCGGCATGGTGCGGCGATTCGTCGTACCTACGCCGTGCGCGAGCGCGGTACCATCCTGGAAGTCACGCTGCGGCATGTGACAGGTGGCGCACGAGACCTTCCCGTTGCCGCTCAGCCGCTCATCGAAGAACCGTCGCTTGCCGAGTGCTTGCGCTGCGGTATCGTCGGTAACGCGATTGCTCGGATCGCGAGGCAACGGTGCAAGCTGCGCCAGCGAAAGACTCGCGATGGTCTCGCGCTCGTGTGCCGACCACGGCGTGCTGCTCGACATGCCGAGCCACGCGCTGCCAACCGCAACCGGCGCGGCGATGAGCGAAAGAGAAATGAGGCGATTCATGAGTAGTCTCCGCGGATAGTGTTTCTGCGCCGAACGCATGTCAGAGCTTCAGGTTGAACGTCACGACGTCCGAGCCCCGCTCGCCGGAGACCAGAAGTTTCACCACCCACCAGCCGTTCATGTTGAACTTCATTCCTTCGACGACGTGCCTGCCGTCGCCCAAGTGCGCCGTGATGCGCGGCTTGGTGGGGAGGCCGTGGCCGTGCTGCGGCATGCCGCCATCGATGATGACGCGCGCGGAGTCGACTGGCGTGCCGTCCGCCGTCAGGATCTGGATATGCCATTTGTGCAGTTTGCCCACCTTGATCGACTCGGCGGGCGTGAACGACGCGCGATAGAGCTGGGCGGCACTCGTCTGCGTGCGCTCGTACGCCTCGGGAGCGGCAGGTGGCTTCATGAACATCATGCAGCCAGCGAAGTTGAGCGCGAGCGCGAGAGCGATAGCGATGCGTTTCATGGTCGGGTCTCGGTGTCCAGGTTGTGCCGACCGGTGTTGGTCGGCGTGGACGGAAGGCTACGAGTCCCATTTCACGCGCACTTGAACAAAACGGCTGATGAGCGGAGGCGGCGTGAAGTCAGCCCTTTTGTTCAAGTCCCTGCCTTTCGTGTGAATGACGTTCCGTGCGTGAGCTGCACCCACGCACACTGACCGGAGGTCACGATGGCTGTTTCACGACGTACCGAGCGCTACGAACTCGTCGTCATCGGCGGAGGGCAAGCCGGCCTTGCCGCCGGATATTGGCTTGCCAGGCACGACATCGACTTCCTCATCGTCGACGCATACCCGCGCGTTGGTGACGCCTGGCGCAATCGCTGGGACACGCTGCGCCTCTTCACGCCGGCGCGCTACAGTGCATTGCCGGCGCTCGCGTTTCCGGGCGATCCCTATCACTTCCCGGCGCGCGAAGAAGTCGCCGACTATCTGGAGTGGTATGCGAGCGTCTTCGAGCTGCCGGTGCGCAGCGGCGTGACTTTGTCGCAGCTGCGACGTGAGCTGACTGGCTTCACGATCGCGACCGACGACGTCACGCTCGAAGCGGACAACGTGATCGTGGCCACGGGGCCGATGCGGACGCCACGCGTGCCGGCGTTTGCGTCGGAGCTCGATCCAGCAATCGTCCAATTGCACTCGAGCGACTTTCGCAATCCGGCGCAGCTTCCTGCGGGACCGGTGTTGGTGGTCGGTGCCGGGAATTCCGGCGCACAGATCGCGCTCGAGCTCGCGCGGTCACGTGACGTCACGTTGGCCGGCCGCGATGTGGGCAGCATACCGCGGCGACTCTTCGGCCGCGACGTGTTCGATTGGCTTGCGCACACACTGATGATTCCCGGCGCGGATTCCTTCGTTGGCCGACGCATGCGCTCCAACGTGCTGGGCGGAACGGATGCGCTGATCGGAATGAGCGAAGGTGACCTGCGCGTGCCCGGATTGCGACGCGTTGGGCGCATCACCGAAGTGAAATGCGGTGCGCCGTATGTCGGAGCCAAGAAGCTCGGAAGCGTCGCAAGCATCATCTGGTGCACGGGATATCGTCCGGACTACTCATGGATCGATCTCCCGGTTGTCGATGACCGTGGGTTCCCGCAGCACCAGCGCGGCGTCACGCGTGTGCCCGGACTCTACTTCCTCGGTCTTCGCTTTCAGCATCGCCTCAATTCATCGCTGCTTGGTGGCGTGGGAACGGATGCGCAGTACATCGCGGACGTCGTCGCGGCGCGCTACGGTCACCCGCGATCGCACATGCTGTTGACGGTGCGCTGGTTCACGCAGTGGAAAACATCAGCCCTTTCATTCAATCGTGCCGCGTGCTGCGCGCCTGGTGTGATCGCGAGACAACCGCCTCCACTCATTGACGACCACCAACAGGAGCGACCCATGCTTCGCAGCACACTGTTCATCGCCGCCATCGCAGTCGGTGGCTATGCATCGTCGGCAACCGCACAGCAACACCCGCCACAGGATTCCATCGCGCCACGCTTCTCCATCGGTGCCACGCACGCGATCGCCGGCTATATCCGTCTCAGCTTCCCCTCGCTCGATTCGCGCATCGCCGCTGCGGGACTGCCGCGCGTCGGGGGCGCGATCATCGGCGTCGGTGCGGGCACGGACATTCGTATGCGCCGACTGCTGCTTGGCGGCGGATTCCAGACACTGCTGCCTCGCACGCGTGACGAACTCGCACTGCGTTCGCGCCTGTCGGGCAGCCATGTACTGGCCGATGTCGGCTACGCCGTGGTGCGCCCGGACACGTGGTCCGTGTACCCGATCGGCGGTCTGGGCGTGACACACCTGTCACTCGACGTGCGCGAGCGTGGCGACTTCGACTTCGATGATGGACTTGGCCGGCCGACGCGCGAGCTCTTGCTGTCGGGGACCGCCGCGTTGCTGCACACCGGCATGGTGATCGAACATCGCTTTCACATCGGCACGCGCGAGTTCGCGATGAATGTGCGTGGCGGCATGACGCAGAGCATCGGGCGCCAGCGCTGGTTATCGCATGGCAGCACAGTCAACAACGGACCGAGCGGCATCCGCGGTTCGTACCTGCGGGTCGAGTTCTCGAAGCCGATTCGTCGCTGGACCGACGGCGCGCTGCAGCTCGGCGCGACGGCAGTCCGCGCCTTGGTGCAGTGAGGCGATGACCATGCGTTTTCGTCAACTCGCCAAGCGCGCCACGCTGTTGCTCGGGCTCGTAGCCGTCACGGTGATCGCTTCCGGGAGTGCGTTCGAATACTTCGCACGCCAGCAGGCCTACAGACAATTTCGTGCGCCGGGTCAGCTGGTGAATGTCGGCGGCGGACGTCACCTGCAGGTGGACTGTCGCGGAGCCGGCGCGCCCACCGTCGTCCTCGAGTCGGGGCTTGATAACTACGGCTCGCTGGCGTGGACATCGGTACAGGACGCGATCGCGAAGCAGCATCGCGTGTGCGCGTACAGTCGCGCCGGTATCATGTGGAGCGATCCGTCACGCACGTCGTTTGACAGCCGTGAAGCAATGCAGCAGCTGCACACGGCGTTGATCGGTGCCGGTGAGAGCGCACCCTGGCTGATGGTTGGACACTCACTCGGCGGCGCGTACATCACCACGTTCACGAAACTCTATCCCGAGGAGGTGGGCGGGCTGGTGTACGTGGATGCGTCGCATCCGAATCAGTTCGCGCGCTACAGGACGGCGGTCGGGAAGTCCATTGCCCCGTCGGCGACCGAGGTACGCATCGGCGCGGCTCTCGCGTGGACGGGCGTCCTGCGTCTGCTGCCGACGGCGAACCAACCTGCGACCTGGCCAGAGGCGCTGGCGACAGCTGCACCGGCATTCCTTGGCACGTCGCTCGGTGCACTCGCCCGCGAGACGGAGGCGATACCATCGACGCTGGCAGAGGCGGACGCGGGGCGAGCGCTGGGCGATCGTGCGTTGGTGGTACTCAGCGCGGGCAAGGCGCAAGGTGCCGCAGAGCTGACACAAATGGGTTTGACCGCCGACCAGGGCGCGCTGCTATTTGCAGCGCACCTCGCATTGGCTGCCGACATGGCGACGTGGTCGACGCGCGGACGGCTCGAGGTGGTGGCCGGCGCGTCGCACTACATTCAACTCGATCGCCCGGACGTCGTCATTGCTGCGGTCTTCGAAGTCGGCCGGTATGTTACCGGCCATGACACAGGTGCTCGGCGTTGGTGACTTTCTGGCGTGGCAGGGTGGCTGCCTTGTGATCGGTCATGCCTATCGCGCGACCGGCCTGCACGTGCACTACGCGATGCAACTGAGCTTCGGCGTGACGGACGGCATTGCGTTCCGTGCGCGCGAGAGTGAGCCGTGGGGCGCGCACGGCGCCGCGGTCATCGCATCGCGGCAACCGCACATGATGGACGGGAGTGTCATCGGCACGAGCGCGACGATGCTGCTGGAACTCGAAACACCGGTCGGCCGCAAGCTGCAGGAGATCTTTGCCAGAGACGGCATCACATCGATCGAATACGCGCGGATCGAGCATGTCGCCAAAGTCTTGTTCGCGACGTGGGAGGCGCATCGGGATGGCGAGGCGACGGCCGCCGCCGCGCGCGCAGCGATTCGTGCACTGACGGGCGACACGCAGCCACAGCTCCTCTCCGACGAGCGTGTCATCAAGGCGGTCGCGTACATCAACGCGAAACTGAGCTCGCCGTTGTCGCTGCGCGACATCGCCGGCCATGCGTTTCTGTCGCCGCCACGATTCCGCCACGTGTTCGTCGAGCAGACCGGCAGCACACTCCGACCGTACGTGCTGTGGCGACGCTTCCTGCGCGCGTGGGAGGTGATCCGACAGGGCGACGCGATTTCCGCCGCCGCGCACGAAGCCGGGTTCGCCGACGCGGCGCATCGCACGCGCACATCGCGGCGCATGTTCGGGTTTGCGCCATCGGCGTTGCTGGTTGGGCGGCAGGGGTGGGGGGCGGTGACGACGTGAAGCCGCCCGTTTTCGCCAAACCCGACGTCCGATCGGATTGCCATATCCGGCGCAGCAGGAAGCTTAGAAGGACGCGTCCGTGAGGCGCCCAGTTTCGTGGATTGATCGCTACCACATCAGGAGCGTGTGCATGACCGCATCCCCAGAGCGTCGGCGCCCCCGCCCATCGGACCGATTCGCCGCCGATGAACAGCAGCTGGACCTGACGAGCGCGTTGCAGTCGCTGCGCGCCGAGCCGAATGCAGGCGCAAGTGGCCATCGTCAGGTCGCGTTGATGCACGAAGGCCCAGTTCGACTGGTGCTGTTCGCGTTCGACGCGGACGGTCGTATGCCCCAGCACGCCGCACCAGGTTGGGTGACCATTCACGTGCTGCGCGGGTCGCTGACGGTACAGACACCCGATGCGACGCACGTCCTCGCAGGAGGTACACTGCTCTCGCTCGCCCCAGGCGTCCGTCATGATGTCGAGGCGACGGAAGAGACCGACATGCTGCTCGGTATTTATCCCGACGGGCCGCGTTCGCCGGCCGTATCGGCGAGCTGAATCACCACTCGAATCAGACGTTCAAACGGAGACGAGTCATAACGTGCGCCTCAGTGTCAGTCTGAACAGCGGCATGAACGCAGAACGCCATTCGCGCGTCGAAGCGAATCATCAGCTTTGCACGATTGCCCTCTCACTCGCCGCCGCGTTCGGCGTTGCGATTCTGAGTTCGTCGATTGCGACTGCGCAGTCCGCACCGCGCGTCACGCCACAACCCACCGGCACGACGGCGTCGTTGTTCGGCGTCTTCCCGGTCTCGGACAAGGTCGTGTGGGCCAGTGGCAGCAAAGGCGTTGTCCTGCGCACGCTCGATGGCGGCACGACGTGGGAACGCAAGCTGATTCCCGGCGGTGACTCGCTGCAGTTCCGCGACATCCACGCACGCGGTGCGGATTCGGCGTGGGCGCTGTCGATCGGAAACGGTGCGGCGTCACGCATCTACTTCACGGACAACGGTGGTGCGTCGTGGCGCGAACAGTTCCGGAACGCCGACAGCGCTGCGTTCTACGATTGCATCACGATGCTCGACGCAAAAGTTGGCATCGTGTTTGGCGATGCGGCGCATGGTCGCACACATATTCTGCGCACGACCAACGGTGGAGCATCGTGGGCCTTGCTTCCCGCATCACAGGTGCCGACGCCTCTCGATGGGGAAGGCGCGTATGCGGCCAGTGGACGGTGCGTCGTGAGCAGTGGTGACAAACATGTGTTTATCGCCACGGGGGGCCCGGGCTCGCGTCTGTTCACGAGCGACGATGCCGGCGCGCACTGGACCGTGCGTGAGACGCCGTTCGTTCACACCAAGTCCGCAGGTACCAGCGGGCTCGACTTCCGTGATCCGCAGCACGGCATCGGTGTCGCGGGCGACATGACCAACCTGCGTGGCGATACGTCGAGTGCCGCCGTCGCAGTCACCACCGACGGCGGCAAGACGTGGCAGCTTCGCACGCGACCACCGCTGCCGGGCTCACTGACGGGCACGGCGTGGATCACTGGTGTCGGCAGCGAGACGGCTGTCGCCGTTGGATTCGGCGGAGCTTTTGCAACGCGCGACGGTGGCCGCACGTGGACGGTGCTCAGCGACCAAGGACACACCGGCGTCGGCAGTTTTGGTCGGACGGCGTGGCTTGGTGGAACGGGCGGCACGATCCTCCGAGTCGACTTCTGACCCGGCCTCTATTTCTTCTCCGCCCCCGGCGGCGCACCACCCGGCTGTCCTCGAGGAACGAGAAGCTGTTGCGCCGACGTATCTCCTCCGGGGCCGATCGGTGACTGCTGGCGATCAAAGCCGAACACCTTCTCGCGCTTCATGGCTCTCGCGACCGCACGCGCGCTCTGAAACACCGATTCGGATTCCTGCATGCGGCCCGTCTGCGCCAGCGCCTCGGCCAACGTGATGCCGCTGATGACGTAGAGATCGGGAATGCCGACCGATGCGTCGTCCACCCAACCGTCGCGCTTGGCCAATGACTTGTTGGCGGTGAAGACATCGTTCCACAGCGCCAGTGATCGCTTCACGTCCACCAGACCTTCGCCCGGAATCATCACCGTGTCGCGACCTGGAACGAGTTCACGGTCGGAGAGACGCTTCGCCATGCCTTGCGTGACGACGTAGCGATCGAGTCCGAGCTCGTACGGATAGCCACCGGCGGTGCGGCTGAAATAGATCGGCCGAGCAGGGAAGGCGTCGCGAATCATGAAGTATACCAGCTGGTCCGCGCGCATGAGCTGCTCGAGACGCGGCGTCGCGGTGATGCCACCGCTCTGGAACGCCATGTTCTTCGGGATCTGCACACCAAGCGGGATCGCATCGGCTTCGTCGAACGTCATCTTCACCGGCGAACCATCGGGCCTGGTCCACTTGCGGTCGTTGTAGATCGCCGGACCCTTGGCCGCGTCGTACTCGTACACCGGGCGACGAATGAGCTGACGGGTATACCAGTCGGTGTTGAGCAGCGACGTGTTGGCCACGATGACATCCTTGCGAATGCCTTCGACTTCCTGCGCGTACCAGAGCGGGAAGGTGTCGTTGTCGCCGACGGTGATGAGAATGCCGTATGGCTCGACGGAATTGAGCAGGTCGCGCGCAAAATCCGTCGTGTCCGTCTGATTGGCCCGTGAGGCCTGCGTCCAGTTGCCGAACAGCGGCACGAACGCGATGGCCAGCAACGGCGATGCGAGCAGGAAACTCCGCTGACGCGGTTCGCTGACCGTTTCGCGGCCAAGCTTCACGTCATCCGCCCCGAAGAGGCTGGCCACCGTCTCCCACAGATACACGAGCCCCAACGCCGCCCACACGCTGAGCGCGGAGAAGCTCCAGAGATAGAAATAGTCTCGGTCACGCACCTCGCGATTCACCGAGTCGCCCAGTTCCGGTGATTGCGAGTGTCCGTACTTGAAGTTGAGGTAGTAGATCAGCCCCAACGTCATCGTGAATACGAGTGGCCCGAAGAACCAGAAACTTCGTCGGTCCTTTCGCCAATGCATCCAGCCGCCGATACCGCAGAGAATGAAGAAGAAAACGGCGAGACCGTTCTGCAGCCCCGGACGTTCGTTGTACGCATCGCGCAGCCACTGCCACTTCCAGTACAGCCACCACATCCCCATCTGCGCGGTGAGTGGCGCCTGACGTTCGCCCAACTGCGGCTTGCCGTACTGGCCGCGATTGAAGTTGTACATGAAGCGGTCGTAGGTGAGCGCCGAGAACGTGCAGCTGGCCTTGAGTTCAGTGACGCATCCCGTCGGCTCCCCTTCGTTGATGGCCGGAAAATGCGCGGCGCGAATGGGCTGCGTGGCAAACGGCGTCACACCAAAAGCGAGGGCGGCAGCGCAGGCGAGCAACAGCTTCCAGCGCAACAACGTGCGTGGGCTGCGCACGAGCACCGCAAAACCAACCGCCGGCGCCGCCAGCATGCCGGCCATGTGATTGGCGTAGCCAAGTCCCAACAGATACGCCACCAGCACCAGCAATCGATCGGCGCCCGCCTCTTCCGGGTCATCGCACCAGCGCACGGTGAGCCAGCAAATGACCGCGACGCCAAGCAGGGAGACCGTGTACACCTTTTCGTTCACGACCGACTGATTCCAGACCGTGAACGCGGTCGCGCCGATGAGTACCGCCAGCGAGCCGCCGACGATGCGCTGCCAGCGACGTGGCATCCAGCCAACCAGGACTCGCTCCGTGACCAGGAACCAGAAGCCCGCCGACACGGCGCTCGAGACGGCCGCCAGCACGTTGATGCGCATGGCCACCGACGGCGCGATCGGCAGGATCGAGAAGACACGCCCGATCAGCACGAAGAACGGGTTGCCCGGAGGGTGCGGAATGCCCAGCACGTACGCCGCCGCGATGTACTCGCTCGTATCCCACATCGAGGTGGTCGGGGCGAGCGTGACGATGTACAGGATGAACGTGACCAGCCCCGCGATGGCCGCCGCGAGATAGGACGGTCGATAGTCGAGTTCGGCGACGCCGGCCCGTGAACTGGCGGCGGACCCAACGGATGCAGTCGCTGGTGCGGTGGCTGCGACGGTCATGAGGCGGACAAAAGGGTTCAGCGACACGGAGCCGGGAAGCGGCCGCGCGGGGTGCTGTGGACTGGAATCGGGTGCAACGACCAAAGTTGGCGGGGCGGCGGCACCCAGACAACTCGGCGACCGGCATTTCGGACACATCTCGAGCGTCCCAGTCCCTTGACCGCCCCGTCAGCTCGGGGGAGGTGTCACCCTCAATGCCGGAACAGCCGCTCGCCGGTGAAGATCATCGCGATGCCATGTTCGTTGGCGGCGGCGATGACTTCTGCGTCGCGCACCGAGCCGCCCGGCTGCACGATGGCGGTAACACCGGCGGCAGCCGCCTGATCGATGCCATCGCGGAAGGGGAAGAAGGCATCGGAGCCGAGTGCGGCGCCCTGCGTCGCATGCCCGGCAGCCTGCGCCTTGTGCGCGGCCAGAAACGATGCATCCACGCGGGACATCTGGCCGGCGCCGATGCCGATGGTGGCGCCATCGCGGACGAGCACGATGGCGTTCGACTTTACGCTGGCCACGGCGCGCCACGCGAACGAGAGATCGCGTTGCTCTTCGCGCGTGGGCTGGCGCGTGGTCACCGTTTCCCATTTGGCCGGGTTGCCGGCTTCGGGGGCACGGTCCTGCACGAGCAGTCCGCCGCGTACGCGCTTGAAGTCCATGCCGCCAGCGTTCCAACGCGCCGTACCCGAAAGCACGCGCAGGTTCTTCTTCCGCCCAAGAATCTCCACGGCTTCGTCGGCAAACGACGGCGCCACGATGCACTCCACAAATAGACTCGAAATGGCCTCCGCAGCGGCGACATCCACCGGCACGGAGAACGCAATCACCGAGCCGAACGCCGACACCGGATCACAGGCCAGTGCCTTCCTGTACGCGTCAAGCGCATCGGTGCCAGTGGCCACGCCGCACGGCGTGGTGTGCTTGATGATCGCGCACGCCGGCTGAGCACCGAACGGTTCGATGGCCAGCATCGAGCCTTCGAGATCGAGGATGTTGTTGAAGGAGAGTTCCTTGCCGCCCAGCTGCTTGAGCGCACCAAGACCCGCCCCCGCGCGTTCGACGTAAAAGGCGGCACGCTGCTGCGGATTCTCGCCGTAACGCAGCGATTGCTGCTTTTCGAAGGCCAGTGGATACTGATCGGGAAATGGCTCGCCACGTTGCGACGCAAACCACTGCGCGATGGCCGCGTCGTAGCTGCTGGTGTGCGCGTACACCTTCTCCGCGAGCAACCTTCGCAATGCCTGATCGTCACTGCCCGCTTCGATGATGTCGAGCACCGGCGTGTAATCCTTCGGATCCACGAGCACCCACACCGCAGCGAAGTTCTTGGCCGCCGATCGCAGCATCGACGGGCCACCGATATCGATGTTTTCGATGACGTCTTCCGCAAGCACACCGGCACGCGCGGCCGTCTCGCGAAACGGGTACAGGTTCACCACGACCAGATCAATGGTACCGATCCCGTGCGCCTCGATGGCCGACATGTGCTCCGGCAGATCGCGGCGCGCAAGCAGGCCGCCGTGCACCGCCGGATGCAACGTCTTCACGCGACCGTCGAGCATCTCGGGAAAGCCGGTCAGTTCGCTCACATCGCGGACCGCCAGTCCGCTCTCGCGGAGTGTGCGGGCGGTGCCACCGGTGGAGACGAGTTCGAAGCCGAGGTGAACGAGACGCGTGGCGAACGGAACGAGTCCGCGCTTGTCGGACACGGAGAGGAGAGCGCGTGGCATGGTGAAGGGAAGTCGTGGAGACGAAGGTGCAGACGTCGGAAATCAGCGCGGAAAAAGTCGAGCGAGATCGGTGGCCAGCGCGGT
>Ga0163144_10010346_pt1 | contig 19901 bp, 11 predicted proteins | sample OliLak19BULKMAT1_FD_123175 | JGI IMG/M metagenome (GOLD analysis project Ga0163144, IMG submission 123175) | Freshwater microbial mat bacterial communities from Lake Vanda, McMurdo Dry Valleys, Antarctica - Oligotrophic Lake LV.19.BULKMAT1 | ecosystem: Environmental > Aquatic > Freshwater >... | reverse complement strand
TGCCTGACGTAGTGTCGAATCCGGGTACGTCGCTTCCATCCACGGACCTGGGAGACTGTCGTTCTTGGACACGTTCAGCAACCCCTCCAGCAACTGCAGATTGGCGAGGCGATCGCGGGCGGCCAAACACTCCTCGGCATACGCGGGGTTGCATCCAGCCTTCTCCAGCTTGCGGCGCTGCAACTGGCTCTTTGGAAATAAGTGGTCGATGTGATGAAGCTGCCGCACATCGATGAACGGGAACAGGATTGACAGCAGAGGAAAGAGCCTGCGGTCGCCGTACTCCATGTCCAGCAGATCGTCCACCTCCTCGGGCCCGAAGGAAAGCGACTTGCCCCGCGCAGCCATGACCTTCTCCAGGGCATCGCCGGGAAAAGACGAGTGATCGACCCGAATGACGTCGCGCAATGCGGTGAGCAGCGTATCCAGGCCGCTGCCCCAGATTCCTGAAGACTTCAGCAGCGAGCGGATGAGCCAGCTGCGGATCGTTTCGCGCTCAGCGGCGTAGGCTGGATGGCCCAGCCAGTTCTCGGGCGGGTTCCGCTTGAACATGTAGTAAGCAATCGGCAGCAACGCGCTGTCTGCGCGCAGAGTCTGCTCAGCGAGACCAAACGAGGCAGCCAGTTCCACCGTCAAGATGGTGGCGCGGCGAACGTCTGCCCACACCTTCTCCAGCGTGCTCATGTTGGCGCGGTTGAAGTTCTCGACCTTGAAGCCAACGCTGGCAATGTCAGCCAGCATCAAGCCCGCCTTGAGCACGAAGTCCTTGGAGAGGTTGAATCCGGCACCGATCCGGTTGATATCGTCGACCAGCCCGTGAATCTCCTGCCGCGCATCCAGCTTCGACCACTGGGCCACCGCGATGCTGAGCAGCAGGTCTGAGTACGAAAGAACCGTGCCGCCAGAGTTCATGCGAATGAAGATTCGCAGCACCCGGTCAAGCTCTTGGCTGCGCTCGGTGTAGAACGTCAAATTGGGGACCACCTGCACCACCTGGTAGAGCTGGTGCAATGTGTCGCTGGCCCGATTGAAGGCATCGCTGTCTGCGGTGATACCCCGGCCGTTCATCTTTCCGTACAGCCACTGCGACAACTTGGCCACGTTGGGAATGGTCAGAATGTCAGGCACCGGATACCACAAGGTGTCCGAATCGGCGGCAGCCTTCTGAGGCTCAAGGAATTGAAACCGGAAAGCTTCACCTTCGCCGTCATCGCCGCGCGCAGCCATCAGGTCGATGTGCAGAACTCGCTTCGGGAACGCGTTGGGGTTCGTCCGCCACTTGTTCGGCTCCTTGATCGCCATAGACCCACGAAGTCCGATGTTCAGCGCTGTGAGCCGCTGCTGGCCGTCCAGCACGGCCGTCAGCTCACGATTGGGGAGCGTTCCCAGCTCAGGACAGTGTGCTGCGTCGCGTTCATGAAAGTGCTGGACAAACCCGAAAAACTTGAACTCAGCGCTCTTCTCGGGTTCGACCCTCCAGAAGAGAAAAGTACCAAACGGATACCCCTGCATCAGGCTGTCGAACAGTCTGCAGATTTGCTCTGGCTTCCAGACAAACTCACGCTGGATCGCCGGAAGCACATAGTGATTCTTGCTGACCGCGTCGAGCGCGTCTTTTATTGTCAAGCCTGATTGGTACAAGTGGCTCCTCCCTTACCTGCCGACAATTCGGCATTGGTGGCTTACGCTACGACGTCGATGCTTACCAGTCTGCCCGTATTGCGCCTCGCTACCGTTCTCAAGCCGCAACCGCCTGATCAGGCACCCACACCTGAGGCTCGTAATTGATGACCGTCTTTCCATCTGCAGCCCGGCCAATGTCAATCGTGATCAGGCGATCGTTCTGAAATGCAGGGCTGAGCTCAAGAGCCAGGTAGTCGAACAGCGGCTTCTCGTGGACCGCGACCACGATCTGGCGACCGTGCTGTTTGGACAGCGTCCGTAGTAACGCCGCAAACTGCGCAATGTGAACCTCGTCCATGCTTTGGACGGGATCATCAATCAGCAGCCAGGGAAGCGCTGGTTTGACCGATAGGTGAAGCGCCAGGAACAGCGTCAGCGCGGCCGTGTTCAAGTTGCCTGCGCTCAACATGGCACGCGGATTCCCACCCTTGCCACCACTTCGGTAGAGTGTCTCCAGGACAGCCTCGACCGCGCCTCCATCGGATTCGGGCAATGCGAACGCTGGCACGAACGGCTCATCAGGCGCCAGGCGAACGAACAGGTCGCGCCAAATCGCATTCAAGGATTCATTGAAGACACGGCGGACGATCGCGGTGCGTTGATCGCGCGCGCGACGACTGAGCTCTTTAGCCTGGGCTATGCGCCTGTCGGCAACTGCCTTGAGTTGACTCAACCGCGCAAGTCGCTCCTTGTTGTCAGACGTCGCCTTCGCCAACGTCTCCTTTTGAACCTCCAGCACGCTGAGTTGCTTCAGGCAGGCATTCGCTTCCCTGCGTGCCGACTCCTTGGCAGTAAGCGCGTCCTCGGTCTTCGACACGTGGCCCTGAAAGCGCTGCAGTGCTTCAGCCAGCGGCTCGCTCTCACCAATTTCTTGAAGGCTCAAATCAATCGCGAACTTCTGCGCGGCAGCGCGAATAGTTGTGGCCTTCTGATCCTTCGCGCACAACGCGTTCAAACTCGCCGACGCTTCACTGGCATCGTTGAGACACTTCTCGCCCTCGATGACTGCGGACTCGAGCTGTTGCAGCGCAAGTTCGAACTCTGACAGCCTTGCCGCTCTCGTCTTCAGCTCATCTCTGGCCTCGGTCGTCAACACTTGGCCTGCAACGAGTCCGCGGCTCCGCTCGGCGTTGGCAAAGGAGGTGGCACCTTCAACCCGTTCCTTGGAAAGTGCTTGAAGTCGACCTGCGCTTGCGGTCAGCGCCGAAATTTGGCTCGCCAAATGCTCACTGAGCGGTTTCTCCGAGACTTCACCGAAGTTTCTGCTGCAAACCGGACACTCCTCCGAATGCACATGAGGAAGGATGCTGTTGAGTGCCTCCGCCAGGCTGCCCGCAGTTGCTGCGTGCTTCGCAACTTGCTCGTCGAGAACTGCGATCCGCGATCGTGACTTGCCGATTCCTTCATCAAGCGCGGCAAGCTGCTTGGCGTCGTCTACATCGCGCGCCAGGACGGAACTACAGCGCTTCAGCTCAGCTGAGACGGTTTGCAAAGCGACGGAACGCGCGTGAGTTGGGCGCGTGGAAGACGGCGATGGCAGATCAGAAAAGTACGCAGCCATAGCCGCAAAGACCGACTCAAGTTGCTTCCCGCTGCCATCACGCCAGCGCTGCAACGACTCGGCTGCAACCTTGGATATCGCCTCTGCTGCATCGCGCTCCTGCGCTGTAACGCCAGACCGAACTGAAGACCATTGTTCTATCACCGCCCCAATGTCGCGACGCATTTTCGCCAGTCGCTGCAGTTCGGGCTCGCTCGCCTCGCTTTGCAACTGACTCAAGGCCTGTGGTGAACGAATGTCGGTCTGTTCTGGAAAACCCAACACCAGCAGTTTTGCCTGCACACTTTGGGCGAGTTGCAGGATCTCAGTATTCAATACCGACTGATCCTTCTCGAATCGTGAGATTTCAGCTTCGAGCTTTGGGATCGCGTCACGCACGTCCCAGAACAACGGTGCGCCGGTTCTCAGGCGCGTGACGTGACCGGCATCGTGCAGGCCCTCGACCAGCGCATCCAGCTGATCTAGGCCGAGCAAGTCCTTCACAAACTTGGTCAAGGGCGACTCGGTGAGCCGCGCGTCCTTGTGTTGATAGATCTCGAGCAACCGCGCCAGAGTTGATTGGGCCAGGTAGCAACGTTCGCCGTAGAACCGCGAGAGCAACGGCGTAAGAACTCCCTTCCCGCTGAACTTCCCGTTGATGGACTTGATTTCTGCGGGCTGACTCAGGTCACTCAGCCCCTCAACTGTGATCGATACGCGCCCTTCCGTTGCCGCCTTGTGCACCAGATGAGATTCGAACGACGGGTCGATTCTGGCCAACGATTCGACTTGCCCAGTCAGGCCAAGCTCGATGGCTGACAGTAGGCTCGTCTTGCCAGACCCGTTTTGCCCGTGAATCAAGACCACCGGGCTATCAAGCGGGACCGTCACCGTACCGCGAATGCTCCGGAAATCAGTAACCGTGAGGGACTTCAGCCGCGGGATCATGCGGCACCGTCCTCTTTGGCATCGGCAACTGCGTCGTCAATGATCTGGTGAAGTTGCAGCTGAACGGCTCGCGTCCCCTGCTTCGCTGGAATCACCAAGTTGGCGACCTCCTGGTCCAGTCCCGCACCCAGCTTCGAAAACTGCTCAAGGACGTTGGTCGTTGGTGCATGTACCTCCGGGAGTCGCAGGGGCAAAAGTACAGCGAGCCAGTTTTGGAGGGAGACTTCTGCGTCCTTGTCGAGCACTGTCCCTGTGGGGAGCACTCGGCATACTCGGGACATGGTTTCCAGATTCGCCGAAGTGGGGCGTGGTCCAGCAATCACAACAGTCAGAGGCCTCTTTGATCTGGCCACGTCAAGCGCCCGCGCAACACCCTCCAGCTTGGCCACCAAACGCTCCTCCTGCTCGAAGGCAGTGTCGGCGATCAGGATCAGGTCGGGCGAAGTCTCTGTACCTACCAGCGCAGCTGGAAAGTCGAACTTCAGTCCGCCAATCACGAGAGGCGTCGAGACGGATCGGTAGCCTGCCACCAACAACAGCCTTGTGATGTGCCCCACCGGGGTGGTGTCGTTCATATCGCGAGCTCCTCGCGGAATCGCTGAAACAGTTCATCTGGAGTCGCCGAAGACGCCATCAGGCTGGCGATGCTCACCTCTCTCACAACGCGTCGCCCCGTTCGCCCTGGGGCACTACGTGGGGATCGAGGCATTGCTGGAACGAGCTTGTGTCCGTGTATCACGATAGGCTCATCGGCATCCACCACGCGCCCATCCTGTCGCAGCTGTAGCGCCGAAGTTGGCCCGGAGGTAAGAAACACCTTGACCTCCCCTGACGGGGCGCGCAAGCGGAACATTCCATCGTTTACGGCGTGCGAGGCCGGCGCATCGATCTGCCACTCACCGCAAGAGACGCCGTACCCGAGGACACCAGCCGCGACGGCGGTCTCGCGCATACCCGATGCAGGAAGATCTGGATTGATCGAGATATTGGCGATCGACTCGACTGTCAGTGGCTGATAGCTGCCGGCTGCATGGGTCAAGCTTCCGTTTCGTATCAGATGCAGGGATCGACCCCACTGATCGATGAAGGCATTGATGAATGCCAATGGATCCGACGTTGCGATTGCCGCAAGCTGATCTCGCAGTGCAATAACGCCATCTCTGAATGACTGCCGGTCGGCCACGGGCATTACACCCGGCGCAAGGTCGACGAGCGCCCGGACCTTGCTGCACAGCAGGTGAAGCACCAGAGCCAACAACAACGGCTTTGCGTAAGCCTGAATGCAGGCCTCGTCGATGATTTGCTGTCGGTTGCCAGGCCTCATGTCCTGCCGATAAACGTTCTGCAGCAGCCCCTGCTGGTCCCCGCCGAGCTCGTTTGCAGAAAACATGTAGCTTGGTGGGTTACTCGGCCAACGCCATGGCATTTGTACTGCGGCCTGTGCGAAGAGTGCTTGGATGTTCGCATCCTGTGCTGACAAGCCGATCATGAGCGTCGGCTTCGTCGCGACGAGGTCCACCAGTCGGCCCCGGACCGCCGCGTTCTCCGGCCACGCAGCCCAGGCATTGATTTGCGATTGCCGCGCAATCAAGAAGGGTCGATAGGCGGCTTCGTTCTGGGTCGCGAGCACGGCACAGCCGTGGAACTTGATCAGGCGGCCTCGGGATGCCGGATTTCGCAGGTCCTCTGGACGCGCACATACCGAAAGCGCAGGTTGCCCGCCGGTCATTGCTGCGATGGCGCCCTCGATCAGACCATCCCAGTTGGCTGATGCAAGGTCAGAGCACGCCCCCTCGAGAACGAGGATCGCAAGGCACAGGTGCTCTACGTCCGGCGGCTTGGCTGGATCAGCGAAAGTCGATCGAAGGTCGACGGCATCCCAAAGCAGGAAGTCATCGGGCTCTCCTTGAACGTTGACATCAAGCAGCCGTGCGTAGTTGTTGCACAGGCGCACCACGATGTTGTTGGCATCGGGCCAGGTCGCGACCGGCTGAGTGAAGTCAATTCGAGCCTCCTCTTCCGGCGTAGTCGGCGCAGTGGCCAACGCGGTTCGAAGTGCCCTGGCGAATCGGCAGGCAGGGTCGCCCGGGACAATCCGCACGCGCAGGAACTCAAGAACCTTTGCAACGACCTGACGAAGCCCGTCGACGCGGCCGAAGGAGATGCCGGACCCAAGCCAGAGCACGTATCGGTCTTCGGCGACGCCTCTGGCCACCGAGGCAAACGTCCCGTCAAGGAGAGCCAAGGTCTCAGGAACCGTGATCGTTGCCGCGTTTGGCGCACTAGGTGGCATAAGGGTCCGATGTACTCAATTCCGACGAGGCTGCGGCCAAGGCCACACCCCAACGACACGGCGAAAGCTTGCGTCCCGATCTACCCCGCAGCTCATTGGCAAACCGCCTCCAGCATGCTCCGCACATACGTGTCCTTGTCCTCTTCTTGAAAGAGGATGTGCCGCTTCTGCATGTCGGCCTTTTCCATATGCCAGAGCATCCGCATCGTATGCGACGGCGTGTTCGACACGATGAAGGACTGCAGCTTGATCGCCGGATCGCCAAGACGCTGCTCGATCTCTTTGATGGTCTCGTGGAACTGGATCTTCGGATCGGTCGGGCCGAGGTTTCGGATGCCCTTCGGGTCGACAAAGATGACGTGCTGTTGCCCACCGACCAGCAACCACACGATGAAGTCCGGGTGGAAGTTGCCGGCCTCGAAAAAGCCCACACCGCGCCCCTTGCTCAGGTTCCGCAGCAGGTAGAGCTCCTTGTCCTGGAAGAACGCAGGATGCCCGTCGTGGAAGACCTTCAGGTCTTCGACGAACAGGCGTTCGCCCTTGTTCAGCGGCGCCGGGCTGATCTCCACGATTTTTGAATCAAGGTACAGCAGCGGCTGGTAGAGGTGCCGGCCGAACAGGATGGTTTTCAGGCCCTGGAACTCCCAGGCTTTCAGTTCACCCTTGATGATGGTGGCCTTGAGTTCTTCGAGCTTGGTGGCGATCTCCTCCTGCGACTTGTCCATCAGGATGCGGTAGTAGCTGTCGTTCGACGCCTCTGAAACGCCCAGAAAGTTCGGGTCGTCCGCTTCAAGATCGCGGTACTCCAAGTGGGGCAGTTCCCACTCGCGCTTGCGGAAGGTGTAGTAGCGCTCGACATACTTCTTCAGCAGCGCCAGCGCAATCTCTTGCCAGAGCCGAACTCGTTCGAACGAATCGAACGCGAGCTCTTCGGGCGGAATCAGCAGCTGGTACCAGCTCTGATCGGCGAGCAGGTCCACGACACCCTGTCGCGTGATATTCAGGTTGTACCAGCCACGCTCCGCCTTGAAGCGTTCCAGCTCGAAGTACAGGACATCGACGTCCAGAAAAGCGACGTGGCGTGGCCCAAGGTGCGCCTGGTTGGGCGCAGCGTCGGCGTCGCCGCCGACCAGCCCACCTGACTTCATGGCCTGGATCTTCGGGTACCAGTTCAGGATGACCTGGTTCTTCTGCAGGTACTCGGTGCTGCGGTCTGTTGCAGGGTCGGGGCGGCTCACCGTCGGCACCGGGCCGAGCTTGCGGTAGGCGTCGCCAAACTCGGTGTTGACGCCGTTGATCTTCTTCTTCAGTCGGATGGTCTTGAGCTTTTGCGTGCCCAGATTCTTGATGACCGGTAGCAGGAACTCGACGCGGTCATCGTTGGTCGGCAGGCCTTCCTCTTCCAGGAAGTCGCGAAACTGGGCCATGTAGTCGGCGTGGATGCCGAAGATGCCCAGGGTTTCCAGCGCCGCAATGTGCTTCGGCCGATCCATGCCTTCCGGCAGTTGCGTCTTCCCGCTGCGCTTGAGGCTCATCGCGTAGCCCTTCAGCCGCACCCCGCGGCCAAACAGCTGGATGATCTGGGCGCCTTCACCCTTGCCCACATTCATCAAGCCCATGGTGGAGACGCGCCAACTGCTCCAGCCTTCGGTGAACTTCTTCGAGCCGATCAACAGATTCACCTGCGAGTGCGCCTTGTTGATGTCGTGGAAGAGCGAGCCGGAGAATTCGCGCTCCCCCGTCGCCAGCTTGTTGTCCTCGCACAGCTTGACGAGCTTGGCATCGTCGCCCACGTTGATGACACCGAACGGCTCGTTCTCGGCACCGAGCCGCAGCGCCACTTCGCCCGTCGCGCCTTTCAGGTTCTCGATGTAGAGCTGGCCGCCGCCAGGCGCGTTGAACAGCACGGCCAGCGTCTCATCGAAGACCTGCGATGCGGAGAGGCCGCAGGTGTTGAGGTAGGCAAAGCGGCCCGCAAAAAGGTTCTTGCCGGTTGCAGTGACAAGGCCCTGGTTCAGCACGCGATCAATGCGCTGAACGCTACTGGTTCGGTTGGCAACGTAGCCCGCCAGGAACCGCAGAATCTCCACGATGTCTGAAGCGTCCTGCTTGGCCAGGGTGGCTGTGACGCTGCCGCCGACAAAAATCCAAAGCGGCTTCTCAATGAGAAACGGCTTGAATACGGCTTCCTTGTCGCGGTACAGGCACTGCTGCTGGAAGAAGGACAGCAGACACGCGACAAGGTACAGCTCTTGGTGATCGCGCTGCGTCGCCTCGTCCAGATTCAGGATCTGGTAGTCCTTGCCAAATCCATCGCCATAAAAGTAGCGATACGAATAATCGAACAGCGTGTTCTTTGCGTAGAGGTCCGTCAGTGCGGCATTGCCTTTCACCGCTTGCCCGAATGTGGCCGAGTACTCGAAGGAGAAGCCCTTTTCGCACAAAGCATTCCGAAACCTCATCCAGGCGCCGTCGCCACCGACCGAGGCACCGCGATGCCCTTCGTCCACCAACACAAGGTTGTTGCTCTCGAAGGCGTCCACCGCCACGGTCTTGTCCCCCATCTCGTCGCGCAGACGGGTGACTTCAATGATCTCCACCGCCTGCCCGGCAAACAGACCGCGTCCATCCTTGTTGAACAGCTCCGCCTCGATGCCAGCCGACTGAAACTCGCGCAGGTGCTGTTGCGAGAGGCCTTCGTTTGGGGTGAGCAGAATGATGCGGTTGAGTTCGCGTTGGCGGCCGTGCTTGGCCAGGTAGTGCTGGAACTGCAAGATGTTGGCGTGCATGACCAAAGTCTTGCCACTGCCGGTGGCCATCCAGAACGCCAGCTTGTTCAGCTGCGGCCAGGCCTCGCTCGCTGTATCCAGCCGCAAAATCTCTTCCGCTTCAGGTTTGTCCACGTTCCAGGCGGTCACCCGCTGGTTCAGGCATGCCATCAGGGCCTGCGGATCCCGGAAGTACCGGTCGAGATAGATCTCGGTGAACAGCAGGGCCAAGTACTGGAAGTACTTCCACACCAACGGCTCGTCGCCGCGTGTGAGGCGCCGTTCATTGAGCCGCTGGGTGTGCTTGACGATGTTCTGGTCGTACTCCAACAGCAGGTCCGTCGGCAACTGTGTCAGGTTGAAGAGCTGCGCCGTCAGGGCATGGTGGAAGCGGTGGACGTTGTTCTCGTCCAGTCCCTCCAGCGCTTCGCTACGCAGCGGCTCGGCCAGGTCTTCGAACCGCTTCGCGTCGAACAATGACAGCAGCCATTGGTTGAGAACAAGTTTGTATGCAAAGGGCGTTACCGGCTTCTTCCTCTTCGGTACGGCCTTCGATGCAGCCTTCTTCGACGCCACCTTACACGCCCTCCGTCTCGAACATCAGGCGGTGAAAATCTTCCTCGATCAATCGCACCTTCCAAGTGTCATCGGGGGCTTTCAGGTTCTCGAGATTGTTGCCGCCATTGACGTAAATGAGGTCGAATTCGTTATCTTTGCTTGAGTAGCCCTGCCGGGTGAACCATTCGTCCAAGACGAGATTGTCCTCCTCGGGTTTCTCAGTGATATTTCGCCAGATCACCAAGGCGTTGCGGCCGTCCGGCACAGATCCGGAAACGGTACGGAACCACCAAGGTCCTTGTTTGCTCTGCTTCAGGCGGCCGTCGAGACGCAAGCGCCTTTCGCTATCGCGCTCAAACGACGCAGTGAAGAACTGCGACAGTGCTAAGTTTCTTACCGAAAGGCCGATCAACCAGTTGAATGTCTCCACAAGGTCAACTTCGACTTCACGGGACTCATCGGAACCTGGCCTCTTTATCCTAAGCTGATATGTCTCTGGGTTTTGGAATGCTCTCAGATTGAGCAGAGACTGGCTGCCGCGGGACTCAACATCCAACATGTATCGTAAGAGATAGTCCTCTGTGACACTGCTTTGCTGACGCATTTGAGTGCCTTCTAGGACCAACTGCTGCGCAGGCGTTCTCCGAATTTCTAAGTTGTTTAGTGCATCCTCGTAAGTTTCCAACCGGATGTACTTAAACATGTGAGACAAGCCGGCGGCTCGGCTTGCGGGTCGCCCGTCCTTCCAGTCCGACGCATAGATTACCTTCTTGAGTCGCGGCATAAGCACGGTGTCGAAATGGAGACCCATCTCAATCAATACATATCGCCTCGTTCCAGCGTCTTCCCTATTGAGGGTCATGACTGCGTGGCCCGTGGTCCCGCTTCCTGCAAAGCAATCGATCGCGATGCCGTCCTTCCCAATGGACGCGACATGCAGAGAGTCGCGTGTCGCGAAGAGCGATTTGGGGAAGTCGAAAGGTGTGCGCCCACCGAAAATACTCTTCACGAGGCCAGTTCCGTATTCCGTGGCTGAGTACTTCTTGTCAGTCCAAATGGTGAGCGGGAGCACGCCCTCATTGTTGGGTCGGTACTTGTTGTAAACCTGCCGCCTTCCCTCCGAGTTCACCTTGACAGACAACTCGATCAGCTGCGCGCGCGCGGTGTCAATGCCCCAGCGCCAACACCGTTCGGCGTTGTCTGAATCTATCGGCCAAACGATCGACTCATCGTCCTTGGGCTGCTCCAGGAGCGCATACTCCTCCTTTGTAGCGTCCCATTCAACGCTGGGTATCCGCACGTTGCTATCGGAGCAGAAGAGCGGAAAGAACTGCTTCGGTCTATCCACTCTGGTTGAGCTGGATCCGTCACGGCGAAAGTTTCGCCATTCAAACGCACCCAAATGGTCTGATTGATCAAATCGCTCTTGCTGTTCAGCAGTGCGAGGAAGCTTGCGAAGACTGCCCTTACTCGTTTTAGCAGAAAATATCAGGTATTCGTGGCATTGCGCCATCCCGCGCAAAGTGATTCTGCCGGATGGGTTGGACCGTACAGCAACCGTCCCAAGCAACTGATCGCCTCCAAAGACTTGCTTGAGTATTGTTGTAAGTTCGACAACCTGTTGATCGTCGATAGCTGTACAGCTAATCCCGGTATCGTTCAGCAGTTCCCAACAGGATTCAACGACCGGTTCAATCATTGAGCACCAAGACGAGTTCCGGTATCCGTTCTTATAAAGAATCTCTGAAGCATCTGTGTTGTACGGCGGATCGTTGTAAGCGGTACTAATTTTCCCGCGATATCTTTGCATGAGCAGCGCGGTTGCATGAGCGTTGTGTGCGTTCACCAAGAGCCCATCTAGCTTCTCCTCCAGATTGGGAATGGCGGCAACCAAGCGCGCGCGAAACTCTTTGCTGAAGTGAGCGGTGTCAAGCGGGAGTGCTTTATTCGACCTCAGAAATTGTTCGGAGAGAGGAGCGCTATACCCGACAGTTGCCAAATCACCTTTTATTGCGTCGATTGCCAAAATTCGCACCCACTCTTCGCGCTGTAGATCGTTTAGTGCGATCTCACCATAAAACTCCTCTGGGATGCGATCTAGAGTGACGCAGTAGTTGGTCTCCACTACAAACTTCTTTTTCAGCCACAATTTCCTTTGAAAGTCTTCCAATTGGGCGAGAAAGTCGATTATCTTTCCCGCAATACGTCGCAACACCTTGATCTTCGATAGGTACTGCTCAACCCGGGCCACTGATTCGTTCTCCACATCGTCAAGATGCATCACCTCGTTCTTGATGAAGAAGTCAAGTTCGCGCCGCAAGAAGCCGCCAAGATCCTTATGAATGAAGTAGTCAAAGGTATTTCGTGCTGTGTATCGACGAATGTGCGCCTCGATCCGCGTGTAGTCCGCCTGCTCTCCACTTAGTAGTTCGTGAGCCCTACCCAGCTCCGTAATCCAGCCAGCGAGAGCTGGGTCGTTGATGCCCAAGATCTGCTTGACTGAGTGTGCGTTTAGGTCCTTTTGCGTAGGCGGCTTGGTCTTGCCTTCTCGAACGTCATCGGGCCAATCCGCGAGCGCGGCCGGCCTATATTCGAAGCGGATGACGAGTTCCTTGCCCTCGGGACCGTCCTCCTCTGAAATGAAGTCGCGAACCGACGAACCAACATTCGCCGAAACGAACAAACGGTCCTTGCCTTCGACGGCTTTGACATTCCCGTGCTCACCCTCAGCCACATCCACTAGTCTCAAGTGCACCCGCTGTGGTGCCTTGTCATCTTCCGGCCGCAGCCGAAACGCATAGTCCTGCAAGTACTCGCTGGTCTTGATGTAGTGCTGATCCCCGTTCGCCCAATGAAGCTTGACTTCTTCGCCTTCGTACGGAATCGCATAGACCCCGGGCTTGTAGACGCGTCGAGAGAGGTAGTCACCCTCGGAGTAATAGCGGCGGAAAAAGCTGAGAAGTTCGTCGTACACCTCGCCCTCCAGTGCGCCCACGTCTACGGCCGCGCTCTGCTTAGCTCGCAGTTCCTTGACCTTGGGCGATTGGTTAGGGTCCATCCCGGCGGCCTCAATGCCGGCGATGACCTTGGCCAGCTCCTTCTCGATCTCTGCCTTGTCTGCCGTCTTATAGAGCGCGAATGCCGCCTGCACCTGCGGCAGCAGGTCCGTCTCCAGGAACTGGGTGATCTCGGCACTCTTCGCATGCATGATGCGATAGAGACCAAAGTCGAGGTCGGGCTGGTCGAGCTGGAACAGCTCTTTCAATTTGCTGATCAGCTGCTGGCGCTTGTTGTCGTTGGGGGTGCTCATCGGCGGCGCTTTCAGGCGTAGGGCTGGAACTGGTTGTTGTCTCGGCTGAGCAGTTGCATCAGCTTGGGATGGATGAAGAGCTTCTCTTTGCCGAACGGCATTTCGCGCAGCACGCCCAGGGCAGCCAGATCATGCAAGTAGCGAGAAGCCGCCTGGCGCTGGGCGATGCCCTTGTCCACCAAGTTGCCAATGCGGCAGTACGGCTGCTCGAAGATCACATCCACCAGTTCGCGCGTGTAAATCTTGGGCAGCTGGGTGCGCACGTGTTCGGTGGTGTGCTCGGCCAGTTTGCGGATGCCAGCGATCTTGCCTGTCGTCCACTTGGAGGTTTCGGCCACGGCCTGCAGCATGAACTGCAGCCAGGGCTCCCAGGCTTGGTCTCGCGTCACACCCAACAACAGGCCGTAGTAGTCGGCCTTGTGCGCAATGACGTGGCGGCTCAGGTACAGGATGGGCAAGTTCAACAGCTCTTCCTGAATCAGGTAGAGGATGTTGATGACGCGGCCGGTGCGCCCATTGCCGTCGGTGAAAGGGTGGATGGCCTCGAACTGGTAATGGCCCACGGCCATGCGGATCAGCGGGTCCAGCTCGGTCTGGTTGTGCAGAAAGCGCTCCCAGTTGCCCAGCATGTCGCGCAGGCGCGCTTCGCCCTCGGGTGGGGTGTAGATCACCTCGCCCGTGCGGTCGTTGATCAGCTGCGTGCCAGGCGTGCGCCGAATATCCATGTCCACGCCCTTCAGGGTGCGGCAGACATCCACGGCGGTGGCGGTGCACAGCGGACGGTCTTTCAGTGACTGGTAGCCAAGCTGCAAGGCGGTGCGGTAGCGCAGCGCTTCCTTGGTGGCAGGGTCGGCGTTGTCCTGACCTTGCGCGTACTGGAACAGCTGGTCGGTGGTGGTGACGATGTTCTCGATCTCGGAGCTGTCCTTGGCTTCCAGCAGCGGGATGGTGTTGATGAGCATCGCCTGGTTGGGGATGAGCTCGGCGGCCTGTTTCAGCTCGGCCAAGGCGGCGCGGGCCTCGATGCAGGCCTTCAGTACGGCACGGCTTTCCAGCTCGCGTGCGGGGGGCAGCACGGGCAGGTGGTTGTGCGGCAGCTCAGGGCGCCAAGGGGGATCGGGGTCCGTCATGATGCAAAATTACGACTTCAACGACATGTTGGCAGCTTATGTCGCTGGCAGCGACACGTCAACCAGACAGGTCGATGTTTTTTATATTCGTCGACATGACTCTGGCGATAGGGCCACCACGGCAACACGGGACGACCATCATGTTGCCGAAATGGACTTTCTAGAACATCACGCGACCGTCCACCGGACGATAAACAGGCTCTGGTTGCGGCTGGCGCGGTGAAGCCGCTTTTGCAGGGCCGCGATGAGCGCATCGCGCCGCGCTTCGATCTCGTCTTCTACGGCAAAGATGTCTTGACGCTGACGCCGCTGTTCGGTCTCGGTCTTGCGGATGTCTTGCTGCAGGCGCTGGGCGTCTTCCATGCTGAGCGCCATGCGCGCCTGGCGCTTCAGCCCTTTGAGCTTGAGCTTCGTGTCCTTGAGGGCTTGTTCAGCCGACGCAATGCGGTCTTCGGCCCAGGCTTCAAGCTTGTCGCGCTCTTGCTGGAAGAATTGGTCGTTCAACTCCAGCGCGCGGCTGAGAGTGGCCTCCAGCTGACGCTGTACGTTGGCGTGCAACGCCATGGGCGGGCTGGCCTGTAGCTCGGCGGCACTGGCAGTCAGGTAGAAGAGCTTCTGGCAGCTCTCCTGGTCGATCACTTCTGCAGTGTCGGTGATGCAGGTGAAGACGAGGTGCTCTTCCTGCTGAAAGCTGTCCAGCTCCAGCAGGCTCAGCTGCATCCAACCGCTTTGCCCGAGCAGGCGCTCCACCATGCTGATGCGAGGCTTGTGGCTGCCGTAGTGGAAGGTCAGACTCTGCGCGGGCGCTTGCAGGTTGCGACCTGTCTCCAGCACGTACTGACCCAGCGGGTGCGTCAGCCGATAGATGCGCGCATGCTCCGGCGGGGTCTCGCCCTTGCGGATGAGCTGGTAGGCACCCGTGGGCGCCTGCAACACCGGCGGCGCGTGCAGGTCAAAGGCGAGCTTGGCGGAATCGAATCTGGCCTGCCCGGCCAGCACGTATCTTGTCAGCCACCAGAAGAACCGGGTGATGCGGTCCAGCTGGCTCTCGGCACGCTCTTTCTGGCTGCGCAACAGGTCGTGGATGTCGGCGTCGAAGTGCTCGAGAAGCAGCTTCTCGGTCTCTTGCATGCGCGCCTGGATGTCGGCGTCCAGCTCGGTGCGCAGCGCGGTGAAGGCGGCGTCGATCGCGCTCGGGGTACGGCAACGGTCGTAGATGTCTGCAATGCGCTTTTCGAAGTCGATGCCGCTTTCGATCTGCCCCAAGACTTGGTCGGAGGCACCGAACACGCCGTCGAACAGGTGGAACTTGTCTTGCAGCAGTTCCAGCACACGCTGGTCTGCTGCGTTGCGCTGGTTCAGGAAGTTGATGACGACCACGTCGAACCGCTGGCCGTAGCGGTGGCAGCGGCCGATGCGCTGTTCAACCCGCTGCGGGTTCCAAGGCAGGTCGTAATTGACGACGAGCGAACAGAACTGCAGGTTGACGCCCTCGGCTGCAGCCTCTGTGGCGATGAGGATTTCTGACTCTTGGCGGAAGTGGTCGATCAGCGCGGTTCGGCGGTCGATGGCTGGCGACCCCGTGACGCGATCGGTGCCCGTGTTCTTGGCCAGCCAGCGTTGATAGATGCCCGTAGACGCCGGGCCCTGGTTGCCACCGCTGAACATGGTGACCTTGCCCGCATAGCCATGGGCTTCGAGGTACCGCGCCAGGTAGTCTTGGGTGCGGCGTGATTCCGTGAAGATCACCGCCTTGCGGGCCGCACCCATCGCGCCCATGCGCTCGAACCCTTGCTGCAGCGCCGACAGCAGCGCATGGGACTTCTGGTCTTCGCGGATGCTGCGTGCCAAGCGCAAGTATTCGTCCAGCTCGGTCAGTTCTTCACGCACCAGGGCGTAGTCGACCGGCGGCGAACCGTCGCCGGCTGGAGCCACGGGATCGGCCTCTTCCAGAAGTTCCTCGTCGAGATCTTCGTCTTCGATGAGCTGCTGGATCCACTCCTCGTCGATGGTCTGTTTGTCGAGCAAGCGCTGCAGGCGCGTGCGGATGGCTTCCAGTGTGGCCACCACCGCCTCGGTAGACGACGCGAGCAGCTTGCGCAGGATCAGCCCGACAAGATGCTTCTGCCGGCTGGGAAAGCCGTAGCTGAAATCGCGCTGCAAGTAGGCCGAGATCAGCTCATAGAACTGAACTTCCTCTTCGGCCGGCGAGAACGGGGTTGTGAGCGCGTGGCGCTGGGTATACGGCACGTACTCCAGCACGTCGCGCCGCAAGGTGCGCTTGATGAAAGGCTGCAGCCGGCGGCGAAGCGACTGGATGTCGCCATCAATGCTGCTGTACTGCGAACGGAAGCTGCGTTCGTCACCAAAGATCTCCTCGTCGATGATCGACGTGAGCCCGTAAAGCTCCATCAGAGAGTTCTGCAACGGCGTCGCTGTCAACAGCAGCTTCTTTCGCCCCGCCAACGCGCGCTTGAGCGATTGCCCGGTTTCATGGCTCTTGCGGTGGGCATTGCGCAGCTTGTGCGCTTCGTCGATAACCACCAGATCCCACGGCACGGCACCCAGTTGGGCTTCCATGCGAGCCGCGAAGTGGATGGACATGATGCTGATGACATCGCGATCCAGCGGGTCGTACGTTCCGCCCTCGCGAAGCAAATGCCAGGTGCGTGCGTCCAGGATCTCGGTTGGCAGATTGAACTTGTCGGCCAACTCCTGCGCCCATTGTTTGCGCAGTGAGGCCGGGCAGATCACCAGCAGGCGGCGCCGGCGTTCGGCCCACAGTTGGCACAGCACCAGGGCGGCTTCAATGGTCTTGCCCAGGCCCACCTCATCGGCGAGCACCACGCCCTTGCTCAGCGGGTTGTTGAGGGCGAAGAGCGCGGCGTCGATCTGATGCGGGTTCAGGTCGACACTGGCATCGAACAGGGACTGGGCGAGGCGGTCTTCTTCTGAAGCCGCACGGCGGCGAGTGAGTTCCCATGCGAAGTACTTTGCATGGTGTGCCGTGGTGCCGCCCGCACGGGCATCACTCTCCGATTCGCCTGCCATTTCCTCCCCCTGCATTTTTTGAGATTTCACGACTGCGGCGAAAGAACCCGTCCCGGGGCGACGCTAGCATGTCTCCCACGGTTGTCGGAGTTGTACTTGACGAAGATGGGGCAGAGCACGCGGTGCTTGTACTCGGCGGCGTCCAGGTCGGCGCGCAACTTGTCGGCGGTGGCCCAGAGCGTCTTCTTGAGGTCGTCGGCCATCGACTATTTCTTGGTCTCTTTAGTTGCGGTCAGCAACGAGTCCATTGCCCCACCCGAGTACAAGTGTCCCAGAGGTCTCAATGCACCTGACGTTCAGAACATCAGGCGGTCACGTCGCTGTTCAGTATGCGATCCAGCCGCGCCTCAAGGCGAACCGCAGCGACGGGTTCCACTGATCGTGCCGCAGCAACCCGGCCGCGCAATTGATTGATCGAGACCTCGTCGCCTTTAGCGATTCGATCCTGCAACGCGACGATAGAGTTGTGATGCTTGTTCCGCAACCGAAGCTGGCTGCCATCGCGGACCGCGCCCGTGATGATTGCGGCTTTGCCTGGCCGAACAACAGCATCTTTGGAAGGTTGGGTTCGCAGGCCTTGCCGCTTGATCAGCGCCTTGACGCGATGGAGCATGGTCGTGGTTGCGTGTTTGCCAGACAGGGTCAGATCGTCGACGTACAGAGTCATCGTGACCTGTTCCTCAATGCATATGGCCTCGACCGCACCGAACATCTTGCGGTGCGTGAAATACGACAGCAGCGGACTGATGCAACTGCCGGTTGGCAGATGGCCGTCAGCCGTGCAAACGGTGGCCAACAGCCGCGCGACGTCCGGGGAGCAACCCAGGTCCTTCAGAAAGAACGCCTTGACATGCAGGTACGTTGTGCTTTCGAAAAACTTTCGAATGTCCATCGCAACGACAGCACCACCGGCTTCAACGTGGGCCTGCGCGTTCGTGATGTGTGAGCGCTTCTTGGTGGCCGAGTGCAAAAACGCTGGACGCTGGATGCTGTCCAGGTGCTTTGCTACTCGGTAGTGGATTCGTAACGTCGCCTCGACGGGCTCTTGGATGTGTCGCGCCTCTTTGCCGGGCTTCGATCCCGGCTTGGGTTGTTCGTCGAACCGGTTGTACTCCGGCGCCATGCATACCGATTCCAGGTCGTCGACATTAATGCCAATCAACGAAGCCAACCTGTGGATGCTCGTCAGGCCCCGTAGAGGCGATTTCTCGATGGGGTAACGCGCTGACTTGTTCTGACGTAGCCGCTTCCGCCCGGCCGCTTTGTCGGCCCTATGCTGCTGACTTTTCATCGGCGTCTACCCAATCGAGGACCTTCAGGACCTTGGCCGCGATGGCAACTCGAACCTTTTCGCTGCGACGGGGGGAGTCCAGTTGCTCTGAAAACAGCATCAGACTAGAAGCCGGGACGCCAAAAACCGCCGCGTAGCGGTCAAGCAGGTCGACGGTGATCGCATGGGCGCGCTTACCTGACTCGATTTCAGACAAGTAGTTGTTGGAGATATCCAGACGCTTCGCCAGGTCCTCCTGCGTCATCTGGTGGTACCGGCGAAGGTGGCGCAGAGCTTTGTGCAACATAAGATCACCTCCAGGAAAACAAGGACTAGGCAGGGGTGTCAGTCGTCACCTATCACCACCGATCGAACAGTCGCGCTATCGCTACTGCGAAGCGCATCCATCCCATCAGTAGCGATATCGTCTTGGGGCTTTGCAGGGCTCGCTTGAGCTTGCCCCACGGTTGCCGCCGCAACTTCTCGTCTGACTGTCGCCCCTGGTTGGGTAAGGTCCGTTTGACCATATTTGCCTTTCGTTGCCCCTCAGCACAATTGCCTCGGGACCAGTGCGCAACGAAAGCGAAGAGGGACGACTTTTCCCCTGCCTATCCGTCTCCCGGCTGCCGCACCAGGCGGCGGCCGGGGCGCCCCGGTACGCGTGACCGGAGCAATGGTTGGAGAGTTGCCTCTCCGCAGACCCCAACGTGCAGGTCTTGGTACTACGTTGGCTTTGTCTTCAACACCAACCAAACTTTACGACAGCACAAAAGTTCGCTGTGGGCGAATTATTGTCGGCCACAGCGAAGTGATGCCGGCACGACCGTAGGTCTACTGATACCAGCACCGCTGTACCTGGACGACGGGGAGCCTCGGACTCGCCGTGAGTGATCGATCAGCGGCGCGCATCGACATCCAGCAACTTCTGGGGGCGCTTTATCTCGGCTGCTCGTTCCGGCTCCACAACAGTCCGAGTCGCCGGCATCTCCTTGATGAACGTGGCGATGGACCGTGCCAGGTCGCGATCAGCTGGGTCGCCCGACAGGGCCAGCGCACGGCCCACATGCATCCAGGCTTCGACGGCTTCTGCCCGCGTAGCCTGGGCCTGTGCGCCACTCTTGGCGCCAGCGCGACTGGTACGAAGGCGACCATCTTCTCGCGCCTTCAGGCGCCACAAGGGGTCGAAGTTCCGGCTGCGCCCGCGCGTTGCTTGTCGGGTGGCCTCGGCCTCGACGCCATACCCACATAGCTTCTCGGCAAAAGTCTCGCGCCACCGGTGCAGATCGGCCTTGCGCGGGTTGAGGCGCTTGCCGTGCTTTGACTCCGCCCGCACGCTGATGTGCACATGCG
>Ga0163144_10010345_pt1 | contig 19902 bp, 15 predicted proteins | sample OliLak19BULKMAT1_FD_123175 | JGI IMG/M metagenome (GOLD analysis project Ga0163144, IMG submission 123175) | Freshwater microbial mat bacterial communities from Lake Vanda, McMurdo Dry Valleys, Antarctica - Oligotrophic Lake LV.19.BULKMAT1 | ecosystem: Environmental > Aquatic > Freshwater >... | reverse complement strand
TCGCTCACAGGCGGCTCGCTCACAGGCGGCTCGCTCACAGGCGGCTCGCTCACAGGCGCTTCGACCACAGTCGCTTCAATCACATGTGCTGGGCTGACAGGCGCCGAGCTGACAGGTGCTTCGACCACAGGCGCTTCGCTCACAGGTGCTTCAATCACATGTGCTTCAATCACATGTGCTGGGCTGACAGGCGCCGAGCTGACAGGCGCCGAGCTGACAGGCGTCGCTTCATTTACGATCGACCGCTTACCGGTTGCAGCCACGCCGATCGCGGCCTTTTCTTCGGCCGGCAACTCGCCTGCTTCCGACTCGCCACCTTGTCCTTGTCGCGCCGCACGCCGCTCACGCTGCTCACGCACGCGACGACCGCCGCGACGACGTCCGCGCTTGGCGCGTGGTCCGCGCTCGCCGTTCGCCGCTTCCTCCGGGCCGTCTTCGCCATCGTCCTGATCGTCCGTATTGTCTTGCTCGGCAGTGGAATTGCCTTCGGCTCCGGTGCTGAGCGCGGATGCATCCTCGAATGCAGCGGCTTTAGCAGCGCTTGCCGCGTCGGCTGGGCGCACGATCTGATAAATGCCGTTGCCAATCGAGACCGCCACCCCGGCCACGGCGCTTTCAATGGCCTCTTTGCTGGGTGCTAAAGACACCGGGCCTGAGACATCGGCAGTGACGCTTTCTGAGGTAACCGTCGCAGAGTCGATATCGGGCGCCGATATGGTTTCCGGGAACTGATCAGCCGCCACGGCAGCATTCGTTTCGGTTTCGCCGTTCTGCCCATTGATTGGCACCGCGGCTTGTCTGCGCGCGTCTCGATCGCGCATCCGTTGTTCAAAGCGCTCTTTGCGTGATAGCCGCGTTTCACCGCCTCCTGCACCGCCACCGCCTGGTTCCCGCTTCTGGTCGGGACTGCTGGCCTCGACTACTGATGCCGCTGGCGCTGACTGTTCGCGTCGTGCCTCTGGTTTCGCTTGATCCGGTTTCGCCTGATCCGGCCTGAACTGATCCGGCCTGAACTGATCCGGCTTCGCTTTCAAATCGGTCTGGTTTTGCGCGGGCGCGGGTACCGCCTGTGGTCTTGTGCGATTACCCGCTTCTGCGCGCGGTCCGTTGGCCGCTCTTGCGTCGGGTCCAGCTTTTGGATCCCGCTTCTGCTCATGCTTGGCGTCTTGCCGTGGCTTTGCTTCATGCCGCGGGCGATCGCGTCCTGGTCCATGGCCATTTCGCTGGTTCCCGGACGCCTGAGTCGAACTCTGGCTTGACGAACTATGGCTTGACGAACTCTGGCTTGAGGCTACCAGTCGTGGTCCGCTGGGAACGGCCGTCGCTGTCCGTGGCGCTGATGGGTTCGGAGCAGCTGAGGCGACCTGCTGCGGGGTGCGACGATCACGGCGGAAAAAGCTCATAAGGCGTGACACGAAGCTGCTTGCCGCGAGAGGCGCTTCTAATGTCTGCGCTGGCGCCGGAGCTTCCGCGGCTGCCGGTGTAGGAGTGGCGTGAGTCGGAATCACGCCTGCAACGGCGGCCTGAGCTGCGACCGGCCCGGTGGCGAGCAAACGCACCACGGCCTCACCCACTTGCGGCGCTTCCACGCGCTTATAACTGGGCGTGAGTCCGGCTTCAACCAGGTCCGCCGTGCGCAAGCGCTCGATGCGATAGTCGGGCGTTTCCATGTGGTGGTTGGCGACCACGATTACTGGCACGTCGTGACGCTTCTCAATCTGCTGCAGCGATTGCCGCTTTTCATTGAGCAGGAAATTCGCCACGTCGCTAGGCGCATGGACGATCACCTGCTCGGTATTTTCTTTCAGGGATTCTTCTTCGACCAAACGAATAATCGCCAAACTCAACGATTCCACGCCGCGGATCTTGCCCTGCCCATGACAGCGCGGGCAAAGCTGCTCGCTGGCTTCGCCAAGGCTTGGCCGGAGCCGCTGACGAGACATTTCCAGCAGACCAAAGCGCGAGATGCGTCCAACCTGCACGCGAGCACGATCAATCTTCAAAGCTTCCTTCAGGCGCTCTTCGACGTCGCGCTGATGGCGCGCGTTTTCCATATCAATGAAGTCGATCACCACCAGGCCGCCAAGATCGCGGATCCGCAGCTGGCGCGCCACTTCTTCGGCCGCTTCCAAATTGGTTCGGAATGCGGTTTCCTCAATATCGCCGCCTTTGGTGGCGCGCGCGGAGTTGATGTCGACCGCCGTGAGCGCTTCGGTATGGTCGATCACAATCGAGCCGCCGGAAGGCAGCCGCACCGAACGTGAAAACGCGGTCTCGATCTGGCTTTCAATCTGGTAGCGGGTAAAAAGCGGCGTGCTGTCCTGATACAGCTTGAGCTTACGCAGGTTCCCAGGCATCACCTGCTGAGTGAACTCACGCGCCTCATTGAACATGGTTTCGTCGTCAATCAGCACTTCGCTGATGTCGGTTCGCAGATAGTCTCGCATGGCGCGAATGATCAGCTTGCTTTCCTGATAGACCAGAAAGGAACCACCGCGCGCGTCCGCAGCTTGCTTGATGGCGCCCCACAGCTTGACTAGGTAATCCAGATCCAGTTGCAGCTCGTCGACTTCACGGCCCATGCCATTGGTGCGAATGATGAAGCCCATGCCATCGGGCAAATTCAGCTGCTCCATAGCCTCTTTCAGCTGGGTGCGCTCTTCGCCTTCGATACGCCGTGATACACCGCCAGCGTTGGGACTGTTAGGCATCAAAACCAGATAGCGACCGGCAAGGCTTACAAAGGTGGTGAGTGCGGCGCCCTTGTTGCCGCGTTCTTCCTTGTCCACCTGGACCATGATCTCCTGCCCTTCCTTGAGCATGTCACGGATGTTGCTCTTCAGATTGGTGCCGGGCTGGAAGTATTCCCGTGAAATTTCTTTCAGCGACAAGAAGCCGTTTCGCTCGCCGCCGTAGTCGATGAAGCAGGCTTCAAGACTTGGCTCGACGCGCGTGATGCGCGCCTTGTAGATATTGGATTTCTTTTGTTCCCTGGAAGGAACCTCAAGATCAAGATCAAACAGCGTTTGACCGTCAACGATAGCCACCCGGATTTCTTCAGCCTGGGTCGCATTAATCAGCATTCTCTTCATTGGTTTTCCCTTGCCGCCTGTTTCCAAGTCAAGCCGCTACCAAGTGCGCTATCTCGCCCGGGCGGCCACAAGGTCCGCGAGCGCCAGCGCTAACTGGCTTTAGCCGATTCAGGAACGAGGCATGTTTCGAGGCCGCTAGAGCATTGCGCGATGGCGGCCATATCTTCAAACTCGTGACGTGAGGCTTGGATCCTCGGTCGGGACAAGCGTCCCTATGCCCGATCCGCGCCTTACGCGAATCCCGATGATAACAGGAGTTGCCGTGAGCGACAGCAGCAAGACCGCACGTGGTGGCCCTAAGCGCGCTTCGGCGATGATTCGTGCGGCGCAGGGAGCGCGTGGCGCACCTGAACCGCCTTTGGCAAAACCGAAAGCGCGGCCCGCACAAAAGGCTGCGTCCGAGCCGAGCAAAACAAACCTGGGTTCGCCTGCGGCAGGCCACGCCCACCCCGCATCGGATGTCTCGCGTGAATTCCTTGTGAGTACAGAGCGCGAAGGCCAGCGCCTCGATAACTTCTTGATGTCCCAGCTCAAGGGCGTGCCCAAGTCCTTGTTTTATAGGCTGTTGCGCCAGGGTGCGATCCGGGTTGACGGGAAGCGGGTGAAGCCAGAGCACAAGCTGGTGCCGGGCACCAAAGTCCATGTCCCCGCTGTGCGTAGCGCCGCTGCCGGAGCGCCAATACTTCCGCCCAGCGAGCAGCTTGACTGGCTGGAAGCGCGCATTCTTCATGAAGATGAACGCCTGTTGGTGCTCGACAAGCCGGTCGGACTTGCCTCGCACGGCGGCAGCGGCCTGAGTTATGGCGCCATCGAAGCCATGCGGGTGCTCAGGCCGCGCCATGAGCTTGAGCTGATTCATCGTCTTGATCGCGATACCAGTGGCCTGCTGATGTTTGCCAAGAAGCGCAGCGCCTTGCGCGAAGTCCAGCGTCTGATCAAGGAAGGGCAAACCATCAAGGAATATCAACTGCTGGTGCACGGACGCGCGCCACGTGATGCCTTCGAAGTGCGAGCGCCACTGGCGAAGAATCTTCTCAGCGGCGGCGAACGGGTAGTACGCGTCGACGCCGACGGGAAAGATGCGCTGACGCGGTTTCGCGTGGTTCGTCAGTTTGCCAACTTCACGCAGTTGCGGGCGCAAATTCTGACCGGACGCACGCACCAGATCCGAGTGCATGCGCAGACCGCAGGCCTGCCCATCGTGGGCGACCGCAAATACGGCAATCCGGAGCTGGATATCGCGATACAGAAGCTTGGCTTTCGGCGCATGGCTTTGCACGCTTGGCAGCTGCAGTTCGAACTGCAGCAGGAGACGATGCGCTTCGGGTCTGGATTACCCGCAGAATGGCAAGCCTTGCTGGAGCAACTTGATTGACCACCCGGGAGAGCCTCGGCGGAACCTCGGCGAAACCTTGTGGAGACCTGCTTTGCGGTTCGATCGCTGCGTTGCGTGGTGCTTGGAGTTCCCGGGCGCGTTCTTTTTCCTTGCCGCTCCTGCACGCCGCGCGCCTCGCACTCGAACCGCTCGCTGCGGTTTCTAGACGTTCCCCAGAAACCCCCCTTGCTTCGGGCCTCCTGACGCCGATCTCACATGCAACTCACATTCAAAGACCCAACCCATGAATTCCGCTCCCGAGCGGATTTGGTACTTCGACGTCATTTCGCCGTTTGCATACTTGCAATGGCAGCGCTTGAAGCGGGTGCCTAATCTGACGCTGATCCCGAGGCCGATCCTCCTTGGAGCGGTGTTGAACCATCTGCAACAGCGCGGGCCTGCCGAAATTCCGGCGAAACGGATCTTCACCTATCGCATGGTGCATTGGCGCGCCCAGCAGCAGAACGTGCCCTTACGCTTTCCGCCGAGCCACCCTTTCAATCCGATGCAGGCCTTGCGCCTGATCATTGCTGCGGAAAACAGCATGCAAGCCGTTGAGCGCGTGATGTCGCATATCTGGCTTGAGGGGCGCGCGCTGGACGACGCCGCTTCGGTCCTCGCGCTTGGCGCGGCGCTCGGTATCGCAAATCCACAAGCTGCGATCGCACAGGCACACGTCAAAGCGGCTTTACGCAGCAATACCGAGGAAGCCCTCGCATTCGGCGTGTTTGGTGTGCCCACGCTGCGCCTCGGCAGCGATTTGTTTTGGGGTGACGACGCCACCGATCTGGCGCTGGCTGCGGCTCATGATCCGCACATCTTCAGGGTCGCGCCGTATGCCGGAGTCGAGAACCTGCCGGCATCGGCAGCGCGTAAGCTGCCTTGAGCCCGTCCCCGCTGTCCTGCAAGCGCGCCGCAGCCCGATTTTTGGGCCTGGCGCGGAACTAGGCGGCTGTTGATCACTTCAGGTTTGCATAGAAGCTGGTGAGGACTTGAACCATGGTTAGGCTATTGTCGGTGCTTGGGGTCGCTGGGCCACACGGCCGCGAGTCGGCCCATGTGCATCGGGTGTATCGCGTCTTTCAGTGGCTGCTCATGCCATTTTTGATCTGGCTGCCGGTCGATCTCTACCTGCGCGTCAACGACAAGCTGGACCTGCAACTCTCAATTTGGTTTGATTGGGGGCTTTGGGCATTGGTCAGTCTGGAACTGGTGTGCATGCTCAGCCTGGTGCAGGATCGGGCCCGTTTTCTACGCCAGAACTGGGTATCGCCAGTGATTGCCCTGATGGCACTTCCGCTGCTCAGTCTGCACCGGATTCACGAACTGCTTTATCTGCTGCGGGCGCTCGCTGCGCTGGTGCTGCTGTCGCACTTAATGCGTCTGGTTCTGCACATGCTCAAACGCAAGCGATTGGCTCCCTTGTTTCTAGTCATGCTGCTGATCGCTGCCGTTGGCGGCCTGCTGGTCTTTGCCGTCGAACCGGAAACCTTCAAGAATCCCGGCAACGGCGTTTGGTTTGCCATCGAAACTATGTCCACCGTGGGATACGGCGAATTCGTTCCCGCCTCCTTGCCCGGGCGGCTGATTGCCGCGTTCCTGATGGCGGCCGGCGTTGCCTTGTTGGCATTGCTCGCAGGTCGCATGGCGGCCTACTTTGAGGAGCAATCCGATGACGACGCGCGCGCTTCCATCAAGCAGATCCTGCACAAACTGGAAGCCATCAACGCCCGCTTGGAGAAGATGGAGCAGCGCAGCACAGCTCAAGCAAAAAACGCGGACGATTCACCCGCACGGCTGGACTAGAGATTTCCGGGAACCCTCAGGCTGATCACGGCGCCCGAGTTCACGCGCGCGTGCGGGCTGCGGGCTGGGGTCTTGCAGGCCGCAGGCGTCCCGGGCCGCCTGCAAAAGAAATTTCCGCAAAAGAAATTTGCCGGACTCGCGCCGAAACTTCGTCTGTATGGGTACGCCCACCCAATTTGGAACCAGCGATGAAGCTTTTGCGCCCTTTTTGCTCGCCTTCGTGAGCATGCTCTGCGAACAAGATATTTGACTGCGACGCTGTCATCGTCCGTATGAACGGCAATCCTTTGAGCAGTCCGAATATATTTGCCGCGCGCAACAGGATGATTTATTTGGTGCCCGCCGGGCGTCCGCCGATGCCGATACGGCGTTCATCAATTAATCCGGCGCACTCACCTCAATGCGATTGCGACCACCGCGTTTGGCGCGGTACATCGCGCCGTCCGCGCTGGCAATTAAATCGGACATGTCGCCCTTACTGTCCGCGTTTTGGGTGGCAATGCCTACGCTGACGGTGATCAACGAATGCTGCGCGCCCGGCACCTGTGGATAGTTTAGCTCGGCAATGCGCTGGCGCAATTGCTGTGCCAGCGGCAGCGCAGCGTCGGCGCCCGCGCCACTCATCAACACGACAAATTCCTCACCACCGTAGCGCGCTAACAGGTAAGGCGGTGCCACCGCCGCCTGCATCGCCTGTGCGACTGCGTGTAAACAGTCGTCGCCCGCCAAATGGCCAAAATGATCGTTATAGCGCTTGAACTCATCGACATCAATCACCAACAGCGACACCGGTAGCGACGTGCGTTCGCGCTCTCGCTCTCGCACCACTTCTTCTAACGCTGCGTTGAAATGGCGTCGATTAGCGATACCGGTGAGCCCATCACGCAGCGCCTGATCGCTCAGTCGTTGATTGTCACGCGCCAACCGATCGACGTGTTCGCGGATTGGGCGCGCGACACGTTCGGCCCGGTGCCGCAAATACCAGCCGAATCCGCGTCGAGCAGCCCAGCCCAGCGCAATGGCAGTGAACAGCAGCGCCATCCACAGACTCGGTCGCTGATGCCAGGGCAGTGCATGCATGATGCTCAGCATGGCAGGCTGCTTTGACCACGGACCGGCACCGACCCTGGCCGAGACCTGGAGCTGCAATTGACCTCAGGGAATCAGCGGGTAATAAAGCGAGCGCTGCGTGCCGGTTTCAGTCCATTCGGAATCACCCGACCAACGAAACCGAAAGCGCGTTTTGTCCGGCGAGCTAAAACTGGGCGCAGAATAGTGAATCTCCAAATTACGCGCTGTGGCCTCTAACCTGAGTACATTGCTAAAGCTCAGCGCTTGGCCGGCTACCCGCACACTCTCAATGATGGGTGTTGGGGAAACTGCGCTGCTAGTGATGGCGCGTTCCGGATCAATCATTGCGAAGCCCGATAGCAGCGGAAACCACAATCGACCGACTTCATCTCGATGGCAGGCGGTCTGCGATCCGCCATTGGTTTCTGCCGGCAACAAACCATCTTCATCAGCAAAACCCACACTGGTTAACGCGGTGGACCGCCCCGCGCTGGCGCGCGTTTCGGCAGTAATCATGCTGATGCCGCGATTGCCACTCAACCATAGGCGGCCCGCACGGTCTTCAAGAATGCACGACACCACGTCGTCAAACAGCCCCGTGTCTTCGCTGTAATGGGCAATTTGCCCGTCTTGAACTACGTTCAGGCCACCACCATAGGTGCCTATCCACAGGCGCCCATCTTTTTCTTCGAATAGGGTGCGCGCAAATCGACTAGACAGCCCTTCAGCGGTGCCCCAGCGTTCGACCACCTTGCCATCGAGCAAACGCAGCGCGCCTTGATCGCCAACAAACCAGTGCCCGCCAGCAACAGCCGCGGCGATCCAGTGCACGCGCATGCCGGTCAGCGCGATTTCTTCCTGTTCGCTCAAAACGGCGCGATCGGCACGCAGATGCACCCGCATGGTTTGCGTGCCGACGGCGACCCACAGGGTGTCTTCGTTGAGCGGATAAATGGTGCGCACGATGGCGTTGCTGGGCCAACTGCTCAGCTGGCGAATGCTGTCGTCTGGATTGCGAATAAAGCCCAGTTGGCCATTCGTGGTGCCGATGAACAACGCGCCATCGGAAGCGCGATGAAATGACCAAGGGCAACTGCTATTGACTCCGCCAAGTGTTGGCCACGCGCGCATTGCGCCAGCTGGATCAACATGGCGCAGGCCATCGCAGATCAGGCCAAACCACATCCCGCCCAAGCCATCGCCGGTCACCGGCATGCCGGGCAAATCGAATCGAGCACGGCTGTCATTGAGCAAGGCGATACGCGCCGGCCGAATGCGGAACACACCGCGGCCATTGCTGCCCAGCCACAGATTTTGTTCGCGGTCGATCCATTGGCTGTTGACCGAGCCCAAGTCCATCAATGACGGCACCAATGGCCCCGCCGCGTCGGCTTGAGATTGGGTGCGTCCGGCAATATTGCTGAGCCACAGTTTGCCGGCCGGATCGCGCACCGCCGCTGAAATGCCGGGAAAAGTCTGGCGCACGTCGAAAACCTGCCAGCCCTCAAGCGTCATGCGATATAGATCATCGGCCAAGCCAAGCCAAAGGGCGCCGTCGACTTCGGTCAGCAGAGTTGGCTGCGTCCAGGCGCTTTTTTCAGGGCCCGGAACGGCTTCCAGGCGATCTGCAGCGACCCGCCACAATCCAGCTGGACCTGCGACATAGTGCTGGCCCGCATGGGTCACGGCAAATACCAGCGGGAGTTCCGCGCCTATGCGGGTTGCGCTTAGCGTATCGCCCGCAATTGCAAACAAGCCAACATTGGTTGCCGCCAAAATGCCCGACTCAACCCGCAACAAGCCGCCCGCACGGCAGCGCCCATCGCACAGGTCCAGGCGCAGGAAACGCCCGTCCCGCAGCATGCTGACGCCGGCATCTTCAGTTCCAATCCAGAGGCGCTGCTGCGCGTCTTCCAGCAGGCTGAGGATGCGGTCACTGGACGGTCCTTGCTGCGCCAAACTGCGAAACAGGGTGAAGCGCGTGCCGTCAAACCGCGTCAAACCGCCATAAGTGCCCAGCCACAGGTAGCCATTCTGACTCTGCACGATGGCATTAACGCTGTTTTGCGGAAGTCCATCGGCACTGCCGTAGTGGCGAATACTGTCGGCGTACTGCGGAGTAATTGGCGCTTCCGGCAGGCTGGCCGCATGCAGCTGCCACGCGCAAATGAGCGACAGCAGCGTCAACAGCCAGATCCGCCAACAACGAAAGTGAGAACGGCGCTGTGCGGGGCCTAGTAGGGTTTGTCTGGTCACTGCGGAGCGGGATTTTGCGTTCGAGCCAGCCTCGAACCATAGCAGAACACCTTAAAGACACCCAAACTGCAATAGCCCTGATGCGCCTGGAGCGGGGAAGCTCTGGAACCCCCGCAGCGAGCGGTTCGAGTGCCATGCGCGTGGCGTGCAAGGAGCCGCAGCGTGCGCGGGTACATTGGTTGGGTACTGAGGGTTGCCTACCGAGACTTGGCTACTTAGGATTGGCGACTGAGGGACGCCGAGCAACGCGCAGCGACCGTAGATTAGGAGATTGTGTAGCCGCGCGTTCAGCCGCTGCGCGCCCAGCGCGGTGGCAACCTCGCCCAAACAGCGCATCGCGGGCCGCATCATCCCAGTCCAAGCGCAGCTGATCGGGAGAGAATTCGCCGCAATCGCGCGCCGAGGTATCGAGCAGCGTTTGTTCACCCTGGCCAAATTTCGAGGGCGTTGCCATCGGCTGCAAACGCTGCGCCTCGCTCGCTGGCGATCGAAAGGCCACAGGGAACCTCGAAAAACCGTAGTGACCGTTCAAGTACAAGGCGCACGCAGCGCAGGAATAGCAAGGTACATGGGCGTAGCTGCAGATTCCGAGCCGCACGCAGCTCAATAAGCGGACTGCGCCGTAAGTTTCTGGAGGTTCCCCGATGGCCTGGTCTTGCGTCTTTGGGTTTACTCGTAGGCCACACGCCGGGTTGTTGTGGATTCTGCGACTACGACTATCGGCTGCGCGCAGAATGACAGCTTCGGAGCGCCGGACGGCTCCGCGCAGGATGACCACAGTGAGGCACCTGCCGGCTACCGGACAGTCGATCCGGACAAACAAAGCCTAGCGAGCGCTGCGGAGGGAGCTGTGCAGGCGTCTGATAGAGTTGGTCATCCTTCGTTTGCGCCAGCAGCTTACGTCATGCGCTTTCCTTTACTTGTTTGCCGTAGCGCTTTGAAAAATTTCGCTTCGCATCGCCGTTTCTTCGGCGTTCGTTAGCTGGCTGCGCTGGCGCGAGACTGCTTGTTTTTGCGATCGCCTTGTTGGGCTTATCGGCCTGCAAAGAGGATGCGACCCAGACCGACTCGGTCACGCAACACGAAGCTAACGACACGGCCAAAGCGGCAAGGTCTCAATCAGCGGCGGACGGGCTGTTGTCGAGCTCGCCCCAGTCCTATCTTGAACAGGCTCAGCAGGTGCGGCAATCGCTTGATCGCCCATGGGCACCCGTTGAAGGGCGCTTGGGTAATTTGCGCCACGTTCAGATCACGGCGCAGGATTGCGTGGTGCGCGTGGTCTCAGGAGTGTTGTTCGACCGTCGCTCGTTGGCCCACGCTGGGCATGCAACGCTGATCTGGTGGTCTGCGCACCAGCTATTGAAAAGCAGGCTTCGCGGCGCTCACCCTGGGGTTGTCGGAACCGCACTTTCGGCGCGCTTGGAGCATCAGCAAGTGGCGCCGCCAAGCCCCGCCAAGCCCTCCCCAAACATGGGCGAGAGCGCAAGCGCAAGGGCAAAAGCACAAACACGAAAGATCTTTGACGCTACAATTGCGCCATGCTGACGAGTGCCTATCTGAACAACCAGTTCCTGATCGCGATGCCGGCGATGGCGGATCCGAATTTTGCGCGCAGCGTGGTGCTGATGTGTCAGCACAGCGATGAGGGTGCGATGGGCTTGGTGATCAATCGCACGATTGGCATGTCGCTGATGGATTTGCTGGAGCAGATGGGGCTGCAAACCCAGCTGCCTTCGGTTGCCAGCGCGTCGGTGTTTTTGGGCGGTCCGGTGCAGACCGAGCGCGGTTTTGTGCTGCATGACGTTGGCCCGGTATATCAAAGCTCCATCTCGCTTTCGGACGAGCTGATGCTGACCACGTCAAAAGATGTGCTGGAGGCGATCAGTCTTGGCAAAGGGCCGCGTCGTTTCTTGGTTGCCCTCGGTTACGCTGGCTGGGGCGCAGGCCAGTTGGAAGAAGAAATCCGCGCCAATGCCTGGTTGAACATGCCGGCAGCGACCGATCTCGTACTCTCGGCGCCGATCGAAGCGCGCTGGCAGGCTGCGGTGCAGCGGGTTGGCGTTGATCTTTCGCGCTTATCCAGCCAAAGCGGTCACGCGTGATCCGGGCATGACCTGGCTTGCCTTTGATGTTGGGACACGGCGGATTGGCGTAGCGCTGGGGTCCAGCCTTACCGGCGCACGTCCGCTTGAAGTGCTCAATGCGCAGAAGGCCGAAGCAAGTTTTCAGCGTGCGCTGCAGTTGCTGCGCGAATGGGGAGCGCAGGGGGCAGTGGTTGGCATCCCCTATGCGCTGGATGGCAGCGAGCAGCCGATGACCGCAGTTGCGCGCGCATTTGCGGAGGCGCTGCAGGCGCGCACGAGTGTGCCGGTGGAGCTTGCCGACGAACGCTACAGTTCCAAGTCCGCGGATCGGCGCTTTGCGGAGCTGCGCGCTGCGGGCGTGATGCGCAAAAAAGATGCCATGCTGCAAGATGCGATGGCGGCCGCGATGATTCTGGAGAACTTTCTTGCAACTCGACACGAATGAACTCTTGTCCGCGTGGATCACGCAGGCGGAACGCACTATTGCTCTGGCGCAGCGACCTAGCTTGCGGGTGATTGGTATCCACCGCGGTGGCGTGTGGTTGGCCGAACACCTGCATGCTGCGCTGGGATTGGATGGCGCAATCGGCCAACTGGATATCGGCTTCCATCGCGATGACTACGGCACGCACGGGATGCAGTCCGAGACCCGGCCGTCGCAAATCCCCTTTGACGTTGAGGGCGCCAACATTGTGCTGGTGGACGATGTGCTGCACACCGGTCGCACCATTCGCGCAGCGCTCAACGAGATCTTTGACTACGGACGCCCTGCGCGCGTTTGGCTTGCGGTTTTGTTGACCCGACCGGGCCGTCAGCTGCCGATCCAGGCCGACATCGTGGGCATGCATCTGGAGCGCGATGTTGCAGTGAAACTGCGCGGTCCGGAACCGCTGCACGTGGAAGTGTTGCCGTGAGCCGGCTGCAATTTGCCCCCGATGGCCAATTGCGGCACTTGCTCAGTATTGATGGGTTCAAGCCAGCCCAGATCCACGCCTTGCTTGATCGCGCGGAGGGCTTGCGCTCCAGTACCGGCGGCGCGCGCAAATTGCCGCTGTTGCGTGGAAAGACTGTGGTCAGTCTTTTTTTCGAGAACTCCACGCGCACCAGAACCACGTTTGAGCTGGCGGCAAGCCGCCTGAGCGCGGATGTGGTGACGCTTGATGTGGCGAGTTCGTCAACCAAAAAAGGCGAGAGTTTGCTCGACACTTTGGCCGCGCTTGAAGCAATGAATTGCGATCTTTTTGTGGTTCGGCATGCCGCAAGCGGTGCGGCCGAGTTCTTTGCCCGGCACGCCGCTGCGGGCGTTTCGGTGTTGAATGCGGGCGATGGTCGGCACGCGCATCCAACCCAAGCCTTGCTCGATATGTTCACGATCCGCCAGCACAAAGGCGCCGATTTCGGGCAGCTCAGGGTCGCGATCGTGGGCGATCTGCTGCATTCGCGGGTGGCGCGCTCCGACATTCAGGCCCTGTCGGTGCTGGGCGTGGGCGAGTTGCGACTGGTTGGGCCGCGAGCTTTGCTGCCGGACGCGTTTGCTGATTTTGGCGCCAGCTTGTACGGCGATTTGGATTTGGCGCTGAAGGACTGCGACGTGGTGATCATGTTGCGCTTGCAACGCGAGCGCATGCGCGGCGCTTTTTTGCCCAGCGAAGGCGAGTACTACCGCCGCTATGGCTTGAGCGAATCCCGGCTGAAGCTTGCCAAGCCGGATTGCATCGTGATGCATCCGGGGCCGATGAACCGCGGGGTTGAAATTGCTTCCAGCGTTGCGGATGGTCCCAACAGCGTGATCCAAGAACAAGTCAGCAATGGCTTGGCGGTGCGCATGGCGGTGATGGCCACCGTGCTGGGCGCGCGCACAGTGCAGCCATGAGTAGCAAGCTGACCGGGGTTCAGGTGTTCGATGCGCGCAGCGGCAAGCTCTCGGCGGCCGTGGATCTGGAGCTGGCGCTGCGCCCTCGGCTGCACGGCGTCGAACAGATCAATGGCCATGCTTGCTATCTGCTGCCGGGTTTGGTTGATCTGGCGGTGCGCCTCCGCGAGCCGGGCAATAGCCATAAAGGCAGCATTCGCAGCGAAACCAACGCGGCCTTGCGCGCTGGGGTCTGCCACGTACTGCTGCCACCGGACACCAGCCCGGGCATCGACTCTACCGCTGTGCTTGAGCTGGTGCTGGAGCGCGCACGCGTTGCCGGCGCGGCGCGCGTGTATCCCATGGCTGCCTTGACCCGCGCTGGCGCGCCTGATGAGTCCCTGAGTGAGATGGCGGCGCTGCTGCATGCAGGCGCCATCGCCGTGGGTGATGTAGGAAGGCCGATTCAGAACCCGCAGCTGATGCGACGCGCGCTGCAATACGCAGCCACGCTTGACGCCACCGTGCATTTGCAGCCCACCGAACGCGCGCTTGCGGACGAGGGTTGCGCGCATGATGGCCGAGTTGCGGCCCGTTTGGGTCTGCCTGGAATTCCTGAGCTGGCGGAAACGCTGGCGCTGGCGCGCATCCTGATGTTGGTTGAGGACAGCGGCGTGCGCGCACACGTCGGACGCATCAGCAGCGCGCGCAGCGTGCAGATGATCGCGGCGGCGAAGCAGCGCGGTTTGCCGATCACCTGCGATGTGTCGATCGCGCACCTGCTGTTTTGCGAGCTGGATCTGATCGGCTTCGACGCCAATATGCACGTGCTGCCGCCGCTACGCGCACAGCACGACCGCGACGCGCTGCTGGACGGCGTGCGGTCGGGTGTTATCGACGTCATCGTCAGTGACCACCAGCCGCATGATCGCGACGCCAAGCTTGCGCCATTTCCAGAAGCCGAACCCGGAATCAGCTGTATCGATGTGTTTCTTAGTTTGGGCCTCAAGCTGGTGCAGGAAGGGCACTTGAGTCTGGCGCGCTGGATGGACGCGGTCAGCACCGCACCGGCGCAAGTGCTTGGCATTGCAGTGCCTGAGCGCGTGCTGGTGGCGGTGCACGCCGAGCGCGTGCCGAAAACCAGTTGGTTGAGCAAGGGCGCGAATTCTCCGTTCCTGCACTGGTCGCTGCCGGGCGAAGTGCGTGAGGTTTTGGTGCCCTGAAGCCAGCCAGCGTCGATGCGATGAGGCGTGCACCGCATCGCCGGGTAGACAAGTTTGTTTGCCCAATCGAGCGGGCCCAATCGAGCGGGCCTAAGCGAGCGGAAACACCAGCAACTGCTCGAACGGCACCGGATCGAATTCGACGCACGGGCATGATCGGGATTGAACTTAACTTGCTTAGCTCGATTTCGCCGCATCTGGGCCGTTCGCTGGTTACCCGAGTCACCAGCGCTGATCCGGCCCCTAAAGACCCACCACATCCGTTTGACTCGCAGCCGTTTGCTTGAGCCCTTCAGAGCTCAAGCAAACCAACGCGACCAACGCTAAACGCGTTCGATGATGCCCGCGAAGCCCATGCCGGTGCCGATGCACATAGTGACCATGCCGTAGCGTCGCTGCGTGCGCTTGAGGCCATGCACGATGGTGGCGGTACGGATGGCACCCGTGGCGCCCAGTGGATGTCCAAGCGCAATCGCGCCGCCCAGCGGATTGACTTTGCTCGGATCAAGACCCGAATCGGCCAAAACTGCCAAAGCCTGGGCTGCAAAGGCCTCGTTCAATTCGATCCAGTCCAGATCCTGCACGTTCACGCCGGTAAGCCGACAGACTTTCGGGATCGCTTCCTTCGGGCCAATGCCCATGATTTCGGGCGGCACGCCTGCCACCGCGTGGCCAACCCAGCGCGCCAGCGGCACCAGATTGAACTCTTTGATCGCCTTTTCGCTTGCCAGCAGCACTGCGGCCGCGCCATCGCTCATTTGCGAACTATTGCCGGCAGTGACCGAACCATCGGTCTTGAATGCAGGCTTCAGTTTCATCAGGCCTTCAAAGCTGGTGTCTTTGCGCGGACCTTCATCCGTGCTCAGGCTGCGCTTGTCGGTGCGCACGCTGCGCGTCACCAGATCGGGGTAGTGATCGTCAATGTCAAACGCCGACACCTCGGCTGCAAACGCGCCGCTTTCGATCGCCGCAAGCGCCTTTTGATGGCTGGCCAGCGCAAACTGATCCTGCGCTTCGCGCGAAATTTTCCACTGGCTGGCAACGTTCTCAGCCGTGATGCCCATGCCATAGGCAATGGCGATGTTCTCATCGCGGAAGAAGGCCGGATTGAAGGCTGGCTTGGCACCCATCATGGGCACCATGGACATGCTTTCGGTCCCGCCGGCAAGCATGAGATCTGCTTCGCCAAGGCGAATCCGATCTGCCGCCAGTCCAACGGCCTGCGAACCCGAGGAGCAAAAGCGGTTGATGGTCATCGCCGAGACCGTGTTCGGAAGTCCGGCCATCAACACCGCAATGCGCGCCACATTCATGCCTTGCTCGCCCTCAGGCATGGCGCAGCCGATGATCGCGTCTTCAATCCATTTTGGGTCGATGTTGCCGGCTTGGCGCACCGCTTCGCGTATGCAGTGTGCCAGCAGATCATCCGGGCGGGTGTTGCGGAACATGCCACGCGGGGCCTTGCCAACGGCGGTGCGCGTGGCTGAAACGATGTAAGCGTCTTGTACTTGTTTGGACATGCTGATTCTCCGTTCGTCCTGCCCGGATTCCGGGCCGTTGGGTTAGCGTAAAACTCGTTCAGCTTCGCCGAAATCTGTTCAGAGTCGGCGGCCGTGTCATCTCGATCGCCTTTGTCATTGCGATCCGTTTTGTCATTGCGAACCGAGGGAGAAATCTCATGCCCAGCGGCGTGAGTTTTCGCTCCTTTCGGTCCAGATGACAAGCGATAACGATATTGACCACGAGTTTCATGCTTCGGGTTGGCTCCGTGCCAAGAGCTTTAGTTGCGCAAGGGTTTGCCGTTCTGGAGCGTGTAAGCGATGCGCTGCTGCGACTTTTCCATCAGCGCCAAGGCCACGAAATGCTTGCGTTCGAGGTCAAGCAGCCACTGCTCATCGACCTGACTGCCGCGCTCAATCTCGCCGCCGCACAACACGCTTGCGATCCGCCTCGCCACTTCAAAATCGTGATCGCTGATGAAGTTTCCGGCCCGCATATTGGTCAGCAGTGCCTGCAAAGTTGCGATTCCGGTATCGCCCGCCACCGTGATGTTGCGCGCTGGCATCGGCGCCCGATATCCGGCCGCGCTAAGCGCCTTGGCCTCTTGCTTGGCGACGAACAGCAGCTCATGCACATTCATCACCACGCTGTCGGTCGGACGCATCAACTTCATGTCCTTGGCTTCCAGCGCACTGGTTGCCACTTTCGCCATTGCCACGGTTTCAAACCATGTTTTGAGCGGCGTAAAGACATCGCCGTCGATCGCAAGCGCGCTTGCACGTACGGTGATTTCCTTCAGGCCGCCACCGGCCGGCAGCAGTCCAACGCCGGCTTCAACCAATCCGATGTACGACTCATGCGCCGCGACCGTCTTCGCCGAATGCATCTGGAATTCGCAGCCGCCGCCAAGACACAAGCCACGCACGGCACTCACCACCGGCACGCTGGCGTACTTGATGCGCATGGACGTCTGCTGAAAGCGCGCGATCGCAGCATCAAATTCATCAATACGCCCCGCCATCACGGCCGGAATGGCTTCCGAAAGATCGGCACCCACGGTGAAGTTCTCTTTGTCCTGCCAGATCACCAAGCCATCGAACTGCTCCTCGGCAACCTTGACCGCGTCCCAGATGCCCTGCAGCACGCCCGATCCAATCGAGTTTGCCTTGCTCTTGAAGGTCAAAATGGCGATGCCATCGCCTTGATGCCAGCAGCGCGTGGACTCGGTTTCAAAAATCGTTTCGCCCTTGTTGAAGGTTTCCACCGCGAGCGCGTCCGGGAAGTACTGGCGCGCATAGACCGGAAGCGAGGAACGCGCGCGAAGCGCATTTGAAGCGGGGGAATAGGAGCCTGTTGCCTCATGCACGCCAACGCGTCCTGCCGCTTTCACCCAGGCGGGCAGCGCTGCATTGCTCAGCGTTTTGCCCGCGGCGATATCGGCTTCGATCCACTGCGTCACTTGTTCCCAGCCGGCTTCTTGCCAGATTTCAAAAGGTCCCTTATTCCAGCCAAAGCCCCAGCGGATGGCCAGATCAACGTCACGCGCGTTGTCTGCGATCGCTTCCAGATGGTAAGCGCAGTAGTGGAACAGATCTCGGAAACATGCCCACATGAACTGCGATTGCGTGTCGTCGGCTGCGCGCAAGCTTTTGAGCTTGTCGCCCCAACCGCGCTGTCGCAAGGCGCCCTCGGCATCCGCGCTGGCTTCGCCACTGCCCTTGATGTAGTCACCTGATTTCGGATCCAGCATCAGGATGTCTTTGCCGACTTTCTTAAAAACGCCAGCGCCGGATTTCTGACCCAGCGCACCTTTGGCAATCAAGCCCTGCAGCCAAGCTGGCGGCGCAAAATGTGCGTGCCAAGGATCGTTCGGCAGGGTGTTCTGCATGGTTTTGATGACGTGGCCCATGGTGTCCAGGCCCACCACATCAGCGGTGCGATAGGTGGCGCTCTTGGCACGACCGATCAGGGTTCCAGTCAGAGCGTCAACTTCATCAAACGCGAGCCCAAAGCGCTCGGTATGCACCATCGTGGCAAGCATCGAGAACACGCCAACGCGGTTGGCGATGAAGTTCGGCGTGTCCTTTGCGCGCACCACACCCTTGCCGACCTGACTGGTCAGGATGGTTTCAAGCTGATCAAGCACTTCGGACGACGAATCGGGGGTTGGAATCACTTCCACCAGATACATATAGCGCGGTGGATTGAAGAAATGCACGCCACAAAAACGCGCGCGCATCGATTCGGGCAGGAATGCGCCAAGCGCCGTGATCGAAAGTCCGGAGGTGTTCGAAGCCAAAATCGCGTTCGGACCGATGTGTGGAGCGATGCTCTGGTAGACCGATTCCTTGATATCCATGCGCTCGGCAACGGCTTCGATGATCAAATCACATTCGCTCAGCAGCGGCAGGTGCTGACTGTAGTTGGCCGGAATGATGTCTTGGGCCACGCTCTTACGGCCCAGCGGCGCAGGGGAAAGTTTGCCCAGATTGTCGATTGCTTTGCGCGCCAAAGCGTTCGGATCGCCGTCTTTAGCGGCGAGCTCGAACAGCAGCGTGGGGATGCCGGCATTACACAGGTGGGCGGCGATCTGCGCGCCCATGACGCCAGCGCCTAGCACAGCGGCTTTGCGTACGATGAAACGTTTGCTCATGGTTTCCTCGGATTGAGTGAGGCGGGTTTTGAAAGAGGCTGAAGTGTCCGAAATGCATGTTAAAAGGGTGCGAAACGGGTTCAGCGCGGTGGACTATACGCTACCGTATGGAGACTGCGGAAGAGGCAAGCGAGTCGATCACGCCGCTCCCGCAAGCAGATACCGTCGGTAATGCTTGTCAGGCGCTGAATCGGCTCGCAGAATAGCGACACAGGGGTGTTTGGAGAACGGTGGTGAAGGCAGGGGTACATCATATCGGCCGGCGGCCGCGCAGGATGCCATTGAACTCGGCATGCCTAATGATGCGTGGCGACGACAGCTGGAGCTCGGAAGTGATCGATATCTCTTCGACCGGAGTGCTGGTCAAGCGACCGATTGACTGGCTTGGGCAGCGCGGCGATCGCTTCGTGCTCGACATGCTGGTTGGCGACGATCTGAATATCCACGTCGAAGCCAAAGTGATGCGGATCGACGATGATGAGCTGGGGTTTGCGTTTTCACGCATTCCCGCAGACAAGGAAATACCGCTCTGGAATTTGCTCGGTGGCTATGCCGATAGCCTGGAGCTTTGGCGGGATGCCTGAGTCTGGGCCTGAGTCTGGGCCTGGGCCTGAGTCTGGGCGTTTGGCGCCCGATCTGTCCGGCCCAGCCGCAAGCCAAGTAGGGGCGCGATTCATCGCGTCCGAACAGGCTGGTCGGATGCAGCGCAAGGTGGCTTGGGTCGATAAGGCCGCTGTTGGTGCGACAGTCGCTATCGTTTTGCCGCTGCCGGCAATTTTGGATTTTGCGACTGCGCCTAGCGGCTCCGCGCAGAATGACGCTTGCGGGCTATGTCATTTCGACCAACGCAGTCATTTCGACCAACGCAGTCCTTTCGACCAACGCAGTCCTTTCGACCAACGCAGTCCTTTCGACCGACACGGTCATTTCACCAACGCAGTCCTTTCGACCAACGCAGTCCTTTCGAGCAACGCGGTCATTTCACCAACG
>Ga0163144_10010342_pt1 | contig 19907 bp, 17 predicted proteins | sample OliLak19BULKMAT1_FD_123175 | JGI IMG/M metagenome (GOLD analysis project Ga0163144, IMG submission 123175) | Freshwater microbial mat bacterial communities from Lake Vanda, McMurdo Dry Valleys, Antarctica - Oligotrophic Lake LV.19.BULKMAT1 | ecosystem: Environmental > Aquatic > Freshwater >... | reverse complement strand
GAGCTCTGGTGCTGCCGGTGTAGCTGCCGGTGTAGCTGGCCTCGTTGAGGCCGGAGGGGTTGCGCGTTGCCCATCCCCGCGGGGTCGGATACCTCGCCTACAATCGCGAAAAATGGAATGGAGGAAAAACATTCGAGAGTAAGGGTCCGGTTCAGAAGGTCGGCAGACCCTCCGCTGCGCTCGGAATCGTCAGGATGCTCTCCTGCGTCAGTTTTCCATGGCGAAAGGTCAGACGCAGCCGCTGGGGCGTGTCGTAAACCTCACCGCCTTCGCGGCTGCGGCGGAGGCTGGTCTCGGTTTTCCAACTCTTGAAATCAACGTCGTAGTAATCGTACTGCAACGCGGTGACCAGCGGCGAAATCGTCGTCTCCCGCGGGGGATCGTCTTCAAAGCGCGTCTCCAACCGGGATTGCCAGAGCAGCAAAAGTCCCGAGCCGTCCCGAACCGCGAGGGAACAGACCACATCGGGCAACGCCTGCTTCGGCCAGACCAGCAACCGGCTGCCCTCCCGCAACTCGAAGGTCAGTAGTTGCCCGCTGAGCCCGGACTGCGCCTTGACCTCTTTCGCGGTCACCCCCGCGGTGCCCGCCGGCACGGACGGCGGCCAGGCCGCGACACGCAACTCGCGTTCCAGAAACCGGGAAACCGCGCGCACGTGCTGATCGAACAGCCTGACGTCGCTGCTCTTGCCCCAAAGCTCCCCCATCGAGAAGAGAAACGTATTCAATCCGACCAGCACAAGTCCGACCAATGCCAGCGAGACGAGAATCTCCAGCAGAGTGAAACCAGCGCGCGCCGCACCCGGTCGATCCATCCGCTTCATCGTAATTCCTCCTGGAGCTTGAGGATGCGGGTGCGCGTCTCCGCCCGGAGTTTGTCGCGCTCCGACACCTCCGACCAGGTCGGACGCAGGACCCGGAAGACCTGTTCCGTCCGGGCGGGACCCGAACGCTTGGGATCATCGATCTGGCACGAAAAAGTCACCGTGAACAAATCCGCCACCAACGTGGGCTCGATCGTCGCCCGCCACTCCACCCGTCGGCCGTCCGACGTCGAATAATTGCCGCCCTCCTCCGCTTTTTTCAGATCGGGCTCCGCCAGGAGCATCGACCGGGCAAAACGAAGGTCATCATCGTTCCGCACCGATCGTCCCATGGTCTGGTAGGCGTTGAGCACATTGACGTACGAGCCTCCCAAGACCGCCGCCGCCATGGCAAACACCACCAGGGCGCACAGGACCTCAATCAGGGTGAATCCTCGCTTCGTCCGCAGGCGCACGCGCTGCAAGCCACTCCGATCTGCGTCTGCCCGGGGGTACATTCGCGGTTTCATCCTTGAAGCTCCCGCTCAGCGAATCGCCCCGGTTTTCTCGAGCACCGGGGCGCAGGTCCAGGGATCAATCTGAAGGTACCGGGCGGCACCGCCGCGCGAACGCAGTTGCACGCGAAACGCCGAACAGGTTCCGTCCGCGTAAAAGGTCACCGCGGGCAACGGCTGGGTCTCCACGAGACTGCCGCCGATCAGCACCGTCGCACGGCCCTTGGTTCCGGAGGCGAGAAAATCAATCTCAAGTTCACCGGGGACCGGGACCGGAAAACGCTGCGTCCCTTCGGAGGTCGTTGCTTCAAAGGCCTTCTCTTTGGAGTCGTACGCCAACCGCACGTCCTGCCCGCGCAGGAGCGCATACTTCCTCGCCTCCGTCACCGCCTTCCAAAAAATCTCCTCCGCGGAGACGCCCCGACCGGAGATCAGACGGCTGGTATTTCCGACAAAGAGCGCACCGAGCAGCCCGATCAGCGCGAGCGCCAGGAGAATCTCCAGCAGCGTGAACGCGGCGATTCCCGGATGGCTCGCAGAGGGGTGACGCCGGAATCGCCCCATAGGCTCACCAATTGCCGATGTCGTCCGGCGTGCCGTCGGTCTTGTCCACGCCCTTCGACCACAGATCATAACCCACTTTGTTTTTCACGCCCGGATAGCGGTACTGGTAGGGTTCCTGCCAGGGATCAGCCGGAAGCTTGCCTCCTTTGACATCCAAGTACGGGCCACCCCATCGATCCGACTTGCTCGCTGGAGCCGTGACCAACGCCATCAGCCCTTCCGCCGTTGAGGGATAATCGCCCATGTCGAGACGGTAGGCCGTGAGGGGCGTTTTCATCGTCGTCTGGACAAACATTTGCGTCACCTTGACTTGGTTGCCCCCAAGAATCCCCGTCACATTGCTCACCGCCAGCCCGACCAAAAGACCGATGATCGCGAGCACCACGAGGATTTCAAGCAGGGTGAACGCACGCGACGCCGATGCCCGAGAGGGGCGGGCGGGGGGAGAAGCAACACGCGGGCCGGAGCAAAAAGAGGACAACGACATACTTGGTGACACAAAACCCCGCGGGCGAAAGTGTCCAGCCCGTGACGCGTTTCCCTGTTTGACTCCCTGCAGAGGCGATTCATCCGGACTGCTGCCGGGTCCTGACCCGCGCCTGGGTCATGCGTTCCCGCAATCCTCCCTCTTTCAGAAAGTCGCGCTCCAGCGCGCGGATCTGACGGTCGAGCAAAAAGTTTGTTTGGTGGAGAAGGCAGATGGCGATGTTGGCAACGATCTCCGCCGGCCGGGTTTCCACAAAGCCGCGGTAACGATCGTAAGTCATGCCGTCCTGCAGGGCAAACCGACGGACAAAGCGTGCCTCTTTCGAATCCTTTTCCCAGCGTTTGCCGCCCCGCACGCGTAGAAAGTCCTCATAGTCTGCAAGCAATTCAGCCAGGCTGGCACGAGCGACATTGGTCAATTTGATCTCCATTTCCTTGGAAGTTCCGGACGCCTGGCTACCTTCGATGATATTCTGTTTTCCCGACCGCGCCGCCTGCTGCATCTGGTCGATCGTGCGATCTCCCCGTTTCAGAAATCGCTCGCAGAAGCGGTAGGTCAGATCGAAAACGATCTCCGCCTTCCGATAAGAGAGCAGTTCCCGATAGTTCCCATGAACCGGTATAAATCCGACTGGGTTTTTCATGGATAAGTTCAGAAAGTCATTTCGAGAGACCCATAGGACCCATAGGACCCATAGGACCCATAGGACCCATAGGACCCATAGGACCCATAGGATTTTATGAAAACCAATTGCATTATCTAGTCAACCACAATCTTCCTCTTTTCCATCACTCAACCCAGAACGTTTCGCCCGTTGACACCTGATGCCCACCGACGACTATTTTGTCGGGCGCGACGCCGCCTCACGTATCGCCATCATGTCCAAATTCCTCGGCTATTTCTCAAACGACATCGGTATCGATCTCGGTACCGCAAACACGCTCGTTTACGTGAAGGACAAGGGGATCGTCCTCCGCGAACCTTCAGTCGTCGCGATCGACACCACAAATCGCAACGTCCGCGCGGTTGGCGACGAAGCCAAACGCATGCTCGGCCGCACGCCCGGCAACATCACCGCCATTCGGCCGATGAAGGACGGCGTCATCGCCGATTTCGATGTGACCGAGGCGATGCTCCGCTACTTCATCCGCAAGGTGCACAGCAACGCCTTCCGCGTCGCCCCCCGCGTCGTCATCGCAATCCCTTCCGGCATCACCGAAGTGGAAAAACGGGCCGTCAAGGACTCGGCGACTCGTGCCGGCGCGCGCGATGTCATCACCATTCCCGAACCGATGGCGGCCGCCATCGGCGTCGGCCTTCCAATTGATGAGCCGGCGGCCAACATGATCGTCGATATCGGCGGCGGCACCACCGAGATCGCGATCATTTCGCTGTCCGGTATCGTGTTTTCCAAGTCGATCCGCATCGCCGGCGACGAGCTCGACAGCGCAATCATCAACTACATGAAGCGCGCCTACAACCTGCTCATCGGCGAACGCACGTCCGAGGAGATCAAGATGCGCATCGGTTCGGCCTACCCTCTCGACGAGGAGCTGACCATGGAGGTCAAGGGCCGCGACTCCGTTGCCGGTCTCCCCAAGACCATCCACATCACTTCGCAGGAGATCCGCGAAGCCCTGAGCGATACAATCGCCTCGATCGTCGACGCCGTGCGCACCACCCTGGAGCGCTGCCCTCCGGAACTGTCCGCCGATTTGGTCGACCGGGGCTTCATCATGGCCGGCGGCGGTTCCTTGATCCGCGGAATTGACCGGCTTCTCAGCGAAAAAACCGGGCTGCCGGTCACCGTTGCCGAAGATCCACTTTCCGCCGTCGCCAACGGAACCGGTGCGGTGCTCAACGACCTCAACTGGGTCATGCAGAACGTGTGAGCAGCGGCGACGGCGTTGTTCCCGAGATTTCCGCCCCGCGGCTCGCCGGGGTCCGCGAGTCGGATTCCTGCTCCCGTTTCCTGACCGGCTAAACCACGGCTGCCTCTCTTCGTGCCGCACCGTCGCCTTCATCCCGGACGCCCCTTCATGGTCCTCGGCATCGTCCTTGCCGTGTGGTTGATCCTGCCGATTTTCATCAAACGGATCCTGCGCATCAGCTTCTTTGAACTCCAAGCTCCGGTCGGGCTCGCCGCCTCCTACGTGCGCGACCTCCAGGACTACTGGTCGCTGCGAACCCGTTCCAACAACGACCTGATCGCCGCCGGCCGCGACCTCGTCCGTCTCAACGCCAGCTACGAAGTCGCGATCCAGCAGAACGAATCCCTGCGGCAGCAGGTCGCCCGCCTCGAGTCAATTCTGCGCCTGCCCTCGCTGACCCGCTACCGCAGCGAACCGGCACGCGTCGCCCGGCGCGACTTCAACGGGTGGTGGCAAAGGATGACCGTGCGCAAGGGCCGGAACTACTGCATCACCGTCGGCGCCCCCGTGATCTTCAGCGGCGGGATCGTCGGCAAGGTCGCCGAGGTCCACGCCTATACCTGCACCGTCGATCTGATCAGCAGCCCGAATCTGCGCATCGCGGCCACGCTTGACGGCGATACCCGTCCGTTGAGCTACCAGGGCGGAGACAATCCTTCGTTCGGTCCGCCGTTGGGGATCGCCGAATACGTGCCCACCGACGCGTCGGCCAGTCCCACGTCTCCCAAACGCCTGGTGACTTCGGGTTTGGGCGGCGTCTTTCCGGCCGGGTTGATCATCGGCGAAATCACCCGGCTGGAGACCAGCACCGACGGTCTGTTCAAGACGGGCGATGTCCGTCTCGATCCTCGCCTCGCGGAAATCACCGAGGTCACGATCCTCGTGCCCCTCCTGCCCAACTAGCCAACCCTCCATGCGTCGCACGTTGGTTACTTTTCTGTCGCTGGTCCTGCTCTGGTTCCTCGTCTCCCAAGCCAACCACGAATTGTCCCCGTGGCGCATCTCCGTGTTCGCCGGCGGTCTCTTCGTGGTCTTTGCCGCCCTCAGGCTGGAGCGTCGCGAGGGCCTCATTGCGGTGTTCGCCGCCGGCCTGCTCCACGATTCGGTCGCACCCGTCTGGTTTGGTCTTCACGCGCTGCTTTTTACGGCCGCCCATGCTTTCATCTACCACATTCGTCAACGCGTGCACCGCGAAGAGACCCTCGTCGGCGTGCTCGCCGTGCTGCTGGCCAATCTGGGGATCTTCCTCGGCCTTTCCTTCGCCGTCGCCCGCACTTTGCCCACCGGCATCGATCCGTGGCCGCGACTCCTCATGGACCTTCTAGTCTCGCAGCTTGCGTTGGCGGCGATCACGCCTTGGTTCCTTTCACTGCAGAGCCATGCCTTGGCTTGGGCCGGAGACCCGCAGCGCCCAGACCACTCACGACTGACCTGATCCCGGCTTCGCCTTTTCTCTTCCACCGTCCCTCATGCCCGAACGCACTTCCGAACGACCCGGCAGCCTGGTCGAATCGCACCGGGGCTATGATCCGCGCCTGATCCTGTTCTACTTCGGCGTCGCCGCCCTCCTGCTGACGCTGACCGGTGGTCTGTTCTACCGCCAGTTGCTCAAGACGGACATCTACCACGACCTGGAGCGGGTGCAGAACCAACGCCGGGTCCTCACGCCCGGTCCCCGGGGGAACATTTACGATCGTGAGGGCCGTCTGCTCGTCGGCAATCGCCCGCGCTTCGCCGTCACCCTCAATCTCGACGAACTCCGTCCGGAGTTCCGCAGGGAGTTCCTCCGTATCCGAAAAGCCTATCGCGAAAGCGACGACCGCAATCTTCCGACGTCCTCCGAACTGGAACAGATTGCGCGGTTTACCGTCGTCCAGCGCTACCTCAACCAGATCAACCAGTCGCTCGCCCGCACGGAGGAACTCGACAGTCCGGCGCTCTCCCGCCACTTCCGCCAGCAACTGCTTCTTCCCTACGTCCTCGTCGACGATCTCCGTCCCGGGGAATACGCCAGACTGATCGAGCAATTGCCGGTCACCTCGCCCCTCCAGGTCTATACCTCAACCACCCGGCACTATCCCTACGGCTCAGCCGCCGCCCACACGCTTGGTTTCGTCGGCACGGTCAATCTCGAGGACGCCCTGCCCGACGGCCTGCCCGGTGACGAGTTGAAGACCTTCGCGATGAAGGGATCGGCCGGGCGCGACGGACTCGAGCTCCGCTTCGACGAAACCCTGCAGGGTGAAACCGGAGGCACCATCTACCGCGTCGATCCCGCCGGTTACCGGGTCAATCCCCCGCTGCAGAAGCGACTTCCGGTCCAGGGCAACAACCTCGTCACCAGTCTCGATATCGACCTCCAAACCACCGTGGAAATGGCCATGGCCACACTCGAACTCGCCGGTGCCGCAGTGGCCATCGACATTCCCACCGGTGAAATCCTCGCCCTCGCCAGCAAGCCGGACTTCGACCTCAACGACACCGCTCCCCGTATCTCGTCAGTCAAATACAAGGAGATCGACGAGGCCGGCGGTTGGTACAATCGCGCCGTCAAGGGTGTCTATCCTCCTGGCTCCGCGTTCAAGATTCTCACCGCGGTCGCCGGACTGCGCGCGGGCACGATCGATCCGGAGGTCACGGTGGACTGCAAGGGGGTCTACAAGGTCGGCCGCAGGCTCTTTCCCTGCCACGACGGCCATGCCCACGGGCCCCTCAAACTCGCCGAGGCAATCGAGGTCTCGTGCAATGTCTTCTTCTACGAGAATGGCGTGAAGATGGGGGCGGAGGTGATCGCGACCGAGGCCCGCCGCTTCGGACTCGATCACCCCACGGGCATCGAGCTGCCTTTTGAAACCAAGGGCATGCTCATCCCCGACGCCGCCTGGAAGCGACGTCTGATTTCGCAGCGGGGGTTCCCACCCGAGCAGCGGGCGAGCGAGGAGCGCTGGTTCGATGGCGACACCGCCAACTACGCCATCGGGCAGGGCTACCTCCTCCTGACGCCCCTCCAGATGGCGTGCTTCACCGCCTCGTTCGCGCGGGGTGAAACCGAGACCCTGCCGACGTTGCTCCATCAGCCCGACCGGCCGCGACAACAGACCGCGCCCATCGGGCTTTCACCGGAAAGCTACCAGGCGATTGTTCATGGAATGGAGCAGTGCGTGATCTCGCCCCGTGGAACCGCCCGGATCCTCAACGCGCCCCTGATGCGGATTCCCGATCTGCGGATCGCTGGAAAAACGGGTACGGCGCAGGTCTCAACCCCCAAGGGATCCCGCAACCTCGCGTGGTTCATCTGCTTCGCCCCTGTCGAACGTCCGGAAATCGCCCTTGCCGTGATGATCGAAGGCGACACCCCCGGCGAGGAGTTGGCCGGAGGCCGCTACGCCGGTCCCGTCGCCCAAGCCGTTCTGAAAAAATGGTGGGAAAAGCGGAAAGTGGCCGCCCAACGAACACTCAGCCGCGCCTCCCAAAGCTCCCCCCCGCTCTCCCCCTGAAGCCCCCGCTGTAAGCGCCCTTTGTAGGTGGCCTCGCCGAGGCCGCGACGGGACCCATGGTCCCGCCCCTCCGCCTCTCCGCCCGCCATCCCTTCACTCTTTCCCTTCCCCTCCCCCCCTTCCCTCCCGCGCGCGCCGCCCCTCCCCGCAGCCTTCGCGAGGCCGCCTACATCGTCGCGCCGCTGAAGAGAGCCATCACCTCAGCCAGTGAGCGCGTATTCACCACATGCTCACGCGTCAGCCAGCCTTTGCGGGCGGCCAGCACGCCGGCGCGCACATGCTCCAGCCCGGCGGTTTCATGGGCATCCGGGTTGATCGCGCAACGCAGCCCTTTCTCCGCCGCCCGTCGCCAGTGGCGCCAATCCATGTCCAGCCGCCACGGGCTCGCGTTCAGTTCAATGATGACGTTGTTCGCGATCGCCGCGTCGATGACTTTGGCAAAGTCCAGCCGGTAAGGATCGCGCCGCAACAAGAGTCGCCCGGACACGTGACCAAGCATGGTCGTGTGGGGATGCTCGATCGCCCGGATCAGCCGAAGGGTCATCTCCTCCTCACTCTGGGTGAACGCGCTGTGCACGGACGCCACCACGTAATCCAGCTCCGCGAGCACGCTGTCATCATAGTCCAGATGCCCGTCAGGCAGGATGTCGCATTCCACCCCGGCGAAAATGTGACAATGAAAACGTTTCGACGCATTCAGTTCACGGATCTCCGCAATCTGGTTCGCCAGTCGTTCCTCGGAAAGACCGCGCGCCTGCACACTTGATTTGGAGTGATCGGCCACGCCGAAGTACTCCCAACCGAGTTCCTCCGCCGCCGCGGTCATCTCCGCAAGCGTGTTCCGACCGTCGCTCGCCGTGGTGTGATTGTGAAACGCTCCGCGCAGATCCTTCGCTTCCACCAGACGGGGCAACGCGTGTTTCGCCGCTTCCTCGATCTCACCCAAACCCTCCCGCAACTCCGGCGGAACAAAGTGCAAGCCCAGCGCCGCGAAGAGCTCGGTCTCGGTTGAGATCGTCCCGGCCGTCGAAACGCCCGGCGCGCCCGAGCCCACCTTCTGTTTGACCGTGCCCTCTCCTTCGGCACTCACCAGGCCCCACTCGCTCAGGCTGAGACCGCGCGCCAATGCCCGCTGACGCATTTCCACGTTGTGGGTCTTTGAACCTGTGAAGTGATGCAGCGCGAACGCGAATTGCTCCGCCGGAACCAACCGCAGATCCGCCTGCAGGCCGCTCGCGAAGCGCACGCTGGCCTTGGTTTCCCCCCGCGCCGTGACTTCCTTCACCCCGGGCTGTGTGCAAAACCAGTCAACCACTGGACCGACCGCGCGCGCCGCCACGATGAAATCGAGATCCCCGACCGTTTCCAGTCCCCGGCGCAGGCTTCCGGCATGCTCCGCCCGCTCGACGTCGGGGAGCGCCCGCAGGCCATGCAAAATCGGGTCGGCCACGCTGAACGCGTCCCACCACAGGTGCCTCCGCCCATACGCCTCCCGGTTGGCAATGCCCTCGAGCAACTTCTGCTGGGTCTTTTCCCCAAAACCGGCCAGCTCCGCAACTTTCCCCGACCGACAGGCTTCGGTCAGCAAGACGATGTCCGTAATGCCCAGCTTGTCGTGCAGTGACTTGATTTTCTTCGGTCCCAACCCCGGGATCTGCAGCAACTCCACCAAGCCAGGTTCAATCGACGCCTTCAGTTTGTCGAAAAACTCCAAACGTCCCTCGGTGTACAACGCACCAATCTTCTGCGCCAGCGCCTCCCCGATCCCTTTCACACTGCGCAACTGTTCCTCGACAATCAGTCGCGCCAAGTCCACCTCCTCAATCGCCTCCAAGGCCCTCGCCCCCGCCGAGTACGCCCGCACCTTGAAGGGGTTCTCACCCTTCAACTCCAGGAGGAGGGCGATCTCGTCCAGCACATCGGCGATCTCGTTCTTCGTCATAGGCACCAAGCAAATCACAAAACCGTCCCTTGTCACGGATCGGATGCAACACCCCGCCGCGAACGGAGCCCGCTCCGTCGAAAGCCACGGCAAACCCGGTGCTTCAATTGAGCCACCGATCCCCGCGAGCGATAGTTTGACTCTCCCAGGCAACGACGGACGCAGATTGGACAGGCATCTCCGCGACCTCACTCTCGACCAGACCTGCAAAACCCGTGACGACCTATCTTCAGTCAAGCACTCCGTGAAAAACCTAACCGGGGTCTTCTCCGAGCCCTGTCGCGCCTGCGCCGGGACGCGACGGCTTCCTTGCCCCGCGTGGAGTGCTTCACAATGGCGTCCACTTCCCGCCCAAGCCGTTTTCCACCGAGACCCTCACCTCAAAGATCCGCGCTGCGCTGGCCTGAGCGCGGCACTCCGGTCAGCCCGCATGGACCACGTTCGGCAGGGCGGATACCTCGTCCGCCAGCTCAGGCACCGACCAGACTCTCGCCGTCGTCTAGGCCGAACGGTCCTCGCCGCCCGCAGAATCCGCCACGGAGGTCCGAAGGACCGACTGCCGGAGAATCTCCCGGTTGACTTTGCCCTGGGCATTGCGGGGCCATTCCGCGACGGCCACATAACGCTTCGGACGGCGGTAGCCGCTGAGTTCAACCTCCACCCTGGACCGCAGCTGCGCCCAATCCGGCGCCGGCTCACCCTCGGGATAACACGCCACCACGACCTGGCCCCACAACGGATCGGGCACCCCCACCACCACGACGTCCTGGAATTGCCCCGTCGCCCGGAGCACCGTCTCAACCGTGACCGGATCCACCTTCTCGCCCCCCGTCATGATCACCGCGTCGCGTCGCCCGAGCACGTGGAGATGACCTCGCGAGTCGATCGAACCCGTATCCGCAGTCTTCCACTCCGCTGCACCGGTCCGGAACGCCGGGAAATAGCCGCGGAAGAGCGATTCGCCCGAAACTGCGATCGTCCCGTCCGCATCGCAGGTGACACGTGCATGCGGAAGCGCCTGCCCGGCACTGCGGAGACCGAGAGCGAACTCCTCCGGCGGCAGGGCCGTGACCATCGCCGCCGTTTCCGTCATCCCATAACTCAACGCCAGCGGCAGCTTCCCCCGGGCGGCCGAGTCCAAGAGGTCCGGCCAAACCGGACCACCGCCGACAAAGACGGTCCGAAACGAACGCAGCCACGCCACCGCCTCAGGTTGCAGGAGCAGGCGCTGTAACTGCGTGGGCACGACAGAAACAAACGCATCACCCGAGGGCGGATCGGGACGCTGTCCCGCCACCACGTCTTCCCAACGAGCGATCCTGAACCGCCCGCCGGTCATGACGGCACGCAGCCATGCCATCAGACCACTGACATGATGGAGCGGAAGAAAGCCGGCCGCCGAGACCGACTGGCAGCCGAAGTACCGGGCGAATCCGCCCACCGCGGCCGCCACGGTGTAACCATCGTGTCGCGCCAGCTTGATTCTACCGGACGATCCACCGGTGGGGAGGCAAAGCCAGCCGCGATCCTCATCCGGATCGGTCGTTCCCGCCGGGTGCGAGGCGATCAAGGCGGCAAACTCCCTGCGCTCAGACTCACGCCAGGCCGGATCGGCCAGGAAAACGGGCCCCCCGGCGGCAACGGCGTCCGCGAACACGCTCTGAAATCGCACGGGATCAGCCTCGCAGACCACCGTTCCACGTCCGGGGCTGCGGAGACGACCGGCCCCGAGGCGTTCGCTCAGTTCAGCGCGCTCCATAGTGACTCGGGCTCGATCCGTTCCACGTCGGACCAACGCCAAAATGGTGCCAGAAAAGGACCGTCAAAACGCTCATCACGGAACAGCGGCCAGACGCCAAAGCCGAGCGCGAGGGGATCACCGGACCACGCGAACGCCCAGGACAGCGCCGATCGCGCACCCACCGCGGTTTCAAGCGACGACGAGAAGACGACGCGCGCTTTCGCCGCGGCCAGCTTCGCCAGCGCCTCCCCCGGATTGGCAATCAACGTCGGTTTGACCACGTAGACCCCCGGCCACCCGCGATGCAGCCACTCATCGATTTCCGCGCGTCCGACCAATGACTCGTCCAACGCAATCGGCGTCGGATAGTCGGATGCCAGTCCCATGAGCACATCCACCGCGCCGCGCGCGTCCGGTGCCACGGGCTGCTCGAGGTGTTCGATCGGACGCTCCGCACAGCGCTCCAGCCAGCGCTCACTTCGGCGGCGATCCCATGCCCCGTTGGCGTCGAGTCGAAGCTTTGAACCCGACGGAAGTGCGGCGAGCACGTCGTCGAGCATGGCCAACTCGTCCGCCAGATCGCCGGCTCCCACCTTCCACTTGAATGCCCGGAAACCCAGCTCCAGCCGCTGCGGAATGACCGCCAGCGCGGCGCGGCCGGCGGGCAGCAGCGCGGCGACCGGTATCAGCTCCCGGCGCGTGCCCGCGACCGGTGAGGGATCAAGTGCGGCTTGGGCCGCTGCGAGCGCCGCGCGCACGCAGGCGCATGACTCAGGAACCCCCGCGAGATCGGCCTCGCTCGGTTCGGACCCCAACCGCGCGAGCGAGGCCTCGTCCGTTTCAAGTGATTCCCGCCCAAAACCAGGAATCGGGGCTACCTCGCCATAACCACAGGCCCCGTCCTCGTTGCGCAAGCGCAGGAGCAGACCTTCCCGCACCGCCCATTGACCATGGGCGGTGCGCAAGGGAGCGCGAAAGGGCAGAGCGTAGCGGCGATAGTCGAGCTGGATCATCATGAATGTGCTCCCGCCCGGTCATCGGGCCCACGCCGGCTCAACTTTCAGCCCGGGTCTTGGCGTCAGCCTCGATCAGCGCCTTGATTCGATCCAGCTCCGCCTTCACCGCAACCTTGGTCGCGGCCAGTTCCTCGGCCCGTTTCACATCGGCCTTGCCGAAGACGTAGAACTTCATCTTCGGTTCGGTGCCCGAGCCACGCGCGGCGAAGGTGTAACCGTTCGCGAGGGTCACGAAGTACAGGTCCTGTTTGGGAATCTCCTCGCCGTCGTCGTCGATGATGGTCTCGCGGCCAAAGTCCTGAAATTTCGCCACCGCCACGTCGCCGAACGCCTTCGGGGGCGCACTCCGGTAGGTCTCGAGGATGCGTTTGATCCGGGAAGCCCCGCTGGCCCCCTCGTAATAGAGATTGATCACACCCTCAAGGTAGAATCCGTTCTTCAAGTACAACTCGTCGAGGTACTCCGGAATGGTGAGACCGCGTCCCTTGACCCATGCAGCGAGTTCGCAGAACATCAGGCAGGCAGCGTTGCCATCCTTGTCACGCACGAAGTCATTTGGCAGATAGCCGTAACTCTCCTCGCAGCCGTAGAGATAGAACGTGCTGTGCCGGAGCAGCAGGCGGGCGCGCGACTCAAAGGGTGTCGCATCGTAATCAAGGGCGATGCCCTCCGTCCTCAACAGCTCCGCTTTCAACGTCTCCTCATAGGTCCGCATCTTCGCGGCGATCCACTTGAAGCCGGTCAGGGTATTGATCACCTTGACCCCGTGATTGCGGCCGATGGCGTCCTGCAGCGGGGTGGTGACGAAGGTCTTGATCAGGGCGGCCCGCGGGCTGCCGGCGGCGGGCAGCCAGCCCAGCTCCTTGTATTTTCCGATGCGATAGTCGGCGAAGAGGGCGCCGATCTGGTTGCCGGTGAGCAGTTCCATCCGGCCGGCGCGATTGCGCACGGCGACGCCCATCCGGTCGCAGTCCGGGTCGGTCGCAAGCACCACATCGATCCCCTTTGCGTCGGCCAATTGCACCGCGAGGGCGAGGGCCTCGGCATTCTCCGGGTTGGGGGATTTGACCGTCGGAAACCGCGCGTCGAAAGCGGACTGGGATGGCACCTCGTGAACTTCGACCCCGGCACCGCGGAGCAACGGCAGCGAGGAGACGCCGCCCGTGCCATGGATGTTGGTGAAGACCACGCTCAACGGGGTCCGGGCGAACACCGAAGGATCGATCGCGGCCTTGGCGGCGACCGCGAGGTAGGCGCGGTCGGCACCGGCGCCAAGCACGGTCACACCGGCGGGTGAACTGTCGAGAAAGGTTCCGACCTCGGCCAGCGACACCGCATTCACTTGGGTGACGATCGCCTTGTCGTGGGGCGGAACCACCTGGGCGCCGTCCTCGAAGTACGCCTTGAAGCCATTGTCGTGGGGGGGATTGTGGCTGGCGGTGATGACCACGCCCGCGTGGGCCCGCAAATGTCGGACGCTGAAGCTCAGCTGCGGAGTCGAGCGAGGTCCATCGAAGATGAAGGCATTGCCGCCCAGCCGCGTCCACGTGCCCGCCGCGAGTTCGCAGAAATGCCGCGAAAAATGCCGGACATCATGGGCGATGACCAGCGCGGGGCGATCGTAGCGCTCCCGGGAAGCGAGATAACCGGCCACGTGGCGGTAAAGGCCGATGGTCGCCCGCACGAGGGTGAAGTCGTTGAGCACATTGCTGCCGACGGCCGCGTGCGCCGGCGGAGCGCCGGCGCCGCCCGATCCCCGCTCCGCAGCGGTGGAGACGACCCCGATCGTGCGACCGCGCATGCCACCCGTACCGAACTCAAGATACCGGTAAAACCGGTCGTTGAGCTCGTTCCAGGCCTGTCGTGCAACCAACTCGTCGATACTGGATCGGGCCCAGACGGGCAGATCCGCCGCCAGCCAGGCGTGCAGCGTTTCAGCCGTGGACGGCAGCAGGTGGCCGGCCTGGACGGCGGCGGCGACGGAGGACGGGGTGGTGTTCATGAAAGTAAGGAAATGATGGGCGGCGAGGCGCAGGTGAACGGCGGCGGGAAGGGAGGCCTATGAGAGACAGAGTCCGGCCGGCACCGGTGAGGGTTTCTCCGGAAGCCGTCTCCAGGAATCGGCAAAGGAATCCTCATCGTAACCGAAAACCGGAGACACCTCGACGGGGAAGGGAGGCAGGCCGGTGGAGTCGACCGGCAGCGCGGCCCCGTTGCTTCGGAGCCAGCGGGCAAACTGACGGACCTGGTCGTCGCGGCACGTCCTGGGAGAATCGACCCCCTCGGCGTTCTTCACCGGGGAGAAATCATCGGCGCGCAACGTCTCGATCACGAGCGGCCGGGCGGCGAACGGGAGCGCGTCGAAGACGAACATCTCGAACTTGATGCCGTTGGCCTTCTCCGGCTTCACCGGTCGCCCGGCGGCATCGATCGTCGGGATCTTCTTGTCCGCGCGGTGGAACGGGAGGGAAATGCCCTCCCCACCCACGGCCATCCGGCGGACAAACTCGCGCGACAGCAGGTGGATCGCGATCGAGCCGGCAATGTAGCGCAACTTGCCGGTGGCCGGATCGATCTCCTTCTGCAACGCGACCGGAAGATCGGAGTATTCCACGACCACGGACTTGCCCCGCTGGGTGCAGAAGTGACCCACCTTCTCCTCGGCGTAGGCCTTCGGGATCATCTTGCTCGACATCTCCGAATCGCTCAACAGGTGCCAGCCGATGAACGACGGATCGATCGCGCGCACCAAGGGGTTGTCGACCTGAAAATAGCTCAACGTGTCGATGCCCTCACGCGCCATCAGGTCCAGGGCTCCGCTCCGCTCGAGCGCTCGAAGCGAGCCCCCGTGGCCATCGGGCGACATCGCCAGTGCGCCCGTCGTTTCCAGCAGGATTTTTCCGTCAAAGGAAACGGCCGGCATGCGCCCCTGGCGGAAGAAGTGAACCTGCCCGTCCGGCAGACCGAAGTGCTTCTGTTCGGCGAAAAAGCGCTCGGTGGCCGCGTGGTTCTGGTGGCTGGTCATGATGAACCAGTGGATCGGTTTACCGTAGCGAAGACCCGCCGCGCGGATTTTTTCCGCGAAGACCTGAAAGAGGGATTTCTGCTTGATCGGAGTGACGGGGAACGTGCCCTTCGGCCCATCGTAGCCGAGGCGCGTGCCCTGCCCTCCCGCGACGGTGAACGCCGCGACGCGTCCGGCTCGCAGCGCTTCTTCTCCGGCGATCTTGGCCCGCTGCCAGGCGGTGGCATCGCCGCCATGCGCAGGCAGAGGTTCGTAGGCGGCCGGAGCCAGGCCCTCAAGATCGATGCCGATCGGCCCGCTCGTGTTGACCAACGTGCGATTGAGGTGGGCAATCTCGGCCAAATCCACCTCCGCCGCCTCGGCCAGCAGGCGCCGTTGCGCCTCCGGGTCGAGTTGATCGAAGAATGCAAAAACGTGGCCTTGGCCGGCGTGGGTGAAGGATTCGAACAACGGATGCATAAAGAGAGGAGTGACAGCGGTGAAGCGGCAAGCGGACTCACCCCACTGACCGGTGGATCCGTCTCCCTTGCTGCGCCGACCCGAAAAAGGGGTCAATCTTCGAACGGGAAACGGAAAACGAACTCATCGGGCTTGGCGTACATCAAACGGCGACGGATGACCCGCTCGACATAACCCGGATCTTCGCGGAGCCGGTGCAGGATCTTCTCCTGTTCGGCGAGTCGGGTTTGCAGTTCCGCCAACCGGGCACGCGTCCTCGCTTCCTGCAGTTTGAGTTGTTCAAACTCCTGCCGGGTTTGCCAAAAAAAGCCGGCCGAAGTCACTCCAATTCCAATGAAGAGCACGAAATAAAGGCCGATGATCAGTTTGCGAACGTTCACGTCGGACTTCTTTAGACAGGAATAACACAAATCTGTAAATTCAGACCTGCACGAATTTTTCACCAGAGCTTTTAACGTGCGTTGTCGATCTAGGCTTCTTAACTCACCCAACGCATGTATCAGAGTTTTTACGGGTTCACGGAGATGCCGTTCAACATCACCCCCGACCCGAAATTTCTCTATCTGAGCCCCACCCACCTCGAAGCGCTGCAGCATCTGAAATACGGCGTGCAAGAGAAGAAGGGGTTCATCGTTCTCGTGGGTGAAGTGGGGTGTGGCAAAACCACCCTGTGTCGGCGCTTTCTTAACGAACTCGATGCGAACCATTGGGATACGGCATTGATCCTCAACCCCCGGATTTCCGAGACGGACATGCTCAAGGCGATCCTGACCGAACTCGGGGAGAGCCATCTCGCCAGCACTCCGCACGATCTCGTCTCACAACTCAATCGAGTGCTGCTTGCACGAATTGAGGCGGGTCGGGACATCGTGCTGATCATCGATGAAGCCCAAAACCTTTCCTTCGAGGTCCTCGAACAGGTCCGGTTATTGTCGAATCTCGAAACGGACAAACAAAAGCTCCTGCAAATCGTCCTCATGGGACAGCCGGAGTTGAAGGCGATCCTCGCCCGCGAGGAACTGCGACAACTTCGCCAACGAATCCTCATCCACTATGAGCTCAACCCGTTGTCCATCGGAGACCTGGCCCATTACGTGCAACACCGGCTCACGCTTGCCGGCGGCCAAGGTCGTCCCTATTTTACATCGTGGGCCCTTTGGGCGATTCAACGTTCCTCCAAAGGCATTCCAAGAGTCGTGAACAACCTCTGTGACAAAGCCCTGCTCGCCGCCTTCCTGAGAGACTCCGACGAGGTGGGTTGGGCAGATGTCCGACGAGCGATCAAGGATGTACGCCGTCTGATCCACTGACCCATGACTTCACTCACCGTCCTCCCCTATCCCGCCAACCTGCGCGCACTGCCGACGAAACCGCCCTCGCTCGTGTTTTCGTTGTTTTTTTGCAAGTGATCTCTCGCCACCCCTCCGGATTTCGAACCTATTTTTCCTGCCGCTCATGAGCCTGATCAACGAAGCCCTCAAGAAAGCCCAGAAGCAGCGTACTCATGAACCGCACGCGACTGCGCCGGCGGGCAGCCATCCACCCCCGCCGCCCCGGGTGGCCAAGCGGAGTCAACCGATGCCGGCGCAAACGCTGGTCATCATCGGGATGATGTGCCTGTTGCTGCTCGTCGCAATCGTCGCCGGCGCGTGGTATATTTTTGGAAACTCGACGCCGTCGGAAACCATCGCGACATCGACCACGCCCACGCTGAAGAACGCTCCGGTGGTTGACCTTCCCGCGGCAACCACCCCGGTTGCGCCCGTGCCGTCCGCACCGTCGGATGCACCGAAACCGGCGGCCAGTGGCCCCAACGACACCCTGCCAGCGGTTCCGGCGCAAGTTCCTGCTGCATCCGCTGCCACCCTCCCAACAACGCCCGCGACCGTGGCTCCCACGGCCACGCCGGCACCAAGCCCGGCGGCGACCATCACCAGCCCGCTCGTGGGTGCACCCGCGAACCCGTCCAGCCCCGCTGAAACGCCCCTGCACATTGACCTCACGCCAGCGTCGCGCGCCTACGTCCCACCCAACCCCAAGGTCAGTGCGGTCGTGGACTTGTTGAGGGTCTCCGGCATTCGCGCCTCGGCCAATGACCCGAAAGCACTCATGAACGACCGCGTTTTCCGCCTCAACGACCTGGTCGATCGCGGAACCGGACTCCGCCTCCTTGAGATCACGCCCGGGCACCTCGTCTTCATCGACGAAGAAGGCGCGACCTACATCAAGAATTTCTAGGCGACGGCGGGAGCGACGCACGAAGGCGACAATGGTTCAACCGGCCCGGGTGGCGCTCCACGGTCTTTTGTTTTTTTGGCGATCGAAGCGAAAAAGGCAGCGAGGCTGCGGCGGATCCAACGGTCGATCCATCGGGCACGTATCGGGAGAACGAAGTGGGAGAGGTGTCCGTGCATCGCGACGGCGGGAGACTCAGGCGCGGACCGATCGTGCGGAGTTGGCGCACAGGCTGGACGCTGTGAATGATCGATCGTTAGGCCGGAACGTGGTGGCGCTTGGACTTGCTCGGCAGTTGTGAGCGACCGAACCTTCCTCGCCCTGGCTCCGCTGCCCCTACACGGGCCTCTCTCGAACCACGTTGGCCGAACTGGCTCGTCCCTGTGAACGCAACGGCTTCAGACCACCCGTCGCCGCAAAGGAGATACGCGCACGCAACGCGAGACGCGGGATCGTACTCGTTCCGCTGAACGATCTACTCGACCACCTCGCGAGCCTCAAGACGCAGGACAAGACGGTCAAGGAAGCTGGGGAATGAAGATGCCCGACCCATTCGCCAACCGATCGCCACTCATGCCGACCGACCCTCACCTACATGGTCACGTTGTTTCCCCGTCGCGTGGTGAATGTGCGTTCCTCCCAGTCCCAAAATTCAGAGCCTGGAGCTACGCCCCGATACAAGGGAATCTCCCTCGCCGGACGTGGAACGGTAAAGTGGAGACATCCCGGCTCAGCAGTTTTTCCCGGAATTGATTGCAGAGTATGGCAATCACAATCTTCCCCTTGGGCAGGATCATCAGCATCGACGATGCGCCCTGCTGGTCCCCGGTGTGCAGATAGAAGTTCCGGCCCCGGTCATTCTCCGCGAAACCCCATCCGATACCATAAGAACTCTTTCGTCGCGCGGGATTCGTCGGGCGCTGCACCGTGAAGAGCTGGGTGAGAGACTTCTGCCGTAGATACCCAGGCTCGAGCAGCGCCGAACCGATAGCCGCCAGATCGTCCACCGTGGAAAGAAATCCGCCTCCAACCCGTTTTTAGCTGGAGTCGACGGGGCCTTCCAAGCGAACGCCGCCGATCAGGCCATTGTTGTAAGTACGACGAAGATCCCGGCGGCCGCGGGAGCGCCTTGGCCTCCTCTGGACCGAACATCGGCCACCCGACCAAACCCTTCCGGGCGCGGCCCCTGAAGATCCCGTTTCTTAGGGGCCTCTGGAGGCTTGGGATTCGCAGGCGACCGCCGGTGTCGACGGCTCCGTGCGCCGCCAGGAAATCCGGGCGGCGGAACGCCGACTCGGAGGCTCAGTTTGCCGGGACTTTCCTGGCGGAGCCGCGAAGGGGCCCTCGCAAAGCACGTTTCAGTTCGTCACCGCGAGTTGATGCCGCAGGTTCACCATGATGACGAAGCCGCTCGTGCACAGCGTCGACCACCGGAAGCGTGCGAGCATTTCACCCACCTGGTCCTCGAGTCCCTGCCGATCCTCTGCCAAGCTGCCGAGGGCGATGATCCATGCGGCGAAGAGCGGCTCGCGCACGGTGTTGTCCTCCCAGCGCAGGCGGGGATTGTGCACTTCCCACAAGGGCAGCTGGCTGCGCCCAAGGACGATGGCTTCGTCACAATTCGCCTGGTGTTTCCAGGTCGGGTTGAGGACGCGCCAGTCACCGTCGAACGCGCGCGTAGGCTCGGCGGCAT
>Ga0163144_10010340_pt1 | contig 19910 bp, 11 predicted proteins | sample OliLak19BULKMAT1_FD_123175 | JGI IMG/M metagenome (GOLD analysis project Ga0163144, IMG submission 123175) | Freshwater microbial mat bacterial communities from Lake Vanda, McMurdo Dry Valleys, Antarctica - Oligotrophic Lake LV.19.BULKMAT1 | ecosystem: Environmental > Aquatic > Freshwater >... | reverse complement strand
GAAGAGTGGCGTTTTGCCAGGCATCGAGACGGGTGGACCGGGCGAGGAGTTCTCCGGAGACCGGAAAGTGCAGGCGTATAATTTCCGCATGTGCACGACGGACGTGCCAGAGAACCGGGTCGCCTGGGCGAAGCCGGCGAACTATGACCCGAAGTGGTTCGAGCTCTTGTTGCGCAACTTTGAGGCGGGCGATCACCGCGTGCCGTGGAACCCGGTGTGGATGCCTAACCGGAAAACGGATACGAACAACAATTACGCGATCAGCACCGACTTCATCGGGCAGAACTGGGACTATCCTGAGGCGGATTATGCCACGCGCGCCAAGATTTGGCAGGCGCATGAGGATTGGCAGAAAGGCCTGATGTGGACCCTCGCCACGAATCCGCGCGTGCCGGAGAAGGTGCGGGCGGAGTTCGTGCGCATCGGCCTCGCGAAAGATGAGTTTCTCGATAACGGCAACTGGCCGCGTCAGCTCTACGTGCGTGAGGCGCGTCGGATGATCAGCGATTATGTGATGACGGAGAAGAACTGCATCCGCGCGGAAGTCGTGACCGACAGCGTGGGGATGGGCGCCTACAACATGGATTCGCACAACATCCAGCGCTTCATCACCAAGGAGGGATTCGTGCGCAACGAGGGCGACGTGCAGGTGCGCGTGCGGCCGTATCCGATCAGTTTCCGCAGCCTGCGGCCGAAGGCGGCCGAGTGCACGAACCTGCTTTCGCCGACCTGCCTGAGTTCCTCGCACATCGCGTTTGGCAGCATCCGCATGGAGCCGGTGTTCATGGTGCTCGGCCAGAGCTCGGCGACGGCGGCGGTCCACGCGATCGAGCAGGGCGTCGACCTCCAGAAGATCGATCCGAAGAAGCTGCAGGAGCGGCTGATCAAGGATGGACAGGTGCTCGACTTCGAGAGCGCGGCGATGGCGGAACGCATGGTGCTGCCGAAGGCGCGGCTCGAGGGCGTGGTCGTCGACGAGCTGGAGGCGACGTTGAAGGGCTTCGACCGCAATAGCTCGGCCCACCCGGTGTATGTGGATTCCGGTTACCATCACGATGGCAATGCGGCGAAGGGCGACCAGACGGCGCGTTTCGTGCCGGAGCTGCCCAAGGCGGGCCGTTACCAGGTTTTCGTCGCATATCCGTGGAACGCCAACCGCGCGTCCAATGTGCCGGTGACGATCAAACACGCCGACGGCGAGACGAAGGTCATCGTCGACCAGAAGAAAAAGCCGGCCGTGCGCGAGCTGCTCCACCCGGTCGGAACGTTTCGCTTTGAAAAAGGCAAGGCGGGCTACGTCGAGATTTCCAATGCGGGCACGGAGGGCTTCGTGGCGATCGATGCGGTGCAGTGGGTCGAGGCGAAGTGAGCGGTAGGGCGGCTGAGGTGGAGCGGCTTGTCCTCAAAACGCTGGATTGAGGCGTCAGGATGTCCTGAAAGCGCGTTGGGGACAACGCGCTCCACCTTCAAATCACCGCCTACTTCAGGCTCTTGATATAGAGCACGAGGGCCTCGATCTGCGATGCGTTCAGCACGCCGGCGTAGCTGGGCATGGCGTATTCGCCCTGCTCGAAGCCGGCGGCGGTCTTCGCGGTGGGATTCAGGATCGACTCGCGAATGTAGGCTTCGTCGGCCAGCACCTTTTCGGCCTGGCCGTTGACGAAGACGGCGTGCGCGGGATTGCCGAACATGCCCTTCCAAGCCGGTCCGGATCGCGCTGCGAACTGGTTGAACTCTCCGGCGTGGCACGCGACACACGCGAAGAGCTGCGCGAGCCGCTGGCCTTCCTCCACCGTCACCGGACCGCTCGCCTGGGCGATCTCCGCGCGCGGCGTGAGGTCGACCTGGAGTTCGCCGAAGCCTTCGCGCTGCGGATCGAACTGCGCGAGTTCGTAAGGGGTGGTGTAGCCGTTCTCATCGAAGGCGACGCCCGCAGCGGTCGCGAGCGACCAGCCGACCCGGAGCTGCTGCACGGGTTTCAAATTCGGCACGCCGATGAAGACCGTGCGGCGATCCTTGGAGAGATAGGCGCTGCTCGGCACGAGGGAATCCTGCCCCGGCGTGCCGTCGGCCTTGTATTGGGGCGAGCCATACTTGTGGGTGCGCTGGTAGCCCCAGGATTGCAGCGAGTAGCTCGCAGGATCGGTGGCCTTTTTCTGATCGAGGGCGACATCGAAGCGCAACAGCACGCCCTGGTCCATCGGCACGATCTCGCGCGGGAGGGTGACAGGCGCGCCCGTGTAACGCACGCGTCCGAGGCCCGCGCCGGTGTCGAGGATGTTGCCCCACCCGAGCACCTGAAAGCCGGCGAGGTAGAACTGGCCGTCGGCGGGATTCACCGAGCCGTTGAGCGGAGTGAATTCAAACGCGCGGGTGATGCTCACCACCGCGGCTTGCAGGCGCTGGGTGCGCTCGTTGAGCAGCACGCGGAAAAGCTCGGGCTTGTTGAAGCCGATGTGGACGAGGGCGTCGTTGAGCGGACCCATCTTCGCGCCGAAGAGCCACGCCTGCGAAATCGCGGAGGTGTTCACGGGATGCGGAATCCAGGTGAGCGGATCGGCGATCGGCGCGGGGTATTGCTCCTTCGGCCGGAAGGGTCCGAGGAAGCCGTAGAATTGTTTGTCGCGGACGATGTGGAGCGGAGTCGACGGGATGTATTGGCCCTGCTGATCGCTGGATGTGACGAGGCCGGTGCGGACGTTCACGCCGATGTTCGGCTGGCGGAAACCGTAGCCGAGGAGGGTGGATTTTTTTCCGTCGGCGGAAATGCGCAGCACGGTGCCGTTGTGCTTGCCCTCGTAGGTCGCCTGCTGGCCGCCCTTCGCGATGACGAACTCGCCGCCGGGCGCGAGGCGGACTTGCGAGGGAAATTCGCGCATGTCGGCCGTCTGCGCGAAGGCGTTGGAGAACAGCTCGTGCACATCGGCCTCGCCGTCGTTGTTCGTATCGCGCAGATGCCAGATGCCGTTTTTGTCGAACGCGTAGATCTGCTCGTCACGGATCGCGACCGTCATCGGTTCGTGCAGACCGGAAGCGAAGCGGCGCCAGCGCGGCTTGCCCGCGGCGTCGCCGAGACCGCGCGCGAGCCACACGTCGCCGTCGAGCGTGACGACAACGGCGGTGCCATCGCGGAGAAACTGAATATCGGCCGGACGAACAGCGCGGCGCCAGGGATTATCCGAGGGGAGCGCAAAGTGATCGACGACGTAGGCGTCTTTCGCGGGGGAGAGCTTGACGCCCGTGGTGATCTCCTGCGGCCAACGCGGCGCGGCGGGCTCGGTCGAAATCGCGCGCGCCTGGAACGACGCCGGGGTGCCGCCGGAGCTGAAAGCGAGGGCGAACATCCGCGGTTGGCTGTGCGCCGTGAGGCGGGCGATCCAGACGCCGTTTTCCTCGACGAGCGTGACGCCAGCGGAGCTGGGATTTTCCGTGCCGAGCGAAATCGTGGTCGTCGCCGTTTTTGTCCCGAGCACGAGGCGCAGGGGCTTGCTCGAAGGTCCCACCGCAAAATGCCGTTCGATCACGGGTTCGCCGTTCTGCTCGGAAGCCGTGGTGTGCTCGCGCACGGCGGCGCCACCCACGGTGTAGTCGAGCACGGCGCCTTCGCGCGTGAGCCGGATCGCGTTGAAGCGACCCATCGGCTCCGGAATCGGTCCGCGGCCGATTTCCTCGGGACTTGGGGCGGGTTCGCGCGGATCGTCGAGGGAGATTTGCTCGCCCACCTGCCAGCCGGGATAGATGCCGTTCGCGAGCCAGAGCTTGCCGTCGGGCACGGGCAGGCCGACCTGGCCACCGGGAGTCTTCTTGCTGAGATCGTGATACGATCCGGGAGCGAGCGCGGTCGGAGTCACGCCGCGTCCGCGCCAGATCGCCGAGACGCGCAGGAGATCCGGATCGAAGCAGGCCCAGCAATCGCGGCCGAGATTGAGGATGATGCCGCGCGGCGTGAGATTGTTGCCGGGCAGGCCGGCGCCGGCTTTGCGGGCGTCGACGACCGAGGAGAAGAAGGGGAAGTCGGGTTCGACCCAATCGGCGAGCGGGGAGGTGACGGGCGGCGCCGCACGTTTCGACTTCGGTGATTTGGGCGCCTTGTCGGCTGTTTTCGGCTCGGCGGCCGGAAGGGAGCCTGGGTTCAGCGCCATGAGTCTCAGGGATAGCGCGGCGGTGCGAGCGGAACGGGCGAGGAGAGGAGACAGAGTCATGAAGCGTAGCGGAGCGGCGAGCGAGCGAGCGGGAAAGTTGAGAGGGTTGACGCGCGTTGTCCATCGACCGGTTCACGGAATTTGGAATCGCCTTGAGTCGGAGGTGGAAACGCGGAGAGCGCGAAGGTCGCGGAGAAAGGCCGAGGGGACGGGCGATGCGCAGTGGGTTCCTCGTAGGGAGGCAGATCCTGTCGGGCGTGAAGCAGGGTTTTCTCCTCCGCGACCTTCGCGACCTCCGCGTTTCAAACCTGCTTCCAAGATAATCTGAAGGCAACGTGTTGAACGACGCAGACAGCAGCGGCGGCGTTTCCTGCGTTGCCTTCTGTCCTCCCCTCCGAAAAAGAGACGGGATGAAACCCCTCTTTCTGGCCCTCGTGTCGGCGTTGCTTTTGGTGGGCCGCGCGGGTGCGGCGGATTCGCGCCCGAATATCCTCTGGTTCGTCGTCGACGACATGTCGGCCAATCTTTCGTCCTATGGCGAAAAACTGATCCAGACGCCGCACCTCGATCGGCTGGCGCGCGAAGGCACGCGGTTCAGTCACGCGTATACGACGGCACCGGTCTGCTCGCCTTGCCGCTCCGGTTTCATCAACGGCATGTATCAGACGACGATCGGCGCGCACCAGCATCGCAGCGGCCGTGGCACGGAGAAGATCGTGCTGCCCGCCGGGGTGGAGCCGGTGCCGGCGATCTTTCAGCGGGCGGGCTATTTCACGTGCATCGGGACCGGCCTCGCAGACGTGGCGCGCAACGGGAAGGGGAAGAACGCGAAAAAGAAAGCGGCGGCCGGCGGCGATCCGGAGGGGGGATCGCGCGGGCTGGGCAAGACCGATTACAATTTTAACTGGGACAACAAAATTTACGATGCCAACGACTGGTCCGGCCGGAAGGCGGGGCAGCCCTTCTTCATGCAGGTGCAGCTCGCAGGCGGAAAACTCCGCGGCGGCACCGATGCGAATGCCCAGGCGCTCGCCGAGCGGGCCAAGGCGACCTTCGGCGCGGCGACCGATCCGGCGAAGGTCGTGCTGCCGCCGCATTACCCGCGCGATCCGGTGCTGTTGCGCGATTGGGCGGCGTATCTCGATGCGGTGCGGTTCACGGACAAGCACGTCGGCGATGTCCTGGCGCGGCTCGAGCAGGAAGGAATCCTCGAGCAGACGGTGATCATCTTCGTGACCGATCACGGGATCAGTCACGCGCGCGGGAAGCAGTTTCTCTATGACGAGGGCGCGCACGTGCCGTTCATCGTGCGCGGGCCCGGCATCCCGAAAGGAAAAGTGCGCGATGATCTCATCGAGCTGATCGACCTCACGCCGATCTCGCTGGCGGCGGCGGGGATTCCGGTGCCGGCGGTGATGCAGGCGAAGAATGTGTTCGCGAAGAACTATGCGCCGCGGGAGCACGTGTTTGCCGCGCGCGATCGCTGCGATGAGACGGTCGAGCGGATCCGCAGCGTGCGCAGCGACCGGTTTCTCTATATCCGCAATTTCTATCCGCTGCGGCCGCTCCTGCAGCCGAACGCCTACAAGGACGGCAAGTCGATCGTCCAGACGCTGCGCGCGCTGCACGACGCGGGGAAACTCGATCCGCTGCAGGAGAAACTGCTCTTCAGCCCGACGCGCCCGCCGGAGGAGCTCTACGAATGGACGACTGATCGCTGGCAGGTGAAGAATCTCGCGGGCGAGCCGGCGCACAAGGCGACGCTGGAAACGATGCGCGCACGGCTGGATCGCTGGATCGTGGAGACGAAGGACAAGGGCCCGGAGTCGGACGCGATGTATGACAGCGACATGGCGGTATACGTCGGCGGCCGGGACAACAAGGGGAAGGGCGCCACCGTGACGGAGAAGAATATCGCGCAGATGAAGGCGTGGGCGAAGGAAGGGAAGTAGCGCCTACTTCGTCGACGTCACTTTGAGGTTCGCGTAGTGGCCATCATCAACATCGATGAAGAGGCCGACGGGGCGCTTGATACCGCCTGCCGCAAGTCGCGTGACGATGAGCGAGGGATCCTTTGCGTCGTCGACGAAGACGCGCACTTGTTTTTCGCCGACCTCAATCCGGGCGCGAAACCACGCGTCGGGGTTCGGCACCAGATTCACGCGGTTCTCGAACTGCCCCGGCTTATCTTTGCGCAGCTTTTCCCAGGTGTGGCCGGGCCAAGCGATGTATTGGACGGCGCGGGTGTCGGCCGGTGCCTCACCCTTGAAATTGAACGGACGGAAATAGACGGCCTCGAAGGTCTTTTCATCGACGATGTTGAAGGCGACACCGAGAAAACTTTTCTGTCGGACGTTTTTTCCTTTGAGGTCGATTTCGATCGTGCCCGTGACGAACTGCTCGGTCGAGATCGCCAGGCCGGCGACGCGTGTCGCGGAATCGCCTGCGGCTTTCAAGCGAACCGCCGAGCGGCCATCGAGCGTGACCTTTTCGGCCGTCGCATGCTGGAGTTTCCAGCCGGAGGCCGTGGGGATTTGGGTGACGTCGAGTTCGCGGGGGGCCGGTGCGGCCGCGACGGGTCCGAGTCCGAGGGCGAGCAGGGCGAGGGTGCGGCAGGTGGCTTTCATGGGGGACGCAAGGATGTGGCCGACGGAATAGACCGTAAGTCGCGCGCGGGGTGCCGGCCTCAGAAGCGCCCGCTGACGCCGAAGGTGATCGTCGTGCCGGGGATGCGATACTCGGACATCTGGTCGGCGTTGCCGCGGTAGAATTGCTGCGGGGCGTTGAACACGTTTTGGACGTCGAGCGAGAAGCTCACGGCAGGCCGCCATTGATACGCGATGCCGGCATTCACGGTGGTGCGGGCGCGGGTGTATTGATTGCGCGCCGGACTGCCTTGGGTGAAGGCGTTGATGAACTCGCCGGTGCGGTTGCCGACGAGGCGGGCGCCGAAGCCGCGGTGTCTCCAGGAAAGTATGACGTTGCCGGCGCGCGGGACGAAGCCGGGCACCTCGCCCGTGCGGCGCGTCGCGGTGCCGCCGAAGTTGCCGCGCGTCTCGAGCACGGTGAAATTGGCGGAGAGGCCGAGGCCCTTGAGCACGCCGGGGAGGAAGGTGAACTGCTGCTGGTAGCTGACCTCCCAGCCTTGCACGACGGCGGTGCCGAGATTGGCGCGGGAGAGCAGGGTGAAGCCGGAATACTCGCCGGCGTAGCCGTTGTCCGCGCCCGGGCCGACGGTGCCGGCTTCCACGTTGTTCACGAAGTAGTCGTCGATGGTTTTGTGAAACCAGGTGACAGAGAGGCTGCCGACGGGCTCGAAATAATACTCGAGCGAGGTGTCCCAACTTTCGGCGAGCTGCGGGCGGAGGCTGGGGTTGTTGATCGTGAGCGTCTGGTTGGTCTCGTTGACGGTTTCCAGCGGCGTAAGATTGCTGAGCGGCGGCCGGCCGAAGCTGTTCGACCAGCTCAGCCGCGCCTTCAGATTGGGCGTGAGATCGTGGGTGAGGTGCGCGCTGGGAAACGATTTCGTGTAGCGGCCCTTCAGGTCGCGGCGGTTGCCGGCGTAGTCGCGCCGCGCGGCGCCGACGGGATCGGCGGTTTGTTCGGCGACTGTAGTGCCGAAGCGGTTTCGCGGGGTGCCGAAGCTCTCGTCCTCCGTGTGCTCGGTGCGCACGCCGGCGATGAAACCGGTGCGTTTGATCGAGCCTTGGGCCATGAGGTAACCGGCGGTGACGGTCTCGGTGACGCCGTCGGCGGACGTGAACTTGGTCATCTCGCGGAAGTAGGCGTCTTCGCGCCAGAGCGAGCCGTCGACGGGCACGCGGCCGCGGCTGACGGCGTTGGCGTTCCATGCGGGAATGTTGAGGCCGATCTTGTGATTGCCGAAGGTCTCGATGGTGGAATCGGTCGGGAGCTGGCCCGAATTCGCCCCGGTAAAAATGTAGCGCGTGGTGCTCCGGGACTGGCCACGGACGCTCTCTTCGCGCAGGCGAAAGCCGGACTTGAGAAAGAGCGGCTGGTCGACGGGGAGCTTCAAGCGGGCGTTGCCGCGCAGCTCGCGGATTTCATGGGCATCGAAGTTGTCGGCGAAGTTGAGGCTGTTCGGCCGGTAGCTGGCGGGATTCGAAATATCGGGGCCGGCGGTCTGGGTGAAACGCGGATACAGATCGGACGCGGTGCGATCAAGCGTCCAGCCGATGCCAGTCACGCGATTGACGAGCACGCCGCCATCGCCGCCGCCGCCGTTGATGTGGTCGTTGCTGGCGACGGCGTTGTAGTCGAGCTGGAGCGCGCCGAAGGTCTGCTCGACGCCGATGTCGGCGTGCCGCTGGCGGTGGAAGAAGTGCGACATCTGCGACGTGATGTCGATCGTCGAGGCGGCGATGTTGCGCACCGACGTGATGCGGTTGGTGAAGCCGGGAATCACGCCCGAGGTGGCACTGGGCACGGTGTTCTGGTTCTGCGTGAACGCGCGAAAGAGATAGCGGAGGCGGAAGCGCTCCATCGCGTCGTTATAGATCAGGTTGAGCGCGATCTTGGTGTTGGGCGATAGGCGGTAGTCGAACTTGGTGTTGATGCTCGATTGCTTGCGGTTGTTGTAATTGTCCTGGGTGCGGTAGTCCCAGACATACGCGGGCTGATTGACGGTGTTTTGGAAATCGCGCGTGGTGCTGAAAAATCCGACGGCCTGCTCGCTGTAGAAAAGATTCACGGCGACGGCGAAGTTCGGCTCGGAGGAACCAAAGGCGGAAAATTTCTCCTGGTAGGCGACGTTGAGCAGCGGGTGGAGCCGGTGCTCCTCGCGCAGCGGGATCTGCTGGCTGAAGGAAGGGGCGAGGCGCGCGGAGAAGTTGTAGGTGATGCGGCGCTTTTCCTTCATGCTCAGCGGCGAGCGGCTCTTGAGGTTGACGGTGCCGCCAAGGGAGCCGGATTCCTTGTCCGGGGTGTGGCCCTTGGTGAGCTCGAGGGAATCGAACATTGAGCCGGTGATCGTGTGGATGCGCGTGGCGCGGGCCGCGCCGCCCTGGCTCGCCATTAACGAACCGTCGATGGTGATCGCATTCATCGCGGGCGGCATGCCGCGGATGGTGAAGCCGACGACGTTGCCCTCGTCGGAGAGACTGCCGGCGACGCCGGGGAGGAGCACGGCGAGCTCGCTGGCGTTCATGTTGGGCAGGTTGCCGTAGGCGTCGATGGCGACGACGTTTTTGAGATTGGTGGCATTGCGCTGCGCGGTGATGGCGGCGGCGTTGCCCTCGCGTTCGCCCGTCACGGTGAATGCCTGGAGCTGGTAGATGCCGGTCGTGAGATCAAAATTGCGCATGGCCCGCTGGCCGGCGGAAACGGCGACCGGACTCCTCACCGGATCGAGGCCGGTGTAAGTGGCGACCACCTCGTGGGTGCCGGCAGGGATGTCGTCGAGGATGAAACGGCCGGTGTTGTCGGTGAACGCGGCGACGCCGAGCGCGGGGATTTCCACGCGCGCGCCTTCGAGGAAATTGCCGGTGCCGGCGTTGCTGATGTTGCCCGAAATGCTGCCGGTGGCGGTGGCGGCTCGCAGGGAAGGCACGAGGCCGAGCAGCAGCGCGATGGTGGCGAAAAGAAGACGAGACGTCAGGAGTTGGAGGCTCATGAGAGGGACAGGGGTTGCGCCGAAGGGTTGGGGGACACGCGGGCGCCGTCGCGGATGTCGGCCAGTCTGGACAAACGGGGAGGCGAGGCCAGCGTCTGTGCAGTCGAGGCGTTGAATGAACGTCTTGCTACTGGGAAAAGCAAGATCCGCGGCGGCGCCGGCTAATGCGCGGCAGAAGGTGCCTGCGAATCGGCGCCGCGGGGAAACGGGAATTGCCGCCGTTGAAACGCTGCGCTGCGCTCTCGCGTCAGACCTCTCCTTCACCCCATGAATTATCTTCGCTTGCTGGCTGGTGCCTGCCTCGGCCTGTGCACGTTCGTCGTTTCGTGTTTCGCGGCGTTGCCGCTCGATCAGCGGCCGGCCAAGCCGGATGAATGGGGTTACCGGCCGGCCGACGGCGACACGGTCCAGCTCAATCCGCCCTCATTCACGTGGGTGGCGCCGGCGGCGGCCGTCACCTACGCGGTGCAGTGGTCGGCTGATCGGGCGTTTCCGGCTGGCGCGACCACGACGGTCGAGGGCGTGGTGTGGCCGACTTACACGCACGACCAGGCGCTGAAGCCGGGCGCGTATTTCTGGCGGTATCGGATGGCGGACAAGAGCGGCGCGGCCTCGGAGTGGAGCGTGGCGCGGCGGGTGGTGGTGCCCGCGAGCGCGGCGGCGCTGCCGATGCCGACGCGGGCGCAGCAGAAGGCGAAGGTGCCGGCGGGGCATCCGCGATTGTTTATGCGGCCGGACGATGTGCCGCGGCTGCGCGAGCTGGCGCGCGGGCGCGAGGCGGCGGCGTTTGCCGCGCTGAAGAAATCCGCGGACGCCTTCATCCAGGCGGGGCCGACGCCCGAGCCGGCGCACAAGGGTTCGGCGCGCGACAAGGACAACCCCGAGTTGGTGAAATACTGGTGGCCGAACCGCGAGCAGACGGAGAAGGCGTGCAACGAGGCGGAGACGATCGCGTTCGTGTATCTGATGACCGGAGACAAGGCCTACGGCGAGCAGGCGCGGCGCTGGGTGCTGCACCTCGCGTCGTGGGATCCGAAGGGCAACACGAACTTTGCCCTGAACTGCGAGGCGGGGAAACCGCTGCTCTTCCGGCCGGCGCGCGCCTACGACTGGGCGTGGGACATGTTCACGGCGGAGGAGCGCGCGAAGATCCAGGCGGTGTTTCGCGAGCGCGTGATCGAGGCGTGGAACAGCAGCGAGGTCGCGCGCGGGGTCGGCCATCTGCAAAAGCCCTTCGGCAGCCACGCCAACCGCGTGTGGCACAAGATTGCCGAGGCGGGCATCGCGTTTCTCGACGAGATTCCCGAGGCGCCGCAGTGGCTCGATTACGCGGTGAACAAATTCTTCGCGTGCTATCCGGTGTGGTCGGACGACGACGGCGGTTGGCACGAGGGCGTGAGCTACTGGAGCGGCTACCAGAGCAAGGCGGTCTGGTGGCTGCAGGTTGCGCAGTCGGCGCTGGGCATCGACGGGATGAAGAAGCCGTTCTTCGCGAAGGTCGGCGATTATCCGCTGTATCTCGCGCCGCCGAATTCGCCCAACGCCGGCTTCGGCGATCTCTCGGCGCGGCCCGTCAATGCGCCGAGCTTTCTCGAGTATCACCTGCGCGCCCGCTCCACGAGCGGCGACGGCGGCAACGCGGCCGCGTGGCGCTGGTGGACGCAGGCCAAGGCGATGCCGGCCAACGGCGGCGTGCTCGGCTTCCTCTATCGCGCGAACCTGCCGCCGATGCCTGCGGCGCGGCCGCCGATCAATCTGCCGGTGTCGAAAGTGTTTCATGGGATCGGGATCGCCAGCCTGCACACGACGTTGCTCGACAGCCGCGACGACGTGCACCTCGCGTTCAAGGCGAGCCCCTACGGGTCGCAGAGTCACGGGCACAACCCGCAAAATTCCTTCCTGCTGAACGCCTATGGCGAAGCGCTGCTGGTGGCGAACGGCTACCGCGACCTGCATGGCAGCAAGTTTCACTATCAGTGGGTGCACTCGACGCGGGCGCAGAACGCGGTGCTGGTGAATGGCGAGGGTCAGACACCGCATGCGGTCGTGGCCAAGGGCGCGATTGTGCGCGAGGAATTCACGCCGGCCTACGACTACATCGCCGGCGATGCGGCGCCCGCGTATGCGGGCCGGCTGAAGAAGGCGTGGCGGCACGCTGTATTCGTGAAAGGCGCACACCCTTTCATCGTGCTCTACGACGAACTGGTCGCGCCGGCACCGGCGACGTTTCAGTTCATGCTGCACGGGCTGGCGCCGTTCACGATCGATGCGACAACGGCGCGTCTGCAGCTCGCGCAGCCGAAGGCGGGCCTCGAGGTGCGCTATCTCTCGCCGGTGCCGCTCACGTTCAAGCAGACGGACGGGTTCGTGCCGCCGCCCTCGCGGGAATTTCCGAATCACTGGCACGTCGAGGCCGGCACGACGGAGCAGCGCGCGGCGATCGGCGTCGCGACGGTGTTGATGCCACATCGCACCGGCGCAGCACCGACGTGGGCGGCGCGGCGGAGCGACGATGCGACCGGCAGCGTGATTGAGGTGACCGTCGGGGGGAAGACGCACACGATTCGTTTTCCCACGCCGGGCGCGGAGACGCCGGTGAAGGTGAGCGTGGCGGCGCGCTGAGTGAGGGTGGGGCCGTGTAGCGGAACGGCTTCCCGTTCCGTCGGCGCCGGAAGCGGCGCCGCACCTTCGTTCCTCCTTCGTTCCCACGGGCGCTTGAGCTGGAGCGCGGGACCGCCTTGGATCGGCGGATGACCCCATTCCTGCGCGTGCTGGCCGTATCCTTTCTCCCTGTCGCGCTGGCTGCGACTGCCTTTGCGGCCGCGGTGCCGAAAGAGTATTTCGTCTACTTCGGCACCTACACGAACACCGCGAAGAGCAAGGGCATCTACCGGGCGAAGCTCGATGTCGCGTCGGGCAAATTGTCCGCGGCCGAGGTCGCCGCCGAGTGCGTCGATCCGGCGTTCCTCGCCCTGCATCCGAACGGAAAAGTTCTTTACGCGATCGATGAGCGCGCGGATCCGGTGAAGACGCCGGGCCGCGGTGTAAGCGCCTATGCGCTCGATCCAAAGACCGGCGCGCTCACGCTGCTGAACCAACAGGGCGTGGGTGGACCGGGGCCGTGCCATCTGTCGGTCGATGTCACGGGTAAATGCGTCCTCGTCGCGAACTATGGTGGCGGCAGCGTCGCCGCGCTGCCGATCGGCGCCGACGGCCGGCTCGCACCGGCCACCGCGACGATTCAGCACCAGGGCTCGAGTGTGAACCCGGCGCGCCAGAAGGAACCGCATGCCCACGCGATCGAAGTCTCGCCCGACAACCGCTTCGCGCTCGTGCCCGACCTCGGGCTCGACCAGATCATGATCTACCGGCTCGACGCGGGGAAGGGTTCACTGGTCGCCAACGATCCCGCGTTCGCCCCGCTCCCACCGGGCTCGGGTCCGCGGCATCTCGCGTTTCATCCCAACGGCAAGTTCACCTATGTGATCAACGAACTGACGTGCACGATGGCGGTGTTTGCCTACGACGCCCGGCGCGGTGCGCTCAGCGCTGTGCAAACTATCTCGACGCTGCCGCCCGGCGAGACCGTGCAGCGCGGGCAGAGCACCGCCGAGGTGATCGCGCATCCGAGCGGCAAATTCCTCTTCGGCTCCAATCGCGGGCACAACACGATCGTGGTCTACGCGGTCGAGGCGGCGACGGGCAAGCTGACGCTCGTCGAGCATCAGTCGACCCAGGGCCGCAACCCGCGCCACTTCGCCGTCGATCCGACGGGCGCGTGGCTGCTGGCGGAAAACCAGGGCTCCGACACGGTCGTCGTTTTCCGGATCGATCCGACGACCGGCAAGCTCACACCGACGGGCCAATCGCTGGAAGTGCCGGTGCCGGTGAGCGCGGTGTTTTGGGCGGTGAGGTGAGATTCCGTAGCGGAGCCGCTTCCGGCTCCGACGGAATTGGAAGCCGCTCCGCTACAGCCTGCGATCTACCCGATGGTTCGCGTCGGGAGATGAGGATGCAGCACGCGGTGCAACGGACACTGCGCGCGATCGATCGGCTGGCCGGAGCGGTAGTTGGCGAGCAACTGCACCGAACGCTGCGCGAGCATCCGGCGCACTTCGCGGCGGCGGCCCTTCTCGCGCGGGATCGGCATCGTGTCGTAGCCGGTCGTCTGGTGTCGCAGCCACGCGATCGTGGCGGCCCCGGCGCGCTCCTCGATCGGGATGCGTTCCGTGCGCGCGACGGTGCCGCTGCCCACGGGCGTCGCGTGCTCGGTGATGAGATTGGCGAGCGTTTCCGCGTCGACTTGATGACTCGGATGGAAATTCAGGAAACGCACGATCTCGCCGCGGAAATCGACGGCGTAGTTCTCCTCCTCGACGGCGCGACGCTTGCGGCCGGCGTCCAGCTTCCGTTGATACGACGGGTCCTGCCGCTCGACCGCGAGAGCCGAGCGGAGCGCCGCGATGCGCGCGGCGCGCGCCCAGATGCCGCGGGAAAAGCGCTTGCGGCCCTTGATCTCGATCACCGTGAGCGTCGGGCCATCCTGCTTGATCCGCCGGCTGAGCGCAGGGTCGCCGGGCGGGAGTAGGTCCCAGTCAGCCGGCACCGTTTCAAGCATCGCATGCTCGTTGATGACTTGGCGGGGACGTGGGCCGGGCCGGACTTCGCGGGCGAGTGGAGACATCAAGGAGGGAATGAATCTGGAACTCAGCCGGGTCCATTCAGAAGAAACCGCTGATGAACGCTAATAGGCGCTAATCTCAGAGGGACGATCGATTCTGAGGCTCGTCGGGTTACTTCAGAGTTTGGTGATCCCAAACCTACATTCAGTTCATGGCATCACTGTGGCCTTTTGCCCGTGAAATCAGCGTTCATCAGCGCCTATTAGCGGTTTCTTCTGCATCGTTACGTATCGGGGACTCAAGAAATCGATGCGGTGAGACACTGGTTGGCCAGGCAGGAACCGCCTTTTTCCCGCTTTCCTGCTTTCCCCATTCCGACGGCTGGCGATGGGCTTCCTCATTCGAAGAAACGAAACTGCAGGTCGCGCGGACTCGGCCGCTGACGGCGACGCGCTGGTTTCTCCCACGAGGCGATGAGGGTGTCGAGGTGGGCGAGCTGGCGTTTGAGGAAATCGATGTCGTGCTCGAAATTGAGGGCGGTGCGGCGGTGGAGCTGTGCGCGATTTTTTTCGTTCAACGTGAAGCGCCACGGTGTCGACCCGCGGTAGTTGCGGAGCTTGCGCTCGAGGTCGCGACGCGCGGCGTGAAACTCCTCGATCGCGCAGCGCAGCCGGCTGAGGGGCGAAGTCGGGCTCAGCACGTCGTGAGCGGCTTCCCACTCGACCTCGAGCCGGCTCAGCCAGTCGGCGTCGCCGGCCGCCCACGCTTCCTGCACCTGGTGCCAGAGCCGCTGGCGGGCCGTGGTCCAGGCGCCGCCGCGATCCGGGTGAATCCGTTGGACGAGTCGCCGATAGACGTCGCGCGCGGCCACGCTCGGGCGCGGGCCGGTGCGGCCCGGGCGATCCGGTTCCCGTTCGCTCCGCCCGTGGCCGCGGCCGCCGCGCGCGGGGCCGTCATCCTCATCGAAGAAACCATCGTCGTCCCAATCGTCCTCCGGCGCATCGCGCCCGCCGGAGTTCCGGCCGGTAGTGCGATCCGCGTCGGCGGGCGGCGGCTGGTTGGCTTCGGCCTGGAGGTCGCGCCAGATTTTTTTCACCGAACGGCCGGAGAAGAAGGCGGCGGCTTGCGCCGCCTCGACGCGCTGGCTCTTCGTGAAAACCTCCTGGTGCAGCTCGCGCAATCGCGTGATGAGCTGCGGAAAGGTCCGGCTCATCCACGCATCGTAGGCGGGCCGGTCGATCTCCTCGTGGCGGTGCAGATCGCGCGCGGCCTTTTCCTGGCGTTTGCGCACGGTGTGCAATTCGGCCCAGGCGGCGCGCTTCAGGCGGTCTTCGTCGATCACGACCAGGGCGCGGGCCGGGGCATGCGCCCGCGGCGACGCGGCCGGCGCGCGCGGGCGGAGACGTGAGGCGTGAGACTGAGGACGGCCGGGCATGCGAGACGCGGAAGAAAAGCGGGACCCGCGCCAAGTGCCAGCCGCTTGTGCAGAAATCGGCGCGGCCCGGGCGGCCTGAGAAATGGCCCGGTCGACGGGAATCCCCTCGTGTTTATGCGCGGGCGTTCGCTATGTGACGGGATGCCTTCCGACCCCCATGCCGCCTTCGATCGCAACGTCTTGGAAATGATCGAGCACAGCCCGATCGGGGCGGTGCCGCGCACGCCGTCGTATCAGGATGCGCTCGGCCGGCTGCGGGTGACGCATCAGATTTATGCGAACGCGGATCACGCGGATGGTTTCGTGACGGTGCGTTCGCTCGCGGTGCGACCGGTGTTTCACGCGAACAATCTCGACGCGTGGCAGGCAGGCACGATCGAGGCGACCGCGCTGGAGTCGAACGCGAGCATCTATGATCGCTACGTGGCTACGCTCCCGGAGGCGTCGCGCGCGAAGGCGGAAACTCAGCGGGCCGTGGTCGCGACCCCACCCGGCCACCATCGCAAGCACGGCGGCGTGGTCGCGGCGGATCCGGTGCATACGCTTTTCCTGGTGCCCGGAGCCGGAGCGAATCCCGGCATCCCCGGCAACTACCTCTACGGCTATGTGCTGCAGCTCACGGCCGATCCCGTGGCGGGCGGCTGGGCGGTGCTGCTGCATGATCGGGACGATGACGCCGCGCGATGCGAGTTGCCGACGCAGGGCGAGGCGCTGGCGAAATTACAGGAAGTGATCGCGTCGGCGCCGTTTCACCTGAATGAGCTCGGGGCACTCGGGTTTCGGGCGATTTGAGCGTAGGGTAGCGGCGGTCGTCCCCGACCGCCAAGGGCGCCAGATGGCCGTCGGGACGACGGCCGCTACCTTGGGCCGCTCGGCCGGCCTTACGGCGCCTTGATGTCGTAGCAGTGGATCAAGTCCTGATCGCGCAGATACAATTTGCCGTGGCTGATGACGGGGTGGGTCCAGACCTTGCCGCGGGAGCTGCGGATCTTGGTCTGCGGATCGAGCTTGAAGCGGCCGCTTTCCTTCCAGCCTTTCGGCGTCGCCTCGACGAGCACGACGTTGCCGGTCTGTTCCTCGAGGCAGTAGAGCATGCCGTCGGCGGCGGCGACCGCGCCCTTGCCGAAGCCGCGATGGCTCCAGACCTCCTGGCCGGTCTTGAAATCCTGACAGACCCACGCCGGATCGCCGTGGCCGTAGATGTGATCGCCGATCAACACGACACCGCCATGGTGATTCTTGATCACTTTGTTCTCGTAGACTTCGGTGACCTTGTTGCCCGGCTCGATGCGCACCATCTTGCAGCCGGAGCCGTAGCCGGCGGTCACGTAGACTTCGTTGCCGCGGACGATGGGCGTCGGGATGACCGCGGTGCGGCCCTGAAATGCCGTCTGCCAGAGCAGCTTTCCGCTGGCGGCATCGAGTCCCACGACGCTTTTCTCGGTGCGCTGGACGTATTGCGCCGTGTCATTGATTTTCGCGGATACGACGGAGGAGTAGTGCGCGGGATCGGTGAAGTCCGTCGACTGCCAGAGGAGCTTCCCGGTCAGCTTGTCGAGGGCGGCGACGGCACCCTTTGAGCCGCCGGGCGTGCAAAGGACGCGCGGGCCGTCGACGAGCGGGGATTCGGTGTAGCCCCAGTTGGGTTTTTTGCCGCCCAGATGATTCATCGAGACCTGCCACAGAACCTTGCCGTCGGCAGCGCTGATACAGACGAGGTTGCCTGGGCCGCTCAGGGCGTAAACGCGATCGCCATCGACGGTGGGCGTGCCCCGCGGGCCATCGCCCCAATCGTTGTCGAGCACCGGGCCGAGCTTCGCGGTCCATAGCTCCTTGCCGGTGTTGGCGTCGAGCACGAGCAGGATCTCGCTGCTGTCGCGGGTGCCGAGGGTGAAGTATTTCCCGTTGGCGATGGCCGGGGCCGAGTAGCCGGCGCCGGCGTTTTCGAAAAGCCACACGCGCTTGGGCCCGCCGGTCGGCCAGGATTTCAAGAGGCCCGTTTCTTTGGAGACATCGGTCCGATCGGGTCCGCGCCATTGCGGCCAATCGAGGCCCGTCGCCGTGAGCGCAGTCGATGCGAGGGCGAGTGAGACGAGGAGAGCCAGGGACTTCTGCGAGGTGTTCATGGGTGAGGGGAGACTGCGATTCTCAGGCCAAGCTACGACGTTTCGAGCGGAAAGAAGATGCGCGAGGCGGAGTTCTGTTAGGTCCCTCGCAAAAAACGCCCGACTTAGAGTGTAACGTATTACGTTACACTACCTCTGAGATTCGATGGTTTTCGCACCTCAACCTAACTGAGTAATACTAGCAGCCTGTCGGGCTTAGGTTCTGGAGGTTGGTTGCGGGCAAAAATTTTGCCCGGTTTCGAAGATTCCTGCCCAGCCAGTCTGCTAAAACAGCGCTGCACGCTGTGAAATCCTCAGTCCATTGAATTCTTTCGGCACGCAGTGCCGATTTATTCCAGATTGCTTTCAAGGTGAGACTGATTTCGTAGCGGAGCCGCTTCGGCTCCCATCCGGAACGGGAACCCGTTCCGCTACAATTCGGCTCATCTTGAAAGCGAATTGGAATTAGCAGCCTGACGGGAACAGAGGGCCGTCCTCTCGCCGAATTCCGGAATTGAATACGTCATGTTCATCGCAAGTCCGACAGGCTGCTAGAGATAAACTCCGCCGCCCAAGAGCTGCTCTCCGTCGTAGAAAGCGAGCACTTGGCCGCTGGCCAGACCCCGCTGGGGTTCGCGGAAACGGATTAGGGCGGTGGCGGCCACGCCATCCGCGGTGCCGGCCGGTGCTTCCTGTGTCTCGGGCGTGAACTCCAGCGCCACGCGCGGATCGCGGTAGCGCACGCGACCTTCCAGCGTGCGCGGCGTCGTGATCGGCTCGCCGATCCAACTCAACGCGTGGACGCGGACCTCGTTTTGGAAGAGCCCCGGCGCATCGGGGTGGTCGAAGGCCACGAGCAACGCGCGGTCGGTGGCGCGTTTGCCTACGACGACGTAGGCCTCGTGGTCGGTGTTCGAGGGCACGCCGATGCCTTTGCGCTGGCCGAGCGTATAGAAATGGAGGCCGCGATGCGTGCCGAGTTCACGACCGTCGGTGGCGCGCACGATCGGCCCGGGGGCGTCGGGGACGTAGGCGCGGAGGAAATCGGCCATCTTTACTTCGCCGATGAAGCAGATGCCCTGGCTGTCTTTTTTATCTGCGGTGGGGAGCCTGGCGTCGCGGGCGAGGGCGCGCAGCTCCGGTTTCGGCAGGTGGCCGATGGGAAAACGCGCGTCGGCGAGCTGCGCCTGCGAGAGGAGCGCGAGGAAGTAGGACTGGTCCTTGTTTTTGTCGGAACCTTCGAGGAGCTGGAATTGTGTAGGGGCGCAGACTTGCTGCGCCCTCAGCGCGGTCGTTTGCGAACCAAGGGCGCAGCAAGTCTGCGCCCCTACATCGCCCCGCCGCGCATAGTGGCCGGTCGCGACGGCGGAGAATCCCTGGTCGCGCGCCCAGGCGCGGAACACGCCGAATTTTATTTCGCGGTTGCACATGATGTCCGGGTTGGGCGTGAGCCCGCGGGCGTAGCCGTCGAGGAGGTAGTCGACGATTTTTTCGCGGTAGTCGCGCATGAGATTCACGACGTGGAACTCGATTCCGATGTGCTCGGCGACGGCGCGGGCGTCGACGATGTCCTGCTGCCACGGGCAATCACCGAGGACGTTGTCCTCGTTGATCCAGTTCTTCATGTAGGCGCCGACGACATCGTAGCCCTGCTGTTTGAGCAGCAGCGCGGCGACGGAGCTGTCGACGCCGCCCGACATGGCGACGAGGATCTTTTCTTTGACGGCAGGCACGGCGTTGGAAGAGGAGCCCGAACCCACGCGCGCGAGCGGCGCGATGTCAAACGATGGTTGAAGGGACGGGCGGGCGGGGCGCATCTCCGTTTTCTGCACTCGTGATTGGCATTGCTGGTATCAGCCCTTGCATAAGTTCGTGCGCGAATACGGTCAGGCCGCGTCAGTGCGGTCGGATGGCCGGAAATGCCTGCCACGAGCTTTTCACCAAGATCGATCCACGGAGCAGAGTTAAACGCGG
>Ga0163144_10010339_pt1 | contig 19910 bp, 16 predicted proteins | sample OliLak19BULKMAT1_FD_123175 | JGI IMG/M metagenome (GOLD analysis project Ga0163144, IMG submission 123175) | Freshwater microbial mat bacterial communities from Lake Vanda, McMurdo Dry Valleys, Antarctica - Oligotrophic Lake LV.19.BULKMAT1 | ecosystem: Environmental > Aquatic > Freshwater >... | reverse complement strand
GCCTGACTGGCACTCCGCGCTCCGAGAAATGCCGCTTCGCCTCGCCGACGGTGTGCATGCCGAAGTGAAAGATGCTTGCTGCCAAAACTGCGTCTGCCTTTCCGGCATTCAGCACATCCACCATGTGGTCGAGGTTACCCGCACCGCCACTGGCGATCACGGGGATGCCGATGGCGGAGGAGACCGCGGCTGTCAGCTCGATGTCGTAGCCGGCTTGGGTGCCATCCGAGTCCATGCTCGTTAGAAGGATCTCCCCCGCGCCGCGCCGCCAGACTTCCTTCGCCCATTCCACCGCATCAAGGCCCACCGGTGTGCGACCGCCATGGGTGTAAACTCCCCACTTGCCGGGGCTCTCGCGTTTCGCGTCGATGGCGACGACGATGCACTGGCTGCCAAATGCCTTCGCTCCCGCATCGACCAACGACGGATTGGTCACGGCGGAGGTATTCACCCCCACCTTGTCAGCACCGGCCAACAACATCTCGCGCATGTTCTCCACAGTCCGGATCCCGCCGCCGACGGTTAGAGGAATGAAGCATTTTTCCGCCGTGCGGCGGACCACATCCACCATCGTGTTGCGGTTGTCCGATGAGGCGGTGATGTCGAGAAACACGAGTTCGTCGGCCTGCTGCTCGTTGTAGGCGATCGCGCATTCCACCGGATCACCGGCATCGATGAGATCGACGAAGTTGACGCCTTTGACGACGCGACCGTCGGTCACGTCGAGACAGGGAATGATTCGTTTCGCGAGCACGGGCGGAGGTTTGGTGATTCCCCCGGTCCCGGCAAGAATCGAGTGCTAGCGTGTTCCCGCCTTATCAGGCGGATCGTCCACTGGGCAACGCTCCCGACTGAGACAGTCAGGACACATTCTGAATCAGTCGGCTTTCGGTTTTCCGACGCGGCGAACGGTGCCGAAGCGTTTTTGGAATTTGTCGATGCGGCCTTCGGTATCGACAAACTGCGCGAGTCCCGTGAAAAACGGATGCGAGTCGGAGGTGATGCCAATGGAGACTACGCTATGTTCCACACCGTCAATGTCTTCCTTCTTTTCGGAAGTTTTCGTCGAGCGGGTGATGAAACGCTTGCCGGTGGTCATGTCAACGAAGACGACCGGATTGTATTTCGGATGAAGGTCCTTTTTCATGGGAATATGGTGACCGGCACGTTACCGACGCGACGGGACGCGGAGAGTGGCTAAATTCATCCGCCTGTCAAGCTGCCATCCGCAGTGAATTTCACATTGGATCAGAATGGTTTGTATTTAACACTTGCAAAATATTTTTCCCGGGGTGGTATAAGCTGCTCATTATTTGAGTCGCTTTTGTCACGAAAGGGTGTAGCGTCACGTCGTTATGGCAATTACCACGAAACGTACCCGATTCTCACGTCGCCTTCCGGACCATGTAACTGACGAACTCTGCAATGTCCTTGCGGAAAAAAAAGTGTTTGGCTTCAACGATCTCTTTGAGCGCGTTTTCGCCAATCTCAAGGTTCGCAATGCAGTAAGCGGTGGCGAGGAAATGCTTCGTCTCCGGGCTTACGAGAAACTACAAAATCTCGTGACCCGCGGCCTCGTCGAGAAACTCGGCAAGGAATACAAGGGCACCGCCCGCGTCCACGAAGCATCCAGCGCCTACGCCGCAGCCCAAGAAGCTGCTGCTCAGGAAGAGGCTTGAATCGAGTATGAATTTACAAAAGCCCGCGTCCTTATGGGACGCGGGTTTTTTTTCTACCCATATCCATCGCGGATGCCTAATACCGCTGCGTCAGCCCGCTGAATTATGCCGCAAGATTACCTTCCTGTTCTTTTCCAGATCCTGATCGCGCTCGGGTTTGCCGTTACCACGCTCGCTCTGAGCGTGGTCTTCGGACGCTCGGGCAAGCGCAATCCCACCAAGGACAGCGCCTACGAGTGCGGCATGTTGCCGATCGGCGAAGGAGCACCCCGCTTCTCGGTGAAATTCTATCTGGTCGCGATGTTGTTCGTGATCTTCGACATTGAGGTGGTCTTCATGTATCCGTGGGCCGTGCAGTTCCGGGATCTGGCAGCGGCAGGCCCCACCGCCCTTGCGAGCATGGCCGGTTTTGCAGGGATTCTCGTTTTTGCTTATGTTTACGCGCTGAAGAAAGGCGCGTTGAATTGGAAGTCGTGAGGTTCCTCCGATGATCCACCATGTTGTGTATTTCCAGCTCAATCCTGAGGTGGACAAGGCCACGATGGAGGAAATGGTCCGGACGAGCCGGAGCTTGCTCCTGAGGATTCCCGAAGTCTTGGGAGTGCGATCCGGAAGGAATCTGGACCCTGATTCCCAATGGCAGTTCTATTTTGCCATCGAGGTGGATTCCCTGGAAAAGCTCCGGGCGACTCTGGATGACCCGTTCCATCTCAAGCTGATGGAGAAGACCATCAAGCCAAACGTCAGCAATCATTTTGCGATGGATTTCGAATTGGACCCGTCGCGAGACTTGAAATATTCATGACCGGCATGAGGGGAATTGACATGAATCAGGCTTGAAACCTGCTTTCTGTGACAACAACTTCCGCGCTCCTCAACTGTCGAATTTTTCCCGAGTCATGGTCTTCCCGATTCAACTTCCAGATGACGCCCCGTTCACCCCGGAACAACGGGCGTGGCTCAATGATTTTCTGTCCAAGGCACTGGCTCCGGGCACCCGGACGTCAGGTCCTGCCGTTCCGGTCACCGTGATGTATGGTTCCCAAACCGGCACTGCGGAAGGCCTTGCCAAGAAACTCGTCAAGACTCTCAAGAAGGGAAATTTCGCTCCGGAAATCCACGACATGGCGGCCTACGACCGCTCACGGCTGTCGAAGGAAAAAAATCTTCTCATCATCACCTCCACCTATGGAGACGGCGAACCACCGGACACCGCGACAGATCTCCACGCCTGGCTGATGAGCGATGCCGCACCGAGGTTGGAGGGAGTATCCTATTCGGTCCTGGCGCTGGGGGACAGCAGCTACCCGGACTTCTGCAAATGCGGTATCGAATTCGACACCCGCCTGGCGGCTTTGGGTGCGAAAAACCTCCATGCCCGTGTCGATGTGGATGTGGACCCCGATGAGCCCTTCGCGGAATGGTCGGCGGCCTTGCTGGCAACCCTGTCGCCCTCCGGGGCCGCGATTCCCGCCAGCTCGAATGGCCATGCGGAAGCCATCGAGGAAGGTTATTCCAAGAAGAACCCGTTCCCTTCCAAAGTGGTTGAGAACTACAACCTCAACGGTCCGGGCGCGAAACAAACCCATCAGGTCGCCCTAACGCTGGAAGGTTCCGGATTGACCTACGAGGTCGGCGATGCGCTGGGTGTCTATCCATTGAATTCGGGAGAAGTTGCCGATGAGATCATCGCCAACCTGCCCTTCAAGCCTGGGGATGTGCCAGCCCCCGAAGGCGGCGAGGTTTCGCTGCGCGAGGCACTCATCCGCTACTACGACATCGGCTCCCTCAACAAATCCATGATTCTGAAATGGCAGGCGAAAAGCGGTTCGCCATTTCTCCGCTCGCTGGTGGCTGCCGATGACAAGAAGGCTTACGACGATTTCTGTTGGGGGCGCGACCTGATTGATCTGGTCGTCGATCACCCGGCGGACTTTATCGATGCGGAGGATTTCGTCTCCAATCTGAAGAAGCTTCAACCGCGCCTCTATTCGATCGCCTCCAGCCCGCGCGCGCATCCTGGAGAGGTCCACCTGTGTGTCGGCATCGTCCGCTACGATACTTTCGGTCGCAAGCGTGGCGGCATCTGCTCCACCTTCCTCGCGGACCGCATAAGCAAAGGAGTCACACCTCGGGTTTTCGTCCATCGCAACAATGCCTTCCGCCTTCCCTCCGATGGGGATACCGACGTGATCATGTGCGGACCCGGCACCGGCATCGCACCGTTTCGAGCCTTTCTGGAGGAACGCAAGGCGACTGATGCCAAGGGGAAAAACTGGCTGTTCTTCGGAAACCCGCACAGCACCACGGACTATCTCTACCAGAAAGAGATCGAAGGCTACATCGGAGACGGCACCCTTTCGAAATTCGATGTCGCCTGGTCGCGGGACCAGAAGGAGAAGCTCTACGTCCAACATCTGATGGTGCGGAACGGCGCGGAACTCTGGTCATGGCTCAAGGGAGGAGCCGCCTTCTACGTCTGTGGCGATGCCTCCCGGATGGCCAAGGATGTGGACCTGGCACTGCACAAGGTGGCAGAGGAACACGGCAAGCTAACCGCCGAAGAGGCGGCAGCGTTCATTTCCCAACTAAAAAAGGAAAAGCGCTACCTGCGGGACGTTTACTGAGCGTGGCAGCGGTTTCCAACCGCCATGCCCGTCTTGAAATTTGGCTTGGCGGTTGAAAACCGCCGCCACATCTAACGCCTGCGCGCCTGTTCCTCGATGAAAATTTCCGCCAGGCGGAAACAGCGGCGGGCAAGATCCTTCGCATCATTGTCCCCGATCAGGGCGACGCCTTCCTCGCTGACTTCCGCCAGATAGATCTTCCAAGCCATTTTCGCGAGATCCTCAGGATCGATCTTCGGCCGCGGTTGAGGCTGCTGCTGATTCGGGCGCGGGCCTTGATCTCGTGGCGCATCCGCGGGTTTGGATTCGGCATTTGCCACAGGCTGTTGGGAATCCTCGTTAGACGCACCGCTGGCTGCGGGCACTTGGGATGACTGGCCCTTGCCTTTGCGGCGGCGGCGTTTGCGCTTGCCGGATTCGGTCTGCCCCTGTCCACCGCCTGCGGACTCACCCTCGGATTCCGGCCAATCGCCACCCGTCTGGGAGGATTGTTCCTCAACGGATGGTGATTTCTGGACAGGCGTCTCAGCTTCGACCGCCTGCGGAGGTGCTGGAATCGCCTCGGGAGCGTTCGCCGCCACCTCCGCAACTGGAACGGCGGGCTTGGCTGCTTTCCTGGCCCGTGGCGTGGCCGCCTTGCGGGCACGCGGGGGGGCTTCGTTAGCTGGCTCAGGGGAAATTTCTGGGGAGGATTCGGTTTCTTCGCTCATCTTGCTGAAGAGAAGGAAGCCCGCAGGCACCCCCTGAGTCGAGAACATTCAAACACCGGCATGCCTGTAAAATACTCCTTTTCCGGACCTGATCGGGGATTTGGATTATCGCGGCGAATGAGCTGGCCCTATCGAGGGATGTGACTGAAAGTGGTGGGCGATCCAACCGACTGAGACAGTCGGGACACATTCATCACGAATTGTTAGAAGTTCCGGAGGTCGTCGCGGTTTTTCGGATCCTTGATTCCAGCGGGGGTATTTGTCGAGTTGGTCTCGCCGTCTTTGCCGGTTGACCAGATGTCGAAATCCGGATTTTGGGCATTGGCACCCTTGCGATAGCGATATTCACGGCCCCAAGGATCCTTGATCTTGGTAGTCGTTGGGATCGTCTTGGCCTGTTCCACCCATCCTTGTTTGCTGGACACCGGATCCAGTTGGGGAAGGTAAATCTTGTTTGCCAGGAGGCCGGTGGCATCGGCCCTCGCGGGATTTTCCGCCAATTCGTATCCTTGATAGAAAAGTGCCTCGTAAAGCTCCTCACTAAGGCCGGTGCCGTCTTCGGGAGAGTCATCGTCTTCCCCGGGAAACCGGCCCATATCGAGCTTGTAATCCTGAATCGCCTTGGAGAGCAGCTCGATCTCCACCTTCGCCTTGTCCTTCGCCTGTTTCTCCTGCACGAATGACAGCCCTTGGACGACAAGGGCGGCAAGTATGACAATGATCGTGATGACGGCCATCAACTCGACGAGTGTGAAGGCCCCCTTGCCGGAGCGTGGGTTGTTTTTCATGTCCTTGGATTTTGGTGAGGTTGGCGAGGGATTTCAGCGGATTACTGATTGCCCATCGTCGAGATCATCTTAATCAATGGCAGGAACAATGCAAATACAACGGATCCGACGATCAGGGCGAGAATCACGATCATGATCGGCTCGAGGATCGATGTGAGGGCGGTGACCGCATTGTCCACCTCGTCGTCATAGACATCCGCCACCTTAAGAAGCATTTCGGGGAGTTGTCCGGTTTCCTCACCGACGTCCACCATGGAAATCACCATGTTAGGGAAAACTCCGGATGCCTGAAGGGGGATGACGATGGTTTCCCCCTCTTTGACGGCTTCGTGAACCTTTTCAATGGCGTGGGAGATGATGACGTTTCCTGCGGTGTCGCGGGTGATGTTCAGGGCTTGGAGGATCGGAACACCGGAGGTGACCAAGGTGCCGAGTGTCCGCGAGAAACGGGAAACCGCGCTCTTGCGCTGGATGTCGCCGAGAATGGGCATTTTGAGCTTCATGGTGTCGATCGCCTTGCGGCCACCTTTGGTTTGTCCCCACAGGTTGAACAGGAAAACACCGATGCCAAAGACGATGAAGACAAACACCACGTTCGGCACGACGAACGGCCTGGCGAGGAAGAATTCCGACATGCCGAAGACGATCTGCGAGATGAGCGGCAGTGTTTGATCCGTGCTGGAGAACATTTCCTTGAACTTCGGCACGATGAAAATCATCAGGAAGACCAGGATGGCGACGGCGATGAACATGACGATCACCGGATAGACCATCGCGGAGACGATCTTGTTCTTCAGCTTCTGTGCCTTTTCCTGATACTCGGCGAGACGGTTGAGGACGATTTCAAGAACACCACCGAGTTCACCGGCTTTGACCATGTTCACATAAAGCTTGTTGAAGATCCGAGGGTGCTGGGCGAGCGATTCGGAGAAGGTGGACCCTCCCTGCACGCTTTCCGCAAGGGCGCTAACGGTGGCCTTGAGCACGGGATTGGGTTCCTGTTTCTCAAGGACGGTCAGGCTGCGGAGCAGAGGAAGACCGGAATCGATGAGGGTCGCCAACTGGCGGGTGAAGATCATGAGGCTCTTCGGCTTGATGCGCCCGCCGGTCTTGCCCTTGGCGGTTGGCTTGATCTTGGACTTGCCCTTCGCAGCCAGAACGGTCTTGCCTTTGCCCTTGCCCTTTCCTTCCTCACCAATTTGCGTCGGATAGAGACCTTGGGAGCGGAGCTGCTGGATGGCGTCGGCTTCGGATGCTGCGGAAATCGCGCCAGAAGTTTGCTCACCTTTTGCGTCAAGGGCGGAATATTGGAAGTTAGCCATGGGATTGGGTTTTTATTTGGAGTTTTTGAGAAGTTCTGTAAAGAAAGTAAGTGAAAATCTGGAGAAAATCATACGGCGTCCGGACGCCGCATTGCTTGAAAAATCAGGTGTACTTAAGGACTTCCTCAATCGTGGTTAAGCCTAGGTAAATATTCCGGAGTCCATCCTCGCGCAGGGTGTTCATTCCAAGTTCCACCGCCTTTTGCTTGAGGACGACGGAAGGAGCACGCGAGGTGATCAACTCGCGGATGGGATCGGTCACATTGAGGAGTTCGTAAAGACCGCGGCGACCGCGATAGCCCGACTGGCCGCAGGCGTCACAGCCGGCGCCGGTGAAGAATTGCTTGTCACCGAGTTCGTGGGCGGAAATTCCAAGCTGGTTGAGAATGGCCTCGTTTGGCTCATAGGGAGTCTTGCATTCCTTGCAAATCGTCCGGACCAGGCGCTGGGCAAGGATCCCTTCCAGCGAGGCGGATACCAAGAATGGCTCACAGCCCATGTCCACAAGACGGGTCACGGCTCCCGGAGCATCATTGGTGTGAAGCGTGGAGAGGACCAGGTGACCTGTTAGCGCGGCCTGGATACCGATGGTGGCGGTTTCCTTGTCGCGCATTTCCCCGATCATGATCCGGTCCGGATCCTGACGCAGGAAGGCGCGCAGGACGCGCGGGAAGTCCAGGCCGATGGCCTCGTTGATGGGGATCTGGATGATGCCGTCGATGTCATATTCGACCGGATCCTCGGCGGTCAGCAGTTTCGCGTCGATGGTGTTGATCCGGCGCAGCGCGGCGTAGAGCGTGGTGGTCTTGCCGGCACCTGTGGGACCGGTGACGATGAAGATGCCGTTGGGCTTCTCGATGGTATCGGTGATGTAGTCGTAGATGTGGTCCGTTAGACCGAGATTCTCCAGCGAGAGGTTGACCGAGGAGCGGTCGAGCACCCGCAGAACGATCGACTCGCCGTGGTGGGTGGGAAGCGAGGAAACCCGCATGTCCACCTGCTTGTCGCCGACCTGTTTGACGATCCGTCCGTCCTGGGGGACCCGGCGCTCGGCGATGTTCATGTTCGACATGACCTTGATCCGCGAAAGGATCGGCAGCGCGAGATGGATCGGTGGTGGCGCCATTTCATAAAGCGCTCCGTCCACCCGGTAGCGGATCTTGAAGTCCTTTTCAAATGGCTCGAAGTGGATGTCCGACGCCTTCTCCTTGATAGCCTGATAGAGGACGAGATCAACGTAACGGATGATGGGCGCGGAGTTGGCCTCGGATTCCAGATCGGCGGCATTCACGCTGTCGCCGCCGAGTTCCAGTTGACTGAGGATGTCCTCCATCGCCTTGCCCTCGCCGCCGTAACACTCGTTGATCTTCGCCTCGACGAGGTAATCCGGCGCGACGACGACGTGAATCTCGCGTCCAAGTGCGAAGCGCAGATCCTCAGGAGTCTGTGGATTGAGAGGATCCACAAGCGCCACATGAAGTCCCGTTTCATCGAAGTTTACCGGAAGGGCTCCGTGCAAGCGCGCGGTGCCGGCAGGGACGAGCGCCAGAAGTGCTTCGGGCGGCGTCCAATCCTTGAGGTCCACCATGCTGGCACCCAGCTCGGATGCGACCACCGGCCAAATATCGTCGCGATGTTGGATCACCTGGAAATCAGCCAGAATTTCAGCGATTTCCTTACCGCTGTGGCCGACTTCCGCGAGGATATCCTGGCCGAGTGCCCGGTCGATGAGACCGCGCGACTGGAAGAGTTCGATAATTTGTTGATTGTCCATGGGACGGGAAGGTTTTTATGAAAAGGGCGAAAACAGGGGCGATCAATCGTCGTCGGACATGGTGGCGTGGACCACCTCACTGCCCGAGGTGAGGCCGGAAAGCACCTTGCGGATGCCATCCTCGCGGAGGGTGCGCATGCCCAGTTCCCGGGCGCGGCGGCGGAGTTGGGTGGTGGTGAGTCCGGTGTTGATCATCCCGCGGACCTCATCGTCGATCGGGAAGATCTCGAAGATCCCCATCCGTCCGCGGTAGCCTCCACCACGGCATTTATCGCAACCGACGGGGCTGAAAATCGTGGCTTCCGCCATACGGGATGTGTCGAGGGATAGTGCCCGCATTTCCTTTTCGGTGAGCTCGGCAGGTCCTTTGCAGACCGGGCAGAGTTTGCGCACCAGACGCTGGGCGAGCACCGCACGAACGGCGGAGGCGATCAGGAATGGTTTCACCCCGATATCGGCGAGACGAGCGACGGCGGATGGCGCGTCATTGGTGTGCAGCGTGGAGAAAACCAAGTGACCGGTGAGTGATGCGTTGATGGCGATATTCGCCGTTTCCGCATCCCGGATTTCCCCGATCATGATGATGTTCGGCGCTTGCCGGAGCATGGCCCGGAGGGCGGCGGCGAAGGTCATCCCGATGTCCGCCTTCACCATCACCTGGTTGATGCCTGCTAGCTCATACTCGACCGGATCCTCAACCGTGATGATCTTCTTGTCCGGCTTGTTGATGACGTTGAGGCACGCGTAAAGGGTCGTCGTTTTTCCGGAACCGGTCGGACCCGTGACGAGGAGAATCCCGTCGGGGAGTCCGAGAAATTCCTCGAAGACCTTCTGGTCGTCCGAGAAAAACCCGAGTTCCGGCAGTCCGAGCACAAGCGCCGACTTGTCCAGGATCCGCATGACGATGGATTCACCGTGGTTCGAGGGCACCGAGGAAACCCGGAGATCGACCTCCTTGTCGCCCATCTTGAGGTTGATCCGTCCGTCCTGAGGCATGCGTTTCTCCGCGATCGACATCGTGCCGCTCATGACCTTGAGACGCGCGATGATGGCTGGAAGCAGCTTCTTCGGGTGGGTGTCCACATGGATCAGCTTGCCATCGAGACGATAGCGGATCCGCACCGAGGTTTCCAACGGCTCGATGTGGATATCCGATGCTCTCAGACGAAAGGCCTCCGTCAGCAACTGCATCACCAGCTTGATGATCGGCGCATCGGAGTTGGCGTCACCAGCCTCCGCATCACCGCCACTGACCGAGTATCCCTCCGGTCCCGCCGCCGCCAAATCCCCCAGATTGTAGAATTGGCGCAAGTGATCCTGAATGTCCTGTTGGGTCACGCAAACCAGATTCAGCTCGCGACCGATCACATGCGGCAAACTGTCGAGAACTTCGAAATCCAGCGGGTCGGCGATCGCCACGGTCAGCGCCAGTCCATCGTCCTCGACGGGAATCACCCGGTAGCGCTTCGCCACATCGTCGGTGATGGCCTCGGTGATCGCAGGGTCAAAGTTCACATCCCCAAGACGGATGAAGGAAATCCCCGCATTCGCGGCAAGAGTCCTGGCAACATTTTCCTGAGTGAGGGCGGTATGGGCGAGAAGATGCTCAACAATTGTCTCCGCTCCAGAGAGGGAGCCTCGAGCTTGGGCAATCTCCTCCGCGCTCACCACTCCGGCTTCGGCGAGCAATTCTGCGAGATAATCTTCGTTGGAAAACACTGGGCTTTGAGTCCTTAAAAATGGTTTTTTCGAGGTGCGTCGCGGGCGTCCACCCGTGTTGCGTCTGTCGAAGATTGGTCAACCTCCCCCACGCTTGTCAACCAGCCACATCGCAAGAATCCCTGATTTCATGCTGAATCTCCACGATTTCGAAAATCTTGAATCAAATGTAAACACCATGCCCATTCATTGAAAGCGCATCGATCCGTTACTTCCATGGATTTCAGCATCAAATCCCGCTACTGACTACAACCGCACCGCAAGCCGGGTTTGCTTGCTCAACGGAAATTCCCGCGCAACCCTAACGGACGAGCGGCGGTGGATGCCGACCAGCATGCCGATGGCCGCCAGACTGAAAACCAGGCTTGTCCCGCCGTAGCTGACGAATGGCAGCGGGAGTCCGTCGTTGGGGAGTAAGGCGGTGGTCACTCCGATGTTCTGGATCGCCGGGACGACAATGATGCACGTCAGTCCCAGCGCGACGCAGCGGTTGAAGACGTTGTTTGCCTGAAGCGCGATCCCGCAGCCGCAGACCGCGATCAGGACGTAGCACAGCACCGCGCCCAAGGTGAACGGCAGTCCCAGTTCCTCGCCGACGACCGGAAAAATGAAATCCGTGTAGGCGAAGGTCAACGTGCCGAATTTCTCCACTCCGTTGCCGAGTCCCACGCCCCACGGTCCGCCGTTGCCCAGCGCGAGCAAGGCGCGCCATTGTTGCATGCCCTGGTCCCGCTGATGGTTTGCAAGGTCCAGCCATGCGTCGATCCGCGCTCGGCGGACCGGGTCGTTGGCAATGAACCAGACCGCGCCCGAAATGGCCACCAGTGCGGTGGGCATGGCGTAAAGGAGCCGCGTCCCGACACAAAACATGATCGCGCCCACCGCCACGCAGAGCGAGAGCGAGGTGCCCACATCGGTCTCCGCAGCGATCAGGAGAATGGGCACGCCGGCGATCAGTCCGGGAATGACGAATCCGCGCCAGAAGGTGGCGACCTCCGTCTGCCACCTCGCGAACCAGGCCGCGAGTGTCAGGATGATGACGATCTTCGCCGCCTCGGAGGGTTGGAACTGGCCGATCAGCGGCACCTTGATCCAGCGGTTGGAACCCCACTGGGGATCCGCGATTCCCGGCACGAAACACAGGACGAGCAGGACACAGGTGCCCGCGAGCATCCATGGGGAAAGCCTGCGGAACCAATCCAGCGGAAATCTAGCGGCAAACACCGCTGCCACCAGACCGATGACGACCATCGTGGCCTGCCTCGAGATGAAATGATACGGACTGAATCCGCTCACCCACGCGCCCGTGCTCGTGAGCATGATCAGCCCCAGCGCCACCAGCGCGGCAACGGCGGTGCACAAAAGGACTGAACAATGGCGGGTCATCAGGATTGATCTAACTAAGGAATCACCAGGTTCATGCCGACCTTCATCTTGCGGGCGTCGGTGATGCCGTTGGCCTTCATGAGCGCGTCCTGATTCACCTTGTAGCGGTTGGCGATGCGCCAGATGCTGTCGCCGCTTTTCACGACGTAACTCTTTCCGGACGCGGCTGCCGGTTGGCTGCCGCCGGAAACGTTGGGCCTAACCAACTGGGCGCGTGGAGCATTTGAAACATCAATATTCTCCACCAGACCGCGGTCGGGATCCGAGGCACTCCGCTCACGAATCTCGGCGATTTCCGGAGGATCCTGGGCGACGATCCGCTTGGGTGGAATCTTGAGGATCAGGCCGGGAACGATCTCCGCATGCTCGTTGACCAGCCGGAGTTGTCCTTCATCCACTCCCAATTCGGTGGCGATGCGTTCATAGTTGTCTCCCTGGCTAACAATATAGGGTTTCTCACCGGTCGACAGACGGGGAAGGTCCGGACGCGGCTGGGCGGGTGCGACGGCGACGACCTTGTCCGCGTTAGATTTCCCGGAATCACCCGGCATCCGTCCATCGAGGAACTTCTGATGCACGAAGATCAGACCGATCGCCACGATGTGGATCAGGAAAATGATCGTCAGGGCGCGCGAGATCTTCGAGCTGTTATCGTCGCCCTCCATCTCGGAGTTCGCGGCGGCGGCGACGCGTTGCCTGCGGTTGCCGGTGACAGCGCTCAGGCGCTTGAGGATTCCCTTGGATGCGGGACGACGTTTGACGGGAAGGGTATGCGGTTTCATGGCGGTTAGCGGAGTTGATGGACAAGGTCGCGGAAGGCATTTCCGCGTTGTTCGTAGCCGGAGAACTGATCGAATGACGAGGTTCCGGGAGATAGCAAGATGGTGGACCCGCGCGGCGCGAGACTGCGGGCGGCATTGATGGCGTCGGTTAGCGTCGATACCGGCTCGCATGGCACCGCACGCGAAAACAGCTCGGCGAGCGGACGCGAGATCTGCCCGAAGGTGACCGCGGCGATCGCCTTTGCGGCCAGAAGCGGCACGACCGACGAATAATCGAGGCCCTTTTCCTTGCCTCCGGCAATCAGGACGACCGGCCGGGTTTGCGAGCGCAAGGCGCTTTCCAGCGCATGGAGATTGGTGGCTTTCGAATCATTCAGATACTCGACGCCATCCAGGGTACGGATGAGTTCGCAACGATGTGGCGGCGGGGCATAGCCATGGAGTGCCTCACACATGACCTCGCGGGAAATCCCGATGGCCTCGCAGGCAGCGAGTGCGGCCATGGTGTTTTCGGCGTTATGAAGTCCGCGCAGAGACGTGTCTTGATCCATGTCGAGCCAGGTTTCGCCGCCGCGTTCCACGAGTCTGCCTGAAGAATACCAATCCGCCGATGAATCCATGGTCGAGAATGTCACCACCTTCGCCTTCAGCTCCGGCAAATTCTCGCCACCTCTAACAATAACGGTATCATCCGCCGTTTGGTTCTCAAAAATCCTCAGCTTGGCAGCTCGATACGCTTCGACCGACGGATAGCGGTCCATGTGGTCGGGCGCGAAATTCAACCAGACAGCGACGACCGGACGAAGCGAACGGATCGTCTCCAACTGGAATGAACTGAGCTCCAGCGCCACCACGGCGGGTGGATTCGATTGAACCACAACTTCCGCAAACGGAGTTCCATAGTTTCCACAGGCAGTCCCGCCGAATCCGGCGTGGGCAAGGATGCGCTCGACCAGTTCGGTGGTCGTGGTTTTCCCGTTGGTGCCGGTGATTCCAATGATACGGCCCTCGTAATAACGGGCGGCCAGTTCCACCTCTCCGATCACCTCATTGGCGTTCGTTGAAAATGCAGCGACGTAGGTCCCATAGGTGTCGATACCCGGGCTCACGACGAGCAGGTCCGACACCAGCTCGCGACCATCATCTTCGCCGGCATTCGGATGAACGGCAACAGCCGTCGGCATTCCGGCGAATGCTTCAGGTCCCGCGCTGTCCCAGGCGGACACAGTCGCGCCTTCACGCAGCGCGAGCGCGGCGGCCGAGCGGCCGCTGCGTCCCACGCCGAGGATGGCGACATGTTTACCGGTTAGAGACATGGTCAGGCAATCTTGAGTAGGGCAAGTCCGAACAGGCCGAGCATGATCGAGATGATCCAGAAGCGGATGATCACCTGATTCTCATGCCAGCCTAACAATTCAAAGTGATGGTGGATCGGCGACATCCTAAAGATCCGCTTTTTCCGCAGCTTGAAGCTGCCCACCTGGAGGATGACCGACATGGCCTCCATCACGAAAACGCCGCCGATGATGATGAGCAGGAGTTCCTGCTTGGTGCAGATCGCCGCCGTGCCGAGCGCGCCGCCGATGGCCAGCGAACCGGTGTCGCCCATGAAGACCTTGGCGGGGTGGCAGTTGAACCAGAGGAAGCCGAAACTCGCTCCGACAAGGGCCATCAGGAAAACCGCGAGCTCGCCGATGTAGCGGTTGTGCGGAATGACGAGATACTCCGTCGCCATGAAGTAGTGACCTGCCAGATAGGCGATGAAGGCGTAGGAAAGCCCCACGCTGATGGTGGTGCCGGTGGCCAGCCCGTCGAGTCCGTCGGTTAGATTGACCGCGTTGGAGCAGCCGACGATCACCAGCGCGAAGAACGGGATGATGAACCAACTGAGGTCCAGAATCGGCTCCTTGAACAAGGGAAAGGTGATGGCACCGATCCCGATGGGCGTTTCCCCAAGGCGATAACCCGCCAGTCCGTCGGCAATCTGTTCGGCTGTGGCGCCGAAGCCCGAAATCTCTTTCTTGAAACACAGGAAGGTCGCCGCGACGAGGGCGATGACGAGCTGCCATGCGAGTTTTTTCCGGCTGCTGATGCCATCGGACTTCTTCTCCTTCACCTTCTTGTAGTCGTCACAAAATCCCAGCAAGCCACAGGCTGCCATGCTGCATGCACAGACCGCGATGAACGGATTCAAGGGCCGGGCAAAAATGAGGGTGGAGATCAACACCGAACCGATGATCAACACACCTCCCATGGTGGGCGTCCCGATCTTTCCGCCATGAAGTTCGGCCAGTTTGTGGACCTCCGCGGCATTGCGGATCGGTTGACCGAGCTTGAGCGAGATCAACCTGCGGATCACGCGCGGCCCGAAAACGACGGAGAGGAGAAACGCCAGCAGACCGGCACTTGCCGCGCGGAAAGTGATGTATTGGAACAGGTTGAGAAAACGCCACGACTTTGCCCAAGCCTCACCGTTTTCAAAGGCGTTCAACCAGAAATCGTAAATTGCGGGCAGCATCAGTTTCGGGGGAATGCCGCGTGCATGACGCGCTCGACGGTGGCGCTGCGGCTGCCCTTGAACAGGACGACGTCGCCGGGTTTCACCTCGTGGGACAGCCACTTGGCCGCCTTGTCGAGATCCTTGAAGTGCGGGGAATGGTTCGCGCCTTCCGCAATTCCTTCCGAACCTTCACCGACGGCGATGACCGTTAGATGGCGCTCTGCTGCCAGAGCGCCGGTGCGGAGATGGGCGGCGGCAGCATGGACTCCGAGCTCGCCCATCCGACCGAGGACGATAAAGCGGCGGGCACCCTGCCCGACCGGGATATCCGCCAGGGTCTCGATGGCTGCGGCCATCGATTCAGGGTTCGCGTTGTAGGTGTCGTCAATGACGGTGACACCTTGAAAACCATAACTGCAGAGCCTGCCACCGGTGAGCGTCGTGGAGGAAAGTCCGATGGCGATTTCCTCGGATGAAATTCCGAGCTTCCATCCGGCGGCAGCAGCTAACAGCGCATTGGTCACCATGTGGCGTCCGGCGACCGGCAAGGAAACCTCCACCGGTTCCTGACCATCGGCAACGAGCGTGAAAACCGAGCCGTCGATGGTGGATTTCAGATTTTCCGCACGCACGAAGCCCCGGCCGTTTCCGACGTAGATCAATTGAGCCTTCGTCCGCTGGCGCAGATAGTCGAGGAAGTCACAGTTCGCGGGAAGGAACAACATGCCATCCGCAGGCAACGCGCGGGCGAGCATCCCCTTCTCCTCCGCGATGGCTTCGCGAGTCCCGAGGAACTCGATGTGGGCCGTGCCGATGTTGGTGATGATCCCGTATTTCGGCCGGGCAATCTCGCACAACGGCGCAATCTCGCCGGAATGGTTCATCCCCATTTCCCAGACCGCCGCGGTGTGTTCCGGTGTCGTCGCGAGGACCGTTAGCGGCACGCCGATGTGGTTGTTCTGATTCCCACGGGTGGCGGATACGTTGAACTTGCGCGCGAGGACGGCGGCCGTGAAATCCTTGGTGCTGGTCTTGCCGTTGGAGCCGGTGATGGCGATGACCGGAATGTCGAGCTGCTTGCGCCACCAGACGGCCAGCCGCTGCAATGCTAACAAGGTATCCCCCACCTCGATGACCGCGGAATCCGGCGGCACTTCGCCGGTCCACTTGTGGACGATGGCGACAGCAGCACCTGCTGATAGAGCTTTCGCCGCGAAGGTATCCCCATCGAAGTTTTCTCCTCGAAGGGCGAAGAAAGCCGAGCCAGCGGGAAGCGTGCGGGTATCCGTCGAGACGCCTCCGGTGACCATGATGTCACCGTTTCCCGCGGCGAGAGGAGCGCCGAGGATTTCCGCTAACTGTTTGGCGGGGATCGGTTTCATCGCATTTCGGAAATCGCCTGGGCGCGGTCGCGCAGGGCCTTGCTGGCGTGCTTGCGGTCGTCGAAGTCGAGGGTTTCGTTAGCAAACTGCTGGGTGGTCTCATGCCCTTTGCCGGCGATGAGGATGATATCTCCCGAGAGTGAGTTTTGCACCGCGAAGTCGATGGCCTCGGCGCGGTCCGGGATGCTGCGGTGGGTCTTGCCACCGAGCCCCCGTTCGATTTCACGAATGATAGCAAGCGGATCCTCGGAGCGGGGATTGTCGGAAGTGACCACACAGGCATCGCTGTGACCGGCGGCGGCGGCGGCCATCAGCGGACGCTTGGTTTTGTCGCGATCCCCACCGCAACCGAAGACGGTGATGAGGCGGCGCGGATCGAGTTCCTTGAGCGTGCGGCAGGCGTTTTCGAGGGCATCCGGTGTGTGTGCATAGTCCACGAAAACGGTGGCACCGCCGGCATTGCCGACGTTTTCCATACGACCCGGCACCTGCGGGGAATCGGCCAGGCAGGCGATCGCGTCCCGGGGGCGAATCCCGCAGGCACTCGCGGCGGCGATGGCCCCCAGCAGATTGTAAACATTGAAACGCCCGATCAGCGGAGCGCGAACCAGATAGGTTTTCCCCTTGGCCGCAAGCTCGAACTCCATGCCACGGGCGGACTGGCGGAAATTGTTAGCCCGGAAATCGCAGCGCACGCCGAAGCCGAAGCGGATGACAGCCATCTTTCCATCCAGAGACGCGGCAAGCTCGGCGCCATACGCATCGTCCTGATTGATCACCGCGACCGGCTTCTTCCCGAGCGGATCGGCCGCGAGTTGGTAAAACCAATCCGCCTTTGCCTTGAAATAGTTTTCAAGCGTGCCGTGGTAGTCGAGATGATCCTGTGTTAGATTGGTGAATACGCAGGCGTCGAACCCGACCGACGCGATCCGCTTCTGGTGGATGCCATGCGAGGAAACCTCCATGGCCACGCCGCGACAGCCGTTGTCACGCATGCGGGAGAGCAAACCTTCCAACTCCACCGAGCCGGGCGTGGTGTGCTTGGCGGTTTCGACCGTTTCACCGTCGTCCACGATGATGGTGCCTAACAAACCCGCGCGATGCCACGCGGTTTTCATGATGTGGTGCAGCAGGAAAGCAGTGGTCGTCTTGCCGTTGGTACCGGTCACGCCAGCGACGGACAAATCCTTCCACGGATGGTCTGCCAGGGCCGATGCGAGTGCGGAAACCGCGGCCCGGCTGTCCGGAACGTGAAGCCAGGTAACATCAGCGGTGAAGTCGGAAGGCGGTGCCGTTTCCGCAAGAATCGCGGTGGCTCCGGCGGCAAGGGCGTCGTTGATGAAACGATGGCCGTCGAGGGTGGTTCCACGGATCGCCGCGAAGATCACTCCTGGCAAGACATCGCGGGAGGATACAGTGACCGCATGGATTTCCGCATCAAGCGGTCCGGCGACCGTGACTTTGGTTAGAATGGTAACAAGGTCGCGGAGGATCATCTGGCAGCGGTAACAGGCGAGGTGGAAACGGGCTCGGTGGGTTGCAAATTCATGTGGGCGGCGACGCGGGTGGCGATCTTGCCGAAGATCGGCGCCGCAACGAGTCCGCCTTGAGCCTTGATTTCGGGATTCCGCGGATCGTCGATGACGACCACGCACACGAACGCGGGATCCTGAATCGGCATCATTCCCGCGAATGAGGCGATCTTCCGGTCAATATAGTAGCCACCTTTCGGATTATGCTTTTTGACAGTTCCAGTCTTGCCTCCGACGAGGAAACCGGCAACGGCGGCACGGGTGGCGGTTCCTCCCGGCAGGACCACCTTCGCCAGAGCCTCGCGCATCTGTTTGGCCGCTTTTGGGGTCAGAACCTGATGGACGATCTCCGGCTGATAGTCCTCGACGATGGTGCCATCATTGGCGATCAGGGATTTGACGATATGGGGTTTCCTGAGGTTTCCTTCGCCGGCGATGACCGAGTAGGCACAAGCGAGTTGCAGCGGAGTGACATTGGTCGCGTAACCGAAACAAGCACGGGAGAAATCGACCTCTTTTCCCGTGTTGCGGGCGGTTCCCGAGCTTTCGCCACTGAGCTGGATTCCGGTCTTCGAGCCGAACCCGAAATGGTTGAGATAGTCGTAAAAACGCTTGGATCCGAGCTGGCGGCCAAGACTGCAGGCACCGTTGTTGTTGGATTTCTGGAGCACGCCCTCGACACTCAGGCTGCCTGCCGGATGGTCATCCCTGACAACGAATCCTCTGCCCTGATAGTAGCCATTGTGGCAGAAGATCGAGGTCTGTGGGGTGACCAGGCGTTCGTTCAGCGCACCGGCAGCGGCGACGATCTTGATGGTGGAACCGGGTTCATAGACCGTCTGGATCGCGTAGTTGAATCCGTTTTCCGCCACGTTCTCCCTGCGGTTCAAATTAAAATTAGGACGGCTGACCATCGCGAGAATCTCACCGGTCTTCGGGTCCATGAGAATGGCTGCTCCCTTGGCGGACATGTATTCCGTTAGCCCCTTGTCGAACTCGTCCTCAAGGATGGCCTGGATTCCCATGTCGATGGTGAGTTTCACGTTGAGTCCGGCGCGTGGCGGCTTCAGGCCGGTGGATGGTCCGGGAACCACTTGCCCCCGCGCATCGCGATAATGTTCCCGCCAGCCGTCGCGACCCGCTAGATAGGATTCCATGGATGACTCGACACCGAAGCGACCCACGATCTTGGTATGAGGATTTCCGTCCTCGTCCTTTTCCTCAACCTCACCGGTGAAACCGATCAGGTGGCTTGCCAGGTTCTCGGCCGTGTACCAACGCTTGATCGAGCCTTCGACCACGATGCCCTGGACCTTGAGGTGGTTGATCGCATCGTTGAGCTGATCGCCCACATCCTGCGGCAAATCCTTTGCGATGGGGAACCAGTTCCCCTTGGTATTGACGATCTTGTCGTGAAGCTCGTCCTTACGCATGCCGAGCGGACGTGCGAGAATCCCGACCGCGTAGGCGAGATGTTTCTGGACGATGACCTCGGTGGTGTCGCGGGCAAGGATCTCGCCACGGAGCTGGTTGATGCGGCGGCTTTGCTTGACCGGATCAAGATCAGCCCAGCCGGGTTCCTCGGAAGCTTCCTGATAGGCAAGGCCCCGGCTCGCCTGGGTCGGATCCATCATGATCTTGCGATCCACGATGACCGTGCTAACGGGAATGCTTTTCGCGAGCGGTTCCTCGCGGCGATCCACGATCAT
>Ga0163144_10010338_pt1 | contig 19911 bp, 16 predicted proteins | sample OliLak19BULKMAT1_FD_123175 | JGI IMG/M metagenome (GOLD analysis project Ga0163144, IMG submission 123175) | Freshwater microbial mat bacterial communities from Lake Vanda, McMurdo Dry Valleys, Antarctica - Oligotrophic Lake LV.19.BULKMAT1 | ecosystem: Environmental > Aquatic > Freshwater >... | reverse complement strand
CAGCTTGAACTCCAGCGTGTACCGCGCGCGGTGCTGGTCTTGACTCTTCTTGCTCATCTTTCGTGCTCCTTGAATGCATTTTCAGCTTCAGCTATGGAGTACGTTTTTCAGGGGCAAGGTCAGAGTAAAGGGCCGTCCTCGCCGCCGGACGGGCTCGCCGGGCAGGCCACTGCAACAGCCGCCTGCCCGCGAGCTGCAAGCGTGGGCGCGCTGCGCACCGCGTCAAGGGTGCGCTGGCGCCGGGCGCTCACGAGGTGATCACCCGCCCTGGACTCGGTGCGCTGCCCGAAGACGAGGTCAGTGCGACGTGCTGATGCGTGACTGAGTCCAGCGGTCCAGGTCCGACCAGCGCCAAGCGACGGCGCGTGGGCCCAGGCGCACAGGGGCGGGGAACGAGCCGTCCGCGATCAGGCGATAGATGGTCGAGCGGCCCAGGCCGGTAACGCGTAGGACCACGGGCAATCGCGCGAGCAGGCGGGGTGGATCCTGGATTGGCGGCGAGCGGGTCAGAGTGATTTGCTTCATCGGGAGGAGCGCTGAGTTCTCACGCTCACACCGTATGCGCAAACGGATCCACTGTGCGCGATGATTTAAGGCGATTTTCCGGCATGACAGTGGGAGGCTGCGCGTTCGATGTGTTCGTCCTCACGATCCCTCGTGCTGCGAAGGCGGGTAATGTCCCAGGAAGTGGTGTAAGTCTTTCGCTGTGGGGCGTAGCCCGAAGCGAGGTGCACCGCGTCCCTCGGGCCTAGGATCCTGTGCGTCGCAAGTCCGGGCTGTCACGCAGAATTCATCTGGATGCCACAAACTCACGTGTTTTTGTCATTCAGGGAATACGTGATGGCCAAAGACTTCTCGACGATGGAGGACAGCAACCGCTCGTCCAACCCCAGCATCCACGAGGTGAGCGAACTGTCGCGGCGCAGCTTCTTGCGCGGCGGCGCCGGGGCTGCGGTCACCGGCCTGCTGGCGCCACTGGGCGTGCTGGGCGGCTGCGCCACGCTGGCCGGTGCTCCGCTGCTGGGCTTCAAGTCGGTACCGGTGTCGGTGGCGGACACCGTGACGGTGCCTGAAGGCTATGTCACGCAGACCATCGCGGCCTGGGGCGAGGCGGTGGGCCTATCGGGTGAGAACCCGGCCTTCAAGGGCGACGCCTCGAACACCGCGGCCGAGCAGGAGACCCAACTCGGCATGCACCACGACGGCATCAACTATTTTGCCCAGAACGGAAGCACCAGCGGCCTGCTGGTGATAAACCACGAGTATGCCGACGACGGCCTGCTGCACACCGACGGCATGGCCACCTGGAACGCGCAGAAGGTGCGCAAGGCGCAGGCTGCGCACGGTGTCTCCGTGATCGAGGTCGAGCAGAAGGGCGGTCGCTGGGAGATCGTGCGCCCTTCGCCTTGGGCGCGGCGCATCACCGCCAGCACGCCGATGGCCTTCGGTGGCCCGGCCGTCGGCCATGCGCTTCTGAAGACCGCGGCCGATCCCGCCGGTCGCCGCGTGCTTGGCACGCTGAACAACTGCGCCAGCGGCATCACGCCGTGGGGTACCTACCTGACCTGTGAAGAGAACTTCATCTTTTACTTCAAGGGCCCGGACGAGCCCAGCGCGCACGAGCGCCGCTGGGGCCTGCGCAAGGGCGACCCGGTGGGCTACCGCTGGAGCGAGCACGACGAGCGCTTCGACGCAACCAAGCACCCGAACGAGCCCAACCGCTTCGGCTGGGTGGTCGAGATCGACCCGTTCAACCCGAGCAGCACGCCGGTCAAGCGCACCGCGCTCGGCCGCGCCGCGCACGAAGGCGCGACCGTGGTGGTGACCAAGGATGGCCGAGCCGTCGTCTACTCTGGCGAAGACGCACGCTTCGAATACATCTACAAGTTCGTCAGCCGCGACAAGATCAGGCCCGGGGGTGGCAGCGAGAACACCCAGTTGCTCGACCACGGCACCTTGTTCGTCGCCCGTTTCGACGCCGAGGGCAGGGGCCGCTGGATGCCGCTCACGCATGGCCAAGGGCAACTGACGCCCACCAACGGCTTCGCAGACCAGGGCGAGGTGCTCATCAAGACACGCCAGGCCAGCGACCTGCTGGGCGCCACCAAGATGGACCGGCCGGAGTGGATCGCCATCGACAAGCAGGGCTGGGTGTACTGCACGCTCACCAACAACAGCAACCGCGGCGCCGACAAGATGGCCGGCCCGGACGCGGTCAACCCGCGTGCCAACAACACCATGGGCCACATCATCCGCTGGAAGGAAGAAGGCGACTTTGACGGTGCCATCTTCCAGTGGAACCACTTCGTGCTCGCCGGCGACTCGGCCAACGAACGCGCCGAGGCCAAAGGCAACGTTAAGGGCGACGCCTTCGGCTGCCCCGACGGGCTGTGGGTCGACGGCCGCGGCGTGCTCTGGATCCAGACCGACATGAGCACGTCGGCGATGGGCAAAGGCGACCTGGCTCGGCTGGGCAACAACGCCATGCTCGCCGCCGACCCCGCCACCGGCGAGGTGCGCCGCTTTCTGGTCGGCCCCGTCGGCTGCGAGATCACCGGCGCCACCACCACGCCGGACGGGCGCACGATGTTCATCAACATCCAGCATCCGGGCGAGAGCCCGAGCGAGCGCAGCGACCCGGCCAACCCGCGCCGTATCTCGAATTGGCCCGATCAACAGGCCAATGGCCGGCCGCGCTCAGCCACGGTGGTCATTCGCAAGGCCGACGGCGGCGTCATCGGCAGCTGAAGGCCCAGCTTGGTGGCGGCGGGAGCCGCTTGCCGGGGGGTTGTTCCAGCTCATGCGCCCGCCCGTCGTCAAGCTGTCAAACACGACCCCGACACTCCGTTGTCTGCGCCGCGCTTGCAATTCAGCAGCCCGCCAACGAAGGAAACGCCATGGGTCGCCCGCTCCACGTCAAACCCCGTCCGGTCGGCACCAGCCGTCGCGGCTTTTTCACCAAGAGCGGTTCTGCCGCGATGGCGCTGGCCGCAACGCCGATGCTGGTACTGGCGAACCGGGACGATGACGAGGACGACGACGGTCGCCGCCGCGGTGGGGTGCGCTTCGACCACGGCGTGGCCAGCGGCGATCCGCTGAAGCAGCGGGTGATCCTGTGGACCCGGGTCACGCCCACGGCCACGCCGAAGAACGTGCTGGTGAAGTATGTCGTGGCCACCGACCCGCAGCTGCGGCGCGTCGTCGAGCGCGGCGAGGTCCGCACCCACGCCGGGCGCGACTACACCGTCAAGGTGGACGCCGACAGGCTGCGCCCGGGCACCACGTACTACTATCGTTTCGAGGCGCGCGGTGTGGAGTCGCCCATCGGGCGCACGCGCACTCTGCCTGCCGGCCCTACCCAGCGCCTGCGCATGGCCGTGGTGAGCTGCTCCAACCACGCCGCAGGCTACTTCAACGCCTACCGCCGCATAGGCGAGCGCGCCGATCTGGACGCAGTTCTCCACCTGGGTGACTACCTCTACGAATACGCCCCCAACCAGTTCGGCAGCACGCGCACGCCTGAGCCGGCCACCGAGATGGTGACGCTCAGCGACTACCGCACGCGCCACGCCCAGTACAAGCGCGACGCCGACTCACAGGACGTGCACCGCCAGCACCCGATGATCTGCATCTGGGACGACCACGAGATCACCAACGACTCCTGGACCGGCGGCGCCGAGAATCACACCGAAGGCGCAGAAGGCAGCTGGCCCGAGCGCGTGACGATGGGCCTGCAGGCCTACTACGAATGGATGCCCGTTCGCGTGCCCGACCCGGCGCAGCCGCGCGCAAACGAGCGCGGCTTCAGCTTCGGCGATCTGATCAACCTGACGATGCTGGAAGAGCGGCTCAGCGCGCGGTCACAGCAACTGCCGGCGACGATTCCGGCGCCTGGCCTGGGCAATGTGTTTGCCCAAGTGGGTGCCTTCGCCGACCCGACGCGCACGCTGCTGGGCGCTGAGCAGGAGGCCTGGCTGGCTCAACGCCTGCGCCGGTCCGATGCGCGCTGGAACCTCATCGGCCAGGGTGTGATGTTCGCGCAGCTCAAGGCCCAGGGCGCGCCACTGGCCGCCGGCGGTGGCCTGTTTTTCAACAGCGACCAGTGGGACGGCTACCAGCCTGCGCGCGACCGTGTCTACGGCATCCTCAAGGGTGACGCGAACAACCCGCCGGTGAACAACTGCGTGATCCTGACCGGCGACATCCACAGCTCCTGGGCTGCCGACCTGGGCCAGGACCCCAACAACCCCAACCCGGCCACCGGCGGCTACAACCCGGCGACCGGCGAAGGCTCGCGCGCGGTCGAGTTCGTGGGCACCTCGGTGTCGTCGCCAGGCCTGAGGGATCCGTCGGGCAACACCGCGCTGTTCCTGCGCAGCGTGAACCCGCACTTCAAGTACATCGATTTGAACCAGCGCGGCTACATGCTGCTGGACGTGACACCCGCGCGCGTGGTGTGCGAGTGGTGGTACGTGGACACCGTGGCCAGCGTATCCAACATCCAGACCTTCGGCACCGCCTTCGAGGTGGTGCATGGCAGCAACCGGCTGCAGCCTTCGGCCATGACGACACCGCGCGCCAACCCTCCGCTGCTGGCGCCCTGAACCTTTCGAGCTGTCCTCGGCCGGCATTCTCGGCAGCGCTCAGGGGCTGCCAGCGCGCTCAGGTCAGCAAGTCGCCGGCGACCGGAAAGTGGTCCGAGCCGCAGGTGCGGAAGTTGGCGGCGATGCGCTCGACCTCGTCGCCGATCGACCACAGGCCGAAGTCGAACACATCGCCGGCCCGCGGTGTCGCGCCGCGCACCAGCACATGGTCGATGATCGACCAGCGCGTAGCGCCGTTGTAGGAGCTCGAGAAAGGATGCGTGGCCTCGCGGTTGCCAACGCTGGCCAGCACATCCGCGAAGCCCGCGCGGCGCACCTCGCCGCCCAGGCTGCCGGTGACGGTGTCTTCGTTGATGTCGCCGGCGATCAGATCGATGCCTGGCGGCTGCGTGGCCAACTGATCCAGCAGCGCTTGGAACTCGACGCGTCGGCCATTGTTGCGGTCGGCGTCCAGATGCACCGAAGCCACGCGCAAGCGCTGCCGGCTTCTGGCCAGTACGGCGGTCAGCAGCACCGCATGGTTGCCGGTGCCGCCGAGCGGCAGGTCGATGAACGCGAACGCGCTCACCGCGGCGCGCCGCACGAACAGCGCGTTGCCGTTGGGCACCCAGGGCAGTTCGGGCACCAGCCAGTTCGACCAGTAAGCGGGGTCGTGGCTGGCGAAACTGCCGACATAGCCGCTGCCCAGCGCCTGATGCAGGTAGGGCATCTCCGTCGACTCGACCTCTTGCAGGCAGACGATGTCGCGGCGCCGGCCTTCGTTGCGCAGGAAGGCACCGATGCGCTCGCGACGCAAGGCGGTGGCGAGCAGCGCCGGGTCGAGCGTGGGCGGGTACCAGCGCGGCGCGGCCCAAAGCGGCGCGAGCGCATTGAAGGACAGCACCGACAGCGACGCGCCGGACGCGCTGGCCGACCAGGGCAGGGCCGCGGTGACGCCCAGCGCGGCAATAAACTCGCGGCGTCCCCGGCGGGTGGAAGTGCCGGTCATGCTGCTCAGGTCCGGAACGGGCCAGAGATCTCGAAGGTCATTCCCGGGCTGTCGTACTTGCGGCCAATGCCGCGCTGCGACGACAGGTAGAGCCGTCGGCCGTCAGGGCTGAAGGCGGCGCCGGCCACCTCGGAGCCTTCGTGGCCGACAAACTGCAGGAAGGGCGCGGCGACCCGCCCGCCGCGCCGCGTTGGCGAGAGCAGCACGCATTCGAGGTTGTCGTCGTCCTCGCAGACGAAGATTTCGCCCGAGGTGGGATGCACGGTCACGTTGTCGGGTTCGCGCAGCGGTGCGTCTGCACCCACCAGCGTCGCGTCGTAGACCACCGACAGCCGGTTGGCAGCCGTCTCCAGCGCCCAGACGCGGTTGTCGCTGGTGGTGCAGAAGTACAGCACGCCGTCCGAAAACCAGGCCCCCTCGCCGCGCGCAAATACGGCGGTCTCGCGCCCGCGATTGGGCTGCGTGGGCGAGACCTCGACCCAGCCGACGTTGCCGGCGCTGTCGACAGTCGCCGCTTCCAGGCGGCCGGCGGAGAGGTCGCCGTGGGCGTGCGGCATGAAGCGGTAGAGCCGACTGGTGTCGTCGTCCTCGGTCAGGTAGACGATGCCGGTGGCCGGATCGACCGCGGCGGCCTCGTGCGAGAACACGCCCAGCGCCGGGCGCACGATGCCCTGGCTGCGTTGCTGCGGGTTGCACTCCCAGACACGGCCGTTGCGGAACTCTTCGCACGACAGCCAGGTGCCCCACGGCGTCGGCCCGCCGGCGCAGTTGTACTTGGTGCCCGAGAGGATCGGATAGGCGCCGACGATCTGGCCGCTCGCGTTGAAGCGAATCGCGCCCGCGCCGCCGGCGGTGCCGTTGAGTTCGGCATTGCACGCGTAAACCCAGCCGCCACCGGGGGTCGGGAAGGTCGCGCCGCCGTCGGGCTGGAAGTGCCAGGCGTAGGACGAGCCGCCGACCGGTTGGCCGCTGACCGCAACCAGCCGGGCACTGAAGCCGGCTGGCAGGCGCACGCCATTCGCATCCGGCGCACCGAGTGGTCCGTAGGGGCCGGGGCCGGCCACGCTGGCGGCCAAGGCCTGTTTCCATTGAGCGAGCGCCAAGCCGGCGCCGCCGGCAAGGGCGAGTGAAGAACGCAGCATCTGGCGGCGGGTCGAGGTCATGCGGGCTACTTGATGAGGACGGTTCTAGTAGGCGATAGCCTCGCAAGCAGCGATGACAGCGTGGTGACAGGCCCATGCGCCGCCAGTCAGCAGGTGCTCAAGATGAAGGCGCCCTGGCGCGACGGCACTACGTACATTGAAGTCGACGGCATGGGGCACGACGTGCCGCGCGCACCCCGGCCGCGGCGCGCGCTGGCGATCCGCCTGGGCTAGTCCGAACAGTGCAGATACAGCGCTTGCCGCGGGCCAAAGCGTCATCTTGGGCCGCTAGGGTTGTGCTTTGCCATGCGCTTGTTTGCCGGTATGTCCGTCGGTCACTTTCCAAAGCCCTTGAGGGCTGCCGCAGTCACCTTGGGTCTGTTGCTTGCTGCGGCCTCGCGCGCCGCTGTGCCGGTGCCGGTCGAGCTGGCGCAGCGCGCGGCGGCCGGCGAGGTGCTCGATGTGATCGTCGAGTACGAAGCGGTCGCGATCGACCGCGACCTGTCCGCGCGCCGCGCGCGGCTGCCGCGCGGAATGTCCGACGATGCGCTGCTGGCCGAGCAGAGCCGGCGCTACCGGCAACTGAAGGACGATGCGGACCGAGCGGGTCGCCATCCGCAGATCGAAACCCTGCGCGACTACAGCCACCTGCCGATGCGGCAGGAGCGGGTTCGGTCGGCGGCGGCGCTGGCGGCGCTGGCGGCGCAGCCCAGGGTTCGAGCGATCTTTCCTGAGCGCGTCTACCAGCGGGTGCTGTCGCAGAGCCTGCCGCTGATCGGCCAGCCCGAGGTGGCCGCGGCCGGCTATGGCGGCGCGGGTCAGACGGTGGCAGTGATCGACGACGGGGTCGATATCGGCAACCCGGCCTTCGGCGGCTGCGCGGCGCCGGGCCTACCGGCGACGTGTCGCATCAAGGCGGTCGAAAACTTCGTGGCTATCCCGAGCATCAGCAATGCGCACGGCACCAACTCCTCGGCCATCGTCACCGCCGTAGCATCGCAGGCCTCGGTCGTGATGCTCGATGTGTTCTCCGAAACCGGTGCCTTGGTGTCGGACATCATCGCCGCGATCAACTGGGCGATCGCCAATGCGGGCACCTACGGCATCGTGGCCATCAACATGAGCTTGGGTGACGCCAGCAGCAACACCAGCGCCTGCAGCAGCCGGGCCACGAACCCCTTCGTCAAGGCAGTCGAGGATGCGCGCAGCACCGGTATCAGCGTCGTCGTCTCCGCCGGAAACTCGGCCTATAAGAATGGCGTGTTCACCGCTGGCATCGCCAATCCCGCCTGCACAGCCGGCGTGATCTCGGTGGGTGCGGTCTACGACGACAACGTCGGCGTTCGGCCCTGGGGCGGGAGCTTTCCCTGCACCGACGCGAGCACGCAGGCGAATCAGGTGGCCTGCTTTTCGCAGAGTGCCAGCATCCTCACGATGCTGGCGCCAGGCGCCCTGATCACTGCCGGAGGATTCACCTTCGGCGGCACGTCAGAAGCTGCCCCGCATGTCGCCGGTGCCGTGGCGGTACTGCGCGCCGCGTATCCGGCCGACACGCTGAGTGCCACGCAGAATCGGCTGACCAGCAGCAGCGTGCAGATCACGGATACCCGCAACGGCGTCACCAAGCCGAGGCTGGCGCTCGACCAGGTGGTGCCCAAGCCGGCAAACGACGCGTTTGCCAGCCGCATCGCTCTGGCGGTGGCCAGCGGCAGCACCACCGGCACGACCCGGCTGGCCACGCGCGAGACTGGCGAGCCGCAACACGCGGCGGCCGGCAGCCGTTCGGTCTGGTGGCGCTGGACGGCCACGGCAAGCGGCCAGGTAAGCCTGGACACTACTGGCAGCAGCTTCGACACCCTGCTCGGTGTCTACACCGGAAGCTCGGTGGGATCACTCGCCCGGATCGTGAGCCGCGACAACACCGCCGCATCGCCCCAGGCCCAACTCTTCTTCCAGGCCCAGTCCGGCACGACCTACCAGTGGGCGGTCGACGGGGCCAACAGCGAATCCGGCTCGGTCGCACTGCAATGGGCGCTCAACAGCGCTGCCGCGGCGAACCTGTCGGTCTCGGTGTCCGGACCCAGCACAGCGACGCCGGGCAGCACGCTGGCCTATGTGCTGACGGTGAGCAATGCGGCCGGCTCTCAGACCGCCACCGGCGTGCGCGCCTCGCTCGTCCTGCCCGCCGGGCTGAACTTTTCCAGCGGGCCCGGCAGCTGCACGTTGGAGGGCACTTCAGTCGTGTGTACTGCAGACGACCTGGCGGGTGGGTCAAGTGTCAGCTGGACCTTGCAGCTGATGGTCGGTAGCCTGGGCAGTGGATTCAACCTGAACAGCACGGTGACCTCCGAACTGCCCGACCCGGTCGCCTCCAACAACAGCAACAGTTTCAGCGTGACGCCGCAAGCCGGCGCAGGAACGACGACAGCCAGCGTGCCCGCATTGCCGCTCTGGGCCGCGGTGCTGATGGCGCTCGGGCTGGGCTGGCAACTGCGCCGTGCGGTGCTGCGTCGGGCCGCTCTTTGATGAGCGCGGGCAGGGGGCTGCGGCGCGTCACGCTGAGCGCAATCGACACCGCGGCCAGCAGCGGCAGCAGCCACAGGCCGCCGGACTCGAAAAACAGCATTTGCGTCAGTACCCAGGGCTCCGGTCGCACCTGGTGATGGTAGGCCGCAACCTGCTCCATCCGGATCTCGGCGAGCCCGACCAGATGGACGGGAATGGTCCAGAGCAGAAGCAGCGCGCAGACCACGCTGCCCAGCGCCAGCGCGCGCGCGGCTTCGCGCACTTTGCGGTAGGGCCAGGCCAGCAGCACGCTGAAGAGGATCACCAGCGGCGAGAGGTCGTGACCGAGAGAGGTCCGCTCGTGGATGTCGACCCACGGCACGATGACGTAGGGGCCAGCGATCGGCACCGGGCGAACGGCGTGGTACGCCATCACCACCTCGGCGCTGAAATCGTTCACCGGCACCGCCGCGATCGAGGTGATGAAGCCGGGCAACAGCTGCTCGACCACGAACTGCAGGGGCGGCGCGAGCAGGGCGATCAGGGTCGAGCCGAAGCGGCTCACCAACAGCGTGAGCAGGGCCCAGGCCGCGAGCAGGGCGAACGCGCGGCTAAGCAGCGGGAATCGGTTCACGTGAAGGAGGTGCTGAGGCGAACGACAGCCAGACCGAGAAGTAGATCAGGCCCAGCGCCACGAACAGCGTCGGGAACACCGCTGCATGCAGGGGTACGAACCAGTCGCCGTGGCGCGCGATCGCGAAGTACAACACGACGATTCGAACCTGGTTGACGACATACACGAAGGCCAGCGCGCCCAGCAGCCCGCCGACCACGCGCAGCAACGGCCCGCGCACCGAGAGGATGGCCGCGATCAGCAGGAACAGCACCCCCGCGCCATCGCAGCCGCGCACGACTTCGAGCACCGTGTTGCCAGAGACGATGCGGTTGCTCAGCGCCTGCACCGGGTCCGCCGGCGCCAGCCAGCGGATCAGGTCAGCGCCCGGAGCGGCGATGAAGGGGTGATAGACACGGTCGCCGAGGATGGCATTGGGGATCTGCTGGTAGGCGCCGTAGAGCGCCAGATAGACGGCGCCGAACACCAGAATCGTGAGTGCCCAGCGAGCCCTGCTGCCGTGACTGTCGGTGCCCATTCGTCGAGTCTCGCCTCGTTTTGTGATCAATCCATGACGATGCGGCTTTCGCCCGAAGCTGAGGCACGGGTAACGAATGTGAAAGCCAGGATTCGCCAGAGCGTCACATGCAAGGTCTACCGTGTGGGTGCCGTGCCCAGCCAGGCGCCCGGTTCCATCACATTCAGGAGGATGCTTCATGCTGACCAGCCACATCGCCGACCGCCTCGTCGAACTCTGCCGCAAGGGCGCCTTCGAGCAGGCGCAGACCGAACTTTTTGCCGACGACGCGGTGAGCATCGAGCCCGAGGGCGCGCCGATGGAGATGGCCGAAGGGCTCGAGGCCATCAAGGAGAAGGGGCATCAGTTCACGGCTTCGATCGAGATGGTGCACGCCATCCTCATCAGCGAGCCCATCATGGCCGGCAACTTCTTCAGCGTGTCGATGGCGCTGGACGTCACGTTCATGGGCCGGGGCCGCGTCAAGATGGATGAGATTTGCGTCTACGAGACCTACGACGGCAAGGTCGTGAGCGAGCAATTCTTCTACGACGTCGACTGAGTCGAAGGGCCGCCCGGGGGGCGCGAACTCGGGAGCGCGAACGGTTCAAGCCGGCCCGGAGGTCTCTTTGGGCTGCCTGGGTCCGTTCGGACTGATCCGAACGGACTATGTCGCGGTGCGAAGCGTGTACCGCATCGACACACCGGAGAACGAGCGACCCAGCGCCGCTCGTTCGGACTAGTCCCGCTTTCACGCCCACGTCATGCGCCGCCGTGAACATGGCGCCTTGCTTGTGGGGCCCCATGAAAGTATTGATCGTCAGTCTGAATTTCGCTCCCGAACTCACCGGCATCGGCAAGTATTCGGGCGAGATGGCCGACGGGCTCGTGGCGCGGGGCCATGAGGTCACTGTCGTTTGCGCGCCGCCCTACTACCCGGCATGGAAGGTCGAGGACGGCCACGCGAATGCCTACAGCACCAAGCGCCGCGGCAACCTGACGATTCATCGCTGCCCGGTCTGGATACCGAAGCGGCTGAACGGCGTCTCGCGCCTCTTGCACCTCGCCAGCTTTGCGCTCACGAGCCTGCCCATCCTGTTGTGGCTGGTGCTGTGGCAGCCGCGTGTCGTGTTCGCCGTCGCGCCGGCATTGTTCTGTGCGCCAGCCGCGTGGCTTACGGCGCGTCTGGCCGGTGCCAAGGCCTGGCTGCACGTGCAGGATTTCGAGATCGACGCCGCCTTCGAGCTCGGTCTGCTCAAACACCCCCTTTTGCGACAGGGCGCCTTGTTTGCCGAGCGACGCCTGATGAAGCGCTTCGACGTCGTCTCCACCATCTCGCGCCGCATGCTGCGCCAGCTCGCCGCAAAGGGTGTGCCGCTGCAGCGAACCGACATGCTGCCCAACTGGGTCGATCTCTCGTTGGTGCGCCCGGTTGATCGCTCGCCTGCACTGAGAGCGTCACTGGGCATCGCTGATTCCCAAGTGGTTTGCCTGTTCTCGGGCACCATCAACCGCAAGCAGGGGCTGCACATCCTGATCGAGAGTGCGCGCCGGCTCGCCGGCGAGCGCGACCTCGTGTTCGTCATCTGCGGCAACGGCGAATTGCGTCCTGCCCTCGAAGCATCGGCGCAGGGCCTGGCCAACGTGCGGTTCCTGGATCTCCAGCCCGCCGCCGAGCTCAATGCACTGTTGAACATGGCCGACATTCACGTGCTGCCCCAGTTGCGCGGCGCGGCCGACCTGGTGATGCCATCCAAGCTGGTGGGTATGCTGGCGAGTGGCCGCCCTGTGGTGGCATCCACCACGCCGGGCACCGAGATCTTCAACGTGGTGACGGGCTGTGGCCTGGTCACGGAACCGGAGTGTGTCGACGGGCTTGCGCGTACGCTCGTCCAGTTGGCCGGTGATGCCGAGCGACGCCAGCGCCTGGGCGCGGCGGCGCGCTCCTATGCCGAGCGCATGCTCGACGCGAACGTGATCTTCGATCGCCTGCACGCGCGCCTGCAATTGCTCGAGCGTGAGGTCTTCGGTCGCGAGACGACCCGCTCCGCCGTGGGCGAATCTGCTGCGCCCGCAGGTACGCTGAGAGCCGTCGAACTGAAGAAGTAGGGGTGATCGGCGCGGGTCGGGTGAGCGCTGCCTGCGCTTGTGCAGACTTCTTCGCTTCACCGCCGCGTCACATTCGCGCAGCAGACTAGTCCGTTCGTCAACGGAGTGCTTTCTTCGACATGCTGAGTCACCGCCAAGGTCGCGGCTTTACGCTGCTCGAACTGCTGGTGGTGATGGTCATCATCGGCTTGCTCGCGGCTTACGTGGGCCCGAAATACTTTTCCCAGATCGGCAAGTCCGAGGTCAAGACCTCCAAGGCGCAGATCATCGCGTTCGAGAAAGCGCTACAGCAGTACCGACTCGATGTCGGGCGCTTCCCGGGCACGGAGCAGGGCCTGCAGGCCTTGCTCGCGCGACCCGCGAACATCGCCAAGTGGGACGGGCCCTACCTTGAGAAGGCCTTGCCGATGGACCCGTGGGGCAAGGCCTATGTGTATCTGTCGCCCGGCGAGCATGGCGACTTCGACATCAGCTCCTTCGGCCGCGACGGCCGCGCCGGCGGCGATGGGCTCGACGCCGACATCACCAGCTGGTAGTGCAAGGCACCTTGGATTGAGCTGACGATGCAGTACACGATACGGGCCATCCACCGCATGCAGAGCGTCGCCCTGACGCTCGACGCCGTCGATGCCGCGGACGCGCGGCATCAGGCGCAGGCGCAGGGCTATGCGGTGGTCACGGTCAAGCGCGCGTTCAGCGCGCGACGCGGCGGGTTTGGCGCGTCGTCGTCGTTCCCGCTATTGCAGTTCAACCAGAGCCTGCTGATCCTGATGAAGGCCGGCTTGACGGTGGTCGAGGCCATCGAGACCCTGGCCGAACGCGAGACCCGCACCGACCTGCAGCAGATCCTCACCCGTCTGCACGCCGCGCTGAGCACCGGCCAGTCGTTGTCGGTGGCGCTCGAGGCACAACCCGGCGTGTTCCCGCCGCTCTATGTGGCCACGGTGCGCGCCAATGAGCGCACCGGCGCGCTCGCCGAGGCGATCGAGCGCTTCATCGAGTACCACCGCCAGTCGGATCGCCTGAGGAAGCGCATCGTCGCGGCCTCGGTCTACCCGGCCATGATCCTTGGCGTCGGCGGTCTCGTGATCGCCTTTCTGCTGCTCTACGTGGTGCCGCGCTTCAGCCAGGTCTTCGCCGACATGGGCGACCGCATCCCGCTCATGTCGCGCCTGCTGCTGCAGTGGGGCCAGTTCGCGCATGCCCACTGGGCCGCCCTGATCGCCGGTGCGGCCCTGCTGGTCGGCGCGGCGATCTACGCCTTCACCCGCGACGACGTGCGGCGCGCGCTCGGCCGTATGGTCCAGCGCATCCCGCGCATCGGCGAGTACGTTCGGGTCTATCAGCTGGCGCGCTTCTACCGCGCGCTGGGCATGCTGCAGCAGGCCGGCATCCCGATCGTCACCGCGCTCGACATGGTCACCGGCCTGCTGCCGGCGAGCCTGCATCCGTCGCTGGCGGCAGCGCGGCGCGACGTGAGCGAAGGGCGCTCGGTGTCGGCGGCTTTCGAGACGCATCAGCTCACCACGACCGTCTCGCTGCGCTTGTTGCGCGTGGCCGAACGCAGCGGCCAGATGGGATTGATGCTCGAGCGCACCGCGGGCTTTCACGACGAGGACGTGTCGCAGGCCATCGAGTGGTTCATCCGTCTCTTCGAGCCGCTGCTGATGGTGGCCATCGGCATCGTCATCGGCCTGGTCGTGCTGCTCATGTACGCGCCGATCTTCGAGCTCGCTGGCAGCCTGCAGTGAATGCGCACACCGAACGCCATGTCAACGACGAGATGGTCGTGGCGATGCTGACCCCCAAGGTGATTCGCGCCGCCCGCGAGCGCGCGCGGCAGGAGGCGCGCAGCGTGGGCTCGGTGCTGGAAGACCAGCTCAGCCTGGATACCGAGCAGGTGGTGTCGGCGCTGGCGCGGGCCTTCCACCTGCGCTGTTTCGACACCCATGCGCTGTCCGCGCTCGAACCGGCGTTCGACCTGATCAGCTATGCCGACGCCGCGAAACGCGGCTGCCTGGCGGCGCGCGACAAGAGTGCGCTGCTGGTCGTGCTGGCCGATCCGTTCGACGACGCGCTGCAGGCCTGGTGCGTCGAGACCCTCTCGCTCGAGCATGAGCTGGTGCTTGCACATCCCGGCGACATCGCCGCGCTGCTGGCGCGCCACGAAGAATCGATGCGCGCCTTCGACGGCGCGCTGCTCGGCTCGGACAGCGAAGCGGATCGCAACAGCGATCTCGAGGACCTCTCGATCCGCTCGATCGGCGAGGGCACCAGCGTGGTGGTCAAGCTGGTGCACTCGACGCTCTACGATGCGCTCAAAAGCGGCGTCAGCGACGTGCACGTCGAGTCGCATGCCGCCGGCCTGGTGATCAAGTACCGGCTCGACGGCACGCTGACGCAGGCCGGCACCATCGAGGGCCGCGAACTTGCCGAACAGGTGTTGTCGCGCCTGAAGGTGATGGCCGAGCTCGACATCTCCGAGCGTCGCATCCCGCAGGACGGGCGTTTCCGCGTGCGCGCGCTGGGCCGTGAGATCGATTTCCGGGTCTCGATCATGCCCAGCATCCACGGCGAGGACGCCGTCGTGCGGGTGCTCGACAAGCAGTCGCTGGCCGACCAGGTGGCGGGCCTGCGCCTCGATGTGCTCGGCTTCGACGAGACCACGCTGCGCGCTTTCCGGCGCATGACGCGCGACCCCTACGGCCTGCTGCTGGTGACAGGCCCGACCGGCAGCGGCAAAACGACCACGCTCTACGCCGCGATCACCGAGATCAACCACGGCCACGACAAGATCATCACCATCGAGGATCCGGTCGAGTACCAGCTGCCGGGCATCCTGCAGATTCCTGTCAACGAGAAGAAGGGCCTGACCTTCGCGCGCGGCCTGCGCTCGATCCTGCGCCACGACCCGGATCGCATCATGGTGGGCGAGATCCGCGACTCCGAGACCGCCCAGATCGCGATCCAGGCCGCGCTCACCGGCCACCTGGTGCTCTCTACGGTGCACGCCAACAATGTGTTCGACGTGATCGGCCGCTTCACGCACATGGACGTCGATCCGTACAGCTTCGTCTCTGCCCTCACCGGTGTACTGGCGCAGCGCCTGGTGCGGCTCAACTGCCTGCATTGCGCCGAGCCAGCGAGCTTCGAGGCGCAGGCGCTGCGCGACGCGATGATCGAGCCCGAGCGCGCGCACGGCCGCCCGCTGCAACGCGGCATCGGTTGCGGCAAGTGCCGCGGCACCGGCTTCAAGGGCCGGCGCGCCATCGGCGAGCTGCTCCTACTGGACGACGCGCTGCGCGAGCTTATCGTCGCGCGCGCTCCGGTGCGCCAGATCAAGGACGCGGCGCGCCGCAGCGGCACGCGCATGCTGCGCGACGCGGCGATCGATCTGTTCCTCGACGGGCAGACCACGCTGGAGGAGATCAACCGTGTCACGTTGGCTGCCTGAAACGGTCGTGCTCCCGCTTGCCGACGGCAATCTCGCCGCGCGGCTCGATGCGCTCGAGCTGCCTCGCGGCACGCGCCTGCACTTCGTGCTGGCCGGCGATCTGGTGCGCTACGGCATCGTGCCCTGGAGCGACGAGCTTTCGAGTCCGGTCGAGCGCCAGGTGCTGGCGCAGCAGTACTTCGTCGAAACCTTCGGCGAGGCCGCGCGTGACTGGGCGGTGTGCCAGCACAGCCATCGCCACGGTGCCGGCACGCTGGCCAGCGCGGTCGACCGCACGCGGATTGATGAGATCGAGGCCGCAGCGCAGTCGCGTGGCCTGCGCGTGGTGGCGCTCGAGCCCCATCTGGCGCAGGCCTTCAACCGGGTGCGGCAGCGCATCGACGTCGACCGGTTCTGGTTCGTTACCGTCGAGCCGCAATCGACCACGCTGCTGCTCACCTCTGCGCGTGAGCCCCTGCATGTGAAGCGACTGCCGCCCCTGCGCACGACGCTGTCGACCCTGCTCGACCGCGAATGGTTCGCGCTCGGCATCGAGGGCGAGCGCTGCCCCGCCTATGTGGTGCGCAACGGGCAGCCGGCACCGGTGCGGCTCGTCGCCGCGGCACCCGTGCCGCTGTCGGCCAACTGGCAGATCGTCGATCTGTCGATGGTGGGCGAGGCTGCGCCCGCCCCGATGCTGCGTGCCGCATGACGAAGCCGGCCCCGCTCCAACTCGATTTCCGGCGCGCGCCTCGCAGCGCCTGGCGCTGGCTGGGCTGGGCCCTGCTCGGCGCGGCGGTGCTGGCTGCCGCAATGCTGGCCGAGCGCCATGCGCAAACGGCGCAGCGCCACGCTGCCGAGGCTGCGCGCCACCAGCAGCTGAGCGAGCAATGGCGCGCCCGCCAGCCGCGCGCCGCCGCGGCGCCCGATGCGCAGGGGCTGGCCGACGTGCGGCGTGCCAACGCCATCATCGACCAGCTCACGGTGCCGTGGGACGAGCTGTTCGACGCCGTCGAGGCGGCCGACACGCGTGGCCTGGGCCTGCTGGCGATGGCGCCCACGGCACGCGACCGCACGCTGCGCCTCACGGGAGAGGCCAAGACCATGCCCGACCTGCTGAATTACGTCGAGCGGCTCGCCGCGCAGCCGGCGTTGAAGCAGGTGCACCTCGTGGGCTACAGCCCGGTCTCGCGAGACGGCGCTTCTGTCGTCTCCTTCAACCTCGCCGCAACCTGGAAGGGCCAGCCGTGAAGCGCGCGCTGTGGCAGTTGCGGCATGTCTGGCGCCATCTCGGCCTGCCGGGGTGGGTGGGAGCCAGTCTGCTGTTGCTGGGCGCGCTCGGCTGGGCCACGCTCAGCGCGCCGCTGGCAAGCGACACGCAGCGCCTGGCCGTCGAGAGCGAGTCGCTGCAGCAACGCCTCGCGGCAAAAGGCCGCGCCGAGCCGCCGCCGGCCTCGCAGCAGGAGCAGTTGCAGGCCTTCACGCAGCGCTTCGTCGCCGACAAGGAGCTCACGCCCTCGCTGGCCAAGCTGCAGGCCCTGGCCAAGCGCCGCGGCGTGGCGCTCGACCAGGCCGAGTTCCGCTTCGTCAACGAGCCCAACGAGCCGCTCTCGCGCTACGTGGTCATCCTGCCGCTCAAGGCCGACTACGCGGCGCTGCGCAGCTTCAGCCGCGACGCGATGCGCGAGATGCCGGGCCTGGCGGTGGAAGAAGTGAACGTGCGCCGCGCCGACGCCAAGTCGCCGCTGCTCGAGGCCCAGTTGCGGCTGGTCCTCTTCGTCACAAAGGCGATCTGAGCCATGGCCGCGATGAGCCCCTCGAAGAAGAGCTTGCTGTGGCTCGTGCTCGCCGTCGGCGTGGCACTGCTCGGCGAGCGCGTCGTGACGCTCGGTGCAAGCGACGACGACAGCGTGGCTGCCGCGGCGCCAGCACGTGCGCGCCCTGCGCGCGCAGCGCCGGACGACAGTGCACGCGCGGTCGCCGCGCAGGACACGGGCGTGCGCCTCGACCGGCTCGACGCGCGCCAGAGGGCGCTCGACGCAGCCAGCAACCGCAAGTCGGCCAAGGACGGGAAGGGCGCCCAGACCAGCCCGTTCGAGACGGTGTCGTTCGCGCCGCCAGCGCCCAAACCAACGCCCGCACCGCCCGCCAAACCAGTCGCCCCTCCGTTTCCCTACACCTACATGGGCGCGATGACCGATGCCGGCGTGCGCACCGTGTTCTTCAACCAGGGCGACCGTGCGCTCGCCGTCAAGCAGGGCGACACCGTGGATGGCCGCTACCGCGTGGACCAGATGACCGACCGACAGATGCGATTCACCTACCTTCCGCTCAACCAGAGCATGACCGTGGCCATCGGGGGTGGGCCGTGATGCGCCGTGCCCTGCAGCGCGTGACCGTCGTGGCCTTAATGGTCCTGCTCGCCGCCTGCGCGCCGGGCCGCGAGTTCGTGCGCAAGGGCCAGCAGCTCATCGACCAAGGCAAGGTCGAGGAGGGCCTGTCGCAGATCGAGAAGGGCATCGCCGCCGAGCCCGGAAACAGCGAGTACCGCATGCTGGTGATCCGGCAACGCGAGGCGCAGCTGGGCTCGCTGCTGGTGCGCGCCGACATGCAGCGCGGCGCCGGCCGCGTGGACGAGGCTGCGGAGCTGTATCAGCGCGTGCTGGCCATCGACGCCGGGAACCCGCGCGCCCGCGATGGGCTGACCAGCATCGAGGCGCTGCGCCTGCAGCAACGCCAGCGGGGCCAGGCTCAGGCACAGGAGCAGGCCCAGGCGCAAGCCCAGCCGGCGCAGAGCCGGCGCGACGACGCGGCGCCACCAACGCTCAGACCGAGCCTGCGCAAGCCGGTGACGCTCGACTTCCAGAACGCCAACCTGCGCTCGGTGTTCGACGCGCTGTCGCGCACCACGGGTATCAACTTCGTCTTCGACCGCGAGGTCTTGCCGGAGATCAAGGTCACTCTGAAGATCACGGACCTGAGCGTGGACGACGTGATTGCCGTGCTCACGATATCGAATCAGCTCCAACGCAAGACCCTGAACGACAACACGGTGCTGATCTACCCCAACACGCCGGCCAAGCAGCGGGACTACCAGGATCTGTCGGTGCGCACTTTCTTCCTCGCCAACGCCGACGCCAAGTCGGTGTTCGCGATGCTGAAGACGGTGCTCAAGACCAGGGACCTGCACGCCGACGAGCGCCTGAACAGCCTGACCATGCGCGACACCCCTGATGCGATCTTGCTGGCCGAGAAGCTGATCGCTTCGCAGGATCATGCCGAGCCCGAGGTGCTGCTCGATGTCGAGGTGCTCGAGGTCAAACGCTCGCGCCTGATGGAACTCGGCATCGACCCACCGGGCAAGTTCACGGTGCTCAACATCGTGCAGAACCCGGCCACCGTGGTGTCCACGGCCACCGGTTCGACCACCACGGTCAACAACACGCTGACCACCACGCAGCTCACGGTCGACAAGCTGCGCGGCCTGACGGGCGCGAGCATCGGCATCGACAACCCCTCGGTGAACCTGCGCGCCGAGAACGGCAGCACCAATATCCTGGCCAACCCGCGCATCCGAGTGAAGAACCGCGACAAGGCGCGCATCCTGATCGGCGACCGGGTGCCGGTGATCACCACCACCTCGACCGCCAACGTGGGTGTCTCGGAGTCGGTGGCGTATCTTGACGTCGGCCTCAAGCTCGATGTCGAGCCCACCGTCTTCCTCGACAACGAGGTCGGCGTCAAGGTGAGCCTGGAGGTCAGCAACATCGTGCGTGAGGTGCGCAGCCGCTCTGGCACGCTCACCTACCAGATCGGCACGCGCCTGGCGACCACCAACCTGCGCCTGCGCGACGGCGAGACCCAAGCGCTCGCGGGCCTGATCAGCGACGAGGACCGCAACGCCGCCTCCGGCGTGCCGGGCCTGATCGACCTGCCGATTGTCGGACGCCTCTTCTCCACCGAGCGCAACGACCGCAGCAAGACCGAGATCGTGCTGCTG